>ORMF011339567.1_pt1 | contig 15022 bp, 14 predicted proteins | sample 1779871 | NCBI WGS metagenome assembly ORMF01 (sample SAMEA104232316, study PRJEB22302) | groundwater metagenome | biome: forest; feature: aquifer; material: groundwater | place: USA | collected 2011-08-07 | depth 5.4 m | reverse complement strand
GCCATTGGCGCTGGGACGGCGACGCAGAACGTAGTGAACACGGCGCTGAGCCGCCACGCAAGCGCCGTGGGCGCGGCCTTCATTTCGGTGACCGGGACGTTCCTGATCTTGCTGGTGCTGCTGGTGCTCAATGTCGGAGGCAGCCGCACATCAGTAAGCAGCGCTCTGCACGCGCCGCCTTATCTGTGGATTGGGGGCATCTTTGGCGTGCTGGTTTTGATCTCAGCGGTGATGCTCGTCCCGCGCGTCGGCGCAGCGACGTTTGTGGCGTTTCTGGTCGCCGGGCAGCTCATCGGCGCGCTGGTGCTTGACCAGCTCGGCGCGTTTGGCCTGCCCAGGTTCCCGGTTACTCCGCTGCGCGTCCTCGGCGTGTTCCTGCTGATCGGCGGAGCGCGCCTGGTGCTGTGGAGGTAGGGGACGAATCCGCAGATTTCGCAGATTGGCACAGATTTTAGGGGGGACCCTCACCCTCGCCCTCTCCCAGAGGGAGAGGGGATTGCGCTAGCAAGGGTGCTGGCGGGTGAAGTAAGGAGGGCCGCTATGGATCACGTGATGACCTATCCAGGAGGTGGGTTGTGCCGAAGATTCCACGAGAGCTGGCGCTGACGCCGCAGGAGTTGGATGAGCTGCTGAACACGGCGCGCACGTGCCGCATCGCGACGGTTGGGCCGGGCGCGCGCGTGAACCTGACGCCGATGGGGTTCTGCTGGGCCGGCGGGTGGGTCTATATGTTCGGCCGCGGCCAGAAGGTGGTAAACCTGCGGCGCAACCCGAACGCGACGGTGCTGGTGGACGTGGACGGCGAGTACTCGGCGCTGGTGGGCGCGATGCTGCAGGGCAGGGGGGTGGTGCTGGAGGACGCGGCGGCGGAGCGCGCGGACCCGCACCTGGAGGAGGCGCGGCTGGGGTGGGCGCGCAAGAGCGGCGGCGCGCGACGCGGGCAGACACTCGCATCGGGGCGGCACGAGGGGACGGCGCAGGGGAAGACGGCGCGGTGGATACGGTTCGAGCCGGAGCGGGTGGTCTCGTGGGACAACAAGAAACTGGGGCAGCTGGCAAGACGGGGGTAAGGGCGGAGCGTCCCTCACCCTCTCCCAGAGGGTGAGGGGACTGGCGGAGCTAGCGGAGGTACTGGCGGGTGAAGGTGACCAGGAAAAGGGCGAAGACCTAACCCCTGGCCCCTTCCCTGCGAGGGAAGGGGAATAGCTTAGCGGAGGTATTGGCGGGTGAAGGTGACGAGGAAGAGGGCCATGAGGAAGACGCCGACGATGGATTCAAGTGCGCCGAGGTATTTGACTCCGCCGAGTTCTTGGCCCGTCGCTACCCACGATCCATACCCGACGGAGGTGAACGACACAGCAGAGAAGTAGAGGGCGTTGAGGACTGGCGGCGGGCCGCCGACCGGAGTCCCGAGGCGGGGGAGCCAGTAGAGGAGCCAGAACATGGCTAAGACAGTAGCGGAGGAGACCACCACCCGCTTCCAACGGTAGCCGTAGCCGAACAGCAATTCAGCAAACTGCAATGATGCCCAGTTGACCCATTGCTTCGCTTTGAGCGCCTGCTTCTTGCGGACTACCTGCTCCCGGTAGGCGAACTGGTCGGCCACGTCGTAGATCCCAGCGTTCTGGTGGGCGCGTTTCAGAGCGCTGTATTCCCTTTCTGCTTGGGAAAACCAGCTTTCCTTTTCTTGAAAGCGTTCAAAATTCTCATCCCATGTTACGCCCTCAAGCGAAAGAGCTTGTATCTCTCCTAGAAGAACGGAGTCTCTCAAGTCCGCATTCAGTAATGAGGCGCCTTCCAAGCCAGCGCCACCAAGATTTGTATTTCGGAGATCTGCACCAACAAGCCACGCCCCTTTGAAACTGGTGTCCCAGAGGTCTGTATTCTGAAACACCGCCCCATGCAAAAGTGCTTTCTCAAAGCGAGCATCTTCCAGAATTGCATGGGAGAAATCACCTTCCTCTAAAATGGCTCCAATGAGGCTTGCTCCCGTTAAGTCAGCGCCCGTGAAGTTTGGACCTGCTAAATAGCCTTCACTAGAGACCTCGGTCAAGTCAATCGGTTCCTCGAAAATGAGTCGCGATAGGGGAAGAGATTCGCCTGTAGGTGCTAATAAGCATAGTGAATGGGCGTTGAGTTCCATTAGACGGGAAACATCCTCTTTCGACAGCGGTCGTATTTGATGTCCATCCTTCCACGCGCCCAACTCCGTGAGGATGTACTCTACTTCGGCACGCGTAAGGGGGCGGCCCGCCGCAGTCGGGCCGCCCCCTTCGTTCGTCGGAGCTTGTTTGGAGGGTTCTGGCCTGTCATCATCCACCGCTGCCTACCTCACAGCTTGGCGATCACAATGCCGAGGATGGCCGCCAAGAGCGTGAGCATGGTGGTGAACCAGAGGCGCGTCTCCCACTTGTCGGCCTTGTTGGCAACCAGAGCCTCAATGCCGCGTTCCATGTTGGACAACCGGCGGTCTATCTGCTCTGTTATGCCCTCAAGCCTGGCAACTCGCTCTTCAATAGCCATGCTATTCTCTCAGCCCCATCATATCCTACACCCCCACCGGCGCGCCCTTCTCCTCGGCCACCTTTCGGACCTCTTCCATGAGGGCGGTCATCATGTCGGCGGCGGCGACGACCTTGGCCTTTTGGCCCTTGCGGAAGATGATGGCGCGGCCCACGCCCGCCGCGATGCCCACGTCGGCGTCCTTGGCCTCGCCGGGGCCGTTGACCTCGCAGCCCATGACGGCGACCTTGACGAGCGACTTCATGCCCTTGAGCATCGCTTCCACGTCGTTGGCGAGGCGGCGGATGTCCACGTCGGCGCGCCCGCACGACGGGCAGGCGACCAGGGTCATCCCCTTCTGCCGCAGGTTGAGCGACTTGAGGATCTCGTAGCCGGCCTTGACCTCCTCGTGCGGCTCGTCGCTCAACGACACGCGGATCGTGTCGCCGATGCCCTCGTACAGCATCACGGCCAGGCCGACGGCGCTGCGGATGGAGCCGCCGAACGCGGTGCCAGCCTCGGTGATGCCCAGGTGGAACGGGTAGGGGACGAGCGCGGCGAGGCGGCGGTAGGCCTCCACGGTCGTCGGCACGTCAAAGGCTTTCAGCGAGATCTTGATGAGGTCAAAGTCCTCGTCCTCCAGTAGGCTGATCTCCCAGAGGCCGGTGGCGACCATGTGGTCCACGACGCTGTACTCGCCCTCCTTGGCCTGCTGGGCCTTGGGGAGCCTGTTGACCATGTCCATGTGGCGGGAGAAGCCGCCGGATTTGCCGATGCCGTCGACGGGCGGCAGGCTGCCAAAGTTCACGCCGATGCGGATGGGGATCTGCCGCTCCTTGGCGAGGCGGACGACCTGGCGGACGTGCTCCGGGTTGCGGAGGTTGCCTGGGTTGAGACGGAGGCAGTCCACGCCCTGGCGCAGCGACTCCAGGGCGAGCTGGTAGTGGAAGTGGATGTCGGCGACGAGGGGAATCTTGATCTGCCGTTTGATTTCGCCGAGGGCCTGGGCGGCGGCCATGTCCGGCACGGCGCAGCGGATGATCTCGCAGCCGAGGTCCTCAAGCTCCTTGATCTGGCGGACGGTGGCGGCAACGTTGCGCGTGTCGGTCTTGGTCATGGACTGGACGGTGATGGGGGCGTCGCCGCCGACCTTGACGCCGCCGATGTAGACGGGCTTGGTGGCTCTGCGGGTGGGCATCGTTCCGCTCCTTAGGCTACCTCGTCTGGCGAGGCAACCGACTCATTGTGGAACGCGGCGCGGCGGTGGTCAAGCAGGGTCTTTTCATTGTTATTTTGAGCGTCGCGAGGAATCTTTGCACCATGTGGACGAGTGGCGACACGTGGGGAGATTCCTCGGTCGCTCCGCTCCCTCAGAATGGCAAACGTCGCCGCTCCCTCAGGATGGCAAACGCTGCGTCTGACAAGAAGCATCAGACGCTGATGACGATTTTCCCGAAATGGGCGCCGCTCTCCATGTGTTTGAAGGCCTGACGAGCTTCTTCAAAAGGAAACACCTTGTCAATGACCGGTCTCATCCTGTGCAAGGCAATGGCGCGGTTCATGGCCTCAAACATCTCGCGAGAGCCGACGTAGATCCCTTGCAGCCGAGCTTGTTTGGCAACCATGCTGCCTAGATCAGCCTGGCGGCTTCCTGTGAGCGCGCCGATGAGACTGACGGAGCCGCCGACTCGCACCGCGGCCAACGACTTGTCTACGGTACCGGCCACCTCTACCACGTGGCCCACACCCTCCCCGCCGGTGATCTCCAGGACGCGCTGCTCCCAGTCGGGCGTGGTCTTGTAGTTGATGAGGTCGGCCGCGCCCAGCTTCTTGGCCCGGGCGAGCTTCTCATCGCTGCTGGAGGTGACGATTACTCGCGCGCCATGCATCACCCCGAACTGGAGGCCGAAGATTGAGACGCCTCCGGTGCCCTGAACAAGGACGCTGTCGCCTGCCTTGAGGGCGCCTCGCGTCACCAGGGCGTGCCAGGCGGTGACGGCGGCGCAGGGCAGGGTGGCGGCCTCCTCGTACGACAAGTGCTCCGGCATGTGGACAAGCCCGTCTTCGCTGAGGAGCACTTGCTGGGCCAGCATGCCGTCAACGGCTCCTCCCAGGGCGGACTGCCGTTGGTCCGGCTTCATGTCTCCCGCCAGCCAGGCCTGAAAGAAGGTGCCCGCGACCCGGTCTCCCTTCTTTACTCTGGTGACGCCCGGGCCGACCTCCAGCACGTCCCCGGCGCCGTCGGAACAGGGGATGAGCGGCAGCCTGAGGTTCCGCTGGCCAGCGTTCTTGACCGTGGACAGGTCACGATAGTTCAGGGAAACGGCGCGGACTCTCACGACCACTTGCCGGTGGCCGGGCGACGGATCGGGTCTCTCTATGAAGCTCAGAGCATCGATGCCCTGCGGCGTGGTGATCGCGAGAGCTTTCACCTTTGTTCCTCCTCTGGGTTCCAACAGGTGCAGAGTCTTGCCTAGCTTAGGGAGAAAGCGGCTGTGTGTCCAGCGCGCGCAGGACACCTGGGGCTAGGAGATGGGCCGGTGCGCGGGCGGATTCTTTGGTTGCTGCGCTGGTTCAGAACTTGTGAAGAAATTGTCTTGAGAGCCCTTGGTCCACCCGCTGACCGCTGGTGTCCACGAGCCAACCTGGGGAACGCCCCCCGCCTCGCCGCCCACCTAACCCCCTCGCCCCCTTCCCCTTCAGGGAAGGGGGGAACGCCCCCGCCTTACCGCCCACCTCTCCCTAAATCCCTCCCCGCGTCGGGGAGGGATTTGAGCATCAGATGGCGACGCGAATGTTGGTATTTGTTCACAGGCTTTCAGAATGAGGGAGAACTGAAAGACCCTGGGAAACTTGAAGAGCGTGGAAATGCGGGAAGGCTGGGGTGCGGGAGAACTAGCGACGTTACTTGAGCAGGCTCTCGCCGCTGATGATGCGGCTGATGTCAAAGTAGCTGACGATGACGACGAAGCCGATGAGCACGACGAACCCGATCATGTGGACAAGCGCCTCGCGCTTGGGCGAGATGCGCTTGCCGCGACGCACGAACTCAATGGCCAGGAAGAGCAGCCGCCCGCCGTCCAGCATGGGGATGGGCAGCACGTTGAGGACGGCGAGGTTGATGCTGAGCAGCGCGGTGAGTCCCAGGATCGCGAGGAAGCCGCCGACGCGCGCAACCTCGCCGGTGACCTGCGCGATGCCGACCGGCCCCGCGAACTGGGGCTTGGTGGCGCGGATGATCCAGCCCGTCACCTCGTTGCGGAACAGGACGAGCGTCTCGCCCATCTGCACGAACGCGTGGGGCAGCGCCCTCCAGGCGGGGATGGACTCGCGGACGAGGGTGGCGTTGATCGTGGCGATGCTGACGCCGGACGCGCCCTGGCCTTCGGGAGGCCGCCAGCGCGGCGTCAGGTGCGTCACGAAGGTCTCCGAGGACACGGGCGGCAGCGATGGCGTGAGGCCGGGCTCGCGGCCACCGCCGATCGTGCCGGTCATGGCCTGCTTCTGGCGGAGCACGTTCCACTCGGTGTCGGCGCCCAGGCGGAGCCTCACACGGTAGGCCAGGTCCTGGGTGTTGCGCACGGGATGCCTGTCAATGCTGAGCACGATGTCGCCGGGTTTGAGGCCCGCCTGCTCGGCGGGTGAGCCGGGCGCGACGGCCTGGAGCTGCGCCTGGCCGACGGCGATCTGCTGCGGGACCATTGCGATGATGAAGAAGATGACCAGCGGCAGGACGAGGTTCATGAAGGCGCCGGCGAAGATGACGACGAAGCGCTTCCAGAGCGCCTGGGCGGCGAGGCTGCGCGGGTCGGTGGGGTCCTCCTCGCCGAGGAGCTTGACGAAGCCGCCGAGGGGGAGGGCGTTGAGGGTGTAGGTCGTCTCGCCGCGTGTGAAGCCGACGAGGCGCGGCGGGTAGCCGAAGCCGAACTCCTGGACCTTGATGCCGAATGCCCTGGCGGTCAGAAAGTGGCCGAGCTCGTGGACGAGCACGAGGACGGCGAGCATCGCAAGGAAGATAAGGATAGTGATCACGTGGCGCTCTTCACAGCCTCACGCACGAACTTGCGAGCCCACGCGTCGGCCTCCAGGACCTCTTCTATGCCGGGGTTGTGGACGGGGGTGTGGCGCTGCAAGGCGTCCTCCACGTAGCGCACGATGTCCGTAAAGCGGATGCCGCGTTCCAGGAAGAGGCCGACGGCCTCCTCGTCCGCCGCGTTGAGGACGGCCGGGTACGTGTCGCCCTTCTTGCCCGCCTCCACGGCCATGCTGAAGCACGGGTACCGCTGGTGGTCCATCGGCTCAAACGTGAGGGTCGCTATCTTAAACGGGTCAAAGCGCTGGAGGTTAGCGTTGTTGGGCCGCTGCGGGTAGAAGAGGGCGTGCTGGATGGGGAAGCGCATGTCCGCCGGCCCCATCTGCGCCTTTACGGAGCCGTCTTCAAACTCCACCATGGAATGGATGACGCTCTGGGGGTGGATGACGGCCTCAATGCGTTCCCACGGGACGTTGAAGAGCCAGTGGGACTCAATGACCTCAAACGCCTTGTTCATGAGGGTGGCGGAGTCAATGGTGATCTTCTTGCCCATGACCCACGTGGGGTGCCGCAGGGCGGCCTCCGGGGTCATGGCGGCAAGCTCGCCGAGGGGGAGGCGACGGAACGCGCCGCCGGACGCGGTGATGAGCAGGCGGCGGATGGACTGCTGCGCGTCCTCGCCGCGGAGGCACTGCCAGATGGCGCTCGGCTCGCTGTCCACGGGCAGGATGGGCGCGCCGTAGCGGGCGGCGGCTTCGGTGAGGATATTGCCCGCCATGACGACGGGCTCCTTGTTGGCGAGGGCGAGCTGCTTGCCGGCCCGCAGCGTCTCCAGGGCGGGCATGAGGCCCACGCCGCCGACGACGGCGAGCATGACGACCTCTACGTCCGGGTCGGTGACCATCTCGGTGAGGCTGGTCACCACGCGGCAGCCGGGCGGCAGGTTAGCACTATCGTTGAGGCCCTGTCCGAAGACCATCTTGGGCTTGAACTCGCGGGCCTGCTGGAGGAGCAGGTCACGGTTGTTCCACGCGGAGAGGCCGACGATCTTGAGCTCGTCTGGGAACGCGCGGACGACGTCCAGGGTCTGGCGCCCTATGGAGCCGGACGAGCCGAGCAGAGCGATCCCTTTCATGACACCACCCACGTTACGAAGTAGTAGCCGACGACGAGCCCGAAGACGATGCTGTCCAACCGATCAAGCATGCCGCCGTGGCCGGGCAGCAGCGCTCCCGAGGCGCCTACCCCCGATGCCCGCTTGAGCAGCGATTCCGCCAGGTCGCCTACCTCGGCTGCCAATGCAATACTACCACCCAGAACCGCGGCCTGCCACCACGCGGCGGGGAGTCCAAAGGACGCTGAGAGTCCGATCCCCGCCGCGATTCCCGCGGCAAGCCCTCCCGTAGCGCCCTCCCACGTCTTGTTGGGGCTGATGATAGGCGCCATGCGACGGCGCCCTGCAGCCCTGCCGACGAGATAGGCGGCCGCGTCCGTCGCGAAGATCGCGGCGGCGATGAGGACGATCCACTCGCGGCCGAGGGGCAGGTCTCGGACGAGGATGGCATGGGAAAGGGTCCAGCCAAGGTACAGGACGCCCAGCACGCTGAGGGCCCACCCAAGGGCGGCGCGGAGGAGCGGCCCGTTGGCGGGCGCGTCCTGGGCGCCGGTGCGTGAAGGATGAAGCGGCGTGACCAATGCCCGCACCGCCAGCCAGGACAGGATGGCGAGCGCGCCCGCGCCGATGATGAGCTCGCCGCGGCCCCACCCCCAGAAGGCGTTGAGCAGGAGCAGCATGGATGTGGCGGCCATGAGCGTCAGCGTAGGCTGCGCGCCCATGCCCTCCGCGAGATGCGAGAACTCCCACAGCCCCAGGAGGACTGCGGCGATGAGCAGCGCAAGGAGCCAACCGCCGCCAAACCAGGCCGGCGCCAACACCACCGGAAGGCCTATGACGAGGGTCGCGGTCCTGAGCAGCAAGGCGTTACCTCGTCGCGGGCTGAGTGAAGCTGACGCTGCTATGAACGGATGGGCGGACGTCAGGGTCCGCCGCGCTGGGGGACTCCGCCGAAGCGGCGCTGGCGCTGCTGATACGCCGCGAGAGCGGAGGACACCTCTTCCTTGCCAAAGTCCGGCCAGAAGACGGGTGTGCAGTAGTACTCGCTGTAGGCGGACTGCCAGACGAGAAAGTTGCTGAGCCGTTGCTCGCCAGCCGTGCGGATGATGAGGTCAGGGTCGGGGAGGGAGCAGGTGTACAGGTAGCGTCGGACGAGGTCCTCGTCCACCTGGGAAGCGGTGACGCCATCGGCGATCATCCGGCGTATCGCCTCCAGGATTTCGTCGCGGCCGCCGTAGTCAAAGGCGACGCTGAGGGTCAGGCGGGTGTTGTCCTTGGTGAGGTCCAGGGAGCGCTGGATGGCCTTCTGGAGCGAGGGGGAGAGGCGGTCCAGCCGGCCCAGGTGCAGCAGCCGCACGCCTTCGCGGTGGAGGGCCTGGGCCTGCTCGTCAATGACCTGTTCCAGGATGGCGAGGAGGGCCTGGACCTCCCTGCTGGGGCGCGACCAGTTCTCGGTTGAGAAGGCGTACAGCGTGAGGTAGCGAACGCCACGGACGGCGAACTCTTCCACAATTCTGCGGATGTTCTTTGTCCCGGCGCGGTGTCCCTCGTGCCGGGGAAGGTGGCGCTGGGCGGCCCAGCGGCCGTTGCCGTCCATGATGATGGCGACGTGCTGTGGCAGGTCCTTCGGGCCAAGAGGAAGTTCGTGAGCGCCGTTGACGTGGGCGACGGAAGTTGTGCGCTTCATGCGGCGCCGAGGACTTCCCGCTCTTTGGCCTTGCCGATGGCGTCCACCTGAGCGACAAGCGCCTCCGTCAGCTTTTGGGCCTGCTCCTGGGCGCGGCGGCTCTCGTCCTGGGAGAGCTCCTTCTCGCGCTCGCTGGTGCGGAACTTGTCTATGGCGTCGCGCCTGATGTTCCTGACCGCGATCCGTGCGTCCTCGGTGCGCTTGGAGACCATGCGGGCCAGCTCGTGGCGGCGCTCCTCGGTCAGCGGCGGCAGCGTGAGGCGGACGACGGCGCCGTCGTTGTTGGGTGTCAACCCCAACTCGGAGCGGAGAACCGCTTTTTCAATCATGCCAAGGACGCCCTTGTCCCACGGCTGAATGATCAGCATCCGCGCGTCCGGCGCGGTGATGGACGCGATCTGGTTGAGCGGGGTCGGCGTGCCGTAGTACTCAACCAGCAGGTGCTCGACCAGCGCGGGGTTTGACCTTCCCGTGCGGATGGTCGCCAGCTCGCGGCTGAGGGCTTCAATGGCCTTTTTCATGCGGCCATCGGCGTCGGAGAGGACTGCGTTGACAGTAACCATTTGGTCCTCCTTATCGCTCCAGCAGGAGGCTTTCCTTGACATCGGACACGAGGGTGCCAATTGGCTCGCCCCGGAGGATGGACTGCAGCGCGCCGGGCGCGAAGAGGTCAAAGACGACGATCGGCAAGTGGTTCTCCATGCACAGCGAGAGGGCGGTGCTGTCCATCACCTCCAACCGGCGGTTGAGCGCTTCAAGGGACGAGAGGCGGGCGAACTTGCGGGCGGTGCTGTGCTTGCGGGGGTCGGCGTCGTAGACGCCGTCCACGTGGTTCTTGGCCATGAGCAGCACGTCCGCGCCGATCTCCACGGAGCGCAGGGCGGCGGCGGTGTCGGTGGTAAAGAATGGATTGCCCGTGCCCGCCGCGAAGATGACCACCCTGCCCTTCTCAAGGTGTCGAATGGCCCGCCTTCGGATAAAGGGCTCCGCCACGGCCTGGGCTTGGATGGCGCTCTGGGTCCTGGTGGTGACGGCCCGCTGTTCCAACGCGTCCTGCAATGCGAGGGCGTTGATGATGGTTGCGAGCATGCCGGCGTAGTCGGCGGTGCCGCGGTCCATGTGCATGACCTCCGCCGCCTCTTTACCCCGCCAGATGTTGCCTCCGCCGGTGAGGACCGCCAGCTCCACGCCGACGGCGAGGGCGCCCTTGACTTCGTCCGCCACGCGGCCAAGCGTTTCGGGGTCAATGCCGTAGTCGCGGCTGCCTTTGAGGGCTTCGCCGCTGACCTTGAGCAACGCCCGGCGATAGGCCGCAACCACTGGGTTACTCTCCCAGGGCGAACCGGGCGATGCGCCGCACCTTGATGTTTTCACCGGTGCGGGCAATCGCTTCGGTGATGAGGTCCTGGACGGTGCGCGTGGAGTCTTTGATGAACGGCTGTTGGAGCAAGCAGACCTCCTCCGGGTTGACCTGCTCGCCCGGGGGGATCTCCTCGGCGGAGATGTAGCGGGGGTTCATCGCGGCGACCTGCATGGCGAGGTCGTGGCCGAGCTTCTGGAAGCCGTCCGTGCGGGCAACGAAGTCGGTCTCGCAGTTGACCTCCACGATAGCGCCGATGCGCCCGCCGCTGTGGATGTAGGCGATGACAGAGCCGTCCTTGGCGGTGCGAGCCGCTTTGCTGGAGGCGAAGGCAATGCCCTGCGACTGGAGGATGCCGCGGGCCTTCTCAAAGTCGCCGTTGGCCTGCTCAAGCGCTTTTTTGCAGTCCATGATCCCCACGCCGGTGGCGTCGCGCAGGGCCTGGATTTCCTTGATGGTGATCTGGGGCACTGGTGACCCTCCTGGCGTCACGCGGGTTGCTGACCCGCGACGTATTGCGGCGGCAACGATGTGCGACAAAAAGCCCGGTGCGATGTTGCCATCGAGCCCGGGCTGCCCTGGGTGCGCCTGTTAAGAAGGCGAAGCCTCTGCCGCGACCTGGCCGTTCCCGTTCGGAGAGGTTGCGGCGGCGCCGGTCCCGTTGGACTCGGCGGCTTCGGCGTCTTTGTCCGCCATCTGCTGCTGCTGGCGCTTGGCCGTGCCGGCGAGGACGGCGTCGGCGATGCGCCCCGTGACCAGACGGATGGAGCGGATGGCGTCGTCGTTGCCGGGGATGGTGTAGTCAATGAGGTTGGGGTCGCAGTCGGTGTCCACCAGCGCGACGATGGGAATGCCCATCTTGCGCGCTTCCTTGACCCCGATGTGCTCCTTGGTGACATCCACGACGAAGAGGAGGGTGGGGAGCTGCTTGAGGTCCTTGACCCCGCCAAGGTACTTGGTGAGGCGGCGCTTCTCGTCCTGGAGGCGCAGGGCCTCGCGCTTGGGGAGGTAGTTGAAGAAGCCCGAGGCCTCTTGCTCCTCAAGCTGGATCAACCGCTGCACTCGGGTGCGGAGGGTCTGCCAGTTGGTGAGCGTGCCGCCGAGCCACCGCTGGTTGATGAACGACATGCCGCAGCGTTTGGACTCGGCCTCAATGGCCTCTTGGGCCTGCTTCTTGGTCCCCACGAAGAGCACCCTGCCGCCGTTGGCGACGTGCTCGGTGACGACGCGGCAAATCTTCTCCAGGAGCACGAGGGTCTGCTGGAGGTCGATGATATGGATGCCGTTCCTCTGGGTGAAGATGAACGGCTTCATGCGCGGGTTCCAGCGCCACGTCTGATGGCCGAAGTGCACGCCCGCTTCAAGCAGGGTCTTCATGCTGAGTTGCTCGCGGGGGGGTTCGGCTGGCCGAACCCGCTCTGCTGTTGTTTGTTCCACCATACCGCTTGCTTTTCCTCCGCCCTCGTGATTTCGCGCTCGCGTCGCAGTTGTGGGGAGTATAGCACAATCGCCAGGCGGGTCACAACGCCGCGCGGGGATGCGCGGCGCGGTCGTGTCCCGTATTATAATGAATGGTAAGACGTTCTTGCCGGTAGGGCTGACGGCGCGCCAGCGCCTTTCACCTGCCGGCGTTCTTGTGGAGGGGCCTTGCTGCGTGATACGAGTTGCGGCGAGCTTCGGAAGGAGCATGCCGCTCGGACGGTCCGCCTCGCCGGATGGGTCAACCGCCGCCGCGACCACGGCGGGCTGATCTTCGTGGACCTGCGCGACCGCTCGGGCCTCGTGCAGGTCGTCATCAACCCCCAGACCGCGCCGGAAGCGTATCGCGTGGCCGACCAGCTCCGCAACGAGTGGGTGGTCGCCATCAACGGCACCGTGGGCGTGCGTCCGGCAGGCACCGAGAACCCCAGGCTCCCTACGGGCAGTGTTGAGGTGTACGCGCAGCAGGTTGAGGTCCTCAACGCCAGCAAGACGCCGCCGTTCGCCATCGCCGACGAGGCCGAGGTTGAGGAGTCGCTGCGGCTCCGGTACCGCTACCTGTACCTGCGGCGCTCGCGGATGCTGCGGAACCTGACGCTGCGGCACGAGGTCGTCCAGTACATACGGCGGTTCCTGGACGCGCGGGGCTTTCTGGACATTGAGACGCCCATCCTGACCAAGAGCACACCGGAAGGGGCGCGCGACTACCTGGTGCCCAGCCGCGTGAACCCAGGCCACTTCTACGCGCTGCCGCAGTCGCCGCAGCAGCTCAAGCAGCTGCTGATGGTCGCCGGCGTGGAGCGGTACTACCAGATCGCGCGCTGCTTCCGCGACGAGGACCTGCGCGCCGACCGCCAGCCGGAGTTCACGCAGCTTGACCTTGAGATGAGCTTTGTGGAGCAGAAGGACATCCTTGACCTCATAGAGGCCATGTACACCGGCATGGTTGAAGAGCTGTGCCCCGCCAAGCGCGTGGTGAAGCCGTTCCCACGCATCACGTACCGCGAGGCGATGGACCGGTACGGCTCGGACAAGCCGGACATGCGCTTCGGCCTGCCGCTGACCGACCTGAGCGCCGAGATGGCGGAGACGCAGTTCCAGGTGCTCCGACAGGCGCTGGCGCAGGGCGGCGTGGTGAAGGGCGTGCTGGCGCCGGGCTGCGCGGACTATTCGCGCAAGCAGCTTGACGACCTGGCGCAGCTGGCGCGTGACAAGGGCGCGCGGGGACTGGTGACCATCGCTCTTCGCGGCGGCGCGCAGAGCCTGGATGCCCTGACGATGGAGGATGTGCACTCCGTCGCCGCGCGCTTCTTCGCGTTGCCGGAGGTCAAGGCGCTCGCCGGGCGGCTTGAGGCCAAGCCTGGCGACCTGCTGCTTCTGGTGGCCGGGCCGCGCGAGGTCGTGAACGCGTCGCTGGGGGCGCTGCGGCTGGAGGTGGGGCATCGCCTGGGACTGGCTGACCCTGGCCTGATGGCGTGGGGCTTCGTGACGGACTTTCCGCTGTTTGAGTGGAACGCGCAGGAGAAGCGCTGGAACGCGGCGCACCACCCGTTCACCGCGCCGCACCCTGAGGACATGGACCGGCTGGAGAGCGACCCGGCATCCATGCGCTCCCAGGCCTACGACCTGGTGTGCAACGGCAACGAGATCGCCAGCGGGAGCATCCGCATCCACCAGCCGGAGCTGCAGGAGCGGGTGTTCGGCGTGCTCGGCTACAGCAAGGAGGACGCGCAGGAGCGGTTCGGGCACTTGCTGGAGGCGTTCTCGTACGGCCTGCCGCCGCACGGTGGCATCGCGCCGGGGATAGACCGCACCGTCATGCTGCTGGCGGACGAGGAGACGCTGCGCGAGGTCATTGCGTTCCCCAAGACGCAGAACGCGACGGACCTGCTGTTCGGCGCGCCGTCGCGCGTGCGGCCCGAGCAGCTTCAAGAGGTGCACCTCAGGATTGTGGAGGCCACGCCGCAGCCAGCCAAGCAGCCGCAAAGTTCAGCCTGAGGCGCGGCGGGCTGAGAGACGTGGAGGGATTGTCCCTAAGGGTGCAAGGCGCGCCCTCGGAAACCGTGAGTATGCGCTATAATCGTTGCTAAGGGTGGATATGTGAAGGTCACGCAAGAACCGCAAGAGCAGCAGCAGACGCTCCTCAACATTGAGGTGGAGTCGCCCGAGTTGGAGCGGCACCTGGACCAGGCATCCCGCCGCCTGGCCCAGCGCCTCAAGATCCCCGGCTTTCGGCCTGGGAAGGCGCCGCGCTGGATGGTGGAGCGGCTCGTGGGCAAGGAAGGGCTGCTGGACGAGGCCATTGAGTCGCTGGTCCCAGAGGTCACCCAGCAGGCGATAACGCAGGAAAAGCTGGAGTGGTCCGCGCCGCCTACGATAGAAGTGGCGCAGCGCGAGCCGCTCGTCCTCAAGGCGACCGTCCCGCTCACCCCGGTGCTGGATCTTGGCGACTACCGATCTCTGCGCGTGCCGGAAGAGCCGGTGAAAGCGGACGAGGCCCAGCTGGATCGCGCCCTGGAAAGCCTTCGGCGCGAGCAGGCGCCGTGGGAGCCGGTTGACCGCCCCGTGGAGCTCAACGACCTGGTGGTGCTGGACCTGGCGGGCTCGGTGGATGGTGAGCAGTTCTTCAAGCAAGAGGGCATGCCGTTCATCGTGGCCGAGGAATCGGACGTACCGCTGCCGGGGTTCGCGAAACAGCTTGTGGGCATCGCGCCGCAGGAGTCAAGGGAGTTTGACATACAGATCCCCGACGACTACGCGGAGTCAAAGGTCGCGAGCAAGACGTGCCACGTCACGGTGAAGGTCGGCGAGGTCAAGGCGCAGCGGCTGTCGGAGCTGAACGACGAG
>ORMF010627901.1_pt1 | contig 15023 bp, 12 predicted proteins | sample 1779871 | NCBI WGS metagenome assembly ORMF01 (sample SAMEA104232316, study PRJEB22302) | groundwater metagenome | biome: forest; feature: aquifer; material: groundwater | place: USA | collected 2011-08-07 | depth 5.4 m | reverse complement strand
TCCGACGGTCGTCCCCCTCGGCGACGCCGAAGCTTGCGAGCCCATCGGCGTGATCGTCCCTCGCGAATCTGTGGACGTCGCGCCACGCATCCCGGGCCGTCTGCGCGCGGTCCACGTCCAACTCGGTCAGCGCGTCGCGCGGGGCACGCGTCTCGCGTCCGTGGATGCGACCCCACAACGCGCCGACCGTGCCATCGCCCGCGCGGCAGTGCGCGGCGCCCTGGCCCAGGAGCGCCGGGCCGCGGTCGATCTCGAGCAGGCTACGCGGCGCCTCGCGCAGACGCGTGTCCTGGCGGACAGTCGCGTCCACGCCGTGTCGGCGGACGACCTCGCCCGCGCGCAGGCGGACCTCGCGCTCGCCCGTGCCGCCCTCGACTCCGCCAGGGCACGCACCGCCGAGCAACGCGCCCAGGTCGCACGACTCGGAACCGACATCACCGCCGCCGAGCTCGTGGCGCCATTCGATGGCGTCGTCGCGGCCCGCCACGCGAGCCCAGGCGCGTACGTGGCTGCCGGCGCCCCGGTGGTGCGGATCGTGGCCTCTGGCGAGCTGTGGGTGCGATTCGCCGTGGCCGAGGAGCGCGTCGGCGCGCTCTCGGTCGGCAAGCCAGTGACGGTTCTGCTCCCCGATGGTGAGCGCGGTGCCGCCACCATCGAGCACGTGGCCCCCGAGCTCGACACCGCCGCCCGCCTCTTCTTGGTCGAGGCGCGCCTTGCCCCGAGCTTCGAGAGCAACCCAGCGGTTCGCGCGGGTCTGGCCGTGCGCGTCGCGCTCGCCTGCGTTGCCCCCGCCCGCGTTCAGCGATAGTCGGGCCCGTCGGGGGGCGCTGGCGCCCCTGCACCCCGTCGCGGGTGGTCGCTCCCCCGTTCATTCGGCGGCAGCGCGGGCTCCGTTCACCGGGCTGCGGTTCGCAGCCGGCCCGATAAGCCTCCGGCCGATGGGGCAAGCACGGCGGGCCGCACGTCACCGGAGTCCCAGCTCAGCTCTGGCACACGACCCAGGAAAGCATCACCGGAAGCGTCCCTCCGCGGGCGCGCACATCGTCACGGAGAGCCTCCTTCGCCACCGTTCCGGAGTGCACGCGAGGCATCACTTGGTGAGGCAGGTCGGCCCACGCAAGAAAGAGCCGGCCATCGGCCGACGGTCACGTCGTCCAGCCAGGCCGTGACCTCGCCCGACACCGCGAGCCCGTATCGCAACGTTGACGCCCCAAGCGGAACGTTGATGAAGAGCTCATGTACCTGCCACGGAGCGTGGCGGAGCAGCGAGGTGGAGGTGCTGACGCGGATGCCATCGTCGCCGTCCACCGCGCGGACATACAAGCGTGCTCCCCCCATCGCGTCGTCGCCCTCCACCCGCACCGCTGCGCGGAGGCAGACTCGGCTGCCACGCCAGGACTTGGCGTCCACCCGCTGCTCGAGCCCCCCCCAACCCAGCATGCGGGGTGGGCGCGGTAGCGAGATCCTGGCGCTCTGTCGCCCCTGGAACGGTTCCTTCGCATCGGCGGTGGCGACGTAGCCCGTGTTCGCCCCACCGCCGGCGGAGAGCCAACCCGTGGGCGGTGACGCCGGGGGCGCCTCGAAGTCGCTGTTCGACGGAGCAGCGAGTTGCTGGATCGTTGGCTGCAGCGGTGGGCCGAGGTAGCGTGATGGAGTCAGCTTCCGGACCATGAAGACGGCGTCGTAGCAACTCGCCGGGTGCAGCGCCTCCAGCTCCTGGCCGTAGCTCTCGCTGTAGGCGGCGCTACCAGACCGGGTCCGCAGATAGTGGCGTGACCATCTCCCTGCGGCACCACTGGGCGACAACCGGTGGAAGTCGATTCCCACGACCTCTCCCGCGATTCCACCCAGCGTCCCTTCCAGGCTTCCGGCGGGAGGCGGCCCTGGCATCTTGAACGTGCGAAGGCCCCGCGCCGGCTCGACGCCCATCGCACGGATCTCGCCGTCCCAGAACGTCGTCGCGAGCACGACGTACGCTGAGCCGAGTGCCTGGCGGAGCAGGATGCCCATCGCCGTGCGCGAATCGAGAGGATCCGACTTGGACAGATGCGCGTTGTGTGCCCAGATGGCGACGCGGGCGTTCGGGTCGTCGCGCAGGATCTGCAGCACGTTCTTGGCAAGAAGGGCATCCCGAACCTCACTCCGCGGACCTGTCGGTTCGACGTTGAGGTGGAGGAACTGCTGAAGGATCTCTGCGTGGTGACGCGCGGAAGCCCACGCGTCCTCACCTGTTCGGGTCACGAGCAAGGCTCGATGATCCTCAAGGTGGCGCACGAGCGCGCTGAGCCCGCGGCTAACGGCAGTTTTTTGCGCACCGGACCATCCGCGTACGTTCTGCCAGCTTGTCTGGAACTCGTCGGCCAACACGGCGAGCGCTGAGCCAAAGCTCGTGGGAACTCCCGCGCCTCGTAGGTAGGCCCAGAGGGCCCTAGCGGAGGTCGAAGAATACTGCATGTCGATTCCGACGAACTTGAGTTTGCGCATGTGCGCCGGATCCGCGTTGTAGCGACGCATCCAGCGAACGAGATCGACGACCTCCTCCGTGTCCCATACCCAGAAGCGCATTCGGGGGACGAGCAGCGCGGGGTCCCCTTCGCCGGTCAAGACGTAGCGGTTGAGCGCGATGCTGTCCGGCCAGCTCGCCTCGATGGCCAGCACCGTAAAGCCCCGCCTCTCGACCAGGAACCTGAACAGCCTGGCCTTGAGCTGGAGAATCTCGTGACCGCCGTGTGTCGACTCTCCCAGACCGACGACGCGAGTCTGTGAGCCGATCAGCTCCTGGAGCGAATCGAGGTCCTGGAGATCGGATGCGGGATCGCTCGTACTGACAATCGCGCGCCCCCGGATCTGCTCCAGGACTTCGCGGGTCACGAACCTAGAGGCGTCCTCAGGCTCTAGCTCCAGATCAACTCTTCGGGCAGGCTCGGCGGAGTAGTTGGGGTGGCTCACAGCGACGTAACCGCGTGAAATCCCCCGGAGCGTGTAGTCCCCTGGGGGCACGCTGACTCGGTAGTGCCCCTGCCGATCCGTTCTCGCGTACCAAGCCCGGCCACCCGACCGGAGCTCGACCAGGGCCGCCGGGACCGATCCGCCCTGGAGGTCACGGACGTCGCCGAAGAAGACGACGCCGGGGCCGCCGACGCGCAACTCCACCGTGCGGCCGCCCGGAGTGACATCATCGATAAGGGCGCCGGTCTTTCCGGGAAAGGTGGCGCTCAGCGCGTACCGCCCCGACCGCAGGTCAGGTAGGGTGAACGACCCGTCCGCAAGGGATTCTGCGAGGACGGGAGGCCGGTCGTCCGCGCCCGCCTCCAACGAGAGAGCGGCGACGAGCGCGCCGCCCACAGGCGCGCCCGTCGCATCTCTCACCCTGCCAGCGAGGTCCCGCTGTTGGAGCGTCGCCGACATCCCGGCACGCATCCTCCGCTCGCCTGCAGTCCACTCGACCTGCCTGCATGCTGAGGTGCATGAAGCTATCGACGCGCCGACCAATGCGAGACTGCGCCAAGCAAACATCGCTGTACTCTAGCAACCAGCTGTCAGGTCCCACCCCCGCAGCCGCCCGCCCCGTTGTCCGTCCGGGGCTTGCCGCCGACCGCGAGCTGAAGCTGCTCCTCCGTCAGCACCCTCACGGTTTCGCGGTTGAGCCGAAGCTTCTTCTGTGCCTTCTTCTTGTCCTTCATTGTCGTCTCCTCTCGATCATGCGGCGACTATCGCCGCTCGGTTGAATTAGCGCCGAACGGTCTCAGCCAGTGCCGGAACGCCACTGGGTCCGACGGCGTGCGTTGCACGCCAGCGAGCGACCAGATCCTGGTAGTCGCGTCGGCGCCACACGAGGCGAGGGACGTCCCGTCGGGCGAGAACGCCACACCGACGACGCGGGCCTCGTGGCCGACCAAGACTGCGCCATCACCTGTGGCCGCAGTCCAGACTCGTAGCGTGTGGTCGTTGCCGGCGGTGACCACGTCCCTACCATCCGGTGAGAAGCTCACGGCGCGAACTCCGCTCCTGTGCCCCCGAAATACCCGGCCGGCCCCAGCCTCCAACGCCATCAGCGTCAGGGAGCCGTCGTCCGCGCCTGCGGCAATCGTCCTGCCGTCGGGCGAGACCGCGATGGCGGAGACTCGCACTCCCTTCTCGCGGAGCACTGTGTTCGGCCTGCCGTCGGTCCACCAGACCCGAACCGATCCGTCGGCCGCGGCTGTCACCAAGTCTCGGGCGCCCGGGAGGAAGGCCACGTCCGTCTGATCAGCCTGCGTACCCACGGTACTCCACTCGCCGCTCTCCACCGATGACAGGACGATGGCGCCGTCGTCTCCGATGGAGGCCAACTGGCGTCGGTCGGACGATAGGACCAGCCGGTGCACTGGACCGACGTGTCGCCCGACGATCTTGGACGTCTCAGTGCTCCGCGACCAGATCAAGATCTGGCCGTCCATGGTTGCCGTGGCCAACCGATCACCGTCGATCCAGACCAAGCGCTGTACCCGTGCAGTGTGGTGCAGAGCGCCGCTCGTGCCCGTGTCGACGTTGACCCAGCGCACTGTGTGGTCCCAGCTCGCCGCCGCCACGTACCGCCCCTCAGGGGAGAACGCCACAGATTGCACCAGATCGTTGAACCTCAGGACTCTCGCCTTCGATCGTGAGACTCCGGTCGTCGACCAGAGGTAGGCTTGGTTCTCGCTAGTGGCTGTGGCGACGTAATCACCACGTGGCGAATACGCAACCATTTGACTCATGCCACTGCTCTGGCGGAGCACCAGACGCGCACTGCCGTGCAATGACCACACGCGAACCATGCGGTCGTTGCGACCGCATGTGAACAGGCGGCTCCCGTCTCGCGAGAAACCTAAGGAGGCTATCAGGTCGGTATGCCCGACAAGCGTCTGGGTCGCATCGGAGCTCAGATTCCAGATCGTGACTGCGCCTGCTACCCCCCCGACGGCCAGCTTGGCTCCATCCGCAGTGAACTCGGCCATGAAAGGCCGCTCGGGGAGCTCGAGCGTTCGCGAGGCCTTGGCTTGCAGGTCCCGGAGCACGATCGAGCGCCCGCTCGACCAGTAGGCCAGGCGCACACCGGACGAGTCGAACACGACGCCGTTTGAGGGCGCCGACAGCGGGAGCTTCTCGACCATGCGCGCCTTCATCGCGTCCCACACTTCGAGGTGACGGTCCGTCACGACCGCGATGGTGGTAGCGCCCCGTGAGATCGCGATTCCCGTGACGGTTCCGGCGACCCGGCGCCTCAGTCGGACCGCCCCGGAATCCAGCTCGAGCAACCTGAGCTCGTCCCCTACCGCGACGGCCGCGAGCGGCGCTGACGCCCGATCGAATCCGACAACGGCGTGACCGATTCGGGCTCGAGTCTCGATTCGCCGACATGCTCCGGTGGAGAGGTCCCACCAGCAAACGCGCCCCTCCGAGTCGACGGACAGCAGGCTCGTGCCACTCGGTGCAAAGACGACCTGCTGTATCTCGGCCCGGTGTCCCACGAGCTCGCGAGGCCGTTGCCCAAGGTCATCCCAGACTGCCAACCGTCCATACTCCCCCGCAGCGACGAGCCGACTTCCGTCGGCTGAGAAGGCCAGAAGGTTCGTGTAGCTGGCGAATGGCACTACGAGCGGTTCGTTGCTGGGGAGTCTGTAGACTCGTAAGCCCTTCGGGTCGCCGTCGGTGACGAGGACGTCGCCAGATGGCGAGATCGCTGCGGTGAGCACCTGGTCGGGCGTATGAAGCTGCCGTGATGCCACGCCTTTGCCGACCGCTTCCGCCGCGAGCGCGCGCGCGCGTTCTTGGTCGGGGGCCGTGTCGGGGTAGCGCGCGACCCAAGAGAGTGCGGTCGTTGGGTCCGTCTCGAGCGAGGTCGTTGCCTGGGCAAGGATCAACTCCTCGGCACTTCGCTCGGCGAGATCACGCGCCGACACCACGCGGCGAATGCTCACGATCGCGGTCGTCAACAGGAGCGTGAGCAGCACGCTGGCCATCACCACCAATCGGCGATTTCGGCGGAGCCAGCGCGCCACCAGGGCACCCCTCGAGTAGTGATGCGCCCGCACAAGCTGGCCGGTCTGGAAGCGCTTGAGCTCCTCCGCCAGCTCTTTTGCGCTGCCGTAGCGATCGCTGGGCGAGCGGGACATGGCCTTGTGCACGATGGCGGCAAGGTCGGGAGGGACGCCGGGCTCGCGGCGCTTCAGCGGTTCCGGCGGGCGCATGAGGACCCAGGCCACCACCTCGGTGCCGCGGCCGCCTTCGTAGGGCGCCGCGCCGGAGAGGACGTGGTAGAGGATCGCGCCGATCGCGTAGACGTCGGCGCGCATGTCGACGGGCTCTCCGGCTGCCTGCTCCGGTGGCATGTAGGCCGGCGTGCCGAGGATGGCCCCGGTCTGCGTCAGCGCTGACGCGCACTCTGGCGGCTTGAATCCGGGCGGCAGTGTGTCCTCGGATGCGGGGTCCCCCGGTGACTCCTTGACGTCGCGCGCTACGCCCCAGTCGATCACCACCGTCTCACCGAAGGGGCCCACGAGCACGTTGGCCGGCTTGAGGTCCCGGTGGATGACCCCGGCGTCATGGGCGTAGGCCACCGCCTCTGCGACCGCGATCACGTTGGGCAAGAGCGAGAGGCGCTCATCGAGCGTCTTCTTCTCCGCGATCGCCTCCTTGAGCGACCGCCCGCTGATGAGCTTCATCGCGTAGAAGGCGTCGCCGTCTGGCCAGCAGCCGGCCTCGTAAACCGGCACGATGCCCGGGTGCTGCAAGCGCGCCGTCACCGCGACCTCGCGCAAGAAACGCGCGCGCGCGGCGTCCCCGTCGACCAGCGCCTCCTTGATCGCTACAGGGCGGTTCAGGCGTCGGTCCCGGCCGCGCAGGATGCGGCCGAGGCCCCCGCGCGCGAGCTCTCCCGCGATGTCGTAGCTCCGCGGCGACACCACCGGCAGCGGCTCGTCGGCCTCGCCCCCGGGCAGCCGGTGCGCACGCGCGCCGGCCTCGCAAGAGGCGACGCTGGCCACCCCGTCATCCTCGGCCGCAGGAAGGTCGACCGCGCTCTCGAGCGTGCCGGTTTGGGTGCAGGTGGTGCCAGCGGGCGCAGGTGGCCACGGCCGCGGTGCCCAGTCCCGCAGGCTCCGCGTCCCGGGATCCTCGCGGCGCGCGGCGACAGCGAACGCCTCGGCGACCTCGCCCGCGCGTTTGCTCATCGACCTCGCCCTCCGCCCGGCCCCCGCATGGTCGCGGGCCAGTAGCATGCGTCGGATCGAACCGTCAAGCGCTCGCCCGCACACGTGTGTCTTGCGATTCGAAAGGCGTGTGCCGTCGTACCGTGATCACAGGATCGAGAAAGGGCCCTGACACCGCGACCCTTCGCGGGTAGGCAATGCCGAAGAGATTGGGGAGAAGGATGGGCATTTCGTGGGTGCGTCCGCGGGCATTTGCGATTGCATCGGGGCGCCATAGCGCATTGCAACGCTCGGGCCACCTGCGAACCCCACAGGTGGGATGGCCAACACGGCGATGAGCGGCGGTCCGCCAAGCGCGGCGGTCGAGCACGACGTTGCACCTGGCGTGCACCACACGAGCAGTCGAGGTTGCACCTGTGTTGCGGCGCAACACCTCGCAAGCGCGCCTGGGGCTTCGGACACGAAGCACCGCGTGGCGTTGTTCCACCTCGGCACCGGGTGAGCGGCGGCCTCAGGTGGCGTCCAACACGTCGTCGGGATAGGTCATCAGCAGGCCTTTGCCGACCAGCGAATCGTAGACGAAGGGGGCGGCACCGGCCGCGCCGCCGGAGACGCCGCCGACGAAACCGGCGACGAGACATGTTGGGGGTCCGATCACGGCAGCGCCGACCGCGCCCGCCACGGCGCCGCGCACCGCACCCCTCCCGACTGCTCTCGCATAGTCCGCGAAGGAGCTCCAGAATCCCTCCTGGAGATCCATGGTGACCGCGGTGGCGCTCGGAGACGTGACGGTGACCGCTCGCACATCCGACGTGGTGCGCAACAGCAGCCAGCCGAAGGTGGCCGTCGGGATGAGCAGGCTCTCGATCTTCTTTGTCGACATCCTAATTCTCCTTGTCTGTTTGTCGCCTCCCGGCGCTCAAGCCCGTGGCCTGCCACTGGCCATCGGCTCCCACAATGAGATGCGCAGTGGTCCACGTCTGCTCGGCCCCGCCCCTCGCCCCCTCGATCCAGATCTCCGCCCCGGGACCGGCGCGCCGACGCCGTCGTGCACGGTGCCCGCGAGCGTGGCGCCGGCAGACAGCGTCACGCGTAGGCGCTTCCCCTTCTGCGGCGTCAAGAACGCTCGCTGCGCGAGGTCGGCGTAACCTGGCTTCGAGACGTGCAGCGTGACGGGTCCGCGGGGCAAGGCGCCGAGCGAGGCCACCCCGTCGACATTGGTCGTCCTCGACTACCAGGCCACCGAGAGTGGCCCGTCCTTCGTGTGCGCGAAGAGCTCGTACTCGCCGCCTCGCACCCCGAAGTAGAAGGAGCCGTCGGTTTCGGTTCGCGTGTAGCGTGGCGGACCCGCCCCGACGAGGGCCACCGTCACGCCGCCCTGGGCCAAGTAGGCGCGATCCACGGCCTGGCCCTCGAGTCGCACGACCTCCTTCGCCGCATGCGCCGGCTCGGGCGCAGGTGGGCCGGGCGTCGCGCTCGGCCGGCGTTCCTCGGCGCCAGGAGGGCGCGCGCCCGCGAGGTGGTCGCCGCGGGCTCTCACGCCGAGGACGACGCCGAGGATTCAGCACGCCGAGGCCACCGAGCGCCAGCAGCGAGAGTCGACGCCGGCTCACGCCTCACCGCGGGAAGAGACCGGGCAGGACGCGTCCGTGCACCGGGTCGGGTCGAGCCGGCGCTGCCGCGCCACCCGATCATGGCAACACGCTCCCAGCCCCCCGAGCCGACCCAGATGGAGGAACCCGCAGGCGGGCCAGAAGGCAGGGAGGACGCGCGCGCGGCCGAGCCCATCACCCTCCCGTCCGCGCGGTCGACGAGGTGCATTCTGGCCTCGACGGCGGCAGCGTCTATCCAGAAGCGCTCGAACGCGCGGTCCACACGGAACGACACGATCTCGATGTCTCCGCGAAGGTCCATCCTGCCGATGCGCGAACCGAACCACACTCGTCCGATGACGTGCGACAATCCCGCCGCGGCTCAGGGCGCGCGATCTCGACTTGGCAGGTGTTGCACCTCTCGTTGCGGCGCAACGCGAGGGGGATTCGGGAGCTAGAAGTGCGCGCATTCAGTCTTCGATTTGGAACCGATGTGACTTCCCGCCAGGGTTGCAACCGACGCGCGCTGCAACGCGTCGGGCACCGAGCCGTCGCCTCACGCGTCCAAGGCCTCGTCCCGGCCACCGAACTTCGCGAAAGAGGAGGTTCGGGGCGACGCCGCGAGCGCGTCGGGGCAGCTGGCGGTGGCGTGGACAATGGCCCCGTCGTTGCAATCGGAACCTCCCGACAGGCCGCCTCCCAAACCACCCGTGCGGCGCTGCAAGAGGAGATGAAGGATGCTGAAGAGAGCCATTGTTGCAATGCTGTTGTCCGTTTCGCTCGGCTGCGGTGCAGAGGGAGCCTCAGAGTCTCCGACCCTCGGCGGCGCTTCACCGTCGAGCTCCGGTGAGGTGGCTTCGGCACAGGCGGAGCTGGTAACCGATCCGAGCCCGTGGTCCGGCGCGAACGTTTCGGCCCCGAAGAAGTGCGCCCGAGGATGCATCGGCGCGCGGTGCGGCAGGGGCGTCTACAAGTACTGCACGGCCGGCGAGCACGCAGGACCCAGCGGCGGGGGCAGAGGCTGCGCCGAGTACGGGGTCTGCGACAACTGAACCAGATGATGTGATGGACCGGGCTGCCCCGGGCCCCCCCAGGAGCAGCCCGGCCTCACGCAATCCGATCGTTGCCCACTACCGGTCCCTGTGCTTGGTTGGAGCCCATGAGCATGCTGCCGTCGTTCACTCGCAGGCCTTGTTCCGTTCCGGGCGAATGGTCATGGTGGCGCTGGGTCGCAGTCGCCGCGGCCTTCGCAGCTCTCGGGGCAGTAACCATGCGACTCATCACGGAAGGCCACGCCCGGTCCGGGCAGCCCTTGCTTGTCGAGTACCTCGATCCGGACTGCGGGCATTCCAGGCGAGCGCACGGCAGCCTGATGCAGGCGCTGGAGAAGCGCTCGGATATCCGCTACCAGCTCGTGCCCATCGCGCTCACGCGTGGTGCCAAGTACGTTCGGGCTGACATCCTGTGCGCGCTGGACGAGCGGGGTGCTCGCGCGCTCGCGCTCGAGTGGGCACACAACGGATTGCGTGCGGATCTCGAGGTGCCGGTTGACCAAGCGCGCCTGGCGGCGTGCCCCGAGAAGGTCATGGCCTACTCCGAAGGCGCAGCTCGTCTGCGCGATCCACCGTCCCCTACCTCGCCGGTCGTCACCTATCGCAACCGGGTCTACTTCGGCGCGAAGGATATTGACGCGCTGGCGAACGAGCTCTCGAGAGGTGTTCGATGAAGAAGGTTGTCGTCGCGGTGATCGCCCTGATTGCAGGAGCCGCAGCCACGTGGATCCTGTCGAGGAGCTCGTCATCCGCTCACGCGAGCATGCAAGCCACTCCCGACATGGAACCGGGTAGCGATCCCGCCAAACCGGCCGTACCGAGTGGAGCGGTCCTGCGAAGGATCTCGCAGATCGTCGCCAGCCGAGCGGAGGGTCCCGTCAAGGATGCTCCGCCGCCCGTGAAGCCCGAGGGTTGGGAGGAGATTCCGAACATCGTCAGCCTCGGCGCGCAGCACGATGGCCTCTACGATGCCTACCAGCTCGCTTTGGCGAAAGCGCGGGTGGGCGGAGGGTCACAGCGGGTTCGCGCCTGCGCCGAGAAGCTCCCGAAGGATGCCTCTGTCGAGTGGGAGTCGGCGAGCGTTTTCGAGCCCGACGGCCGGGGAAGCGTGATGCTCAAGCGCCAGCGAGTGCTGCCTCTGGACGAGCTCGATCGAGATCCGACGCACGCGCCATTCTTCGATTGCGTGCGGCGCATCGAGCCGGAGATGACGATTCCACTCCCCGCAGGGATGACCGGCGGGTTCGAGCTGCGGGAGTCTCACACCGCTGTCGCCCCCTCGCCCTGGCCCCTGCAGGCCGAGGAGCTCCGTGATCTCTCGGCGGAGCTCCGCGACCTACGCGAGCAGCTATCGCCCGAGAGCGAGCGCGAGCATCCTTTGAAGCCGGCTGTGCGGCTCCTGGTGCAGGCTCGCGTCACGAGGCTCGGTTGCATCGTGGAGGAGAAGCGAAACCCGTCCGAATGCCCCTGAGATCCCGCTCGGCCAATCGCCCGGTGGTCACTCGGGCCGAACCGACTTCTCCTCGAGCGACTGCGGCCCTCGCGCACTGCGTGGTGCTGTGCCGGTTCGCCGGACCATTGAAAGCTCCGGCGGGACCGCGGCGGGGCGCTCGTGCGGCTGCGGCCCGGTGGTGGTCGTGTCTCACCTGACATGGGAACTGGAACTGGACATCGACCTGGTCCAATTTCGACATGGCCTCGCCAATCAGCTCGGGTTGGGGCCTCCAATCGCGGTGTGATCCCGACCCTGGCCCGCAACGCACCGGCCGCGTATGGTGCGCGCAACGTGGGGGGCAGGTGCGCGTGCTTCGGGATCGCGGTGCTGGCGCTGGCGGCGGGCTGCGGCGCTGGCGGTACGGCATCAGCGCCGGCCGACGGGGGCGCGCAGCACCACACGCCGCTCGACGGACCGCCGCCCCCGGTCGATCGCGGTTAGGGGCTGTGGACGCCGCTTCCGAGCGAGGGCGAGCCGGCGCTCGCGGGGGCGCGGGCGGTCTGGACCGGCAGCGAGATGATCGTGTGGGGCCACGGCGCGCTGGGCGCCCGCTTCGATCCTGCTGCGAACGCGTGGAGGCCTCTGCCCTCGGCGGGGGCCCCCGCGCCGCGCCACGAGACGGCCCTCTTGTGGACCGGCAGCGAGGTCGTGCTGTGGGGCGGCTGGATCCCGCGCGCTCTCGCCGGGGGCGGCTTTGACGCCCAGGTCGTCGCAGACGGCGCACGCTACGACCCGGCGCAGGGCAGCTGGCGTTCGATCGCGGCGCAGGGGGCACCGGCGCCACGGGGCCTCCACGGCGCGATATGGACCGGCAAGGAGGTCGTCGTGTGGGGTGGAACGCAGGGCGGGTTCGAGCCGCTCGGGGATGGCGCCACCTACGATCTCGCGGTGGATCGCTGGACGCCCATGCCCGTGGCCGGTGCGCCGGGCCCGCGCAGCGCCCACTCGGCGGTGTGGACCGGCAGCGAGGTGATCGTGTGGGGCGGCTATGGCTCCGATGCTGCCCTGCTGCAGGACGGCGGGCGCTACGACCCGCGGGCCCGGACCTGGCGCGCAATCTCGCCCGATCTGCGCCCGCGCGGCGGTCACTTTGCCGCCTGGACTGGCAGCGAGATGCTCGTGTGGGGCGGCTACGCGGGTGAGCCGTGCGGCCTCGACTTCTGCTACTCGGACAGCGGCGCGCGCTACTCGCCGCCGGGGGACACATGGCTGCCGGCCCGCCGCGCGGGCGCACCCTCGGGGCGACGTGACTTCACGGCCGTGTGGACCTCGAACGAGCTCATCGTCTGGGGCGGCTTCGACGCGAACTACGAGCTCGCCACCGGAGCACGCTACCGCCCCGACCTCGACACCTGGGAGCCCGTCGAGACGCGCGGGGCACCGGCGCCGCGCGACAGCCATGTCGCCGTCTGGACCGGCAGCGAGATGATCGTATGGGGTGGGTACGCGCTCGCCGATGGCTATCCACGGCTTCCGGGTGGGCGGTATCGGCCATGAGGTGGCTCGCGCTCGCGATGGTGGCGGTGGCGCTCGGCTGCGACGACACGCCTTCGGCCCCTGAGGTCGCCTGGAAGCCCATGAGCGGCGCCGACGCCCCGCGGCCTCGGGGCGCCTTCAGCACGGTCTGGACGGGCAAGGAGCTCATCGTCTGGGGCGGTGCGCTTCTGGTGGGCGTGACCCCGACCGGCGCGCGCTACGACCCGGGCTCCGATCGCTGGCGGCCGCTCGAGACCGTCGGCGCGCCCGCAGCGAGGGCGGCGCACACCGCGGTGTGGACCGGCAGCGAGATGATCGTCTGGGGCGGCCAGTGGATCGAATCCAACGGGCTCGCCTCGGGCGGCCGCTATGACCCGGTGGCAGATCGCTGGACGCCGACGGCGCGCGAGGCCGCCCCGATCCCGCGCGCGGGGCACGTCGTGGGGTGGACCGGCAGCGAGATGATGATCTGGGGAGGGTGGACCGTAGAGAACGGTGCCGGCTGGTCTACCAGGGTGCCGCTCGGCGACGGCGGCCGCTACGACCCGGTCGCCGATCGCTGGTTGGCGATGGGCGAGCACGGGGCTCCGGACGCTCGCGAGAACGCGGCGGCGGTGTGGACGGGGACGGAGCTGCTGGTCTGGGGCGGAGAATCGCTCTTGGCGGACCGCCTGCGCGGCGGTGGGCGCTACGATCCCGCGGCCGACGCCTGGTCCCCGCTGTCGATCACGGGCGCGCCGCCGGTCGAGGTCGAGTGGCCGAGCGCGGTGTGGACCGGCACCGAGATGATCGTGTCGGGCGGGCAGCACCGCGGCCGCGAGGAACGCGACCTCGCCGGGCGCTACGATCCCGTCACGGACGTCTGGCGGCCCCTGGCGTCGCTCGGCCGCCCCCCGGCCCTGGGCGGCGAAGCGGTGTGGACCGGCACGGAGATCGTGTCCCTGGGCGGCGCCTACGATCCCGCGCGCGACGTCTGGACGCCGCTGCCGGCCCTGGGTTTCGCGGCGGACTCCTATGGGCTCGCGTGGACGGGCAGCGAGGTCTTGTTCTGGGGCACCAAGTTCGGCCTCGGCCAGTACGACGAGGGTTCGACGCACGGCGCGCGCATTCCCCGGTGAGTCTCGAACCCCATCGAACAGGGTGGGATTGGCAGTGGCCCGTGCTCGCGGCAGGCTTGGAGGCATGAAGGGTACGACCCCGCCGGCTGCCGAGGCGAGACCTCGAAGGCTCAGGGAGCTGACGCCCGAGGAGGAGCTCGCGCAGGGCACGAGCTTCGTGTACGGCAACCTTCACATCGAGAATCCGACGATCACCAAGGAGAGCGTCGCCGAAACCGGCAAGGAGCTCGCCAGGCGGAACCGTCGCTGAGCCCGGCCCGCAGAACGCTCTCTTCAGATCTCGACACGCCGAGCGCCAGCATCGGTCGCGCGGACGCCGACTCGGCCAAGTCGAGCGCGAAGCGGAGACGCTCCATGAATCCGCGGACGCCGAGCACGGTCGGGCCCTCCCACTCCTGCCCGAGCACGAGGCACGTCGCGTCGAGCGTGAGGTCGGGGCCGTGGGACGCGAGGAGCGTCACGGGCAGACGGTGTGGGGTACCGACCAGCCTGCCGAACCGCGTGCGGATGATCATCGGAGCGCCGGCAGGGCCGAGCTCGGCGCGCAGGACGGCGGCCGTCTCCGAGCCGATAGCGGACCACGACGATGCCGTGTCCCACAGCGCCCACTGCGTGAGCCCGCGGCCGAGCCGGCAGCGCACCGCGACGGGGAGCACGCCGACTCCCCACGGCTCGTCGAGGGCCACGCTCGTGAACGACGACCAGTCGCCACAGCGGCTCCTCCGGGCCGGAGGTGATCGGCGGATTCACGGGCGCGGGATCTTGACGAACGTGATCGAGGGATCGGCAGACAGCCGGTCGTGGAGCGCGACCAGGGCGAGGTCGTGGCCCACGAGCGCGCTGCCGCGGAGCGCGACCCACTCGCCGCGATGCTCGCTCGCGTGCTCGCGGAGCCAGGTCGAGTTCTGCCCCATCTCGTCCGCCGTGTCGGACGCGGTGTCCAGGGCGGTCACGGTCGGTGGAGCGAGGAGGTGTCGCCAGAGCGCGATGTCTTCGACCTCATCGCCCACCGTCTCGAGGTAGCGGCGCGCCTCGAGCACCCGCCCCCCCCCTCGGCGGGCCGGCGCCCGTGCCCCGCCGGCCCCACCCCCGCAGCGGGGGGGGGGGGTGCGCCGCGG
>ORMF010171585.1_pt1 | contig 15032 bp, 13 predicted proteins | sample 1779871 | NCBI WGS metagenome assembly ORMF01 (sample SAMEA104232316, study PRJEB22302) | groundwater metagenome | biome: forest; feature: aquifer; material: groundwater | place: USA | collected 2011-08-07 | depth 5.4 m | reverse complement strand
TTCCTGCACTCGCTCGACCGCATCAAGCAGAAGTTCCCCGCCGAGCAGGTGCTCTATACGAAGCTCCTCGAAGAAGTCGACCCCAAGCTGGTCAAGTGGAAGTCGCCCACCCAGGTGAAGTGAGGAGTCACGTATGCCGCGCTATCTGAAGGTCGCCGCCGCCCAGCTCGGCGCCATCCCCGAGGGCACCACGCGCGAGCAGATGGTGGAGCGCATGCTCGCGCTCATGGAGGAGGCCATCGCCGAGGGCGTGGAGCTGCTCGCGTATCCCGAGCTCGCGCTGACCCCGTACTTCCCCAAGCGCATTCGCGACGACGCCGACCAGTTCTTCGAGGACGAGATGCCGTCGAAGGCGACGAAGCCGCTCTTCGAGAAGGCGCGGCAGGCGCGGATCGCCTTCCACCTCGGTTATGCCGAGAAGGACGGGCCGCGCCGGTACAACACGGCGATCCTCGTCGACGAGGATGGGACGATCTTCGAGAAGTACCGGAAGACGCACCTGCCGGGCACGACCAAGCCCGACGGTCACGCGATGGTCTACGAGCCCTACTACTTCGCGTACGGCGACACAGGCTTCAAGGTCTACGACGCCAAGAAGGCGAAGGTGGGCGTCCACATCTGTCAGGACCGCCGCTACCCCGAGGCCTATCGCGTGCTCGGGATCCAGGGCGCCGAGATCATCATCAACGGCTACAACACGCCGCTCTATCCGCTCGCGCTCGATCACAACGAGCTGGTCCTGCGGGCGGGCGCGTACGAGAACAGCCTCTTCGTCATCGGCGTTGCCAAGGCCGGGAAAGAGGACGGCGTCGAGTTCATCGCCGGGAGCTGCATCGTGGACCCGCTGGGGCAGGTGCTGGCCAAGGCCGCGACGAACGGCGACGAGCTGGTCGCCGCGCGCCTCGACCTCGACACCATGATCCCGGTGCGCAAGCGCTGGAACTTCTTCGGGCGCCGACACCCCGAGCACTACGGCCTGGTCACGCAGCCGATCAGGCGCAGCGAATGACCCCGGTCGCCCGCGTCGACACCGTCGTCGTCAGCGACCGGATCGTCACCGCCACCGAGGTGTTCGAAGGGGCGGTGGCGATCAAGGACGGCCGGATCGTGGCGCTCGGGCCGCAGAACGTGCTGCCGGACGCGGCGAACGTGATCGACGCCCGCGGCAAGATCGTCTTCCCGGGCGCGATCGACTGTCATGTGCACCTCGGGCCCGAGTACGACGACTGGCGCGGCGGGCCCGAGATCGCCGCGCTCGCCGGGCTCACGACCATTCTCGTCTTCGTGCTCACCGAGGGTGCGGAGACACTGCCGCAGTCCATCACGCGGCAGAAGGACGAGCACGAGAAGTCGAGCGTGCTCGACTTCGGCTACCACTTCATCCTGCAGAACCGGCTCTCCGTGCTCGAAGGCATTCCCGAGGCGGTCCGCATGGGCGTGCCGTCGTTCAAGATGTTCATGACGTACAAGAAGCGCGGCGACCGCATGTGCTCCGACGACTTCATCTGCCGCGCGCTCGAGGTCATCGGCGGCGCGGGCGGGCTGGCGCAGTTCCACTGCGAGAACGGCGACGTCATCGCCTATCTCGAGGACAAGGCGCTCGCGGCGGGGAAGGTGGCGCCGACGGACTTCCCCGCGACGTGCCCGCCGTGGACGGAAGAGGAAGCGATCAACCGCGTCATCCACATGGGTGGGCTCACCAACGCGCCGGTCTACGTCGTGCATCTCTCGACGCAGCTTGGCCTGGAGCGCATCAAGCGCGCGCAGGCGCTCGGGCAGCGCGTGTTCACGGAGACCTGCCCACAGTACATGCTGCTCAGCGAGCAGGAGATGGTGAAGTGGGGCCCGCTCGCGAAGATCGGCCCGCCGCTGCGTCCCGCCGGGGGCAGGGATCGCGAGGCGCTGTGGGATGGTGTCGCCCAAGGCTTCATCTCGAGCGTGGCGAGCGATCACTCGCCCCGCCCCAAGAAGATGAAGGAGCCAGGGTGGAAGAACATCTTCGTCGACGACGCCGGGAAGGTGGTGCCGTTCGGCAGCCCCGGGCTCGAGACGCTGGTGCCGCTCGTCTACGGCGAAGGCGTCGTCAAGCGGGGCCTGCCGCTCACGTGGATGGCGCGTGTGCTCGGCGAGAACCCGGCCCGCATCTTCGGGCTCTACCCGCGGAAAGGCGCGATTCGGCTCGGCGCCGACGCTGACCTCACGATCATCGACCCCGAGCCGGAGGTGACCATCCGCGTCGCCGACCACAAAGGCATCGCCGGGTGGACGCTGTACGAAGGGTGGCCCGAGCGCGGGCGGCCGTGGATGACGCTGCTGCGCGGCGAAGCGCTGCTGCGCAACGGCAAGCTCGAGCAAGCGCCCGGCTTCGGACGGTTCCTTGCGCGTGGCGGCCCGGTGGCGCCACTGGGCGGCGCCGTGAAATGAGCGCAGTGAGCCGGTGACGGGCGACTATCTCGATCGCCTCGCGCGGCTCGCATGGTGCGTGCGGTTCGACGATCTCACCGCGTCGACCGTGCGCGCCGCGAAGGCCGTCGTGGTCGACACGCTCGGCGCCATCCTCGCGGGGAGTCGCCTCGACGAGAACGCCAAGCTGGCCGACCTCGCCGCGGAGCGCTCCGGGCACCGAACGGCGACCCTGATCGGGCGCGCACGGGAGGTCGAGCCGATGTTCGCCGCGCTCGCCAACGCCACCGCCGGCGTCGCGCTCGAAATGGACGAAGGCAATCGCTGCGGCGGCGGTCACCCGTCGATCCACGTTCTGCCCGCCGCCCTCGCGGTCGCCGAAGAGCTGCTCGCCGGCGGACCGCGGTTCATCGAAGCGCTCGTGGCGGGCTACGAGATCACGTCACGGCTCGGGGGGGCCACGCGCCAGCGCGCGAACGTCCACTCGCACGGCACGTGGGGCACGGCGGGCGCCGCGGTGGCGGTGGCCCGGCTGCTCGGGCACGAGACCGCGGCGCTGCGCGCGGCGATCAACCTGGCCACGTCGATGAGCCCGGCGAACACCTGGACGCCGTGCTTCGAGGGCGCGACGATCCGTGACCTCTATCCGGCCCGCGCCGGATTGCAGGGGATCCTTGCCGTGTACCTGCTCGACTGCGGCTTCACGCCGCTCAAAGACGCGCCGTCCGACGTCTACGGGACGATCCTCGCCGACGCGTTCGATCCGCTGGCAGCCGTGGAAGGCCTCGACGACGACGATCGCGGGCCCGTCTTCCGCATCGGGCAGAACTACTTCAAGTTCCACGCGTGCTGCTACTACAACCATCCGGCGCTCGACGCCATCCACCGGCTCGTGCGCGAATCGGAGGTGGCCCACACCGATGTCGCGGGGATCACCGTCACCTCGATTCCCTTCGTGACGCGGATGGCGGAGCCCGCGCCGCCCAACATGCCGGCCGCGAAGTTCTCGATCCCGTACGCGGTGGCGGCGGCCGTCGTCCGGCACGGAACGCCCGTGGACGCGTTCGTCGAGAGCGCGCGCGAGGACGTCCGCATCAAGGGCCTGGCGGAGCAGGTCACGGTGCGTGGCGACGAGATGATGTCGCTGCGCGCGGGCGGCGTGACCGCGCGCGTGGCGATCGCGCTTCGGGACGGGCGCACGCTGGCCGGAGAGACGCGCGTCGCGCACGGCGACGCGACCGATCCACCGGATCGCGGCGAACTGCTCGAGAAGTTCGCCATGCTGGCCGAGCCGGTTATCGGTGCCACGCGCGTGGAGAAGGTCGTGGCGGGGGTGGACGGCCTCGAGCTGATGAAAGACATGCGCGCGCCGACGGCGTTGGTGACGACGATCCGATAGTCGGGCTTGGGGGGCTGACCCGCCGGTTGGGGGGCTTGGGGGGCGCACGGAGCCCCCCAATTTCAATCGAAACAGGAGGACAGAACATGCTCGATCTCGTGATTCGTGGTGGGCAGGTGGTGGCGCCCCAGGGTGTCGGGTTCTGGGACATCGGCGTGCAGGGCGAGCGCATCGCGGCGATCGCGGAGCCGGGCTCGCTCCCGAACGAGGGGCGTGTGATCGACGCCACGGGGAAGATCGTCGTCCCCGGCGGCGTGGAGCCGCACACGCACCTCGCGCACTTCGTCGGCATGTTTCCCGAGGAGCAGTTCTACACGCTGGGGCCGGAAGACGACTCGCGCGGCATGGTGTTCGGCGGCACCACCACGCACGTCGACTTCTGCTTCATCCGGCCCAACCAGCTGGACCTCGGCGCCGCGATCGAGCAGCGTGCGTCGCGGTGGAAGGGCAACTCGTACAACGACTACACCTTCCACATCGCGCTGCAGGGCCGGCTGCCGATCCGCACGTTCGACCAGATTCCGGAAGTGATCCAGCAGGGATTCCCGAGCTTCAAGGTCTTCACGGTGAACGTGCTGCCGGAGCATCCGAAGCGGCCGCCGTATCGCCTCGACTTCGGCCGCATCGGGCACGTCATGCAGCTCGTGCGCGACAACGGCGGCCTCATGGTTGTCCACGCGGAGGACGAGGACCTCGTCCAGTTCAACTACGAGAAGTTCCGCGAGGACAAGCGGATGGAGGGCGCGAACCTGCCCTACGTCCACACCAAGCTCTCGGAGAAGCTCGCGTTCCGCCGGACGATCACGCTCGCGGAAGCGACAGGCGCCGCCGTCTACTTCGTCCACCCCTCCGCGCTGGAAGGCGTCCAGGCGGTGCGCGAGGGGCGGGCGAAGGGGCTGCCGATCTACGCGGAGACGCTCCACCACTACGCGTGCTTCACCGCCGACGACTACAAGAAGCCGCAGGGCTTCTGCTATCACACGTACCCCTCGCTGAAGTTCGCGGAGGATCAGGCCGCGCTGTGGGACGGGCTCGTCACGGACGGCATCTCCGCCACCGCCACCGACGAGTTCCCGACGTCGCTCGAGCTCAAGCTGCGTGGCAAGACCATCGAGGACGTCACCGGCGGCAACCTCGGCGCGGAGGCGCGCATGGGAATCGTGTTCACGGAGGGCGTCGGCAAGCGGGGCATGTCGCTCGAGCGCTTCGTCGCGGTGACGTCGTCGAACGTCGCCAAGATCCTCGGGCTCTATCCGAAGAAGGGCGCGCTGGCGCCCGGCAGCGACGCCGACATCGTCTTCATCGATCCGTCGATCCGGCGCCCGCTCACGAAAGCCGACTTCCACGTGAGCGACTACAGCCCGTGGGAAGGCTGGACCGTGACGGGATGGCCGGTGACGACCATCCTGCGCGGGAAGGTCATCGTGGACGGCGGCAAGCTCCACGGCGATCTCAACGACGGCCAGCTCGTGAAGCGCCGCATCGCGGGCGACGTGCTCAGCCGCCCGGTCGCCTGAGGGCGTGGCGCCGCCTCCGTGGTCTGGCGGCGAACCCTTCAGACGCTCCAAGCCACGCTCTGGATCATGTGCGGCTGGATCGGAGCGGCCCTGCTCGTGCTGCGGATCGTCCGGCGAGTGCCCACGCACCTCGCCCGCGAACTCACCGCGGTGGCGACCGGGGTGGTCATGGGGCTCGGCAGCGCCTGGTTCGAGCTGCACGTCGTTCCAAGGATCGTGCGCTCGCTGACGGTGGGTGGTCTCCTCTTCGTCCGGAGAGCGTCGATAACACAAAGCTTATTCTCAGTCACGGCCGGCGTGGGCCTTGGCCTGTCAGCTTGGCACAGCGCGGATGAACCGCCCGGTAGCGTGCGCCGAGCATGCCAGAGCGCGTGGGAGAGATCAAACCGGATCGTCCAAGCGGAGGAGGGGGTCGTTTATCGGGGCGCGCGTCTGGGGCCGGGCGGACGGCTGCCGTTGGCCGCGGGGCCCGGGACAGCCCTACAGGGCCGCGAAGGGGAGGGCTGGCTGCTCGGCTCGCGGCGCAGCCACGGAGGGCGCGATCACAGGCTGAGCGCCTCCCTGCGGCTTTCGGCGCCGCTGCGCTAGAATGAGCGCATGAGCGGCGCCCCATCGAGACTCGCCCAGGCGTTCGAGCGCCGCATCCTGCTCATGGACGGGGCCATGGGCACCCAGATCCAGGCGCGCGACCTCAGCGCGGCCGATTTCGGCGGGCCGGCCCTCGAAGGATGCAACGAGCACCTCAACCTCACGCGCCCCGACGTCATCCGGGCCATACACGAGGCCTATCTCGACGCCGGCGCCGATCTCATCTCACCCAATACCTTCGGCTGTGCCCCCTATGTACTTGCCGAATATGGCTTGTCCGAGCGCTGCCACGAGATCACCCTGGCCGGGGCCCGGCTGGCTCGCGAGGCCGCCGACAGCCGGACCACCGACGGGTGCCCGCGCTTCGTCCTGGGCGGCATGGGCCCCGGCACCCGGACCATCTCGGTCACGGGCGGCGTGACCTTCGACGAGGTGCTCGACGCCTACTACCGCCAGGCACGCGCGCTGATCGAGGGCGGCGTGGACGCGCTCCTCCTCGAGACCTGCCAGGACACGCTGAACGTCAAGGCGGCCGCCATCGGGGTCAAGCGCGCCATGGCGGAGGCCGGGCGCCCGCTGCCGCTCATGGTCAGCGGCACGATCGAGCCCATGGGCACGATGCTGGCGGGGCAGGGGGTGGACGCGCTCTACACCTCCCTCGAGCACCTCGGTCTCTTCTCGATCGGGCTCAACTGCGCCACGGGGCCCGAGTTCATGACGGACCACCTGCGCTCGCTCGCCGAGATCGCGACGTGCTTCGTCACCGCGTATCCCAATGCCGGGCTGCCGGACGAGCGCGGCCACTACGAGGAGACGCCCGAGAGCCTGGCGCTCAAGATGCGGCGCTTCGTCGAGGAGGGCTGGGTCAACGCGATCGGCGGCTGCTGCGGGACGACCCCGGCGCACATCGTGGCGCTGGCTCGCATCGTCGAAGGTCGGGCGCCCCGCCGCCCCTCCGTCTCGCGCGCCGCGGCGGTCAGCGGCATCGAGGCGGTCTACCCAGCCGACGACAACCGCCCTCTGTTGGTGGGCGAGCGGACCAACGTCATCGGCTCGCGGAAGTTCAAGGAGCTGATCGTCGCGGACAAGTTCGAGGAGGCGGCTGAGGTCGGCCGCGCCCAGGTCAAGGGCGGGGCGCAGGTGGTCGACGTCTGCCTCGCCAACCCGGACCGCGACGAGCTCCGCGACATGGATCGCTTCATGGCCCGCGTGACCCGCATGGTCAAGGTCCCGCTCATGATCGATTCGACCGACGCGGCCGTCATCGAGAGCGCGCTGAAGACCTGCCAGGGCAAGGCCATCGTCAACTCGATCAACCTCGAGGATGGTCTCGAGCGCTTCGACCGGGTCGTGCCGCTGCTCAAGACGTATGGCGGCGCCGTGGTGGTCGGCTGCATCGACGAGGACAAGCAGCAGGGCATGGCCGTCACGCGCGCCCGGAAGCTCGCCCTCGCGGAGCGCTCGCACGCGCTGCTCACTGAGCAGTACGGGCTGGCCGAGCGCGACCTCATCTTCGACGCGCTGGTCTTCCCCGTCGGCACGGGTGACGCGAACTACATCGGCTCCGCCGTCGAAACGATCGAGGGCATCCGCGCCATCAAGGCGCGCTTCCCCGGTTGCCGGACGATCCTCGGCATCTCGAACGTCTCCTTCGGCCTTCCGCCGGCGGGGCGCGAGGTGCTGAACGCCGTCTTCCTCTACCACTGCACGAAGGCAGGGCTCGACTACGCCATCGTCAACAGCGAGCGGCTCGAGCGCTACCCCTCCATCCCCGAGGAAGAGCGCGCGCTGGCGGAAGACCTGATCTACTGGCGCGGCACGGACCCCGTCGCGGCCTTCGCCGCCCATTTCCGCGGAAGGAAGAAGGAGGCGAAATCGGCGGTCGCGCTTCCTCTCGACGAGCGGTTGGGGCGCTACATCGTGGAAGGCTCCAAGGAGGGCCTGCTCGACGATCTTGCCCTGAAGCTCAAGGAGGCCGGCGCGCTCGCGATCGTCAACGGGCCTCTGATGAAGGGCATGGAGGAAGTGGGCCGGCTCTTCAACGACAACCAGCTCATCGTGGCCGAGGTGCTCCAGTCGGCCGAGGCCATGAAGGCGGCGGTCGCCTACCTCGAGGGCTTCATGGAGAAGGACGAGAGCGCGACGCGGGCGACGCTCGTGCTGGCGACGGTCAAGGGCGACGTCCACGACATCGGCAAGAACCTGGTCGAGATCGTGCTGAAGAACAACGGCTACCGCATCATCAACCTCGGCATCAAGATCCCGCCCGAGGAGCTGATCGCGGCCTACCACCAGCACAAGCCGGACGCCATCGGGCTGTCGGGGCTGCTCGTCAAGTCTGCCCAGCAGATGGTGACGACCGCTCAGGACCTTCGGGCGGCGGGGATAGAAATTCCGCTCTTCGTCGGCGGCGCCGCGTTGACCCGCCGCTTCACCGCCACGCGCATCGCGGTCGAGTACGGCGGGCCGACCCTCTACGCCAAGGACGCCATGGATGGCCTCGACCTCGCCAACCGGGTTTTCGGCGCGACTACCCGCGAGGCGGCTTTCGAGCGGCTGCGCGCAGAGCAGGAGGCGCTGCGCGCGGGCGTGGCGGCCGCGGAAGCGGCGGCGCCCGAGCAGACGGCGCCCGTGGCGGCGCGCTCGGCCGTGTCGCGAACCGTTCCGGTGCCGAAGCCGCCCGACCTCGATCTCCACGTGCTGCGGCGCGTGCCTCTCGCCCACCTCTACCCGTACCTCAACCTCCAGATGCTGCTGGGCAAGCACCTGGGCGTGAAGGGGTCCGTGGCGCGGCTGCTGGCGGAGAGCGATCCCACGACCGTCGAGATCAACGCGGTGATCGAGGGGCTCGAGCGCGAGGCCGCCACGCACGGATGGATCGAGGCCAACGCGCTCTACCGGTTCTTCGAAGCGCGCTCTTCGGGGAACGATCTCATCCTCTCTCGTGAAGGCCGGGAGGCCGCGCGCTTCCACTTCCCGCGCCAGCGCGGCGGTGACCGGCTGTGCCTCTCCGACTACGTGCGCGACGCCGCCTCGGGCGAGCCGGACTACCTCGCGCTCTTCGCTGTGACGTGCGGAGCAGGGGTGAGGCAGCTCGCCGAGCGCTGGAAGGAGGAGGGAGAGTACCTGCGCTCCCACGCCATCCAGGCACTCGCCATCGAGCTGGCCGAGGCGCTGGCGGAGATGCTCCACGCGCGCCTGCGCACCCAGTGGGGCTTCCCCGATCCGCCCGGCATAGCGATCGAGGACAAGCTCAAGGCGCGCTATCAGGGCCTTCGCGTCTCCTTCGGCTATCCGGCCTGCCCGAACCTCGCGGACCAGCGCATCCTCTTCGACCTGCTGGAGCCGGCGCAGATCGGGCTCGCCCTGACCGAGGGCTTCATGATGGACCCGGAGGCGTCCGTCTCGGCGCTCGTCTTCCACCACCCGGAAGCCAAGTACTTCAAGGCGGAGTAGCGTGTCCCTCTCGCCGCGCTTCCTGGCGCTGCTCGCCGCCGAGGGGCTCGATGCACTCCGGGTACTCGACGTCGGCTGCGGGACGGGCCGACTCACGCTATGGCTCGCCCCTCGCGTCAAGCACGTCACCGGCCTCGACCGCGACCGCGCCGCGATCCGGGACGCCCGGCGACTCGCCGGGTCCGCGCGCCTGACCAATGTCGAGTTCCACGAGGCCGACGTCGAGCGGGAGGAGTACGACCGCTGGCAGCCAGATTTGGTAGCGGCGCACCTCTGCGCGTCCGACGCCATCATCGAGCGCGCGGGGCGGGCGCTGGCGCCGGGGCAGTGCCTCGCGATGGTGGCGTTCCACGTCGAGCAGTGGAAGGAAACCGGCAAGGTCTCGCGCTTCGCCTATGACGAGGCGCGGATCGAGGGGGCGCTCCGCATCCACGGCTTCGCCCCCGAGGTGATCGAAGTCGAGAGCGAGGTGACGCGCTTCGCCTCGGTCGAGGAAGGGCTCGCCGCGGCCGTCGGGCTCGAGGACACGTGGCGCGTGGACGGGCGCTGGTTCCGCTACGTCGCGTTCCTCGAAGAGGGCGGTCGCACCCTGACGCGCGCGCATCTGATCGTCAAGGCCCGCAGGTCGTGACGCTCGCGTCCGTCACGCTGACCGAGCTGGTCAAAGCGCGCGCTCTCGACCTGGGCTTCGATCGCGTCGCGATAGGGTCTGCCTCCGCCCCGGAGCACGGCGACGCGCTTCGGCGGTGGATCGAGGCCGGCTATGCCGGCACGATGGGCTACGTCGAGCGCCGTCTCGGCGAGCGCCTGGAGCCCGCGCGGGGCCTGCACGGTGCCCGCTCTGTCGTCTGCGTGGCGCTCAACTACTACCAGGGCGAGCCCGCGGGCGATGCGTCGTGGGCGCCCGTGGCGCGCTACGCGTGGGGGCGCGACTACCACGACGTGATGACGCCCCGGCTCGCCGCGCTCGGCGCGCATCTGGCTGAGGCCTGCCGCGCCGTCAGCAAGGGATACGTCGACACGGGCCCCGTCCTCGAGCGTGATCTCGCCGCGCGGGCGGGGCTGGGCTGGGTCGGCAAGAACACCATGGTGCTCCACTCGGACCTGGGCTCGTGGTTCCTGATCGGCGTGCTGCTGACGACGGCCGCTCTCGACTTCGACGAGCCGCTCCCCGACCGGTGCGGCACCTGCCGCGCCTGCCTCGACGCCTGCCCGACGGGGGCGTTCGTCGCGCCGTATGTCCTCGATGCGAGGAAGTGCATCTCCTACCTCACGATCGAGCACCGCGGCCCTATCGCCCCTGCGCTCGAGGGAGAGATCGGCCCGTGGGAGTTCGGCTGCGACGTCTGCCAGGACGTCTGCCCGTGGAACCGGAAGCCGCCCATGACTCGCGAGGTCGCCTTCCTGCCGTCGGCGCCGTATCCGGGTGCCGGGCGCGTCGCCGCCATGAGCGATGACGAGATCCGCGCGCGCTTCACCGGCACGGCGCTGCTGCGCTCCAAGCCCGCTGGGCTCCGCCGCAATGCCGCGATTGCCCGCGAAAATGCCGCTGCTGCCGCCGGCGGCCCCTCCGCGTGAGCGGCCCACGCTCCCTCGGCGACCTGGTCCGCCTCTTCCTGCGTCTGGGATTCGCCGGCTTTGGCGGCCCGCTCGTCCACATCGCCATGATGGAGACCGAGGTGGTCGAGCGTCGACGCTGGCTCAGCAAGCAGGAGTTTCTCGACGGGCTGGCGCTGTGCCAGATGCTGCCGGGGCCGGCCTCGACCCAGCTGGGCGTGCTCATCTGCCACGCGCGCGGCGGGCTGCCCGGGGCGCTCATCGGCGGCGCGGCCTTCATCTTGCCCGGCTTCTGCGTGATGCTGGCCTTCACGCTCCTCTACGAGCGCTGGGGCGCGCTGCCGGTCCTGGGCCCGGTCTTTGCCGGGATCGCGCCCGCGGTCGTCGCGGTCATCCTCTTCTCGGCCTGGCGTCTCGGGCGCTCCGCGGTGACGCGGCTGGATGTGGCCGTGCTGTGCGCGGCGGGCTTCGTACTGACGGCGTGGCTCCGCCTCGACACGGCGCTCACGCTGATCCTGTGCGGCGCGGCAGCGGCCGTCCTGAGGCGGCTGACCGCAGGGGGCGCCACGGCCCGGGCGTGGGTGATGCCCGCGCTCGTGACGGCTGCTCCCGAGGTCTACGCGCGCCTTGCCTGGCTCTGGATCAAGATGGGCGCGCTCGTCTACGGCGGCGGCTACGTCATCATCCCGGTGGTGCGCGACGAAGCCGTCCGGCACTTCGGCTGGATGTCGGACCGCGTCTTCCTCGACGGGCTGGCCCTCGGCCAGATGACGCCCGGCCCCGTCGTCAACCTCTCGGTCTTCGTCGGCTACCAGGCGGGCGGCCTGCTCGGCTCCATCGTGGCGGCGCTCGGCGTCTTCGCGCCGGCTTTCGCCGTGGTCCTGGTCGCCGTGCCGCTCATGAACCGCTTCAAGCACCTATCGTGGATGAAGGATTTCCTGGCCGGCGTGAACGCCTCGGTGGTCGGCGCCATCGTGGCGGCGACGATCCCGCTGGCCAGCAGCGCGGTGCTCTCGCCGTTCACGGCCATCGTCGGGCTGGCGTCGGTCGCCGTCCTGTGGCGCTTCAAGGTCGACACCGTGTGGCTGGTGCTGGCGGCGGGCGCTGTCGGCTGGCTCTGGAGCCTCATCGTTTGATCGGCTCCGTCACGGTGTTCTGCGGCTCGAGCGACGCGGTAGATCCGAAGTACTTCGCCGCCGCGGTGGAGCTGGGTGAGAAGCTCGCGAAGCGGAAGTGGCGGCTCATCTACGGCGGCGGGGGCGTCGGGCTCATGGGCGCGCTGGCGCGCGCGGCGCTGGGCCACGGCGGCCATGTCACCGGGGTGATCCCGCGCGCGCTGCTCGACCTGGGCGTGGGAGAGACGCAGGTCAGCGAGCTGGTCGTGACGGACGGGTTGAGAGACCGGAAGGCGATCATGGACGAGCGGGGAGATGCCTTCGTGGCCCTGCCCGGAGGGCTCGGTACGATGGAAGAGGTCCTGGAGGCGCTGACTCTCAAGCAGCTCGGCTACCATCGAAAGCCCGTGGCCGTGCTGGACCTCGGCGGCTTCTTCGATCCGCTGTGGGCCCAGTTCCAGCGTGGGATAGACGAGGGCTTCATCAAGCCCGAGTTTCTCGACCTCTGGTATCCTGCTCCCAACGTGGACGCGCTGCTCCGATACCTCGAAGGCTACGAGCCGCACCGATACGGGCTCAAGTGGGCGCGGTAGTTTTCCAGTCGGCCGGCCCCTTTCCACTTTCTGCCTCCTGGGGTTTCGGGGAGGGCAGCGGAGTCGTGTTACACTTCCGTGGCAGAGGATCTATGACATGGCGATCCTGAAGGTTGCGCGCCTGGGGCACCCCGTACTGAGGCAGAAGGCGCTGCCGGTACCCGTCGACGAGATCCGGTCGCCCGAGACCCAGCGCCTCATCGACGACATGGTCGAGACGATGCGCGAGTACAACGGCGCCGGCCTCGCCGCCCCGCAGGTGCACGTCCTCAAGCAGATCTGCGTGATCGAGGTCAACGAAAACCCGCGCTATCCGGAGGCTCCTGCCATCCCGCTGACCGTCCTCATCAATCCAGTCCTGAGCCCCTTGTCCGAGGAGATGGAGGACGGCTGGGAAGGCTGCCTGTCCGTGCCCGACATGCGCGGGATGGTGCCGCGGCACACCGCGACGCGACTCGACGCCTATGACCGTGAGGGACGCCGCATAGAGGGCGAGGCGAAGGAGTTCTTCGCGCGGGTCATCCAGCACGAGACCGACCACCTCCACGGCATGGTCTACCTGGACCGCATGCGCGATCTCTCGACGCTGACCCATCTCGCCGAGTGGAACAAGCACTGGCTGGGCGTCCAGGAGCAGGACGATTAAGGCTGTCGCGGTCGTCAAGGATCTGTTTTTTGTAGCGCGTATCAAGGAAACGGCGCGCATGGTCGGTACCCCGCTTGCCTTCGCCCGGACCCCGGAGGAGCTGACGGCGGCGCTCGCCGACGCCCCTGACCTCGTCATCATTGATCTGACGACCGGGGACCTGACAACCGGTGGCTGGGACTACGGGCGCTTCTTCGCCGCGCTCGACGGCGCGGCGCCGCGCCCGTCGGTGCTGGGCTTCACGACCCACGTCCTTGCCCGCGATACCCAGCCGCTCCACGCCCGGTGTACGCGCGTCGTTACGAAGGAGACGCTGACCCAGGAACTCCCTGAGCTGCTCAAGACCGGCGGCATCCACCACGCTCCGGACTGCTGATGATCGCCGATCCCCCTCTTCGCGAGTTCGCCCAGCTCACCGGGGGGCCCGACGACCGCGTCGACCTGGCGAGGGCAGCGCTGGCCATCGCCCGCTGGGAGTACCCCACGCTGGAGGTGGACGCGTATGTCGAGCGGCTGGACGGGCTTGCACGCTGCGTGGATGGGCCGCGCCGCTCGACCGATCCCCTCGGACGCCTTCACCGCCTGCGGGAGTACCTCTTCGTGGAACAGGGTTTCGCGGGCAACCGCGAGGACTACTACGACCCTCGCAACAGCTTCCTCAACGACGTCCTCGACCGGCGGCAGGGCAACCCGATCACGCTGAGCCTCGTGCTGATGGAAGTCGGCAAGCGCCTCGGGCTCGCCGTCGAGGGCATAGGGCTGCCGGGCCATTTCATCGCGGGGGCGCGGTTCGGCGATTCGCAGATCCTTCTCGACCCCTTCAACGCCGGCGCGCTGCTGACGCCTGAGGCGTGCGAGAAGCTGGTTGGGCGCGCGTTGCGGCGCAAGGTGGCGCTCAAGACTGAGAACTTCGCGGCCGTGACCCGACGGCAGTTCCTCGCGCGCATGCTCGCCAACCTCAAGGGCATCTACTGGCAGCGTGAGGCGTGGGACCGTGTCGTCGGCGTCATCGACAGGCTTCTCGTGCTCGATCCCAAGGCGCCGGGAGAGTGGCGCGACCGCGGTCTCGCGTGGACCAAACTGGGCGAGATCCGGCGCGGGCTCGTGGACTGGGAGCGCTACCTGACGGAGTTTCCCAACGCCGCGGACCACGACGCGGTGAAAGGCCATTTGCGGAAGGCGCGCCAGACGCTCGCCCAGTTGAACTAGCCGTGAAGGTCAGAGGCGGGCAGAACTTCTTCGGCTTCTCCGTCGGTATCCTCATGCTGGACACGCGGTTCCCGAGGATTCCGGGCGACATGGGCAACGCGGCGACCTTCGACTTTCCCGTCCTCTACCACCGCGTGACCGGCGCATCGCCCGACCGGGTCGTGCGCCACGGCCAGCAGGCGCTGCTCCCGGCGTTCATCGAGGGCGCCCGGGCCCTCGAGCGCGAGGGAGTCCGTGCCGTCACCACCAACTGCGGATTCCTCGCCAAGTTCCAGGCCGAGGTGGCGGCGTCGGTCTCCATCCCCGTGTTCACGTCGAGCCTCATGCTGGTGCCCCTCGTGCACCGGATGCTGCCGCCGGGCAAGGCCGTGGGCATCATGACCGTCGACGCGTCCTCGCTTCGCCCCGAGCACTGGAGCGGCGCCGGGATCGGCAAGGACATCCCGACTGTGGTGGCCGGCATGGAGACGGAGAAGGAGTTCACCCGCGTGCTCCTCGACGACCAGCTCGAGCTCGATGTCGACGCGGCCCGCCAAGAGCACCTGACGG
>ORMF010297023.1_pt1 | contig 15039 bp, 18 predicted proteins | sample 1779871 | NCBI WGS metagenome assembly ORMF01 (sample SAMEA104232316, study PRJEB22302) | groundwater metagenome | biome: forest; feature: aquifer; material: groundwater | place: USA | collected 2011-08-07 | depth 5.4 m | reverse complement strand
TTCGTTGCTGTGCTTGCGTATCTCCCGATTGCAGACAAGGCAGTGCGGCTTGCCTACGCGCGCGTACAAAATGCGCAGGTAGTCGTATATCTCGGTAATAGTGGCCACGGTCGAGCGTGGGTTGTTGGAGCGGCTTTTTTGGTCGATGGAAATGGCCGGAGATAGGCCGGTAATTTCCTCGACATCGGGTTTTTGCATCTGGCGTAGGAACTGACGCGCATAAGCGGAGAGCGACTCGATATAACGCCGCTGGCCTTCGGCAAAAATGGTATCAAACGCGAGCGAAGACTTGCCAGAGCCGGACAGGCCGGTAAAAACCACCATTTTGTTTCTGGGAATTTTAAGGTCGATGTTTTTGAGGTTATGGGTCTTAGCCCCTTTTATGTGAATGTAGTCTTCCATAGCAACGTTAATGGCCCCTCGAATATTCCGAGGGGTACCTATATACACAAGTATTGTAACATTTTTATCCAAAATAAAAAGCCGAGATTCCCCGGCTTTTTAGTGCTTAAGAGACACTTCGTAATCTGTGAGGTCAAGCATGACCTCAGAAGTAGCCCCGTTTTGAAGTTGCTCGATGTATCCGATAAAGTATTGATGGGCTCCTTTATGAGGATCGAGAACATTCAGATTATGGGTGCCGGCCCAATGGCCCACCATCTCGGGATACTCTTCCTTTAATCTCCTTCTAACCTCTTCCACAAAGGTATACCTTCTTGTAGGTGAGGCGACTAATATTTCTTTTTGAAGTGCCGTCACCTTTATGGACACAAAAGGGTCAATGCTGATTTTTTGACCTTCTTTGCATTTTTTTGGAACATAGAGACCTATGAGATAGGTGGTAATCACTAGCAGACCTCCTCGTTCATCTACACAAAGGCTACTCCAATTTACCTACCTTAGCAATTAAAAACAATCCACAGGCGGTCCTCCGCCTGTTTTTTCTTGCCCTATACTATAGGCATGAACAAAACTACATTTGTGCGCGTGGCAACGGTAATCTTTACTATAGTGGGTTTGTTGCATCTGTATCGCGCGCTTAACACTTTGCCAGTCAACTTTATTGGCTGGGCAGTGCCAGTCGAAATCTCCTGGGTCGCGACCTTGGTTACTCTCTTTTTGGCCTACAGCGGCTACAAGCACTGGCGCTAAGAAATTTAGTAACCATTTAAAAAAAGCCCCGGCATCTTGCCGGAGCTTTCTTCAAAGTGCTTATTCGACAACGATGTCTGGTCCGCGCATGAGCAACTCGTAGATAAAGCTAAGTGTGGCTTTGTTGCCTTTTTTATCCTCGATACGAACTTCCATGGAGCCGAAGTCGCTCAAAACCCTTACCTTTGTTCCAGCGGATAGTTCGTCTGGCGAGCGACAGACGCGAGGCGCTTCTTTTATTGTTTCCTCCCAGCCTTTCTTCTAACGTAATCGTACTCTTATTTTTGACTTAGGATCAACTTATCCACTTATAAAAGCAGAACCCCTCGCAACATTTGATGTTACGAGGGGCTTGGACGGTACAATGCCCCGTCCGGCGTAGTGTGACCCTCGGTGCGCACCGAGGGTGAGTTGAAGGCAGTGCGCACTGCCCGGCCCTTACTCAAGGGGCTCCTCCTGTCCCGGGATTCCGGATACGCGGCACTCGTTGCCGGTCCTTCCCAACCCGAGTGGATGTCCTATTGCGGAATCAGATCCGTGGCTCCATCCCGCTTCAAAGAACGACTACGGCCTTGCTTTCACAGCTTACACCCTATGGGTGCACTTGTCAAGCCCATCAATAGGCTCGCCAAAATACCCCTGCCCGCCGGCAGGCAGGCTTATTTCTTGGCTCTTTTTACCTTCTTTTTAGTCCCCGCACCCGTCAGGGCGTAAAGCTCATCGCGCAGGAGTGCGGCGGACTCGAAGTCGAGTTCTTTGACCGCCTCAGCCATCTCGCGCTTCTTAGCCGCGATAAATTGCCGGGGATTTTTCTTATACAGCTCTTTGTCCACCTTGAGCATGCTTATTATCGCCTTGGAGTGCTCCGAGCGGAGCTCCTCGGTAATGTCTTTGATATTTTTTATGATAGTTGTCGGCGTGATGCCGTGCTTTTTGTTGTACGCCTCCTGCGCGGTGCGCCGGCGGCGCGTTTCGCCCACCGCTTTTATAAGCGACGGTGTTTCTTGGTCGGCGTACAAAATAACCCTGCCTGCACTGTTGCGCGCGGCGCGCCCAATAGTCTGTATCAACGACACCTCCGAGCGCAGAAACCCTTCTTTGTCGGCATCGAGTATAGCGACCAGCTCCACCTCGGGCAGGTCCAGGCCCTCGCGCAAAAGGTTGACGCCCACTAGCACGTCGAACTGCCCCCGGCGCAGGCTGGTGAGTATCTCGATACGCTCCAGCGTCTCAACGTCGCTGTGCAGATAGGTTGATTTAATTTTGCGCTCTTTCAAATAGTCGTTCAAGTCCTCTGCCATCTTTTTGGTAAGCGTCGTAATAAGCACGCGGTTGCCGCGCTTTACTACCTTTGCCACCTCTTCTATTACATCTTGCACTTGGCCAGGGTAATTTTTTTGAGAGGTAACCGGGCGGATATCTATAATTGGGTCCAAAAGCCCCGTCGGGCGGACAATTTGCTCAACGATGTTTTTCTTGCCGCTCTTTTCTTTTTCGTATGTGCTTGGTGTTGCAGAGGTATATATAACCTGCCCCACGTGCTCCTCAAATTCCTCAAACTGCAGCGGCCGGTTGTCCAAGGCCGCCGGCAGGCGGAAGCCGAACTCGATGAGCGTTTCCTTGCGGGAGCGGTCGCCGGCGTACATGCCGCCTATCTGCGGCACGGTCACATGCGACTCATCGATAATGGTGAGGAAATCTTTTGGGAAGTAATCCAGTAGCGAGAAAGGAGGTTCGCCAGCCTTGCGCCCGTCGAAATGGCGCGAGTAGTTTTCTATCCCATTGCAGTAGCCGACCTCGCGTATCATCGCGAGGTCGTAATTGGTGCGGCGCTTCAGGCGCTCGGCCTCCAGCAGTTTGCCCCGCTTTTCAAACTTGGCCAGTTGCATTTTGAGCTCCGCGCGGATATCGGCTATAGCCCGCGCCCGCTCATGCTCGGGAGTGACGTAATGCTTGGCGGGGAAAAGAAATACGGACTCCGCAGACTTTTTCTCCGCGCGCGTCACCGCATCTATAATCCGGAGCTTGCCAATTTTGTCGCCCTCAAACTCCACTCGGTAGAGTACCCGCTCACCGGTCGGCATAATCTCCACGCTATTGCCCAGCGCCCTAAAGGTGCCCGGTGTAAGGTCCGCGTTCGTGCGCTCAAAATACACGCCGATTAAATCGCGTATGAGTTCTGCGCGGTCTTTCTTTACCCCCGCGCGCAACTCCAGATGCACCTTGCGGTACTCCTCCGGGCTACCCAAGCCGTAAATGCACGAAACGCTGGCAACTACTATCACATCCTTGCGCGTCAACAGAGCTTGGGTCGAGGCGTGGCGCAGGCGCTCTATCTCTTCGTTAATCTGCGCCTCCTTTTCTATATAGGTGTCGGAGTGCGCCATGTACGCCTCCGGCTGGTAGTAATCGTAGTACGAGACAAAGTAATGTACCGCCGCGTCGGGGAAGAAGTCGCGATACTCCTGCGCGAGCTGGGCGGCGAGTGTTTTGTTGTGGGCTATAACCAGCGTAGGCCTCTGTACCGCCTCGATAACATTGGCGACCGTAAAGGTCTTGCCAGAGCCGGTAACACCAAGCAATGTCTGATGCCGCTCCCCTGCCTTAAGCCCCTTTACTAAAGCCGAAATAGCCGCGGGTTGGTCCCCCGCCGGCCGATGCGTTGTTTTGAGTTTAAACCTTTCCATACGAATGTAAAAATGTATCACGGAACTCCATAAAATTCCCGTCCAAAATAGATTGGCGGATTTTTTGTACCAAGTTCGTCAAGAAGTACAGGTTGTGCATGCTCGCGAGTATTTGCCCCAGTATCTCGTGCGTGCGGAAGAGGTGGTGCACATAGGCGCGGGTATGCTTTGTACAAACTGGGCAACCACAACTCTCGTCAAGCGGCCCAAAATCAGTTTGATATTTGGAACTTGGAATTTGAATTTTTCCGGAATGAGTATACACACCTCCATTCCGGCCGTTGCGGGTCGGGAGCACGCAATCAAACGTGTCGATGCCCGCCTCAACGCCGATAAACATATCTTCCGGCTCGCCGATGCCGAGCAAGTGCCGCGGCTTTTCCTTAGGTAGCTCTGTATTTACTTTGTCTAAAATGCCCAATATATCGTGCTTGCTGAATGAGCCGCCGATGCCGTAGCCATCGAAGTCCATATGTGCCAGATATTTGGCGCTCTCGATACGCAAATCGGCAAACCGCCCGCCCTGCACTATCCCGTATATCGCCTGCTCGGCGTTTTTTTTGATATTGTGTCGGTGGACTTTGAGGCTCCTGTCGGCCCAGCGATGTGTCCGATCCATTGCTTCTTTTTGGTACTCGTAATCCGCCGCGGGGCTGGTACATTCGTCAAACGCAAAAATAATATCGGCGCCGAGTTGGTGCTGTATCTCTATCGAACGCTCCGGCGTAAAGCGGTGGAGACTGCCGTCGACATGTGAAGTAAAAGAAACACCCTCTTCATCCACTATCGCCAATTTGCCGTGGCTGGTCGCCAGCTCCTCGTCGTACACAGCCGGTGAAAATGTTTCTTTCGCAGGAGTTGGGGTCGCAAAAGAATTAACTTGCATCTCTCCGGAGAAAGGAATATTTTCACCGGCTGTGACCTTTGAAACTTTTTTGCCAAACCCCTCACCGAGAGAAAATACCTGAAACCCCCCAGAGTCGGTCATAACCGGGCCGTCAAAGCCCATAAATGCGTGTATGCCTCCCGCTTTTTCTACAAGCTCCGGCCCCGGCGAAAGGTACAAATGGTAGGTGTTGGCGATAATGGTTTGTATTCCGAGCGAAACAAACTCGGACGATTTAATTCCTTTAACATCCGCTTTGGTGCCCACGGCAACGAACGCGGGGGTTTGTATATCGCCGTGCGGCGTGCTCAAAACACCCGCACGCGCAAGACCCGGACCCTCTTTATGTATGTCGAACCTGCTATTTGACACCAACCAACTCTACCTCAAAAATCAATGTCGAGTTTGCCGGTATAGGACCATTGGCTTTGTCGCCGTATCCCATATCCGGCGGAACAATAAGCAAGCGCTTGCCGCCTACCTTCATGCCGGTTATACCCAGCTCCCATCCCGGTATTACATACCCCTGCCCGAGCGGAAACTGAATCGGCGCCTTGCCGGCAGAGGTGTCAAAAACCGTGCCGTTCTCTAACTTGCCGGTGTATTGCACGCTTACCAAAGAACCCGCGACCGCTTCCGCGCCAGTGCCTACAACCTCGTCCTGCACGATAAGCCCGGCGTTTGCGGCCGGAGACGCAGTATTCATAATTCCTCCTGATGCATCATATATAAAGAAAAGTGCCACCACCGCGAGCCCCGCTGCTGTGGCAATGCCTGTTATTAATTGTTTGCTCATGGCACCAGTATAGCATTTGCAACGCTTGCCGCCTGGTTGTCGGGGATAACGCCGGGGAAGGCACTCTGGTTAATAAGCATAAGCGTAAGCGCGATAACCACTACCAAAGTACCCGGCAGCAAAAGGTCGTGCGCTTGTATTTGTATATGGTAGAAGAATGCGAACGCGAGCGCGAGCATGAGAAGTAGCGCTATGCCTCCGAGCATCCAGTTGGTTGCCGCGCGCGGCTCGCTAAGTACCCTGCCGAGCTGGCGGAGGAGCGAGTCATTGAAAGACGGAGTAGGCGGAGCGGAAATAGTCTCCACACCCAAGACTTGCGCAGCCGGCGCGGCAAAAAATTGCACTACAAAAGTCGCCGGTTGGCCTTGATATATACCTTGAGCAATACCCACGCCGACATCGGTGTACACCGGTTTAATTATGTTGGCGCGGTGCGTCGGCGACGCCATCCATCCGGCTACGACATCTTTAGAATCAACGAACCGTACCGCCAAATTTTCCCCAGCATATTGATAGTTGTATCCTGATTCATCAATCCACATCCACGGCGTCTTGCCGTTCGGCCCGTTGTGGGAAAAATAACTTAATTGCGCCATGTTATCGGCCTTGGCTTGCGCCGACCGGTCTAACAACGGATTTTCTTTAACCACCGCGACCTTATTTTTCGCGCGCTCCGCGTTGGTAAGCGAAATTATCTCGCTCTGTATAACCGCCGCCAAAAACTCGTGGCCGGATTGCCGCGACATAAGGTTGGCAACCAGCGCGCCCTCGGCCAACAGCGCCAAAGCGAGCAAGAACATAAGCGACCTGCGACGCAGTATATGCGGGCGGTAGGCGTTATGGTGAGAGGGAACAAAAAGATTTTTAATCCACCCGAAAAATCCCATAAAAAAATAGTAACACGTATTTATTCTTATGAGACTAGCTTGGCTTTACCGCCCTTTGCCACCAGAACCAAGCGTGTTGAAGTAGTTGGTGAGACCAAGCACTTGTAAATCGGCTTCGCGGTCTATGCGGTTTTCAATCTGATAACCAGCGTCTTTACACGATTGGCTTGTGTCAATTATTGAACCTTTTGAGTATAAGTAGAGTTCGGCTTCGCAGTCATTTGTGATGTAGTACGCTTCCGTGATAGATGAGACAAGATTTTTGTACACGGTCATACCGTAACCGCCATTGAGCAGTCCTTCGCTTTTTCCAGTCAAAGGAGTGAGCGCACCAAGAAGTGCTTGCGCAAGCGGTTTATCGGATTTCTGCGTGTAAATAGTAAGTGTCCCATCGTGTGTCGTATCGGTCGCGTCTGCCGGACTGTTATGATGCACAGACACTATGACATCACACTTGCGATTGTCGGCAGTTCCATCTCTGTTGATATCCAGTGCCGCACATTTTGCAACCGCGTCATTTACTCTATCTCTGCGTGTTGATAGGCGGTCAGCAACCACAACATACGCCCCTTGTTTTTCCAGTTTTGTTTGTAATGCTTGTACAACGTCCCAGTTCACATCCGCCTCAACTACACCATAGGCAAAGTTGACCGCCCCCGTCTCACCTCCGCCGTGTCCGGCATCAAGTGCAATAATCTTTCCAGCTACACCGCCTGCCGCGCTAGCTTGCAAGACAAAGAGTGCTGATACAAGTACCGATGATAAAATAAGTTTTTTCATAAGATGACGATTTTTGGTAATATTTTTTTATTGCACCCAGAATACGTGCGTGATGAGTTTGTTATTGTTGCCAAGGTCCCTCTCATACACGTTATCGCGGCCGTTGCCGTCCTTCCCTACTGCCATGCCCCAATCCGATGCGTTTTCAAACCCTTCGCTCTGTGCGAGTGCCGAAGCGCCGCGGCTAGTTGCCGACGTCTTGCTGTAGGAGTTTGTCGAGTCGAGATGCGTGTAGATTGTCGAAAGCTCCTCGTAATCGTGCAAGTTGGGGCGCTCGTTGCCGGGACCGTAGTCAAACCCGCCCACGATGCCGCCCGCCGGCGCGTTGGTGTAGTCCATGCAGGTGCCGAGATTATAGTTGCCAAAGATTGTGTCCTGATGGTCGAGTCCGAACGTGTGCGCAACTTCCTGGCACATAACAAGTTTCCGCCATGCAGGCGTGTTGTATCTGGCAGTATTGAAGTAGGTGTCATTTACCTTCGCGGTGCCCTGCACAATGTGCGTGCCGCCGCTTATCCAAACTTGCGCAAGGCCGAGCCAGCCGTTGTTGCCGTACTTACTGTTGCATACTTGCACAGTGCCGGCGACCGCCTTGCAACTTTTAGGGTTGGTGCCGCCCGCAACGACGCTGGTCTGCAACACAGTGGAGGCATTCCAGTCGACTGATGATGTTGCGAGATAGCTGTCCCAAGCGGTATTTACATTATCACCGAGTCTAAGAGTAAAAGGATTAGCTGTGCGCGCCCAATGATAGCCTCCCCACGAGTGGTAGGCCGAAACAAGCCCCGCCGCCCCCATGGCCACCCCCAATAACACCCCCCCAAGGGGGGGAGGCCCAAACAAACCCCCGCCGCACCCAAGCCCACAAGCAACACCGCCGCATAGAGATACTTTTTCATACCCAGTAGTATACCACGCCATAATTTTTGGTATATACTGGAATATATGCGTAAGACAGTTGCCGTTTTGGTGTTGCTCCTGCTACCATTTCTGGCATCCGCGGCAGACGCTCCGCAAATACTCGAGCTCTCAACAAAAGCGCAGGTCGAGGGCGTCCCTGTGCCGCTCGGCGTGGTGGTGTCTACCGAGAGTACAGACGTTGTGTTGAGTTCAACAAAAAAAGACGGTTCAACGCCGGTGACCTTTACCCTGTATGTCTCCCCCAAACCAAAGCCAGTAGCGACATCGTCCCAAAGCGCGGCCGCCGTCGAATCATCCGCAAAGATTCAGGAGGGCATAGCGGGGCTCTCCCCCGCCGTGGCTAGTGCCACCGCGCCATTTTTTACGATGGTTGATGGCGGGCGCGCCGCGCTTTCGGATGTGATTGACACGCAAATAGTTGCCACTAAAAAGAATCTGGGGACGGCCGGCGAGCCGGGAGAAACTTTGGGCACTGAAACGTTCAAAAACGTCGGAAGCAACCCGAGGGGCACTTTGTGGACTATTACCCAGACCCTGTACCTTTATCTGCTTACCATTCTTAACTTCATCATCGGCAGCGCAGGAGTCTTCTACCCCGCCCTGGCAATACTCATATTGTATTTCCTCTGGCGGCTCGTCCGCCGCTTCCGCCGCCCGGCGTATTAGCGCGTCGCGCGCCAGTGCCAAACCGAAACTGCAAACAGACATAAAGTGGTAAACGCCGATATCGCACAAAACTGGCACAGCGCGCCGATGACGCTAAGCTGGATATAAAAAATCGCCCACAACGAGTACACAAAGCCTATGCCTGTGTACGCAAGCGCGCCAAGACGCAAGGCCTTTGAGCGCGGCTCGACGCAAAGCAAAACCGCCAGGCAAAACATGTACGCGTAGTACACCATGCCGATGTACGACCACGGCACGCCGAAGAATTTTGAGTGAACGCTCGTCAAAACCGTCTCGCACCCGCCGATAGCGCAAGTGGGTATTAAGTTTAGGTACTGAAAGTACGAAAGGTAGAGTGTGTCGCCCAGCCCCACCATGGCGAGCGCGAGCAGGAGATACGGCGCCAAGCTAAGTTTATTTTCCATAATTTATTAGTATACCTGCCCCGTAGCTAGCTTGCTATGCTTCGGGGTCACGCTCCGCCTCGCGGTGCCGCACCGTGGGTTCGTCCATACCAAAGTGATGCGCCACCTCATGCCAGATAGTCTCGCGGATGACCTGCGCCACCGGCAGCCGGTCTTCCATGGCCGCGCGCTCAATCGGTAACTGATACAGGGTAATAGTGTCGGGCATGGTCGTACCCATGCCGTACCAGTCGCCGCGCATAGGGGTGGGGATGCCGTGATAATAACCGAGCAGTGTCTCCCCTTCTTTCAAACCTTCCTGTTTGCGGACTTCCTGCGACGGCTCATCCTCCACCAAAAAAGCCACATTTTTAATATGCGGGAGGAACTTTTCGGGAATAGCCCATTCAAATTCCTCGTCCACCAATTTTTCAAATTCCTCTCTTTTCATAACCTTAACAGTAGCTATAGCTACACTTATGGTTTTATAAGACTTTTAAACTTCTCTTCTAACATCTCTATTTTTGCGGATAATTTCAGAACCTGTATGTAATGCCGTGCCTTTTTCATCTGCCTTTCGGTTGTACAAAAAATCGCGACTGGGTCGTGCGATTTAAAAAATACCTGCAATAACTCCTCAAACGCCACAACATCCGGATCATACTCTATTTTTAATACTTCTACTTTTGGAGAGCCGGTATATCCCGGCTCCACCGACTCCACCCCCTTAATCATCAAAAAAACAGCCTCCGTGCACCAAAAGCATCCCCCGCCGAACACTATGGTCTCTCGCTCCACGTGGCGATTATATCATTTGATTTTTAACCGGAGGCGGTATACTTGGCATATGGTAATCCGCATCATAAAAAACCCTATTTCCCGCTCCGAGCTGCAGCATATCGCCAACGAACGGTTTGGCGACCTGGTAAAAGGAGCAGTAGACGTACGGCAAAAAATAATGGCGCTAGGGCCAGAACTGCACGCCGACGCAGAAAGCGAGCTGATAGAAAAAGAGGGCTCGCTACGCGAGGATGTTTGGGGCATCAACCTTTACCCCGCCGAACACGGCGATGGATTTATTGAGTTTGATTCGCTTATAAACCTAAAACCCGCACTCGGCAACCGCACGCGCGGCGTCGATAACGCAAAGACCCGCGATGAAATATCCGCAATCGTTAACGAGTTTATAGCACCATAATATGGCTTACCAGCATGCAGAACTTGCAAATGGAAGATGGCAAGAACTTTCGCTTGCCGAACAGCTTGGCAATATCGGTAGCGAAGTGCATCGAAGCACGCTTGCAGAGGGCAAAAACGCCGAGCGTTTTATCCGCGCACGCGACCGCGCGCTTGAGCTATTTGACCTGACGCTGGCCGACAAACGCTGGCGCGGCCGCATGCGCGAGATAGCCCGCGCGCGCGAACTCTTTTGCGACGCGTCTACCGGCGGCGCCTCGTATGGCACGACGCTCGCAAGCTTGGAAAAATATTTTGATCAGTTTGCCGTCTTAGCAAGAAGTTAAAAAAACGTATTTTATTTTGGGAGGTCGATTTTGGAGAGTATGTCGCTAAAGGTCGTGCCGACCTTTTTGCCGGGGTTAAAGATGTTTTGCGGGTCAAAAATGCTTTTCAGTTCCAAAAACAGCGCGTACATTTCTTTGCCGAACATTTTTTCCACATACGGCGTGCGTACAAGCCCGTCGTTGTGCTCGCCGGTAATGGAGCCGTGATATGAAAGAACAAGGTCGTATATTTTGTGCGTCAGCTCGTCGAGCAGTGCGGCTAACCCCGGCCGATGCGGGTCAATGAGCGGGATGATGTGTATATTGCCGTCGCCGATATGCCCCGCCACCGTGTAGGTAAGATCGTAGTGCGAAAGGATTTCTTCGAGCTTCGGCAAAAACTCGGGCAGTTTAAGCGGCGGAACCACAAAGTCGTCAAAAAACGGCGCCGTGCGGCGGTTTTTTACCTTTTTGCGCAACAAGTTAAAACTCTCGCGCCTCACCGCCCAATATTTTTTTGTGCCGGCCTCGTTTTTGATAATCCGCACGCCGACGTGCTGGCGGTTGCGCTTTGCCTCGGCCGCAAGATGCTCGGCTTTGGCCAAACACTCTTCTTGCGTGTCGGCGCGGAACTCGACCAGTAATATCAGCTTGGGCACGCCGCCGGTCAGCGCCATCCACAACTCCGGCAAAAAAGAAATTCCGAGGCCAATCATGCCCGCCTTCATCTGCATCGCCAGCTCGGGGAGATAGCGCATCGCGATTTGGAAGGTGTGGTCATCGTAAGACTCAAAACTATCCGGCGAATGCGCGAGCACCTCCGGCACCACCTCGCCAAGCTCAGAAAACTTGTCGAGAAAGAGCACCACCATCGACGAATACGGCTTTGGATGTACCAACTTAAAATGTATTTTGGTAATAATTCCAAGAGTCCCCTGCGAACCGGCCATAAGCCGCGCAAGGTTGAGCGACTGCTTGCCGTCGCCGATGTCCCACAGCGCGTAGCCGGAGGAATTCTTTTCCACCTGCGGTTTTGCGGCTTTTATGACGCTCTGGTGCGCGGGCGCGCCGACAAGCGCCGAAATACGGCGGTATATATCGCCCTCGTACGATTGCTCGGCGAGTTTTTTTGTAAGTTCCTCTCCTTCTAAATTTTTGAGCGTATGCACTTTACCGTCGGCAAGCACCACCTCGAGCCCTACGACATACCGCGCGGTTTTTCCGTATTTAAGATTCTTTTCTCCGCCGGAGTCGTTGGCTACCATGCCGCCCACGGTGTTTATCTCGCGGGAGGCAGTGTAGCTCGGGAGCTCCAAATTCTTTTTCTTTGTTTCTTTATCAAAGTTCCTAAAATACATCCCCGGCTCGACCACGGCGTCCGACTCGCCCAGCTCGAGTAGCCGATTTATGTGGGCGGTCATGTCCAAAATAATCGAATCGTTGAGCGGTCCGCCCGACATGTCGGTGCCGCCCGAGCGAGCGGTAATCGAAGGAAGGCGTTGCCTTGGAGAGCCCTGGGCTAAGGCGACGCCTTGAATTTGCTTATGCTTTTCATTAACAAACTTTACGACCGAGCAGATATCCTCCGCGTCCAAGGGCCGCACCACCACCTCGGGTATTACGCGGAAGAGGCTCGCGTCGCGCGAGCTCTTTTGAAGAGTCTCTTGCATATCATCAACCTCCCCGCGCACTATCGCGCGCAATTCTTCTGCCAAAGACATAGACCAATTGTACCAAACAAAAAGCCGCCACGGTTTCCAGAGGCGGCCTTTTGCTCTACGCGCTTAGGCGCGAGATACGTTGACGGCGGCCGGTCCCTTCTGGCCTTCCGAAACTTCAAAGGAAAGCGTGTCGCCTACCTTGAGCTCTTCGAAAGTAACGCCATTGAGGTCCTTAGAGTGGAAGAACAGATCCTTCGTCTCGCCATCGCGAGAGATGAATCCGAACCCACGGTCCGTCAAAGTCTTAATTATTCCTTGCATCTTGTTGTTTGTTTTTTCTGTTGAGAAACCCCGACCTTCGTTTCCTAGTCTTTTAGACTCCCTAAGGGTATCACAGGCCTATTTTCCTGTCAAGCCCAGTGGGGAGTGTACACACAAATATGGTGGCTTACTATTTCGGTGTAAAATTAAACTAAATGGACATCGATAAAAATTTTGACGGCTGGAACGAGGTCAAGAAAAAGACCAACAACTCTGCCTTTACCGACTTCGTACATGCCCGCGATGTGTGGTGGTGCTCGCTTGGCATCAACGTAGGCTCCGAGCAAGACGGCAAGCATGATACTTTCGAGCGGCCGATACTGGTGTTGCGAAAATTTAACAAAGACATGGTGCTCGCCGTGCCGCTCTCGACGCGCATAAAGAAAAATCCCTATAACATTGTTTTCACACACGAGGGGCAAGAGTATGCCGCGCTCATCTCGCAAATACGGCTCGTGAGTACCAAGCGGCTCAAACGCTACATGTACAAAATGAGCAGTGGCATCTTTAAGAATATCCGCCAGGCAACCAAGACAATGATATAAAATCGAAACCCCCGCTTGCGCGGGGGTTTCTCGGTGGCCGCATGGCCGTAGGTAATTACTATTATATACCTACCAATCTAAACGTCAAGGTGACTGTGTTGGACAAGAAAAAGCCCCCGGAAACGGTGTCCCGGGGGCATATGGCTTTTCTTAGGTTTACTCTGCCGCCGTCAGGTCAGGATGACGGAATCACGAAGGTAAAGAACCATGGGTTCCGAAGGCGGAATCGGATGTTTTGGCGCATCTGCTCCACCGCAATCTGCTGATTGTACACATCAGACTGGAGCTTGTTGATCTCCTTGACGAGCGCCATCAGCGTTTCGGATGCACGAAGCTCAGGGTATTTAGAGAAGTACCAGCTTACCTTGTCGGGGCTGATCTTCTCGAAGATTTCCCTTTCGTGCTTCGGGTATGCGTCGGCAAGATGCTTCGCAAACTCGGTCGTGAGCGCCTCCGCTTTCTTTTGGTAGATGACCTCGACCTGTTGGAACTTCTTGATATTTTCGATGTCATCTATCTGATATGACCACCCAATACCAGATGCGATGAGCGCGACGCAAACGCTGAAGACTGCGAACGTCAGAGAGAAGACTCCTCCGATGTTCCAATCGGTATGCGTCAGCATACGATATCGAACGAAACATCCAGCGGACACCAGCACAAAAAACCCAACGATCATCAAAAACAGCATTTATTCCTCCTCCGATTTGAGTTTAGACGAACAATTAGACACGTGAGTCAGTCCGTGCGATAGAATATAATAGTGTGTAATATGTGTCAAGCCCCTGCAGGGGTATACTTGAAAGTGAATAACTCCGACTATAGTCGAATTTATTCACTTTAGTTTTTCTACTTTACTTTTGAACTCCACGCATACAGGGCTACGGCGGCTGCGGCGGCTACGTTGAGGGACTCACACTTGGGGTCCATGGGGATAGAAAGTACCGTGTCGGAAATTTGGCGGATATCCTCGGGGATACCACTCCCCTCGTTGCCCAATATAAAGACAGCCGGCCCGCCAAATGCCTCGGCGTTGATGCTTTGCGCACCTTCTCCGGCCATCGAATAAATTTTAAATCCTTTTTTCTTGAGGTCGAGTACGGTCTGCTTAACATTGCCGATGGTCACGAGCGGCAGACGGAACGCCATCCCGGCGGAAACTTTTATGACCGAGCCCGTCACCGGTGCCTGCCCGATTTGCGGCATCAAAACCGCCGTCGCGCCAAAGCCGGCCGCTGTGCGGATGATTGCGCCGACATTGTGCGGGTCTTGCACGCCGTTGAGGAGCACAAGCATGGTACGCGGAGTCGCTTCCAAAGACTCCAAAAACTTATGATACGGGAGCATGAGCTGTGGGATGGAAATTGAGCCGATGACACCCTGATGCGCGGTGCCGCTCTTCATGTCGGAGCGCGCCATACCCTCGGAGAGTTTTGCTGTGGGAACGCCCGCCTCCTCTACTTGGCGGCGCAGTTTGGTGTCGACCATTTTAACATCAAGATACACCTTGGTGAGCGCGCGCGGCGCGTACAGCAAAGCATCACGCACCGCGTGCCGTCCGTAAGCAAATATCTTGTTCTGTTTCATACCAAAATGGTCGCGTAATTATATATCGAAACACAACAAATCAACAGTCTGTATATGTAGCATATAATCGAACGGTCGTCAGTTTATACTATACACAGTTTTTTTGTGAGTTTTTATTGTGTTGCCCACATACCCGCAACCCAGCCCGTTGTCCAGCATAACTGCAAGCTATAGCCGCCGGAGGGGCGCTTGATGTGCAGGAGGTCGCCGGTGATAAACAGGTTCGGCACTTTTTTTGAACGAA
>ORMF011630485.1_pt1 | contig 15040 bp, 11 predicted proteins | sample 1779871 | NCBI WGS metagenome assembly ORMF01 (sample SAMEA104232316, study PRJEB22302) | groundwater metagenome | biome: forest; feature: aquifer; material: groundwater | place: USA | collected 2011-08-07 | depth 5.4 m | reverse complement strand
GTGGTGGGCGGCTTCCGCCGCGGCGCGGGCGGCTTCGGCGGCGTCGCGCTCGCGCGCCAGCCGCTCCTCCTGCTCCTTGAGCAGCGTGACATCGCTATAGACGCCGGCGACGCCACCCTCGCGGGTGCGGCGCTCGGCGATCGCAACCCAGCGCCCGGTGGATAGCTTGGTCTCGATCGGTGCGCCGGGGTTGCGTCGCATCGCCATGCGCTTTTCCAGCCATTCGTCGATCGGCAATCCCCATAGCGGCACCTGCCCCTGCCGCGCCGCCGACAACAGCAGCTCCTGCGGCGAGACGCCCGGCACCGTGATGTCGGCGATCGACGGGTAGTATTCGCGAAACGTGCTGTTCGCGAACACCAGCCGGTCGTCGGCATCGAACAGGATGAAGCCGTGCGGGATCGCCTCGAGCGCATCGACCAGCCGCTGTTCGCTGCGCGCCAGCGCCTCCTCGCGCTCCTTCAAGACGGTCTCGTGTCGCTTCGTTTCAGTGATGTCGAGATAGGTCAGCAGCCGTCCGCCGTCCGGCAGGACCAGCGACTGGTAGCGCAGGGTCGACCCATCGCCGCGATGCATCTCCAGGGGCTCGACATTGCCGGCGCGGACCGCGCCGACGCGGCGCTCGACAAAGGCGTCAAATTCGGCCTCGGGGATGTCGTAAAAGCCGTTACGCCAGCTGTACGTCATCATCTCGGCCATGGTCGGCCCGGTGGCGATGAATTCGTCGGGCATCGGCCACATTTGCCGGAACGCGCGGTTGACGACGCGTGCGCGCAACGCGCCATCCATGAACAGCACGCCGTAATCAATCGTGTCGAGGACCGCATTCAACTCGCCAAGCACGGCCTGCTGCTGGCTGTTTGCCTCTTCCAGTTCGGTTTCGCGTTGCTTGAGCTCGGTGACGTCGCGGACGATGACCAGCAGATGGCCGTCGCTTGCCGGATAGAAATTGTATTCGGCCCACAGGCCGTTCGGCATGTGTGCGCTAAAGGTCAGGTCGCCGGCCGCCAGGATGTCGGCGCGCCGCTTCTGGATGAACTCTTCCTCGGCGACATCGAAGCCGTAATCGCCGCGGCGGTACATGTGCCGCAGCACGTCCTGATGGGTTGTCCCCGGGGCTACCAGATGCGGCGGCAGGTTGAGCAGCCGGCCCGTGCGGTCGGAGTTTTCGAGGATCACGCCGTCGGGGTCCATCAGCACGATCGCGTCCTTGACATGCTCCAGCATGTGGGAGGCGCGCGCCAATTCGCCGGTGCGTTCACGCAATTCCTTGAACAGGCGAACATTCTCGATCGCGACGACCGCCTGATGGGCAAAGCTGCGCAATACGGCGATCTGCTTGTCGGAGAACGGCCGCACCTGCTGGCGGTACACGGTGATGACCCCGAGTACCGTTTCGTCCTTGACGAGCGGGACGGTGAGCGTGGTGCGGGCGCCGCCGAGTTCGGCGATGGCGCGGGTCAGCGCATCGCCCGTGCGATAGAATTTCGCGGCCGTGACATCGTCGAGGTGCACATACCCGGGATCACGGGCAATGCGGGCAAAGCCCTCGCGCGGGCCCGGCATTGCCGGGTTGTCGGCGACGAACGCGGCAAACTCGGGCGGCAGCTGCTGCGAGGCGGCGATCACCACCCGATCGCCCTCCCACAACCCGATGCCGCCGCAGGCGGCGTCGCACAGCTGGATCGCCTTGGCGGAGATCACCTCGAACACCGGCGCGAGATTGCCGCCCGAGCTGTTGATCGCCTGCAATACCTCCGCGGTCGCCGTCTGGAATTGCAGCGCCTCCTGCAAGGCTTCGCCGCGCTCGCGCATCTCGCCGATCAGGCTGGCGTTCTCGATCGCGATCATCGCCTGGTCGGCAAAGCTTCTGACGACCGCGATCTGCTTCTCGGAAAACGGCTCGACCCGCACGCGGCTCAGCGTGATGACGCCGATCACCTTATCGTCGCGCAACAGCGGCACGCCGACTGCCGTGCGGATGCCCCCGAGGCGCGCGGTCTCGCGATCGTATTCCGGGTCGGCCAGCACGTCGGCCACCTGCACGACGCGGCGTTCGAGCCGTGCTCTGCCGGTGATCGTCGCGCGGCGCAGGACTGCCGGGTGGTCGGCGACATAAACGACCAGCTCCGGCGGGTAGCCGATGCTCGCGTGAATCCGATGCCGGGGATCGGCAAGGCTCGAAATGCTGCCCTGATCGGCCTCGCAAATCCGCGCGGCCGTCTCGACCAGGACCTGCAAGACGGCGTGCAATTCCGCACCCGGCCGGCTGATGGCGCGCAACACGTCGCCGGTGCCGCCCTGCTGGTCGAGCGATTCCTGCAGGTCGCGCGTGCGGCCGCGCAATTCGTCGATCAGGCGCGCATTCTCCATCGCGATCAGCGCCTGGTCGGCGAAAGTCGTGACGAGTTCGATCTGCTTGTCGGTGAACGGCTCGACCCGCCGGCGCACCAGGACGATAACGCCGACCGGCTCGTCGCCACGCAACAGCGGGACGCCGAGCGCGGTGCGTTGTCCGGCGATGGTCATCGCTTCGCTCAGCGCGTATTCGGGGTCCGCGAGCGTGTCGGCAACCTGCACCGGGCGCCGCTGCAACATTACCCGCCCGGTAATCGAGCCGCGATCGAGCGCCAGCGGATGCGTTTCCATAAAGGCGGTGAATTCCGGCGAAAAGCCGTATTGCGCCGCAGAGCGGAAGACATCGCCGTCGCGCCGCAGGATGAACGCCATGTCGGCGGCGCACAGCCGCGCCGCGGTCTCTGCAAACGATTTGAGGACCGCTTGCAGATCGAAGCTCGAGCGGCTGATGGCCTTGAGCGCGTCGGCCGTCGCGGCCTGCTGGTCGAGCGATTCCTGCAGATCGGCGGTGCGCCGCTGCAATTCGTCGATCAGCCGCGCATTCTCAATCGCAATCACCGCCTGATCGGCAAAGCTCTGAAGCAGCGCGACATGCTTTTCGGAGAACGGCCGCACGGTCTGGCGATAGAGCGACAGGGAGCCGAGCAGGGCGCCTTTGTGGGTCAGCGGCATGGACATGATGCTGCGCACGCCGGCCAGCTCTACCGCGGCGACCGCCAGCGGATCGCGCGCCGCGAATGAAGCCGCATCGCGCAGGTCGCCGTGCGAACGCACCCGCGGATCGTCGATAAAGCGCCCGAGCGTCGTCTCGGGGCCCGGCCTGACCGGTCCCTGCGCGACAAATTCGGCAAACGGCGCCGGCAGACCGCGCAGGGCAACCGCCCGATAGCGCGCGTCCTCGCGCAGCCACAACAGGCCGGAATCGGCATCGCACAGCCGGGTGGCCCGATCGACGATCGCGTCGAATACCGGCACGGGGTTGCCGGGCGAGTCGTTGATGATCTGCAAGACCTCGGCGGTGCCGGTCTGCTGGTCGAGCGCCTTGCGCAATTCGCTGATCAGGCCCGCATTCTCCATCGCGATCAGCGCCTGCGCGGCAAAGCTTTCCAGCAGCCTGACTTGTCGTTCGGAAAACGGCCGCACCTCCGTGCGGTAGATCGACAACGCGCCGTGCAGGCGCTCGTCCTTGCGCAGCGGTATGACGAGCGTGCTGCGCGCCCCCGCCGCCGTGACCAGCGTCCAACGCTGCGGATAGACGGCCCGGTCGAACGATTCGGTGGTCATGTCGGTGACCAGCACAAAGCGTTCGCCGCGCGCGATGCGGCCGTGCGCGGTATCGGCATCCGGCTGAACCCGCCCGCCAAGCCCCGCCAGGTGGTCGGCCGCTATGCCGCTTGCCGCCACCGTCTCGAAGCACTCGCCATCAAAGGTTCGCAGCAGCCCGAAGGACGCGTCGCAGAGCAGCGCCGCCTTGTCGAGGATCGCCGCGAAGACCGGTGCGAGGTGGCCGTCGGAGTTGTTGATAAGTTGCAGAATTTCGATTGCCGCACTCTGTTGCTCAAGCGCTGCGTCGGCCTCTGCGGCGGCCGCCCGCGCCGCCGCCTCCCGTCTGCGACTTTCGGTTACGTCGCGGCACGCGCCGACGACGCGTTGCACGCGCCCGTTGTCGTCGCGCACCGCAACGCCATGCTGCCTTGCCCAGTGCCATGAGCCGTCGGCGGCGCGATAGCGATATTCGCTGTCGAGCCGGCCGGTCGCGCCGCGAAACAGGGCGCTGAATGCGTCCCGATAATGCGGCAGGTCCTCGGGATGGATGCGGCTCGTCCAGTCCGCCTGGGTGCGTAGCGGCGCCGTGCCGAGCCCGAGCAGCTCGCTGAGGCGCGGCGCACAATAGAGCCGACCGTCGGCGACGCTGAAGTCGTAAACGCCCGCGCCGATCGATTCCATCGCCAACGCGTAGCGCTCTTCCTCGGGCGGTGCGCGCAGCGCGATATCGGTCATGGCAGGCTCGATCCGGATTGCGACGTCTCAACCTAGGCGCCTTTCGTATCGTCGGCGTGTCGCGGCATGGTGCTTTTGTATCGTTTGTATCGCAGAGCGACGATCGGCGCCGCCTTCGATCATCGCTCGCCGGCGGGCGCATGCGGCAGATTCCCGGGTCGCGGTCGTGGGGCCGCGCGGGCACGACGACCGGAAATGCCGCGTCCATAACAGCGACACGCACGATACAGAGGCGACTTGCGCGATACCAAAATGTGCCGGCGACGACATATCGGCGACACGGAAGACCGATAGGGTCGCTTCATCGGCAGACCGGCAAACCCGCCACTGTCCGCAGATCGGCTATAGAGGCTTTGGTCCAGCCCCACCGCAGAGTAGATTGGCGCAATTGCAATCGCGCTGATCCGGCGAGGAAGGCGATGGACCTCCGTCCGCATATCGTCGTGGTCGAGGATGAAATGACCCAGCGCGAGCTTCTTGTCGATTACCTCGCTCGGCAGAATTTCCGGGTCAGCGGCGTCGCCAGCGGCGCCGAGCTGCGCCCGCTTGTCGAACGCGACGTGCCGGCGCTGGTGCTGCTCGATATCGGGCTGCCGGGCGAGGACGGGTTTGCCCTGGCCCGCTGGTTGCGCGAGCGCAGCAACCGCGTCGGCATCATCATGGTGACGGCCGCCTCCGATACGGTCGATCGCGTTGTCGGGCTTGAGACCGGCGCCGACGACTATGTCGCCAAGCCGTTCGAGGCGCGCGAATTGCTCGCACGCGTCAAGAGCGTTTTGCGGCGTGCCGCGGCCGCCTCGACGCCGGTCGCCGGCGCGCGGGTGCGGATGGGGCGCTGGCTGCTCGACCTCGACAAGCGGGCGCTGGTCGATCCGACCGACGGCAGCGAAGACCGGCTGGCCGCGAGCGAATTCGACTTGCTGCGGGTATTCGCCGAAAACCCCAACCGGCCGCTTATGCGCGATTGGCTGCTCGAAGTCACCGCGCATCGAGACATGGATGCGTTCGATCGCGCGATCGATCTTCGCATCGCCAGGCTCCGCCGCAAGGTGGAGCGCGATCCTGCCCACCCCGAAGCGATCCGCACCGTGCGCGGCGTCGGCTACATGTTCGTGCCGCCGAAAGACTGAGCCTCGTTTCTTTTTCTCGTTGCAACCAGGGAGGCGGGGCCAACCGGCGCCGCAGAAAGGTCGAACCATGACCGACATGCTGTTTGGCAACCGTCTGCTCGTCGTCGATGACGAACCGGTATGCGCGACGCTGATCCAGAAAACCGCGGAGGGTTCCGGGTTCGAGGTCATGGTGACGGACGATCCGCGCAGTTTCCTGAACACGGCACGGTCGTGGCGGCCGACCGTGATCTCGCTGGACCTGCGGTTGCCGGGCACTGACGGCATCCAACTGCTGCGCGCCCTGGCGGCCGACAAATGCGACGCGCATGTCATCATCAGCAGCGGCGCCGAGCACCGCGTCCTCGAATCGGCGATGCAGCTCGGGCACGATCGCGGGCTGACGATGAGCGGCGTCATGCAAAAGCCGTTTCGCGTCGATCGCCTGCGCGAGATGCTCGCCGGGTTCCGCCGGATGCCGAAGGAATTGCTCGCCGCCGACCTCGCCGAGGCGATCGCGACCGACCAGTTGTTCCTCGAATACCAGCCGAAGATGGATTGCCGCCTCGGTCGCTACACCGGGGTCGAGGCGCTGGTACGCTGGCGGCACCCAAGCCACGGCATCGTGCGGCCGGACGAGTTCATCCCGCTCGCCGAGGAGAGCGACCTGATCCACCGCCTGACCGACTGGGTCGTGCGGGCGGCGGCCCGGCAGCAGGCGGTGTGGCGCGCCCAGCACATCGAACTCGAGGTTTCCGCCAATATCTCCGCCCGCGATATCGAGGATTTCGATCTGCCCGAGCGGCTGGAGCAACACTGTCTCGACGCCGGCGTCGATCCGTCAACGATGGTTATCGAGCTGACCGAGACCAGTGCGATGCGCGAAGAGCTGCCGATGATGGACGTCTTGACACGGCTGCGGCTGAAGGGGTTCGGGCTGTCGATCGACGATTTCGGCACCGGCTATTCCTCGCTCGTCGAATTGCAGCGGATGCCGTTCACCGAAATCAAGATCGACAAATCCTTCGTCATGCACATGGCGATGAACCAGAGCTGTCATGTGATCGCCGGCATCGTCGTCGAGCTGGCCCGCCGGTTGGAGCTGTCCTGCGTCGCCGAAGGCGTCGAGGACGAAGCGGCGCTCAAGGCGTTGGCCGAGATGGGCTGCACCACCGCGCAGGGCTATCACCTGAGCCGCCCGGTCACCGCCGAGCGCATCGTCGAACTGGTGCACGGCATCAAACCGAACTGACGCCGTCGCCGGCCGCCGGGTATCGCGGAGCGGGGCTGCCGCAGAGCCGCCCCGCGCCCGGCGTTCGTGCGGCGGCCCCTCCGCTGGCCGGCAGGGAGCGGGTATCTCCGACCCGATCCGGACCTCCACAAGCAAAACTGCGCGGCAGCTGATCGGCCCCGGCATGGACGTTCGGGCTAGCTGGACGCCGGAGAGTGCCCAGATCGTCAGAGACGAGTTGGAATAAGCCGCGATTTGCCGTGCACTGCGCTCATCGCGTGCGGTTTTGCGTAAATCGCATGGCAACCGCTCATTCCCGCAGCATCGCCGCGACCTGGTCGAGGTGCCGGATGCGTGCGTACATTTTCATCGCCTTGTCGAGGCTGTAGGCGTGGGCGGCCGCGTCGCCGCTCCAGCAGCATTCGCGCACGACGACGGATGCGAGGTCGAGGTTGAAGGCCTCGCGGACGCTCGTCTCGACGCCGCGATTGGTGGCGCCGCCGCCGATGATGACGGTGTCGCGCCGCAGCATGCGCAGCAGCTCGGCGACGCCGGTCCCATAGAAGGCGCTCGGCCGCCGCTTGAGGAAGACGTAATCCTCGGGCAGCGGCGCGATCTCGTCGGGGAAGCCGGCTCCCTCCGAACCCTCGACGGAGTTGGTGAGCGGCGGTATGCCGGTCTCCGCCGAAAGATCGGTCGGCAGCATGACGACGTCGGCGCCATCGGCGCGGCTGACCGGCGTCGTGTAGATCACCGGCACGCCGGCCGCCCGCGCCGCCGCGATCATCTGCACCCAGGCCTCGAGCACAGGGCGCATCACGACCCGGCGTGCGGGATCCGACGGCGCCAGCGCGCGCCGGCAGACATCGTAGGCGATCAGTGCCGCCCGGCGCCGATCGATGCGTTCGGTTTCGGGCATCGCAACCTCCTCGAGCGAGAGGGAAGAGGCATTTCCGCAGGTGCCGTCGTACCAGTCGTTGGAAAGCGCCGGCGGTGCTTTCGCAGCGGGCAGCAGCGTAACCCCTCGGCCGGCGAAATCAATTGGATGTGGAGGACAACATCGGATTTGTGGCCCGTTATCAACCACGCTGAAGCGGTCTATCCTGGTGCTACGATCTATTGGATGGGGCCGGAGGTCGCGGGATCGCGGCATAGCTCCTCCAAGCGCTTTCGGACCAGGCGCTGAAACTGATCTGCCGCTGGGGTCAGCAGCGCATCGCGAACGCGAAGAATGGAGATCATGGAGCTGACGTTCCAGCCCCTGACGGGGACGACTTTAAGCGACCCTGCGCGCAATTCCGCTGCCACGACGAAGTGGCTCAGAGCCGCTATGCCATAGCCTCTCCTCAGAGCGTCAACTACCGCTTCGTAGGGAGATTGGCCCGGACTTGACGGATTGGCTGCGTTCGGCATACCTTTCGGCTCCATTCTTTGGGCCGGAGAGACCAATGCCTCCTTGGTTACCGAGCGCGCTAGGCATCGCCGCAGATGTGACGGCCGTTGTTTCGTTTCCGATGCTCGCAGTTCCGATCGTACTTATCGCGGGAGCGGTTTACGTGGCTAGGCACCCGCCCGCAGAAGGGGGATTCAGGGGTGTCTGGGAAAGATTGGCTTATCGCAAGACCGTCGTAACGATGTTGTCCGTTGCGGCTATTGCTTATGCCATTGACATCGCAGAACGCTTTGTTTATCGCGCCAAAGAGTTCGATCCCGACCAAAAATTAGAGGACGTATATGCTCAGACTTTCAAAAACAAACACGTATACCTGGATGGATATAGGTTTGTGGAATGTACGTTTGAAAACGTAACTCTTATATACAAAGGCACGGCACCATTCAGTTTAGTGAATGCTCATTATCCGCCGGGGACAACTATCAATTTTGGTTCTACAAGTCCGGCCGTAGATATGGCTATTATAGGACACAGCACTTTTCTTCAACAGGGCAGCTCAGCAAGTTATCGCTGGGTTCACAGGAATGAGTTGAAGCAATGAAATTAGCATCCCCGGATCGCCTCAGCGAAGATGTCCGCGTTGGCGCGGTTGTTGTAGCGGAATTGGAACTCGGCGACGTACAGCGGCAGGTACTTCGCGCTGACCTTATGGAACGTGCCGACCACGCCGCGCTTGAAGATCGACCAGAAGCCTTCAATGGTGTTGGTATGAATGGCACCGATAACGTACTGGCCCTTGCTGTGATCGACCACGCCATGTGGGAACTGGCCGTCGAGCGGGCGATAGCCGCGCCATGCGTCGGTACAAAGCAGGCTCACCTTCTCGGACACCGCACCTTTCACGAAAGCGGTCAGCGTCGCCGCATCGACGCTGTTGATGACTCGGGCGACGACCTTGCCGTTGCGCTCGACGGCGCCGACAACAGGTGTCTTACCGGAACCGATGCCGCCAGTTCCGCCGCCGCCGCCACGCTTGCCGATATGCCGGTTGCGAGCCTTACCGCCGATGAATGTTTCATCGACTTCAACAATGCCCATCAGCTTGCGAAAATCTTCGTTGGCGAGCGCCACGCGGATGCGATGGCACATGTACCAGGCCGTCTTGTACGAACCGAACCCCATGTAGCGGAACACCTGCAACGCGCTAATGCCTTTCTTACTGGTCAGCATCAGGTGGATGACGCGGAACCAGTCGCGCAGCGGCTTATTGGTGTTCTCAAAGGTTGTGCCGGCGATGTGCGAGAACCTGTAAGCGCCGCCCTGCCGGCAATCCGGGCATTCCCAATTCCATGCGCGGGTTTTCAAGTCATAGACCCGCGCGGAGCCGCAGCGAGGGCAGAAAACCCCCTCGGGCCAGCGGTGTGCGACCAAGTAAGCGCAGCACGCATCTTCGTCAGGGAAGGCCGCTTCCCATTCCCGAATTGTCATCTGATGAATTTGCTTGGGTTGCTTGCGACGGGCCATCTTGGCGCTCCCTTGACGATGGGAGGAATATAGCGTGCCCGCGTCAATCCGTCAAGTAGGGGATAATCGCCCTTCGTAGGAGGGAAGGTCGAGCCGCCGACGAGGAACGATTCCCAGCCGTGCCATTGCAGCGTCAGCAGCACTGCGTGCCGCAGAGCCTGGCTCGCGGGAAATCCAAGTAAGCGCTTCAAGATCTTCACGCCTGGGGGCTTCCGGCACCAGTGCGGGCGAACCGACGACAATGATCTTGTTGTCTAATATCGGCTCCGACGCTATTTCCGGGCCGCCGACTGCACCGGCGATGAAGCCTAGCTCAGCCCGGTGAGATCGAAGCCATTGCACGGCCTGAGCGGCGGTCCCTCGCTCCAACGAGATGCGCACACCCGGGTGCGAATGCTGGAACTCGGCGATGATCCCCGGCAGCAGATAGGTACCGGTCACCCATGAGGCGACGACCGCGACCGTTCCCGTCTCGCTCTCGCGGAACTGCGCCGAGCCGAGCGCTGCCTGCGCCAACAGAGCCTCGGCACGCAACACGTGGTTCGCGATAAAATCGCCGGCGCTCGTGAGCGCGCCGTCACGCCGCGCGCGTTCTACCAGTTTGAGCCCAAGCGCACGCTCCAAGTCGCCAATGTGCTTCGAGATGGCTGGCTGGCTAATGCGTAGCTCTGCGGCGGCCGCCGAAAACGACCGGCGCCGGGCGAACGCCGCAAAGGCGCGCAACCTCGCTTCTAATTGCATAACCTGAGCTTATATCAAGCCGCCGAATATGTATTTTATTTGTCCTCGGCCCTGCGCGTAGGTTGGAGCCCTCGTTTCCTCCACCGCCGAGTGCCCGCCGATGAACCGCTTCTGCGCCGCTGCAATCGCCGCGCTTGTTGTTTGCGCGCTCGCGACAGGGGCATGGGCGGCACCGTGCCTGGCCGTAACACTCACCGGCACGCAAGGCGGACCGTCGGTCTTCAACGGCCTCGCCGGCGCCGGAACCCTCGTCCGGTACGGCGACGCCGATGATTGCGGCGCCATAAAGCTGCAATTCGACGTGGGCCGCGGCACGAACATGCGGCTGTCGCAAATCCCGGTGGCGCCGCAGGGATTGACCGCGATCTTCTTTACCCACCTGCACAGCGATCACACGGAAGGGCTACTCGATGTCATGTTCCTGCGCTGGTACATGAAAGGGCCGAAGATCGATATCGTTTGCGGCGCGGACGCGCCGTCAGGCGGTGGGTTCATCAATAGCTGCCAAAAGTACGTCGCCCATATTGGCGATCCCCTAATTCAGTCCGGGGAGATCGCCAATCGCCGCTCCGAAGACGCAGCGCGCCTTGCGGGCGGCCCCACCGAGTTGGCGAACCTCGTTACGTTCGATCCCAAGGATGAGCCGCAGGTCGTGTGGTCATCGGGGGATGTTAAAGTCAGCGCAATCCGCTCGACCCACACCGCCGGTCATGTTTCATATCGCGTCGATACGCCGGCAGGCAGTGTGGTGATCGGAGGAGACGCCAGCAACGACAATCCTGCGCCGCCCCGTCCGCACTCGACATCCGACCAGGTCGAAGGGCTGGCACGGGGGGTCGATGTCATCGTGCATTCCACGATTCACCCGGTGCTGGGACCCGACCGGGGCAGCGGATTTCCGCCCCAGGCGTATTACCGGCAGAGCGCTGCCGGCGACCTTGGCGCGATGGCCCAAAGGGTCGGAGCAAAGTATCTAATCCTCACCCATCTGGCCCCTTCTCTCGGAGCGGCGCGGCACAACCGTTGGGACGTTCCCGGCGGCGCTTTGACCGAACCTGACTACCGGGCGGCTGTCGAGGCCGGCGGGTTCACCGGGGTAACGATCGTTGGCAAGGATCTGGCCGGCCTGCGGCTACCGCCAAAATAACGCTTGGCCTCCGCGATGGCAGCCGGCGCGGCGGATACATGAGAATGACCGCCGTCGCCGCATTGCCGCCGTATCAGGGGCGGGGTGGGGTCGCCGGCGATCCCGTCAGTATCGCACGCGCGGTTTCTTGTCCGCTGGCCAGCGCCGCCTCGACCGTGCCCATATCCGGCCCGGCATACAGCGCTTCGCCGGAAAAGAAGATGACGCCGCCATCCGGCTTGCTCAGGACCGACTGTGCGGCGCGCGTGCCGGGCGTGGCGTAGGAATAGGCGCCGCGCGCAAACCGGTCGTTACCCCAGTTGATTGCTTGCGACGCCACGAGATTGCTCCTGAGGCGATCCGGCGGCAGGTCGAAAATCTCGGCCAGCGAGGCGAGCCCCAGTTCGACCAGTTCGGCCGCGGTGAGTGACGATACACGGTCGGCCTTGGGCCCCGCCAACCAGCCCGTCAGCACCGGAGATCCGGCCGGATACTGCGTCCACCAGGTCGGGACCCTTGCGTTGGACAGGAGGAACGACAGGTCGGCCAGATCCGGCCCGACCGGATCTCGCCCGTCACCACCGGCCCACCATTTCGTTGTGAAGCGCAGCAGAATCTTGACGACGTTGCCGAACCCGATATCGGCGGCTGCCGCCACCCGCTCGCGCGCCGCCGACGGCAGCACGATTTCCGACAGCAGCGGCAGCGGCACGGTAAGGATCGCGGCATCGGCCCTGAATACGGTGCCGTCATGACAGCGTGCGGCAATCCCGTCGCCGCGCTCGGCAATCGCCGCCACGGCTGCGCCGAGATGGATCGCCGCACCGTGCCTGCGGCATTGCGCTGCGAGATGCTCGACGAGCGCGCCGTAGCCCTCGGCGATCCTCCCGGTCTCCCCGTCGTCCCGGCCCATCCATTCCTCGCGCAGTGCGAGGGTGCTGGCACGGCGCGGGTCGGCCGCGTCGTAGCCCTCGACCGTCCGCGTGATCCTGCTTCGTAATTCGTCGTATCGCCGATCGGCAAAGCGCGTCTCGAGGAATTCGGCGATCGGTAGATCGTCTTTCACCTCCTGCAAGGCTCGATGGAACCGGTCCGCATGCGGCAGCGCAGGGTCGGCGGGCGATAACGCGCCGGTGCGGACGCTCCATCGCGCACCGCCGCGCGGCGAGAGCAAAACCCGCGCCTCGCGCATCAGGGCGCGCGTCACCGGTGCGGCGCCGTGGACAAACTCGGCCCCGCCCTCCGCCGGGTAGCCGAATTCGTCGGCGGGCAGCCTGTAGATGCGCCCGCCGCAGCGGTTTCGTGCCTCGAGTACGGTCGCTCTCTTACCTGCACAGGCGAGCTCGCGGGCAACCATCAGCCCCGCGGCGCCGGCACCGACCACAACGAAATGCGTTGGATGCTGAGAGGGCATCGATCACCGCTAGCCGGCACACCTGTCGCACGATCGTGAATCCGAAACGGCAAAGCCCTCAGATCGGCTGGCCGCTGGCGTGCGAAGAGTTGACCGTGAACGTCCAGCCGTCGGGGCCGGCAATGTCGAACGAGTCGTGGATGCGGCCGCGGCGGACCGGCGTTGGCGACAACCCCTTCGCGGCATAGTCGCGGTGCGCGGCATCGACATCGTCCACCATAAGGTCGAAGGGCGCTGCGGTCCCGGGTTCGGGCGGCGGCTCGGCGCGTCTGACGACGACATGCGTACCGCCGCGCAGCTCGAGCACCGCCAGTTCGTCCATCGTCACGATCGGACGCAGGCCGACCGTCTCGAGCCAGCGCGCGGCGGCACCGACATCGACGACATTGAGGCGCACATGGCCGACCGCGACCGGCGGCCGTCGATCGATGGCATCGGGCATAGCTGTCTCCTCCTCGCTCTCTTCCGAGAGGTAGCGCCGGTCGATCGCCGGCATGGTGAGCCCGTCGGGATTCGAACCCGAGACCTACTGATTAAAAGTCAGTTGCTCTACCGGCTGAGCTACGGGCTCTTTGGCTCGCGGCGATTGGATGCGGATCCGCAAGATCGTTCGCGCCGACGAATTGCCGAGCGGAGTGTGCACAAAGCCCGTCAGTCGATCAAGCCGCTGTCCGGCGTTCGCCGGCGGGGGGCCGCGTGCGACCGCTCTCGAACAGCGACAGCAAGGCGCGGTAGGCGGCAGCGCCGCAGCCGGAGAGGACCATCAGGGCCATACCGGGAGCAAGCGCAGTGCCGACCCAACCGGCTACATTTGACAAGAGGACCCCGGTTGCGATCGCGGCGACGAGCGGCGCCCAGAGGCCGGCGATGGCGCGCCCTGCCGCGCCCGCGCGCGGCCGGGGTGCACCGGCGAGGACGACGGCGATCGCGCCCAACCCGTGCAGCAGGAGCGCTGCGGCGAGCGCCGTCAAACCGTACGGCACCGTGAGGGCGGCAACGGCGAGCCCGCTCAGGACCAGCGTCGCTGCGCTGCGGGCCGCGGCGCGCGCCGGCAGCAGGGCTGCCGCAAGAACGCCGAGGAGCAGGAACTGCAGCGGACGTACCGCTCCCCACCAGCGCATGTCGAGCAGGGCGGGTAAGGCGATGGCCGCGAGTGCCGTGCTGCCGAGCACCGCGGGTAACGCGATGCGGCGCACCGCCCGCACGATCCCGCCGGTTCCGCCGCTCGCAAGCGCGAGCGGCGCCAGCAGGATATCGTGGCACGCTTCCGCGACGCGGCCGGCGACGAGGTAGAGCCCGGCCGCGACCGGGCCCAGCGCCACCCCGACCAACAGGCGCGGCGCCTCGCGCGACAGGACGCGCAGCAGCGGCGCCAGGGCCGCCAGGTCGAACGCACCGATCAGCTCGGCAAAGGCCCGCCGCGACCATCCGATCCCGATGCCGCGTCCGGCGATGCCCCACAGCAGCGCAATCTCGACAAACCGCTGCACCGACATCTGGGCGACCAGCGACCACGGGCCGGCGCCCGCCACGGCCAGCATGATCGCCACGGCGCCGCCGAACGCCTGGCCGCAGCCGGAGGCGATGGCACAGGGCGCCGGGCGGCCGTTGCGTCGCAACAGCGCACAGGGCAGGGCGGTCATCGCGCTGAGCATCGGCAACAGCGCCAACGACTGGAACATGTCGCCGAGCGCCGACTCCTCGAACATCGCGGCGATCGCCCCGGCGATCGCGTAAAGCAACAGCGAAATGGTGGCGCCGACGCCGGTAATCGTCAGGAAGGCGGTCGATAGATGGGTCGCCTCGAGCCGCCCGAGGCGGATCAGCGGCTGAGCCGCTACCTCGCCGAACAGCGTCTCGACCATCGCGATGCCGCCCATCGCCAGGACGAACAGCCCGACATCGCGCGGCCCGAGAATCGGCGCCAGCACCAGAAAAAACGCGAACCACCCGCCGTGCCGCAGCAAAGCCTCGATAGTCGCCCAGCGAACCGCCGCGTGGCCGTCCATGCCGGCAGGCCCCGCCGGGGGCGGCATGCCCGGGGGACGCGGGGCCGCCGTGGGGCGGCGAGGCGAGCGTGCTCACCGAAGAGAGCGAGACGGCGACTGCCGAGAGAAGGGTCGAGCAGAGCGAAGTGAAGAGG
>ORMF010477045.1_pt1 | contig 15042 bp, 17 predicted proteins | sample 1779871 | NCBI WGS metagenome assembly ORMF01 (sample SAMEA104232316, study PRJEB22302) | groundwater metagenome | biome: forest; feature: aquifer; material: groundwater | place: USA | collected 2011-08-07 | depth 5.4 m | reverse complement strand
GGCCGGATCGCCTGGCTTGCCCCGCAGTCGGTCTAGCATCGCGGGTCTCCTGATATTCGTTTCCGGGCGCATCGTCCCACACCGAGGGCCAACGGTCGCTGGGGTATCCTCTGCGGCGATGTCCGAACCGCCCGAAGGTCCCGCTCCCGCCCCTCCGAAGGTCGTCGTGGTGATGCCCGCCTATAACGCGGCCAAGACCCTCGAGCGGACCTACGCGGACATTCCCCACGACCTCGTCGACCGGATCATCCTGGTCGATGACGTGTCCCGCGACGCGACCGTGGATGTCGCCCGTCAGCTCGGTCTCGACGTGATCATCCATCGTCAGAACCGGGGCTACGGTGGCAACCAGAAGACCTGCTACGACGCCGCGCTGGCCGCCGGAGCCGACGTCGTGGTCATGCTCCACCCCGACTACCAGTACGACGCGACCCGGGTCCCCGAGCTGATCGCGCCGATCGTCCGGGGCGAGGCCGACCTGATGCTCGGGAGCCGCTTCCTTGGTGACCCGTTGGCCGGTGGCATGCCGCGCTGGAAGTACCTCAGCAACCGGTTCCTGACCGGGGTCGAGAACGCCGTCTTCGGGCTCCACCTGAGCGAGTACCACACCGGTCTGCGGGCCTACAGCCGGCGCCTGCTCGAAACGATCCCCTACCACCTCAACAGCGACGACTTCGTGTTCGACCAGGAGCTGATCGCCCAGGTCGTGGCGGCCGGCGGTCTGCCGATCGGCGAGATCGGCGTGCCGACCCGCTATTTCGAGGAGGCCAGTTCGGTCGGCTTCAAGCGCAGCGTCGTGTACGGGCTGTCGACGCTCCGGGTCGTCCTGCGCTACCTGCTCCATCGCACGCGGCTGCGCCGGTCGAGCAAGCTCACCTCGCGTCGCCCGGCGGCCTGACGGCCCGATGCGGGGCGGGATCGGCGGCCTCGTTCGGGCCGGGCTTGGGATCGTCATCTCGATCGCGTCGCTGGCCTATGTGCTGGCCGGGGTCGACCTTGGCCGAACCGCGGACATCCTGCGCACGGCCGTGCCCTACTGGCTCGCCCTGTCGATCGGATTCCAGGCCCTCGACGTCCTGATCCGGGCGCTCCGCTGGCAGCGTCTCGTCGCCCCGATCCGCGCGATCCGCTTTCTGCCGATGCTCGGCTACGTGCTCGTCGGCTACCTCGCCAACAACATCCTGCCTGCCAGGCTCGGCGAGCTGGTCCGGAGCCACTACCTCGGCGACCGCGAGGGGATCAGCCGGGCATCGGCCCTGGGCACGGTCGTGGTCGAGCGGGTCGTCGACACAGCCACAGCCGTGTCGATTGGCGCCCTGGCGATCTTCGTCCTGCATGTCCGCGGCGTGGTGGCCAGCGCGGTCCTGGTCGGGTTCGCGGTGACCGGGCTGTTGGTCGTCGGGCTGGCCGGCGGGATCCTGGCCCATCGTCTGCCCGGCGCCGACCGGGTGATCGCCTACGCCGAGCGTCGGCCACGGGTCGCCGAGCTGGCTCGCCGCCTGCCTGAGGGACTCGCCGTCGCCCGCCGACCGCGAACCCTGGCCGAGGCGATCGGGTCGAGCCTGGTGGCCTGGGGGGCGAGCATCCTGGCGATGGCCGCCGCGGGTCAGGCGATCGGGCTCCACCTGACGATCGGCGAGGCGGCACTCCTCTCATCGGGGGTCGCCCTGGCCACCGCGATCCCGTCGGCACCGGGCTATCTGGGCACGTTCGAGCTGGCCGCGGTGACGATCGGGCTGGCGATCGGGCTGACCCGCGACCAGGCCACTGCGCTGGCCTTCCTGGTCCACGCCTCGATCCTCGTCCTGACCTCGACCGGTGGCGCCGTGGCCTTCCTCAGGCTGGGCTGGCACGGCAGCGCGGACGAGATCGCCGAGGTCGCCCGCGGGATCGTCGACGAGACCCCGGATGAGTCCGGACCCAGCACCTCGGGACCCTCGAATCAGGGGCCGCCGCGCTGATCGCCGGCGCCCGCTGAGGCCCGTCAGACCGCGCAGGAAGCAGAAGACCCCGGCGTTGCCACCGGGGTCTTCGCGAACGGGTCCGGGCTCCGCTATGGGGCCGGGTTGGCCAGGTCGCTCAGCTTGACGAGCTTGTACTTGTCGGCGGTCGCCTTGGTCACCACGAATCCGTTCTGGTCCGTGGCTGCGGCGTAGTTGAGGACGGTCAGGCCATCCGCAGTCGCCGCGGTCTGCAGGTCTGCGGAGGTCTTGGCCGGATCGGTCGAGGCCGTTCCCTTGTAGGCCACGGCCAGAGCCGAGGCGAGGTACTCCGGAAGGATGTCGATCTGGGCCGTTCTCAGCGCCGGATAGACGACTTCCCGGTTGCCCAGGTTGAGCTTCCGCTCGACGTCGAAGCCATTGGCACTGAGGGCCTGGGCATACAGCTCGGCCAGGGTTACCGACTCCGAGAAGCCGAATGAACCCACGACGACCTTGCCCTTGCCCGAGCCGCCCGGTCCGGGCAGGATGCCCTGGGCGGTCAGCCACGCCCTGGCGGCATCGGCCGGATCCTGCTTGTCGACCGCGACCGCCTTGTTGATCCCGATGAGGGCATCCTGGGTCAGCTTGGCGCTGAGCCCATTCAGGATGTCCTTGATCGCCGGGCTCTTGTCGAGGACGGCCTGGCGCACGATCGGCGCGATGTTGTCCGACTTCTGGAGCTGCTTGTCGTCGGCCAGGAGCACGTAGCCCTTGGCGGCGATCGACGGGTCCGAGGTGAACAGCAGCCCGACGCCGATATCGCCGCTGTCGAGCGCAGTCACGGTCAGCGGACCGCCCGCATCGAGCGGCTTGAATTCCTTGAAATCGAGGCCGTAGGTTGCCTTCAAGCCAAGCTGGCAGAAGTCGCGCTGGGGGCACTCGGGCGGTCCGCCGAGCACAAGCTGTGAGGCCACCGTTGCCGCCGGCGTGGCGGGCGCCGATGGACTGGCCACGGTTGACGGAGCCGCCGTCGTCGGTGCTGGGGATGGGGTCTGGCTGCTCCCACCCGTCGAGCACGCGCTCAGGATGAGCACGAGCGTCAACGCCCCGAGAGCGGCCGTGCGGATTCGCCGCATGGGTCCTCCTCTTTGCTGGTTACGCCACTGGAGCGGCGCGATTCGAGCGGCGACTATAGCAGTGGTCACCGGTCAGACCCTGTCAACTTCCCCCGCATTCGTTACGCAGGAGTGGTCGCGCTGGATGAGCGGCCCAGGTCTTGTCTTGCACCGTCGCGTTCGGCTCTGAGGCCTGGGGAGACCACCAGTCGCTCGATGAGCGCGAATACGAGCTCGGTCAGGATGGCCAGACCGGCAACCAGCACCGCTCCCGCGACAATTCGGGGAGTGTCCCCCAGCGCGAAGCCGTCGACGATATAGCGGCCAAGCCCGCCTCCGGCAACGATCGCTCCGAGCGTCGCTGTCGCCACGACCTGGACAGCCGAGGTTCGGATACCGGTCACCACGATCGGGAGCGCCGCCGGGAGCTCGACCTGCGAGAGGACCTGTCGACCGTTCATCCCGACCGACCGTGCCGCCTCCACGAGGTCCGGATCGATCGTCCGGATGCCGGCGTAGGCGTTCGTGACGATCGGCGGGATGGCGAGCAGGACCAGCGCCACCAGCGTCGTCCGGAAGCCCAGCCCGAGGATGGGCAGGAAGGCGACGATGAGGGCGACCGATGGGACCGCGCGGCCGATGTTGGCGATCGACACGACGACGATGCTGCCCCGGCCCGTGTGGCCGATCGCGAGGCCGAGTGGGAGCCCGATCAGGATCGCCAGGATCACCGCCAGCGCCGATAGCTCGACATGCTCGAGGAGTCGGGTCGGGACCCCATCCGTCCCCTGCCAATGGGCGGGGTTCGACAGCCAGCCGACGGCACTCTCGAGGATGCTCACGGACTCAGCGGCCCCCCGCCTGGGTCCACGGCGTAAGGCGTCGTTGGATGGCGAGCAGGCCGACATCCGCCAGGAAGGCCAGGAGGATAGAGCCAACGACCCCGACATAGATCCGGGTCGGGAAGGCGAGCTGGAGGCCCAGGAAGATCTGTTGGCCGAGGCCGCCCTGGCCGATGATCCCGGTGACCGTCACGAGGCCGATCGTGGTGACCGTCGCGATCCGGATCCCAGCCACGATGACCGGCGTCGCCAGCGGCAATTCAACCCGAACCAGTCGCTGCCGCGAGGTCAGTCCCATCGCGACCGCCGCCTCGCTGACGTCGGGCGGGACGCCATCGAGACCGGCCACGACGTTGCGGATGAGGATCAGGAGGGTGTAGCTGACGAGGCCGATCTCGGCGGTCAGGAAGCTCAGGCCAGTGAACGGGACGAGAAACGCGAACAAGGCCAGGCTCGGGATCGTGTACAGCAGCCCGGTCGTCGCCGCGATCGGCCCGTATGTCCAGCGGACCCGTTGGGCGATCAACCCGAGGACGAGCGAGATCGCGAAGCCGATCCCGACCGCGGTCACCGTGAGAAGGACGTGCTGCAAGAGCGAATCGCCGATCGCGCCGAGATGGCCGCCGATCCAGCGGAGGTCGATCATCGGCTCTCGTCCGGACCGGCGGGATCGTGCCGTGGGCCCCGCCGCTGACCCTTCGTCCGCATCACCTCGGTGATCGCATCGACCGTGACGGAACCCAGCACCCGCTGATCCGGGTCAATCACGATCCCCGCCTGAACGTCGGCCCCGAGGAGCATCGACAGCGCGTCCTTGAGGGTCGTCTGGGGCTCGAGGAAGGGCGACATCGGCGTTGCAAGCTCGCGAGCCAGTGGCCCCGTCGCCGGCAAGTCGATCGGATCGACCCAGCCAATCGGCCGGCGTTCCTCATCGACCACCAACAGGTATCCGATCGGGTCGTCGGCCAGGTTCCGGCGGATCTCCTCCACGTCATCGCCCGGCCGGGCCATGACCGGTCTGGCTGGGGTCAGGTCGCCGACCCGGAACAGCGACAGCCGCTTCAAGCCCCGGTCGGCACCGACGAACCGGGCCACGAAGTTCGACGCCGGGGCGGCCAGGATCTCGGCCGGGGTGCCGAATTGAGCGAGCTTGCCGCCGACCTGCATGACCGCGACGAGGTCGCCCATCTTGATCGCCTCGTCGATGTCGTGAGTCACGAACAGGATCGTCTTGGCCAGCTCGGCCTGGAGGCGCAGGAACTCGTTCTGGAGCCGATCGCGGACGATCGGATCGACCGCCCCGAACGGTTCGTCCATGAGCATCACCGGCGGGTCGGCCGCCAGCGCCCGGGCGACCCCCACCCGCTGCCGCTCGCCACCCGAGAGCTGGCTCGGATAGCGATCCCGGTAGCGGGCCGGATCGAGCCCGACCAGGCCAAGCAGCTCCTCCGTCCGTTCGGTCTGGCGGGCGGCGCTCCAGCCGAGCAGGCGGGGGACGACGGCCACGTTCTGACCGATCGTCTGGTGGGGGAACAACCCGGTCGACTGGATGACGTAGCCGATCCCGCGTCGGAGTTCGGTCACGTCGCGCGTGGCGGCGTCGACGCCGTCGATCAGGATCCGCCCCGACGTCGGTTCGATCAGCCGGTTGACCATCTTGAGCGAGGTCGTCTTGCCGCAGCCGGACGGGCCAACGAGGACGCAGATCTTGCCCGCCGGAACCGACAGCGACAGATCGTCGACCGCTCCAGGGGTGTCCTTCCGGGCTCGGCCATAGACCTTGGTGACGTGCTCGAACGCGACGGTTGCGGCCCCACCCGACGACGTTGGCGGGGCTGGAGGATCGGCTGGGTCGCTGGTGACGCTCACGTGGGGATCCTCTGGGACCACTGACGTCCGATCGTGCCGAGTGGGCGGCGGCCGGTCAGCCGGCGTCGACGAGTGGCTTGACCTCGCCGATGAACCGCTCCAGCGTCTCGACGTCGTACGGCGCGGGCTGCTCCGAGATCACCGTCCGGAAGCCGAGCTCGACGTACGGCCGGAGGCGATCGGCGAGCTCCTCGGGGCTGCCATTCCAGAACGTGTCGTCGTCCTCGAGGTCGCTCAACGGCGTCCGGTTGTGGGCCATCGCCTCGCGCCACACGCGCTCCGCCTCGGCCTTGGTGTCGCGGATCGTGACCTTCACGCCGAGGGTGAACTCGATCTCCGAGATGTCCCGACCGACCGCCGCGCAGTGTTCGCGCAGGACATCGACCTTGTGAGCCATCAGGTCGACCGGACCCATCGCGTTCCACAGGTCGGCGTGCCTGGCGACCGTCCGGAGCGTCTTCTTCTCACCGCTCCCGCCGATCATGATCGGGAGCCGGTGCTGGATCGGGGCCGGTGCGTGGCGGAGATCGTTGAAGGCGTACCGACCACCGGGTGCGGAGGTGACCGACTTGCCGGCCAGGACCGCCTCCATCGCATCCACCGACTCCTCCAGCCAGTCGAGGCGCTGTCCGAACCCGGTCCCGAAGTCGATCCCGTGGGCCTGGTGCTCGAGGTCCATCCACGCCCCGCCGATGCCCAGGATCGCTCGTCCGCCGCTGATCTGGTCGAGCGTGGCCGCGGTCTTGGCGACCAGCCCCGGGTTGCGGAACGTGTTGGCACCGACGAGCAGCCCGAGGCGGGTCCGTTCGGTGGCCATCGCCCAGGCCGCGAGCGCCGTCCAACCCTCGACGATCGGCTGATACGGGTCGCCGAAAATCGCGTACAGGTGGTCCCATGTCCACAGGTGGGCGTAGCCCAGCCGGTCGACCCGCTTCGCGGCATCGAGCATCTCCGGCCAGGTGGCCGCCTGGCTCCAGAGCAGAATCCCAAGCTTGAGGTCGCGGTCGGGCACGGACGGTCTCCCTCTCGAGGCTGGTCGTGGATCGGGCACATCCAACGGTACGCCACCCGACTCGATCCCGCGCCGGACGCGCCCACCGGGGCCTGTCGCTCAGTCGAGCGGGAGGGTCGCCAGGTCGGCTTCGATCGGCTCGCGATCCTCGGCATCGGCGACATCGGCCAGGGCCACCCGGGCCGCGGCCCGCCAACGCTCCGCCTCCGCGCGATCGCCGGCTATGGCATGGGCTCGAGCCAGCGCCTCGTAGGCGGCCGGCAGATCCCAATCCTCGATCCCCTCGCCACCCGCCTCGAGGATCGCCAGACAGCGCCGGGCGTGCCACAGGGCGGGCTCGCGTCGCAGAAGGACCGCGTAGACCCTGGAGCACAGCCACTCGCCCCGGGCACGGTTGGCCGGCAGACCGATGGCGCCCCAATGGTGACGCGAGGCATGGGCCGCATGGATCATCCGGTCGATATCGTCGGGCGACCGGTCGTCGAGTTCGAGCAGCGTCCAGGCCAGGTTGTAGAGACCCGCCGCGAGGGCCCGTTGGGTGGTCGGATCGAGATCCGGCGCCATCTGCGATGGGCTCACGGTCGGCTCCTTCCGGTCGATCCGTCGACGGGGACGCGCCCGTCAGGCTCAGGCGTTGTCGAGCTCGCGTGACACCGCCCGGAGGATGAACCGGGCCGCCTCGGCGCTCTTTCCGCCGAGCTTCTGCCCGTCGTCCTGCTCGAGGGCGACCATCAGGTCTCCAAGCATCGCTCCAAGCGCGGGGGTCCGGAGCAGCGACCCGTCGGCGAAGGCTGCATCGAGCCGATCGACCGCCCGTCGCGCGTTCTCGACCGCGTGACCCTTGTCGTCGACGATCGCCCGGATCTCGGCCCGGGCGGTCTCGGCAGCCGGTCCGGCACTCGGCATCTCAGGCTCTCCGCTCGATCCTGGCGAGGACGACCGGCTCATTTCGCTCAGCGTCCGGCGCAAGGCTGGCCGAACCGGCCGCCGGTTCGCCCCGGTGGACCGCCCAGTCGGCATCGAGCATGCTCATCTGGAGCTCGTCCCAGTAGCGCCCGTCGCGCCAGATCGACTGGCGGGCGCGACCCTCGAGCACGAAACCAGCCTTCCGGTAGGTGCGGATCGCCCGCTCGTTGAAGGCGAACACGGACAGCGCGACCCGGTGGATGCCGAGCCGCTCGAAGGCATGCTCGAGCATCAGCTCGGTGGCCTCGGTTCCGTAGCCCAGTCCCCAGCAATCCTTCTCACCGATCGTGATGTGAAACAGGGCCGAGCCGTTGTCGCCGTCGAGCTGGCTGAAGGCACAGGTGCCGATCAATCGCCCCGAGCCGCGGACATGGATGGCCAGGGCCAGCGAGTCCGGTCCCACCACCCGGGCCTGGAAGAATCGATCGATCTCCGCGCTGGGCATCGGCCCTTCCTGGTAGCGGGTCAGGCGGGCGACCTCGGGGTCGGCATACCAGCGCCGGAACGCGGCCAGGTTGTCCGGGACATGCCGGCGGAGGACGATCCGCTCGCCCGTGATCGAGTCGGGAAACCAGCCGCGGTGGAGCATGGGCGACGAAGGTATACCATCCCGGCCATGCGCCGCTGGAGCGAGGTGGCCGAGCGGGTCGCCGCCACGACGCGTACCTCCGAGAAGACCCGCCTCCTGGCCGATGAGTTGCGGACGCTGTCGCCAGGCGAGTTGTCGATCGCGGCCGTGTTCCTGGCCGGTCGACCCTTCTCGGAGGTCGATGGACGATCGACCGGCCTCGGCTGGGCGGCGATCAGCGCGGCCGTGACCGAACTGGCCGGAGCAACGGCCGGCGCCCTCGGTGAAGCCTACGATCGGTCTTCCGACCTTGGCATCGCCGTGGCTGACCTGCTCGGCCGGGCCGATGGACATCGCCCGCCAACGGGCGACCCGCCAACCCTGACCGAGACCGCGGAAGCGTTCAGCGCGATCGAGGCCGCCTCCGGTCCGGCCGCCAAGGGCGCGATCTTCAGCGAGCTGCTCGCCCGATGCGATCCGTTGACCGCCAAGTACGTGGTCAAGATCCTGTCCGGCGATCTCCGGATCGGGCTCCGCGAGGGGCTTCTCGAGGCGGCCATCGCGACCGCCTTCGAGCGCCCGCTCGACGCCGTCAAGCGGGCCGGGATGCTGACCGGCGACGTGGGGGTCACGGCCAGGCTGGCGGCCGAGGATCGCCTCGCGACCGCGAGCCTCCGTCTGTTCCATCCTCTCAAGTTCATGCTCGCCTCGCCGGCCGAGGACGCGACCGAGATCATCGGCCGGTTGGGGCCGACCGTGTGGGTCGAGGACAAGTACGACGGGATCCGCGCCCAGCTCCATCGAACGGGCGCAGCGGTCCGTCTGTTCAGCCGTGACCTCCACGACATCAGCGGCCAGTTCCCCGAGGTCGTCGAGGGCGCCGCTGGGCTCGACTGGGACGGCATCCTCGACGGTGAACTGCTGGCCTACCGGGACGGCGCGGTGATGCCCTTCGTCGCCCTCCAGAAGCGGCTCGGCCGGAAGGCCCCGTCGGCCGCGATCCGGGCCCAGGTCCCGGTGGTGTTCGTGGCCTTCGACGCACTGGCCCTGGGCGCCCCGGGTCGCCCGGTCGAACCGTTGCTGGAGCGACCGCTGGCCGAACGTCGGAGCCGACTCGAGGAGCTCCACCTGCCGCTGGTCGACGACGGCGGCAGGTTCGCCCTGTCGCACCTGGTGTCGGTCGGTTCCATCGACGAGCTCGAAGGCGCCTTCGCCGACGCGCGCGGCCGGAACAACGAGGGTCTGATGGTCAAGGATCCGATGAGCGCCTACTCGCCCGGGAGGCGTGGTCTGGGCTGGCTCAAGATGAAGAAGGCGCTGGCCACCCTCGATTGTGTCGTCGTCGGCGTGGAAGTCGGCCACGGCAAGCGTCACGGGGTCCTGTCGGATTACACCTTCGCGGTCCGCGATGAGGCGACCGACAAGCTGGTCACGATCGGCAAGGCCTACAGCGGCCTGACCGACGCCGAGATCGCCGAGATGACCGACTGGTTCGAGGCCCATACGCTCGAGCGTCTTGGCCGCTATCGGGTGGTCGAGCCCACGATCGTGGTTGAGATCGCCTTCGACGTGATCGTCCGATCGACCCGCCATCGATCCGGTTTCTCGCTCCGCTTCCCGCGGATCGCCGACCTGCGCCGGGACAAGACAGTGGCCGAGATCGACACGGTGGCCGGGGTCGAGGCGATCTGGCGCGGGCTCCAGCACGGCGCCGAACACCTGGTGACCGCGCGCGCCGGGAGTCCGCCCCGGACCTGACGAAGGGGTTTCGGCGCGACGCGGGGCGCGTATCCTGTCCGATATGTTCGCCCCGGCTCAGCAGATGGAGCTCACGCTCTATACCGACTCGGTCATCGCCCGCGGCACCGTCGAGACCCGCGAGCGTCGGGTGACCGACATCCTCAACCACACCGAACACGAGTTCCTGGTCCTGCGCGAGGCCAGTCTCGACGAGTACGGCTCACGCTCGATCGCCGTCACCGCCGAGTACGCCCAGGTCAACCTCGGGGCGGTCCTGTTCGCGGTCGCCAACGACTATGTCGGTCCGGCGCCCGAGCTGCGGATGCCCAAGGTCCCCGAAGAGGCGATGATCATCATCCCGCCCTTCCGGCTGACCGGTCGGATCCACCTCCTGCCGGAGCGGAACCTGGTCGACGCGCTGGGCGAGCTGATCGGCCGGTTCGTCCCGGTCACCGAGGCGGCCTTCTGGTCCGACTCGCTCGGTGAGGCGCGCCAGACCGCGGCGATGGTCGCGGTCAACCACACCCGGACCCAGATCTTCGCCCCCCACCGGGTGGTCGATCCATGGGCGGACCTGCGCGAGGACGGCAACCGCTGACCCGGGTCCGGACGGACGCGCTCCGCCCCGAAGCTCAGCGATCGACCGGCAGATCGAGCCGGTCGCCCCACTCGGCCCAACCACCGTCATAGACCGCGACATCGTCGTGGCCCATCAGCTGCAGGGCGAAGGCCAGCTTGGCGGCCGCGATCCCCGATCCGTCGTAGCACACCAGGCGGCGGCCGCGGACGATGTTCGCCTTGAGGAGCAGGTCGCGCAGCTCCGCGCTCGGTCGAAAGACGCCGCTGCCGGGCTCGGTCGTCGTCGAGGCGGGCATGCTCAGCGCCCCGGGGATGTGGCCGAGTCGCCGGGTGTTGCCCTCGAACCCGCGGTAGTCGGCCGGGGCTCGAGCATCGAGCAGCATGGCATCGGCTGAGCCGAGCAGGCCCCGGACATCGGCGGTCGACAGGCGGAGTCGGGGCGCCGCCCGGGGGAGGAACGTCGTCGCTGGCGGCGGGAGGGTCGCCCGCGACACCTCGTGGCCGGCGGCGGTCCAGGCGGCCAGACCCCCGTCGAGGATCCTGGCCGAGTCGAGTCCGTAGACGCGCAGCGCCCACCACGCCCGGGCGGCGTACAGGCTGGCGGTGTCGTCGTACAGGACGGCGGTCGTTCCACCACCGACGCCGAGCCGACCGAGGACGCCAGCGATCTGGTCTGGGCCGGCCAGCTTGAACAGCGGCGAGTCATCGTCCGGATCGGATAGGTCGGTCGACCAGTCGAGATAGACCGCGCCCGGGATGTGACCGACGCCATGGGCGGCGCGGCCGGTCCCGTCGGGTCGCCAGCGGACGTCGATGACCCGGATCTCGGGGCGTCCCAGGTTCTCGGCCAGCCAGTCGACCGAGGCGAGGAGCTCAGGCCGGGGATAGCCGCTCACGCTCGTATCATACGGACCCGTGGTTACCCCCTTCCTCCCCGACGGCGAGAAGTTGGCCGCCGTCCGCGACGCCCTGCCCGCCACGGCCGCCGGCATCTACCTCAATACCGGTGCGGTGGGACCGCTGCCGGCCGAAACCCACCGGGCGATGAACGAGCTGGCCGAGTGGGAGCTGCGGGTCGGCCGTTCGACCGAGGACTACTGGCAGGAGCTCCTCCAGCGGATGGACGAAGCGCGGGCCGGCGTCGCCGCGATCGGCGGGGTCGGCCCCGGCTCGATCGCCCTTTGCCACTCGACCACCGAGGGCCTCAACGTGGCCGCCTGGTCGGTCGATTGGCGACCCGGTGACCGCGCCGTGACGACCCGTTTCGAGCACGGCGGTTGGCTGGCCCCGCTGTACACCCTGCGCGACCGGCTCGGGGTGGACCTGGCGATGGCCGATCTCGGTGACGGCGGGGACGACGAGCGTACGCTTGCCGCGCTCGACGCCGCGATCGTTCCGGGGACCCGGCTTGTCGCGATCAGCCAGGTAGCCTGGACCACCGGGGCGCGGCTCCCGATCGTCCGGATCGTCGAGCTTGCGCATGCTCGCGGTGCCGTGGTCGCCGTCGACGGGGCCCAGGCGTTCGGGGCGATCCCGGTCGACCTCGGCGCCCTCGGGGTCGACTTCTACGCGCTCCCGGCTCAGAAATGGTTGCTTGGTCCGGAGGGCATGGCCGCGCTCTATGTCGCTCCGTTCGCCCTCGAGCGAGCCAGTCTGGGGTTCTCCGGGTATCTCTCGTTCGCCAGTCACGACCTGATCGGCGGGTCGGTCCGCCAGCCGGATGCCCGGCGGTTCGAGATCGCCGGGTTCCACCGCCCGTCGGTGGTGGGCATGGCCCGGAGCATCGCCTGGCTTTCGATGTACGTTGGCTGGGACTGGATCCACGCTCGCGGCGTCGCCCTGGCCCGGGCGGCCGCCGACCGAATCGGCGCGATCCCCGGGGTCGTACTGGTCACGCCAACCGAACGGATGGCGAACCTGGTCTCGTTCCGGATCCCGGGCTGGCCGCTGGACGCCGCATTCGATGAGATCTCGCATCGCTCGTTCGCGATCTTCCGGACCCTGCCCGACGTCGATGCGCTCCGGATCAGCGTCGGCTTCTACAACACCGAGGCGGAGCTCGAGCGGTTCGCAGAGGCGGTCGAGCTCGTGGCCGGCCACACGCCGGAGGGTCTGCCGCCGCGCCGGACGCTGACGATCCTCGGGGAGGATGGGTGACCGCCGACCGCGACGGCTCGCCCGGCGATCGGGACGACGGGAGCCCGACCGGCTCGATCCGTCGACGCGGCTGGCTCGAGGTCCGCTGGCGCCAGTTTCGGAATGCTCCGCGACCGGTCGTTCGGGCGGTCGTCAGCCCCCTCGCGGTGGCGATCGTCCTGGGTGTCCTGTACCTCGCCTACGATGTCGCCCTGACCCGCGGTGCGGTCCTGCCCGGCGGCGACCTTCGAGCCCTCGCGCTGCTCGTCTTCGTGGTCTCGGTCCTCGTCGCTGGCGCGCTCATCACGTACCTGATCGTCCCCCAGCCTGGTGGTCCTGGTGGTCGCCGGACGCGCAGCCGCTGGAGCGCTGCGCTTGGCCTGTTCGCGGCGCTGCCGATCGCCTACCTCGTGCTTGTCGTCGAGGCCCAGGTCCTCCGGCCGCTGCTCGTCTGACCCGGGACCGCTCACGCTGGGGGACCTTGCCGTTCGGGACGTTCGTTCACCAGTCGTGGCGCGCGCGCACCGCTTCTGCGCTCGACGGTCCGCCCGGCCCTAGCCCTTCCGTACCCTTCCGCGCTATCGTGCGCCCGCTATCATCTGGCCCGGGCCCGTCGGTCTTCGACGATCCCGACATCGTCCGAGGTTGCGCGTGTCCTCTGAAGAGCACCACGTCGCGCTCCCGAAGTTGTTTGGTGCACCCGCGTACGCACGGCCGGCCCGACCGCTCGAGCCGGTCGAGCGACCGATCGATCCGGACGACCTGCCGCTCGAGCTCGAGCGGACCGCCGAGGAGACCGATCTCGTCTCCCGCCTGTCCGGCAGCTCCTTCGCCCCGGTCCTCACGGCGAAGCAGAATTCGGGGTCACGGAAGGGACAGCTCCAGGGTCGACCCTTCCGACTTCGCGCCATCACCGGTCGGCTCTTCCGCGCCTCCTGACGTCGGCCTCAACGACCGGTCGGCGAGTCGGGCGTAGTCTTTAGTACCTAGACAAGTAGGTCTATTCGTGACCTAATACGCGGTATGGCCGCGCCCGACTCATCCCGCACCCTGCGCATCGGTGAGGCCGCCGAGCTGCTCGGCGTCGGCGTCGACACCATCCGGCGCTGGGAGGGGGACGGCCGGATCGAGACCGTTCGGACCGACGGCGGTCAACGCCTGGTCCCGCTGGCCGAGGTCAGCAGGTTGCTCGCCGAGCGGCGGAAGTCGGCGGTCGACCGTCCCATCATCGCCCAGTCGGCCCGCAACCGGTTCGCCGGGATCGTGACCCGGGTCGAGCGAGACGCCGTCGTAGCGGTCGTCGAGGTCCTGGCCGGGCCGCACCGGCTGGTCAGCCTGATGACTGCCGAGGCGGTCGACGAGCTCGGGCTGGCGGTCGGGGTCGAGGCGATCTGCGTGGTCAAGGCCACCAACGTGATCGTCGAGATCCCAGCCGGCAAGGGCACGTCATGACCATCCGCCGCCTCGCGACCCTGTCGATCGCCCTGTTCGTCCTGCTGGCTGGATGTTCCGGCGGCGGGGCCACGACCGCCCCGACGACCGCCCCGACCGTCGCGCCGACGACCGCACCATCGGCCACGCCGCCCGTGTCGCTGACGATCTTCGCCGCCGCCTCGCTCAAGAAGGCCTTCGGCGAGGCCGCGACCGCCTACCAGGCGGCCAACCCCGGGACCACCCTGACCTTCTCGTTCGATGCCTCGAGCGCGCTCGAGACCCAGATCGAGCAGGGCGCTCCGGCCGATATCTTCGCTTCGGCCGACACCAAGAACCCCCAGAAGCTCATCGACGGTGGCTTCTCCGCCGGCCCGATCACGACCTTCGCCGGGAACCTGTTGACGGTCATCGTCCCGACGGCCAACCCGGGCGGGATCGGTTCACCGCTCGATCTGGCCAAGCCGGGCGTCAAGGTCGTTGCCGCCGGCGACGCGGTGCCGATCACCAAGTACGCCACTCTGCTGCTCGCCAGCCTGGCCAAGCAGAGTGGCTACCCCACCGACTATGCAGCCAAGGTCACGGCCAACATCGTGTCCAAGGAGGACAACGTCGCGGCGGTCGTCGCCAAGATCGAGCTCGGTGAGGGCGATGGCGCGGTCGTCTACGTCACCGATGCCAAGGCGTCGACCAGGGTGACCCCGGTCGCCATCCCGCCGGGTGCCAACGTCCCGGCGACGTCCGGGGCGGTGGTGGTTGGAGCCTCGAAGAACCCCGCCACTGCGACCGCGTTCCTGACTTGGCTGGCTGGCCCGGACGGGCAGGCCATCCTGGCCAAGTACGGGTTCCTCCCGCCGTCGTG
>ORMF010056452.1_pt1 | contig 15042 bp, 11 predicted proteins | sample 1779871 | NCBI WGS metagenome assembly ORMF01 (sample SAMEA104232316, study PRJEB22302) | groundwater metagenome | biome: forest; feature: aquifer; material: groundwater | place: USA | collected 2011-08-07 | depth 5.4 m | reverse complement strand
GGGATGCCCAACTCGGCCACCGCGTCGAGAACCTCGCGCGGGGGCAGCCGGTGCAGCTTCAGCCCCCGCAGCCCCAGCACGCCAACCTCGTGCTTCAGCAGCCTCGCGATGCGCCCGGCCTCAGTCTGTGGGTCGTGCTTGGCGAAGCCGATGAACTTCCCAGGATGGCGCGCGCAGATTTCGGCGATTTCCTGGTTGGGCTTCTCGTAATCGGCGTTGTTGATTGGGAAGATGACGGTCTGGTCGATGCCGGCTTCGGCCATGTGCCGCAGCGTGATTTCCGGATCGGCGCGAGTGGTCCAGGGAGCCGTGAGGGATTGGCCCCGGCCGGCGTGGCAGTGCGCGTCGATTACCAAGCTACGCCTCACCTGCGCGCCGGCCAGCAGCGGGGCGCCGGCCAGCAGCGTGCGTCTCGTGGTCATGCGCTGTCCTCCTGATTCACTCACCGCTCGGCCTCCACCGACAGGTACCATGGGAATCGCTGCGAGTTGCGGAATAGCTGCCCGAACAGCTTTAGCCGATCGGTGACCTGGGCCGCGTCAGTCTGCCTTCGAAAACTCTCCAGCGCGATATCCCAGTACTTCTTCTCGCCGCTGGTTTCGGCGATATAGGCCAGGCCAGGAGTGAGCATCACGGAATGGACGGGCGCGTTCAGGAAGATGCGACGTTGCGGGTCCCATTCCTTCGGATTGGCGAACACCCAGTCGGCCGCGCGGCGCAGATACGCGGGCATCTCAGGACGATGGAAAGTCCAGGAAGCCTGCGCGACGGCCTCCAGCGCGATTCCGTACATCCAGGACTGGTGGCTGTAGCCTCCGCGAAACTGCGGGTCCCAGCGCACGCCGCACTTCAGCTCGCGCAACTTCTCCACATCGCCATCCTGCCAGGTCTCGACACAGTCGACAATCCAGTTGGCGCGATCGAGGTACTTCTTGTCGCCGAACACCTCGTAGGCCTTCATCATCGCGAACAGGCCGTGGCCGATGGAGCGCGTGTTGCTCTGAATGTCGAGCCCGTTGTTGGAGACGCCGACGTCGGCAGACAGGCGCGCCACGTCTCGCGACCACAGGTCACCTGTGAGCAGATAACGGTCGAACAGGCTTTCATTCTTGTAGAAGGCCCAACTGGCCGACGCAGTGAACTCGCCGTTGGAGTAGCGGGTCCAGTGATTCAAGCCCGGACCTGTGCGCGGCGCCCCGTGTAAAGTAGGCTGGATGTCGTGATGCGAGATGTCAACGTCGGCCAGGTGAGCGGCGGACTCCACGGCGGTGCGCAACGATACCAGATCTCCGGTGCGGAAAAAGTGGAGGAACAGAGCGTGCGGAAAATCGTAATACTCGGTCTCCCAGTGGATGCCGTAATCGGGCCGGCTGGTGCCGGTGATAATTTTGTGCACGGCGTCGCCGAAATTCAGCATGCCGTACTCGTCCAGCGCGCGGCTTTCGAATAAATAGCCCCGGTCGCGCTTGGACAGCACCGCGTCGCGCGAGGCGACCAGCCACCGGTCGTATCGCTCCACCAGCGGCCAGTATTGCGGTTGAATCGCTTCGGCCGAGGACTCCACCAGCCGCCCCAAAGCGCCCGTCTCGCGCGTATACCATTTCGGCGGCGCGACAGCGTAGAGGGGCTCGTCGAGATGTGCCGAAAGATTCTCGCCGCCGAACGACAGGATCATCTCGTGCGTTTTAGCGACTCCCACGTAGATGTTTTGCGGCCGCGCCGTTTCCGGGAAAAGCTCCAGCCGGACGCGGCCATCGCCTCGCGCTTCAAATGCCTTCGGATACAGTTGCCAGAACCAGCGCAGCCCGAATCCGATTCCGCCCGCCTGAAACCAGCCCGGACGGCGAGGCTCCGCCGATAGCTGCTCCACCAGCGCGGGCGACGGGGTTTTTTCCAATTGAGCTTCCAGACGCAAGCCGTCGAGCCGCACGAAGTCGCTCATTTTTTCGCCCTGCCGGTTGACGATGCTGTAGGTTAATCGAACGTGAGATTTACCCGCATAGGCGGTGATCCGCGCCACGTAGTCGAGCGCTTTGTCCTTCCCATTGACCCAGCCGTGCGAGCCGGTGCGTTTCAATACAACTTTCATGGGCGTTTGCTCTTCCACGACGAGTTCGGAGTTGGCCCAGGAGCTGAGCTTGTAGATTCGTTCGTCGGAGCGCAGCAGGAAGTCGGCGCCGCTGAGTCCGGGGCCGTCCATCAGAGGTCCTGTTCGGTGGACGGTGAAGCGCAGAGGTCCAGTGGAGACGGTCACGTGGTCACCGCTGGGAATGACTTCCAGTTTCGCCGGCGCTGCGGGAGGCTCGTCGCCGGCGGTGCGCAAGTGGTACACGGCGCGACCCCGGGCCGGCACCGAGGCGAAGAAGTCGCAATGGACCCATTGAACGGAGGCGACTTGAGTGGCCGCATCGTTCCACCAACGGTTTACGACGCGAAAGTCCGCCGGGACCGGCTTGCCGTCGGGATCATAGAGCCGGAGCTTTGCGGTGTCGGCCAGCAGTCGCTTCGGCAAGGGAACGCCGGCGGTGACAGGCTCGGCGACGCGCGCGACGCCCGCGGTTTCCTGGACCGTAAGGGGAACATCCAGGGCAAGCATCAGCAGTATCCCAATCGGCGGCATATGGGCATCATATAACTTACCGACGAGTTGCGAGACAACATGGTCTGGATGTCGATCAGCCGGCCTCCTCTACTTCAGAATCGCCTCGTACTTCTCGCGCGCCCCCCGAACTCTTTCCCGGTGCGCGTCCGCCTCACCAGGCGAATAGCTGCTCAAATATCTCTGGTCCTCGAGGAGCTTCTCGATGTGGTCTAACACCGCCAACCGCTTGCTGACCAGCTCCGGCGCGCGGCCCCGATCCAGGATCGGCCGGCCACCAGCCACCACGTAGACCGGCGAGGTGTGCGCCACCGCGCCATTCGCTTTGCGGTCGACGGCCGTCTGGTGGGATTATCGACGCGGGTCGTTTCCGCGACCGTTCACTAAATACGCAGGGAACGTGGAAGATGTCTCACTCGGGTTCGGCGATTTCGCGCAGGAGTCAACCAACTCGGAAAGACGGAACCAGAGACGCGGAGACCGGGGCGGAGGGGGAGTGGAACCGAAACAGAGTAGCAGAGTTGGCGGGCCAACCGTGGCAAGCTCGAACGCAGAGACGAACGGAGACGCGAAGTTCTTCAAAAGACTACGCCGACGCGCAGGAGAACGGCGTCAACCAACCGGCACCAAAATCAGTGGAGGGAAAGGAATTGCCTCCCCAGTCTGTCCACGTTTCGAACTTTTGTAGCCGCAAGTCCTCAAGTCGAGTCCACTCGAACCGATAGCGCTTCTTTGTTCACAAGAGCATCCCGGCAGAACCACAATCCGCGTCCAGGCTGGGTGCCCGGCATGGACAAGTCTCGAACTCCAATCGGCCGGGGAGGAGGGCATCTTCAGCTCAGACCTGATCGCGGTGAAATTTGGCGGAAATCGTATACACTGGATGCAGGAAGACTCATGAGCAAGGAATTCGTTGAACGCCGGGATGGGAGCTTCTACCTGTTCGGAAGTCGTGTGCCCTTAGCCCACATCGTGCGAGAATTTCAGCGCGGGGAATCCCCGGAGGCGATTCGGTCACACTATCCGGCATTGAGCCTCGAGCAGGTTTATGGAGCAATCACCTTCTATCTTGGAAGTCAGGAAGATGTGGAAGGGGACATTGCGGAACGCGAGCGCGATGAGGATGCTTTCACCGCTGCCCATCCAACGCCTTCTGAAGTCAAGATGACGTTCGAGCGTATGCGGCAGCAAACCGTTTCGCGGCGAAGCTAACGGATGATCCGCTTCCTCTTCGGCCTGCGTGGGTCGCATTCCAACCTGGGCATCGTCACAGCTCTGGAGTATCGCCTCCATCCCGTCGGACCCATTGTCCTTGCTGGGATGGTCCTCCATCCCATCGAGAGAGGCAAGGACGTTCTCCGCTTCTACCGCGACTACACGAGCGTCGCGCCGGAAGAGTTGAGTGCTTGGGCAGCCTTGCTGAAGTCTCCCGACGGTCACCCGATGGTCGCCATCCTGGCGTGCTATATCGGACCTGCGGAAGCAGGAGAACAGGTGGTTAAGCCGCTCAGAGAGTTCGGCCCACCTGTCATGGACCTGCTCAAGCCGATGCCTTACGTCAGCGCCCAGTCAATGATCGACGAGAGCTTTCCGCACGGCCGCTTCAACTACTGGAAATCCAACCTGCTGATTGCATTGAGTGACGAGGTGATCGACACACTCGTGGACGGATATCGCGACGCAATGTCACCGTATTCGAGCGTGCTCATCGAGCATCTTGGCGGCGCCGTGAGCCGTGTGGCGCAAGAAGAGACCGCGTTTCCTCACCGCACCGCGCCATATGACGTCGTGATCATGCCTATGTGGACGACTGCGGCGGAATCTGAATCCCACATCAGATGGGCAGACGATTTGTGGCGGGCCATCCAACCATTCTCATCAGGTGGAGTGTATGTCAACTACCTGAGCAATGAGGGCGAAGAACGGGTTCGGGCCGCCTATGGCGCGAACTTTCCCCGCTTGGTGACGCTCAAGAACAAGTACGATCCGACCAATCTCTTTTGCTGCAATCAGAACATCAAGCCCCGGTCAAGATAGCGAGTGTGAGCGGCGGATGACAATTGGCAGTTAGCGTGTAATCCAAAGGAGTGGCTCCCCCGGGTAGGACTCGAACCTACAACTATTCGGTTGGCAGCCTATAGGCAGCCGACACCAAGGGGCCCGCCATTGGGACGTTTGGTGCCGCGCATCATCCATGGGGGTTGCGAGTTGGGGCGAGTCAACAGTGGGCGGCGTGCTCAAGACATCGGCTAGTCCGGCTTGAGCACCGCCAGGTATTCCAGATTCCGGTAAAGCTGCTTATGATCGAGGCCGCGGCCCACCACAAAATGGTCTCCGATTTCGAAGCGGTGGAACTCTACCGGAGGCTGCACGATGCGGCGCGAGGTCCGGTCCAGTAATGTGCAGATGCCAAGCGAATTGGGACCTCGTCCAGCGAGCGTCTGTAGAAGATAGCGCAGCGTGAAAGTCGCAAGACAACAATGCTGAATGTCGATCAGTGAGTCGTGAAGCCGGTCCTCCTCTACTTCAGAATCGCCTCGTACGTCTCGCGCGCACTCCGCACTCTCGCCCGGTGCGCGTCCGCCTCACCGGGCGAATAGCTGCTCAAATATCTCTGGTCCTCGAGGAGCTTCACGATGTGGTCTAACACCGCCAACCGCTTGGTGACCAGCTCCGGCGCGCGGCTCCGATCCAGGATCGGCCGGCCACCCGCCACCACGTACACCGGCGAGGTGTGCGCTACCGCGCCATTCCGGGACTCCACCCGCACCGCGATCCACTGGCTGTCCAGGACCCGCACCGTCATCTCCGCCTTCAACTCGGCCTGGTTCGGACCACTCGATTCTACTTTCCGCAGCGTTTTGCCCAGCGCGATGATCTCCATCCATCGCGGCGCACCGATCTCCGCCGGAGCCCAGGCCCGCGCGACAATCCGCACTGTCTGCCCTGGCGCCACGTTCACCTCCTCGCCGGGTATCCCTCCATTCACCGACAGGGACACCATCGGACCGTTGGTCACGAACGTGTTGCCCTTGCGCATCGCCTCGAACCAGCGGTCCACCGAAAAGCTCTTACCCGTGTAGGCATAGGTGCGCACCTCGCCGATGGTGCCGCCCCAGGGCATGTCCGCTCCGGCCGACGCGGTCAGACGGACCCCCAGCGAGAGGAAGTCGTAGTAGTCCTCCAACCCCAGCTTCCCGAATTGCAGGATCTCGAAAAAGTCCACTCGCCCGGCGATCGCGTTCAGTGTTGAATCCCAAGTAGGAAACAGCAGCGGGCGCGCGCGGCGATACCATTCCGGCGCCCACGCGATGTGCGCATAGCCGGTGACTCCTCCCCGGCTACGCGCCCCGTCGAACATCACGTCATAGAGATGGAACCTGGGCACATCCGAAACCGGCTCTGCAAGATTGAGCGCCAGCGCGTGCCCTTGTTCGTCAATCTGCATGCTGGGGTCTTCCTGCCCGGACACCAGCGCGATATCCCCCTCCTGGTACCGTCGGTTGCTTCCGAACGCCTGCGGGAAGGTCAGCCCTTGCAGTGTGCGCTGCTGCACGGTGTTGAGCAGGTGGACATCCTCGGCACGCGCCCAGGTCAACAGGAACTGATCGTGTTCCGGCTTGGTGCGCGGATAATGCACATGGTTGTCGCCCGAGTACCACCCGCTCCGCGCCATGTCCACCCAGCGCCTCAGCCGAACGATGCGCGCATGCGTCTGTCCCGGCCGGATCTCGAACTCCTCGAAGACCGGCAGGTATTCGAGACCGCGCTCGACGGCGAGCCTCCAACGCCCTGCCGGCAGCTTGATGGAAAATGGCCGCGGCACAAAATACGCGGCCACTTCCTTCCAGAAGGGATAGGCTGACGCCGCGCCGTAAATGGTGGAGCGCGTTTGATTATCCTTGTAGTCGCCTGTGGTCAGCCGTAGCGGTCCAACGTCGCCCGGCTTCCACGGACGCGGCTCGTAAAAGTCTGGAACTCGCGTGTAGCCGGGCACTACGGTTCCGTCCGGCGGAACACGCCATTTCCCGTCCGATAGGGACGTGATGCACACCATCGCCGGAACAACGCTGTTGGTCTTCGCGTCCCTGATCTCGACGCGAAGTGATCCATCTCCAGACTGAGCGGCCGCGTAGTACAGAAGCCCGGCAGAGCCGGCCGCGAGAACGACCCTCGCCAGTGTGGAGCCGTAGGAATTCCGTTGTGCGGGCATGTACAAGTTTAGGCCATCATTGTTTGGCGATTTAGTACAACTCCCAGGGCGCCCGCTGGAATCCTGGCGCCATCTCGCGCCCGAAGCGTAGCGAGGGGCGGCCGGTTTCGAACGCGCCGGCGTCGGGGCCTGCTCCAGTGAAGTCGTCGTTGAATCCGGGCAGGCGCTCGCCTTTGTCGATGGCAGGATTGGGTGCGGGCTCCATTGGGTCTGTGATGAAAAAGGTCTTGCCGCCACGCAGGTATTCCACGCGGCCCCACTGGATCTTGTTCATCGTGGGAGCAAGGAACCACTCCAGACCTTCGCCCGGCAGGAACATCGAGGCGACAAAGCCTCCGCCAAGGTAGCCGCCGGTCAGGTCCTGGGCGAAGTCGTTGGCAGGCGCGCCCATCTCGGGCGGATAGACGCGGCCGCGCGCGTAGAAGATGTTGTTGCGCGTGTGCGCATTGTGAAGTTCATGTCCGCTGAAAACATCCAACGCTCCGCCGGGCTGCAGCGCTGTGTTGTGGAAGATGAAGCGATGACCCAGCAAAGTACTGACACGCTCGCCGTTGATCTCCACTTCGCGGCCGCCGGTCTTGATCATAGTGCCTCCGGAGGGATCCTGGTGGGTAATCCGGCTCGATCCAAATACGTTTCTGAAGACGTAGAGCGGGCCCATCGACGTCGAGGCCGTGGCGATGTGGGTGAAGGTGTGGTGCAGGTAGTTGCTCCAAATGCGCACGTTGCGGTTGGCGCCTTCACTTTCAATGGCGTCGTCCCAGCAGTGCGAGACGATGTTCGAGTAGATGTCGGAGTCCCGGTTCGGACTGCCTTTGAAGCTGAAGTTCTGGCCGCCGCCGATACCGTCGTTGTAGCCATGGTCTTCAGTGGAGCGGATGGTGTTGTAGCGGATGATGTTGCCGCCGCGTGAGTTCATCAGGCTAATGGCCTGTGGTCCGTCGGGGTGCCCGGATTCCCAGTCATTCGAGCCCCCGCGCGGATGCTCGATGAGATTGCGCTGGATGACCAGGCCGCCGGCGTCCTCCTGCGCATAGATGGCGCTGTCTGAGCCGTGAAAGATTCCCCAAACGCGAGCGCCGCCGATGCGGCCCCATCCAGTGATGCGGCAGTCTTCGATTACGACGTTTTGCACTCCGGGCTTGATCACTACCGCATGAACGGCGGCGTTCTTGAGCTCCAGGCCGCGCAGTATGACGTGGCCGGCTTCGATGACGATCGTGTTGTCCAGCAGGTTGAACACATCGAAGGTGGTGCGTTTGCCCGGCTCCGGAGTGATGAGACGCCAGCCTTTTTCGGTCCCGCCTTCCGAGACCACCAGCGTCTGTCCCGTCACGCCACCGGGCAGAAAAGTCGTCTTACCGATGGGGAAGACATCGCTGCGTGTGCGCGCCGCGATGCGTGCGCTGCCGCTCCCGGTGTCGAGGCGGATCTCGTAGCCGGTGGCTGGTTTTAACTCGACCAGTGAGCCTCGATACTGCTTCTCGCGTGCGTCGTAGACAAGCGGGTAGCCTTCACGCCAGTCCTTCTCGCCCGTCGCGCGATACCACACTCTGCATGGTCCAGCGGCTGGATGGTTGTAATAGAGGCCGAGCGATTCGAAGGTTGCTTCGGCCCAGGCGGGTGCGGCATCTTGCGCCCCGAACGCGACGAACGCGGTCAGTCCAAAACACAGGCTGGCGTTCCATCGCATCATTACATGGTCAACTTACCACTACCAGCGCAGGATGTCACACAACTTTTGTGGAGTCATGAATGGCCGTGTGACCGCGAGCCTTGGGAAAGAGCACGGGCCACTCCTTTCCCGGAGGTGGCCCGTGCGTGTCTGACCGATTAGCGTTGCAGGCGTTGTGCTGTCTGCCGGAGGGATCCGGCGCGCGTGGCCAAGCCTTCGGCATAAGCCCGAAGCGTAGACCGGTTCTTCTTCATATCGTCCGCATTCATCAGTTCGGCTTTAGCGTTGTGAAAGACGGACAGCAACTGGACTTGCATTTTGAGGAGATCCCAATCCGTGCTGCCTCGCAGGACGAACTCCGGGCTGGCCTCTGTGATCTGGACTACGAGCCCATCGAGGGTCTCAATCTCTCCCCCCCATGGCGGTGATTCCCTCTCGGATGGCCTGAGCGTCTGGTTGCTTCGCCTTCAGGAGAAGCGCAACCCGTTCGCTTTCCTTCTTCAACTGGTCGGCGTTGGTTTTGATGTCCGCAAGCCGCGTGTCCGCGGAGACCAACGTGGCCAACACGGTCAAGCATAATGCGGAAGTGAATGTGTGTTTCATGAATGTGTTTTTCATAGTGTTTTCCTCTCTTCGATGTTAAGCTCGAACCAAACAATCCACAATTAGATAGTTTCGACGCTATACCTCGAAATAACCGATGGGTCTTGGGCGCAGCCAAGAGCCGCTCCTTGAAGCCGAACCGGACCGGGTCAGGGAGCCGTGTGAAATAGTTTGTCGCGAGCCGCTTCCGCAATCGCCACAACGGCCGGATGTTTGAGCCTCCGCTCAACCGAGATCGCATAGAACCGCTCGATCACGGATTCAGCGCGGCCCAGCACGGACACTCCGTATTGCCGCCGCACTTCCTTCTCCGTTACTGTCGGAGAGGCGAATACGCCAAGCCCAGCTTGCCCAAAGGTCTTGAGCAGCGCGCTGTCCTGGAATTCTCCCACCACCAGCGGACGGATATTCTGGGCTTCAAACCATTGCTCCAAGGAGCGGCGTAGCCCGGTATTCTCGGCCGGCAGCAGCAAGGGGGCGCCATTAAGCGAGGCCGGGAAGTTCCTGCGATACCGTGCGGCCAGCGGCGCTGTGCCGAAGAAAGTGGTTCCGGAGCTGCCAAGCAAGTGGTTGAAGGCCCGGACACGAACCAAAGGGCCAGCTGGCGCGTCCGTCAATACCAGATCGAGATCGGAGGTCGCGAGTTCCGCGAACAGACGTTCTGGACGGCCCTCATGGCAGATGATCTGGACAGGTTCGGGCAGGCTGAGGGCGGGTTGCAGGAGCCGGTACGCAACCAGTTTGGGCAGCTCATCGGATACGCCTACCACCAGGCGAACCGGACGCCCTCCTGGCCGCCCTTTGAGGACGCTGGTTAGTTCGCGGCCCAACGAAAAGATCTCGTTCGCGTAACGATACACCAAGCGTCCCACGTCGGTAAGCACGAGGTTACGCCCGGATCGGGTGAAAAGCTTCTGGCCGAGAGCGTTTTCGAGCATGCGTATCTGGCCCGTAATCGTGGGTTGGGCAAGCAGCAATTGCTTGCTTGCCTGTGAGATGCTGCCCTCCCGCGCGGCCATCCAGAAGTAAAGCAAGTGATGATAGTTAAGCCACTCCATACCCCATCATACCTCGGGTTTTTCGATGGAGTCTCTCCGAATTATCTATTGGTCTGTGGACTGGCTCTCGTTCTAGAGTGGGAGGTGAGATGAACCAACACTGAACCCTGCTTCTGCCGGCGTCGCTGACCGCGCCGTTAGCGATGCCGTGGCGGTCCGTGAGTGCGGCCAGAACCAGGAAAAGGACGGAAAGGCCATGGCTGTTGAAACTCAGATCATACATCTTGAGCAAATCTACTGCCCTCACTGCCATCTTGCTACCCGGGCGGATTGTGAGCGGTGTCTTCACTGCCGTGAGCCTCTGGGAGCGTCATGGAAGGAGGCGGACTCACCGTACAAGGGAGCAAGCAGTGGACAAGATGGCCCTTTGCGGAGGACTCCATCGGCCTTGACTAGCGGGCCGCGCGGAAGAGGACCCACTAGCCCTACTTCGTGATGCAAGTGGATTCGCGCTTCTGATAGCGGGGTCGCCCGGCTTGTTCCAGTCATCCGGGTGCCCGTCCTTGGATGACACGGTTTGAGCACTGGAGCAGTCTACAAGGAGGAAGAAAACGTGAGAAGTCCGCCTTTGAAACATGATCTCGATCATCCAGCCGTCGACAATAGGATTGCGCTCCTGACGATCGGCTTTTTCGAAAAGGACCACATCCTCTTGGGCTACATCTTTCGCGAGTCCAACTGGACTCTCCGCGGTGTCCGCACCTATCGCGAGGCAACGGTTCTGCTGCGCGAGAACCCGCCGCCGGTGGTGGTGATCTGTGAGCGGGACTTTGCGGACGGTAACTGGAAGGACATTCTGGGCGCATTGACTCTGCTCGCGCAACCCCCGCCTCTGATTGTGACCTCCCGGTTGGCCGACGAATGCCTTTGGGCAGAAGTGCTCAATCTCGGCGGTCGCGACGTGCTCGCCAAGCCTCTCGACGAAAAAGAAGTTCTGTGGGCAGTCAGTTCGGCTTGGAGAAACTCGGAACGCCAGTGCGAGAAGACCAAACGGGTCCAAAAGGCCATCGCTTGAGGAGGCGAGGTCGTGAGCTGGCCACTCATCTACACATTACGAGATAAAGTAAGCGTTATGAAGCGTAATCAGGTCTTGAACGAGTGGGCGCTCCATCCATGCCCGCCGTCAGGCCGCGCAGCGGCCGCGGTCCGGAGGAACATTTGACATGGGCATGGAAGGTGTAGGCACGCCGCTCCTGTGGATCGGTTTCACGCTGTTCGTGCTGGCCATGCTGGCCCTCGATCTCGGCGTGTTCCACCGCCGGGCACACGAAGTGCGCGTGGCGGAAGCCCTGCTTTGGACCGCGGTCTGGATCACTCTGGCCTTAGCCTTCAACGTCGGAGTTTACTTCTGGTTTGGGCCGGAGCGCGCGCTCGAGTTCCTGACGGGTTACCTGATTGAAAAGGCGCTCTCGGTGGACAACATCTTCGTCTTCCTGATCCTCTTCTCCTATTTCGCCGTTCCAGCAGCGCTCCAGCACCGGGTGCTGTTCTGGGGAATCCTGGGCGCCATGGCTATGCGGGCAATCTTCATATTTCTGGGTGCCGCGCTTCTCCAGAAGTTTCATTGGGTAATCTACATCTTCGGCGCATTCCTTGCCTTCACCGGGGTGAAACTACTCCTGCGGCGAGGCAGTGAGGTGCAGCCTGAGCGGAATCCTCTGTTCCGCCTGTTCCAGCGGCTTGTCCCGTCTGTGAGCGACTATCGAGGCTCGCACTTCTCGGTGGTCGTGAACGGAAAGCGTCACGCCACGCCTCTGCTCCTGGTCCTGGTCGCCATTGAGGCGACCGACCTCGTTTTCGCCATCGATTCCATCCCGGCCATATTCGCTATCACCACGGACCCGTTCATCGTGTTCACCTCGAACGTCTTCGCCATCCTTGGCCTTCGGGCGCTCTTCTTCGCCCTTGCCGGCGTGATGGGCAGGTTCCACTACCTCCGAGTGGGCTTGGCGCTGGTGTTGGCTTTTGTCGGTGCAAAGATGATGCTGACGGACGTCTACAAACTACCGGTCGCGGCTTCGCTCGCCGTCGTCGTTGCGTTGCTTGCCGGTTCCTTGGTGGCATCACTCATCCGCCCCCCGGGCGAACGGCCGCCGGCGCCACTGGCGGGCCCACCGGCGATACTGTAGCCCTGAGTCTCCGCTGCGTGAAATGAACTAGACTGACTCGCTTCGCTTTCCCGGTGTCTTGAGACCATCTTGTGCAGTGGGGTCATGTTGGGGGAACCTCCAGCACTCCGGTGGCCCTCCTACGCCGGTTTGCTCCGCGAACGCTCAGATCAGAGCGTGAGGACCGTAAGCGTGGCAGGAGGGAACGCCTGGCTCGCTGCACGCGTGAGGGCCCGGTGCGTAGAAGGTGAGCCGGAAATCCGGGCTCACGCCAGCCCCGTATATGTGGGCAGGCCCGCCATTAAACAAGAATGCCCGGCGGCGCCATTGCCCCGGTCTGGGAAGCGGAACTCCGCAACCAGGCCGTTCGCGCAAACGGTGACAAGAACGCATCCGGCCAGTTCCTTGATGAGCGCTGTGCCTTTGCCGTAAGCTGCCATCAACGGCAAAGTCGACTATCTCCGGGGCCTCAAGGAGAACCGCATCGCAGGCGAAGAGACTCGCACCATCTTCGCCGGCGGTTTCCCCGAACTGCCCGGCGAGGACGCTCTCGACCTCGAGTAGTTCTCCACGAGGGGCCACGGTTAGCGCTCTCCCCATCAAGCGCGGCCTGTTCTGCCGCGGCTGGCTGTGGATGGATAACGGGCGCCGCCCATGAGCGGGAAATAGTGTCCTATGACGCTGGGCAAATACCGCAGCCTACCGGGTTTTTCTATGCATTGGCCTTACCCGTCCGTTTGTTGACGCTTCTGCGATTCTTGAGCGAGTTCATGAAGCAACTCCGGAACTCGGGCGGTTTTGCAAAGCTTGAGTCGCAACGCAAGGTTGTAGGCAAGCTAACCTGCTACGTGGAAGTCCGGAATCAGTTTCGCAAATGGAATATGCGGGACAGGAAAACCGTGGCTGAAGTGCAACCACTTGCAACGAAGCCCTGGACGGCATCTATCTCGATCCGCGCCTTGCTGTTCGGAGGCCCACGGCATGATCAGGCACAGCCTTCGCGTCCGAAGAATCCATCGCTCCGGTCATCTGACGTGTTTGCGTGTCCATCAACGGCACCATGGAGGGACAGTTTTGAGACGAGGTTATGGGCCATGACCCTTTTTCCGGGCTCGCTGCCTGCGCTGCTGCGCGCACGGCGCGTGTCCAACCATGGAGAGTGCGGATTTACGCCTTTGGGGGATGGTCCAAAATCTTTTCGTTCTTGCGGTCCCAGTACATCTTCTTGCCTTCGCGGAAGCTACGCGTGGCCATCACGACGGCCACTGCGTGGGCGAATCCGGTGTCGATGTGGCCGTTCGGCGTCTTGCGATTGCGCATGCAGTCGAACCAGTTGTCGGTGTGCGCTTGCAGATTGTCGCTCTGGTGGAGCGAGGGTCCTTCGGTCTGTCCGGGAAGGAGCACCGGCTCGGGCTGCACCTTTCCGGCTTGCAGATTGAATACGATGTTCGATCCCCAGCCGCTTCGAGTCTCAGGGAGGAAGAAAAACTGCGGGCTTCCCTCTCCGCCCGGCGAGTACAACGTAGCCTTGGTGCCCCGGATAATTGTGTGGTCACCGTAGGCGTTGCCGAAGGTGGTGCTGTAGGTGTACAGCACTTCCCGATCCGAGAAGGTGGAGGCGCATTGGAACGTATCGGGATTTTCTCGGACGTCGTGCCAGGCGAATATACCGCCATTTGAGACCGTGTCATCGGGGATGAAACTGTCGAGATAGAAGTGCGCCAGACCAGAGCCGTGGCTGTACCACTGATCAGTGATTCCGCCGGAAAAATCCTTGAAGATGCGGAATTCGAAATACATTCGCGGGTTGAACGGACGCGGGGCGCGGCCGAGCAACCAGCGATTCCAATCGGTGTCGTTTTCGCGAATGGCGGCGACATCCTGGCTCTTGGGCACGTGCCAGCGCGGACCGTTGTGATTCCAGCTCTGATCGATGGAGACGATCTTGCCGAGCTTGCCGCTGCGAATCATCTCGCGCACCTGCTGTTGATAGGGGCAGCTCAGCCACTGCGATCCCATCTGCACCACCTGTTTGCTCGCCTTAACCGTATCCCTTGCCAGCTTGGCATCTTCCAGGGTGTTGGCCATGGGCTTCTCGCAATAGCAATCTTTGCCGGCCATCACCACTTCAGCCAGGAGCCTGGCATGCTGGTGATCGCCGGTAGCGATCATCACCGCGTCCAGTTCCTTGTCGGCGAGCATTTCCTCGGAGTACTTGTACGTCTTGGGCCTCGGGCCACCGAACATGCTTTGCAGGTGATCGGCCGCCTTTTCCCGGTTCACCGACCAAAGGTCGCAGACACTGCGGACGTCGAACCTGGGATCCGTTCTGGAGGTCAGCTTCAGCATGGAGCGATGGCCGGCGGAACGATGGCCGACGCCGAGTTCCGCAATCTGAATGCGGTCATTCGCGCCAAGAATGCGGGAGTAGGATGCGGCTGGCATTGCCGAGGCGGCAAGAGCGCCGATTACCTTTCTACGGGTAAGGTGTGCGTCCATTCTGTTCACCTCCAAGGGGCTGCGGAGTTCCTGTACAGATCTTATCACCGGAGACAACTTTGGGGGACCGCAATCGCTGTTATGCTAATCAATCAAGAGCGGCAATTGACTCCAGGGGAGGCCATCGATGAAGCGTCGTGACATGGTGAAGGCGAGCGGCGCGGCTGTAGCCGGTCTGGCGAGCGGCGCAGCGAACGCGTGGCCGGGCCAGACTGGTGGAGGAAAAAAGAGAGTCATTGTGATGGGCGCGGGAATCGCGGGACTCTCGTGCGCCTATGAACTGGTGC
>ORMF011381273.1_pt1 | contig 15044 bp, 8 predicted proteins | sample 1779871 | NCBI WGS metagenome assembly ORMF01 (sample SAMEA104232316, study PRJEB22302) | groundwater metagenome | biome: forest; feature: aquifer; material: groundwater | place: USA | collected 2011-08-07 | depth 5.4 m | reverse complement strand
TTCGCCGACATAGCGGTAGCGATAGGGCGGGCCGAGGGGCACTACGCGGTTCATCCAGTTGGTGGGATCGGTCCAAAGCAGGCGGCGGTTTCCGATCGCGGCGATGAGGTCCTGAAAATCCCAGTGAAGAGCGAAGCCCGGGATCAGCGCGTCGAACAGGTGGTTGGTAAGCGGACCCTCGATCGCGGCGGCGATGCTCCACGGAGTGCGGTCGAGCCAGATCTTGCCCAGGCGCTCGTCGACGGCGGCGGCGAGCAGCAGCCACACACCTTTGACGCCGCGCGCGTAGCCGCGGACCGGGCCCGCGGCGACATCGGGCCGGGCCGAGAGCACGTCCACGGCGACGAGCAGGTCGTGCGCGCGCATGGCGGCGAGATTTCGCCCTATGAGGTCCGCGCGTTCATTCGCGAGCCAGTTTCCGAGGAAGGGACGGCCGTCGCCCGCCGCGGGCGAGTCACGCGGATCGACTTCCATAACGATCTGTCCTGAGCGGGCCAGCGCCGAGGCGATGGCTGCCGTCGACTGGCTCCGCTGTACGTAGAGCGGCACGGGCAGCCGTTTCTCTTCGAACATCACCACCGCCGGTCTGCGGCCCGCGCCGCCGGGCAGATACAGTTTGGCGGAGACGGGCACCCCGGGCTCACTCTCGAAACGAATCTCTTCGATGCGGAAGTCCGTGTCTTCGCTCTTCGAGGTGGTGGTCACCAGCGGAGCCGGAGCTTTCGAAGGGACGCCGAGGCGGCGCAGCTCCGCCAGCAGTTCAGGAACGCCGCGCTTCTGCCTGCGTGTGTGGAACTCGCCGGCGATGATCTCATGCAGCTTCCGGCTGCCCGGTTCGCCGTCGACGTTGCCCGTTTGCGTCACCTGCAGCTCGAGATTTGTGTACAGCTTCACCGGCTGGTCCTGTGGGTCGCCTTTGCCATCAGCAAGCCAGCGGATCATCCAGCGATAGATCTCTTCGCGCGAGTCGCGCGGGGTTCCGTGCGGTCCAGTGCCTACGAAGAAGCGAATGCGGTCCCCGGCGCCGAATAGCTCGTACAAACGGCGCGCCTCCATATAGACTGTTCGCGCGCCTTCGGGAGGAAAGTAGTCTTCGGTGGTGGCCATCATCAACCAGGGAAGGGGCGCCGCCACTTCGAAGAAGTCGGCCATGTCGAGACCGCTGGCGAGAAATGCGGGGAGGCTCATTTCGGAATCGGCGGTGGGGCCGGTGAACAGAGTGCGGAAGGAATTGATGAAGCAGCCCGCGGCGGCCGCCTTGATGCGCGGCTCGAAGACGCCGACGTATGTAGTAATCGCGCCGCCCCCCGAGCAGCCGGTTACGCCGATGCGATCCGGATCCACGTCGGCGCGGCTGGCGAGATAGTCGACGGCGCGTTTGGCGTCGAAGATGAAGTATCGCGCGACGCTCTGGCCGATGAGGATGCTGCGCGCGCCGAGTTCGAGATGCTCGTTGCCGCCGCCTCCCGAGAGCGCCCGGCCCAGTTGCGGCAGATAGGTCTGCTCGCGCTCGCCTTGCCCGATCGGGTCGTAGGCGAAGGCGATGAATCCCTTGGCCGCCAGGTTCGCGGCGACAATCTGCGTTTCGGGTTTACCTTCCTGCGTGTGGCCCGAAGGCACGAGGACCGCGGGGTAGCGTCCGGGCGTGTTGGGTCTGTAAAGGTTGCCTGTGATGTAGAAGCCGGGGAGGCTTTCGAAGATGATCTTTTCGATCGTGTGCGTATCGCTTTGCAGGCGGCCGGTGAGGCGAGCATGGAGCGGGCCGGTGTAGGTTGGCAAGCCCCCGATGAGTTCCGTCAGCTTGGCGCGCACGATCGCCCTGCGGCGTTCGGCATCGGCCTGTGTACGGATCGCGGCCATCACGCGCTCGCGTCCGTCGAGCTGCTGTTGCGCAATGCGGTCGAGCCAGGCGAGGAACGGATCGGCCGATGGCGTCTGCGGGAGGCACATCGAGGCAGTGAGGCAAAGCGCGGCGGCGAGTCTGGACATCATGAATAATGATAAGCGGATTCGAGTGAATCGCGATGCCGGCAGGGCGTTGGCGTGGCAGGCATTCAGCCTGATGCGGCATGATCGAGGACCTCAGCCATTTCGGATCGGTTACACTGGACTGGTTTGTAATTAATGGCCATGAATAAGGTTGCGCAAAAGGGCGGCCTGACCGATGTGGAACTCGACCGGTTCGCTGAATTCCTGAGCAGGAGCGACCAGGCGATGAACATCGAAGAGGTTGACGGATTCTTCGCCGCCCTCATAGCCGGCCCTGAAGTTGTCCTACCGAGCGAGTACCTGCCGGAAGTGTTCGGCGGTGAAATGGCGGATGCCTGCGAGTTCTCAGGCCTCAAGGAGGCCAACGAGATCCTGGGGCTGATCATGGGGCACTGGAATGGGATCGCCGCAACCCTTCACAAGGGCGACGTGCATTTGCCGATCTTGCTGGAGGACGGCAACGGCGTGTTCCCGGGCAACGACTGGGCTCGCGGGTTTGTACGCGGCATGGACATGCGTAGCACGGGTTGGGCCGAGCTACTTGCCGATGAGGAACAATCCGGATCAGTGTTTCCGATGCTGATGCTTTACCACGAGCACGACGAAGATCCTGAACTGCGGCCAGGGCCGATTGGGCCGGAAAAACGAGAGGATATCATCGTGTGGATGGTGGCTGGCGTGGTAAGAGCCTACCGGTACTTTCGGGCACATCGACAACGGGCAACAACCCCTTTCAGCAATGAGCCTCATCGCAGTGCAAAAAAAATTGCAAGGAATGACCCGTGTCCGTGCGGTTCGGGGAGAAAATACAAGCGCTGCTGTGGTGGAGTGACAATTCAATAAGAGTTGACCTTCGCTTGGTGCGGAATCAAAAGATCGCAATCGGATTCACGGGGGAGCCGGTCCCGTTCGGAATCGGCAATGGCGCCGCTGTCAGCATGAACTCCCATCGATTGCGCGCGGCGGCGGCTTCGCTGAGCGCCTCGAGATCGGCGCGATCCAGTATGTGGACGCCCAGGATCTCCAGCACGAAGTTGTGCAGGGCATTCCGGATCAAATCGCCCGGCGGCTGCGGCAGGTAGCCCGGTGTTTCCCAGACCAGCAGTCCAATGTCGCGCTTCTTGAGCCACGGGATCACGGTGTTATCGAACCCCGCGGCCTCGTCGCCCGGCTGCGGCCCGAGCTTGGCCCGCCGGGCCCATTTCCCCCAACGAAAGATCAGAGCGTCCCCCGCGGTCACCTTCACTCCGATCTTCTTTTCCCAAGCCTCCAGATCCGCCGGGAAGATTCGCGTTCCGGGCTCGAGATAGGGGACGCCCTTCAGCTTGGGGATATCGTAGAGAACACCACGCGTCAAAATGCCGTTCTTCACCGTCAGGATGGAAGCCTTGGACGCGCCACCCTGCCTGGTCACCAGATTCCTGGAATAACCGTTCCACATCTTTCCGTCGAAGAACATGTGCGCGAAAGAAGGTGAGTGGTGCCTGGGCCGTGTATGCACAGGTAGGCAATGCTGTCCGCCACGCTTTCCGGACGATCCGTCGTTAACGCCCACTGCGGTGGGCAAGGGTTATCGACCTCCTTGGTCGGAACGGGATCTTCACAGATCCCGCGGTTTCTTGAGTGTTCGTTTTCGCCTTTTGAGGTTGTCTGTCGTCGTCGCGCGCGGCGGCGTTCGACTCTTTTGGGCTGTGACGAAGCGCCACGCCGAGCCCAGGAGGTCCCGTAGGTGCCCTACTTGGATCTTGGACAATCTCACAAGCACGACGGGATAATTTCGGTAATGGTCTGTCAGGTAGTACGTTTCCGGCCCTTCCGCGAGGAGCCCGGCACGCTGATCAAAATCGATACTGACGACGAGCGTTTCCGGTTCAGCCGACTTGTGAACAGCCAAGCAGGTCAGGAGGCTCCCGCGCACTTTGAGCGCAGGCGATCCGTACATCGTGGCCTCCTCCACGCCCGGCAGCTCGAGGCCAATCTCACGGACCATATCGAACGTGACCTTTTTTCTGTGCATACCACCAGCGTAACTAACCCCCACCCGTCAGCTTCCTATACAGATCGTTCAGCTCACCCTTCCCAAGCGCCTTCGCGCGTAAAGCGATGCCTCGGGGAAAAACAAGACAATCAAAACCCGCCTCACCAATGGACTGCGGCAGCGGGAACAGGCGTAATAGTGGAGCAGCCTCCTGCCAGCGGTTCTGCTCCGCATAGGACCAGGCGAGCAGTTCCCGGATCGGATCTTCGTTGTTGGGATTGGTCTGCTTGTAGACGTTCTTGAGAACCAGTCCGGCTTCGCGAAAATGCTTGTTGAACAGAAGCGCGTATGCCAGCGCCATGGGTTTGAATGCAGCGGCGGAAGGATGGACAAAAACCTTTTCGGCACGCACGGCCCACTCCGCGGCAGAGGTTTCCGTATCCGTCACAAACAGGCAGATGACGGCAATCGGTAGCGTGGTCCCGGGGATCGCCTTCATCGCTTGCTCGGCCGCCTGGCGCGCCGCCGCGCGATCACCCGAATCCAGCAGCCAGATGGAAAGCTGCGAAAGCGCGGTGGCGGCCAGTTGCGGTGGAGCGTTCGGTTTGGCGGCCGCCTCGCGCACCATTTCCAGGCCTTTCTTCTTGCGGCCCGAGCTGTACTCCCAGTGTGCGCGAGCCAGCACCAGTCCAGGCTCAGAGGCCGAAGCGTCGGCGTATTTGGCAAACAGCGCGTCGGCCCCGGCCAGGTCCCCTTGCATGCGTCGAGCTTCGGCGGCCTTCCGCAAAGTAACGCCGGCGAAGAACCCGGGGTCCTTCTGATAAGCATCCAGAAAGGACTGCTCGGCTTCCTTGAACCGGCCCGCCATGAAATAGATTTCCCCCGCCGAGTCCAACGGGTTCGCTCCCGAAGGAACCAGCGCTGCGTACTTCTTCAAGTCGGCGATACCGGCATCCGTATTGCCGGAGCGGGCTTCCACATAGGCGGCTTGGTTCCAGACTTCCGGCCAGGAGGGGTCCGCCCGTAGCGCTTGGCCGTAAAGGGCCGCCGCTTGCGAGTATTGCCGGCGCGTCATGTGCAGTGTGGCCAGTTGCGCCATCATATCGGCGTCGGCAGGCAGCAGTTGCGCCAATGTAGTCGCCGCCGCCAGTTGCTGTGCGGGCTGTCTTTCCGCGCCCGCCTCCATCCATTGCAGCCTGGCCAGTGCCACCGGTTCGAGCTTAGCGGCCAGGCCCTGCCGCAAAACGGTCAACGCTTCCTGCCCTTGGCCTGATCCCGACAAAACCGGGATGAGCGTGAGGTAGGCTTCCCCGAATGCCGGGTCCAGTTCTATCGCGCGGCGCAAGTGCGAAATGGTTGTGGGCATGCCGCCGGAACTCAATGCTTCGCCCAGCTCCTGTACCGCCGCCTTGTTTTTCGTGTGGAACGGCTTGGCTCGCGGCCATAACTGATGGGCCAGCGAATCGAGCAGCCCAAGCGGCCCTTCCCCGATCGGACCCGACAGCGAAAAACCTCGCAGCCTCTTTTGTGAAGTGGAGTCGCTTAGCGTGGCCCGCAGTTCCAGATTGTTTCCGGCGTGAGTGTAATAGCCGCGCAGCAATTGAGTGGGACGATTCTGGTAGGCGTCCTGGGAGCTCGCCGCCTGATACGTGTACAGGGCGGTGGCGCCTTGTGTCTGCGAATTGAGTACCACCGGGACCAGCGGGCCGATCCAGTCCAACGACGAATCCGCGGATAGATTTTCGAAGGGGACCAAGGCGAGCCGTTCCACCTCACGAACGGGCGCACGCGTGCAAGCGGTCAGAAGGGCCAGGCAAGCAGCCAAAATTTTATAGGACACGCGGCTGGGAGACCAGCAACTCCTTGAACTCAGGAAGCTCCTGCAGTGAGGCAAACTCGGGGTCGTCGACAAATCGATTGCGTTCCTTGAAGCCTTCCTCCAGTGCCTTGCGCATGTAGAGCAGCGCGCGCTCGTTCTGGCCCGCCTTGGCATACGTCTTGGACAGATAGAAATGGAACTTGGCCCGCTCGGTCACGGAGCGCTCCTGCAGAAGGACACCGTTGGTGCTGCGGTGTTCAAACACCTCCGGATCCAGCTCCAGCGCCTTGGTGTAGGCCTCGGAAGCTTGCGGGTACCTCCTGCGCGCAAACCAGGCGGTACCGAGGTTACTGTAGATGCTGGCCGAGTTGGGCGTCAGCTTCAGGGCTTTGTTGTACTGGTTGATGGCTTTCCTGTAATTCTTCGCCGAGTAGTAGACAGTACCCAGATTGTTGATCGCTTCCGGATAGTTGGGATTCACCTTCAGCGACATCTCGTAATACTTCTTGGCCTGGTCCATCTCCATCAACTGGTGGTACGCGATTCCGACCTTGTTCATGAGTGTCGGATTGCGCCCCATGACGGACTTGTAGAGCTCGATCGCCTGACGGTAATCCTTGCGAGCCATTGCAATGTCGGCGCGCACCTCCGGCGTGAGGGTAGGTTTGGGCGGCTCCGGAACCACGGACGCCGATTGGTTTTTGTTGTCGGCTACCAGCGCCTGCGGTTCCTGCCCAATCAGGGCGGATTGTGCCAGTAGCGTAGCTGTGATCAATAGGGAAACCATTTTGGCCTCCTGCGTAAAACGTGCACGGCCGGGAGCTGTCCCGCCCAGTACACTCCTGACCCTATTTAAGCACACCGGCGGCAAAGCGGGGATCGGGATTAGAACTGGAAGCGCAGTCCGAATTGCATTTCACGGCCCAGGCCGGAACTGGTCACGACGCCGAAGGTTCCCGTGCCGATGCTCAACCCGGGCGGATTGAATGCCGGGGTGTTGGTGGCATTGTAGCTCTCCCATCGGAATTGCAGGTTCTTGGACTCGGTAATGCGGAAGTTCTTGAAGAGTGAGAAATCGATGTTCAACAGGCCGGGCGCGGAAAGTACGTTGCGTCCCGAGGTCCCGTAGTGATTCAGGGCGAGCCGGAAAGCACCGGTGTCGAACCACCGGCCAAGGCTCCTCTCCGAATCGGAGAGGTTGCCGTCAGAAATGCGGTCCGGGCGCCGGTTGCAGCGCGAACACTCGTCGGCCAGTGGCTGCGTCGTCTGGGTCGGGTGCATCGGGAGCCCTGTCTCCAACATCAGAACACCGTTCACTTGCCAGCCGCCCAACATGTATCCGGCGGCGGATTTGCGATTTCTAAGGAGGGGGATTTCGTAGAGCCAGCTCGCCGTGGCGCGATGGCGCTGGTCTGTTTCGGCTAGTCCTTTTTCAGACTTCAGGTCGAAGGGCGAATTGTGCCGTTGCGCGGCATTGCCGGCAAAGGAGTCGAAAAAGGTCTTCGACCAGGTGTAGGTGGCCAGGAAAGTGAGTCCGTTGGAGAATCGCTTTTCCACCTTCGTGAGCAGGCCGTGATAGCTGCCGGAGGCGTCGGTGGTGATCAGCTCAATGTTGCCCCACTGCGGATACGGTTTGCTTTTTTCCCCGGTGAGCACGTTGATGGCGTTGAAGGTGCGCGGCCGGTCAAAATGGCTGGACTTGGACCCGACGTAGCCGGCCTCGAATACCATGTTCGCCGGCAGGGCGCGCTGTATATTGAATGTCCACTGCTGCACATCGCCGACGCCGTAGTTGTCCGGAACAGCCAGCACCTCGCGAGCTGACGTGGCCGCAATGTTCTCCGAAACACTGGCGCTGGACATCCGGATGCGGATCACGCCGGGGTTGTTGAGTTCGTTGATGCCGGCGCTGAACGGAATGTTCTTGGAGCTTTCTGTGAGATTGTTCAGCATGTTCACGTTGTAGAAGACCCCATAAGAGCCGCGCACAACGGTTTTGTTGTCGTGGAAGGGCCGGTAGGCAAAACCGAAGCGGGGCGCGAAATTGTTGAGGTCTCGTTTGTAGAGCGGAGCCGACACTCCGGGAGCCGGAAAAAGATCCTGCGTGGCGAAGTCGAAGTTGCGCGTGCCGCCGCGGATATCGCGCAGCACGGAGTTGTATTCGTAGCGAAGCCCGATGTTGAACGTGAGCCGCGGAGTAACCTTCCAATCATCGGTGAAGAAATTGTGGGAACGCCAACCGAACAGCCGTGTGAACTGGCCCGGTTTGAAACCAGCCACTTCGCTGTATGCGGTACGGACCTGCGATGGTTGATCGAGCAGGAAGTCGGCCCAGGCGAGAGTCTCGCGCGAGGCCGTTGCCAACCCCTGCCCGGCGTGAATACCGGTGAAGGTGAACTGGCCTGTGACAAATTGATACGTCTCGCGCCTCAGCAGCAGGTGGAAAAAATCGGTCCCGATCTTCATGGAGTGGCTGCCTCGGACAAAGGAGAAAGTGTCGGCGAGGCGGCGCGACTCGTCCCAGATGGTGTTCGGTACAGTGTTGCCCACGCCGGAGACTCCGGTGATGCTGATGCTGGGCACGCCGGTGGTGAAAGGGTCACCGGTTTGGCCCGGAATCAGCAGATCGCGCGCGATGTTGAAATCCGAACCGCTCACCCGGTCCAAAGTCTGGAACAGATCGCGATTGTAGGAGGCCTTGAACTCGTTGATCTTGGTAGCCGAGACTAGCCGCGTGTAGCTGAGGGCGACGTTTTGCTGGCGCTTGGGGCGATCCTGGCCAAAATATGGATGCGGGTTGACCACCCCGGCGAACTCGGACACGTCGTTGATGCCATACCGGACAAAGACCCGGTTCTTTTCTGAAAGGTTGTAATCAATGCGCGCAAAAACCTGCTGGTCGTCCACCGTGGCCAGGTTCTCGCCCGTATAGTTATTGGCTCCGGCGAACTCAGCGCCCGGCAAGTTCGGAGCCGGCCAGAACTGAGAAAGGCGCTGCGCTTGTGGCGCGATGCGCGAGGCTGGGATCTGGTTGCCCGGGAATGGGGCGTTGGTCAGGAGGTCGCGAACGGGAATGAGTGATCCACTGGGAACCTTGCCGGCGCGGAAGTAAGCCTCGGTCAGATCGCCGCGGATCATTCGCTGGCTGGGAAAAATCGCAAAGGCCTGGCTGCTGCGGCGCTCGATCTGGGCCTCATAGTTGGCCGTGAAAAACAGCTTGTCGCGCAGAATGCGCCCGCTGAGCACGCCGCCAAAATTGTTCCGGCGCAGCGGCTTCTTGGCGAAAGCGGGGTTCTCGAAAAAGTTGCGCGCATCGAGCTTCTCATTGCGCAGGAACTCAAACAAAGTGCCATGATAGTCGTTGCCGCCGGGCCGTATGCTGGCCACGATCTGCGCTCCGGACTGCGTGCCAAACTCAGCCGAGTAGAACCCCGACTCTACCTTGAATTCCTGCAGCGCCTCCACGGATGGACGCATCCTCATCGAGGCGTGAATGGAGGTGCGAATGGGCGCGCCGTCCAGCAGAAACCAGTTGTTGTGGACCTTTTGCCCCATCGCGGAGATACCAAAGCCCGGCCCAAACCCGGATGTCGTTACGCTGGAGGCCGGCCCGCGGCTCATGCCCGCGCCCAGAAGCGTGAGCAGGAAGAGGTTACGCTTGCCTGGGATCGGGAGCTCGCGGATCTTGCGTTCATCAATCAGTTGGCCCAGCGTGGCATCGTCGGTCACCAGCAGCGGTGGAGTCCCTTCCACCACTACCTCCTGGGTAATGGCCCCGACCGTCAACTTGAAGTCGACACGCGCGCGCTGATTCACCACCAGCACGATGTTCTTGACAATCTCCTTCCGAAAACCAGTGTGCTCGATGCTCACCTCGTAACGGCCGATGTTGAGCGCGTTTACTTCAAAATCACCGCGATTGTCCGTGGTGGCGGTGCGCCGCTCGTGCGTTCCAGCGTTGGTGACCGTGACAGTAGCGGCCGGAACTACGGCTCCGGAACCGTCCGTGACGGTGCCAAGAACAGTAGCTCGTTCGCCTTGGGCAAGAACCGGTTTGACCACAAACAACATCGCAACCAGAGTGCAGGACAGAAAACGGGAGCCAGACATGTATGAATCCCCCTCAAATGAGTTCAAATGGTTTCTTGTTCCGGTGAACCGAATATATATCGTTGCTCTTGCCGGGTCAACTTCGCTCGCCTTTGCGCCGCACCGGGATCTCCAGGCGCTTGATCTTCTGATTCAGCGTCGAGAGCGGAATGCGGAGCGTCTCGGCGGCTTCGGTCTGGCTGCCGCCGGCCTCGTCCAGATGCTCCATGATCTTGCGCCGCTCAAAGTCGGCCACAATTTCAAACAGAGAGGCATCGGAGGGCAAGGAGCCGGACTCATCGCGCCGGATGCGGAGTCCGCCCGCCTGCAGCAGTTGATCGGGCAGCACGCTCGCCGGAACCACCGCCGAGGAGGCCAGCACCACCGCCCGTTCGACGGCATTTTCCAGTTCCCGCACATTCCCGGGCCAGTTGTGATCCATCAGGATCTGCATGGCCTCCGGTTCAAACTTCAGATCGGAGCGGCCGGAGGCGTTGAGGAACTTTTCGTTCTCCTTGCAGTACTTGAGAAAGAAGTGTTCCACCAGCAGCGGGATGTCCTCCTTGCGGTCGCGCAGCGGAGGCAGGGAGAGGTTGATGACGTTCAAGCGATAGTAGAGATCCTCGCGGAATTTGCCGTCCTCCACCATGCGCCGCAGGTCCGAGTTGCAGGCGGCGATGATGCGCACATCCACCCGGATGGTGTCGTTGGAGCCGAGCGGCATGAACTCGCGTTCCTGGATCACGCGCAGGAGCTTAGCCTGCGTCTCCATGCTGATGGTGCTGATCTCGTCAAAGAAGATGGTGCCCCGATTGGCGACCTCGAAATAGCCCTTGTGCGAGCTGACCGCGCTGGTGAAGGCGCCGCGCACATGGCCGAACAGCGTGGATTCGAGCAGCTCCGGCGGAAGCGAGCCCGAGTTCACCGCCACGAACATGTGATCGGCGCGCGGCGAATTGGCGTGCACGGCCTTGGCGATCAGTTCCTTGCCGGTGCCTGTTTCGCCGGTGATGAGAATGGTGGAGCGGCTCGGCGCCACCTGCGTGACCTCGTCCAGAATGCGGACCATGCGGTCGCTCTTGCCCACAATGTTCGGGAAGCTGTAGCGCTGCTTGAGAGCGCGCTTGAGTTGGGCATTCTCGCTGAGCAGACGCCGCTGGCTGATCATGCGGTCGATCTCCAGGATCAGCTTTTCGTTGTCCCACGGTTTGGAGAAGTAGTCGGTGGCGCCCGCCTTGACGGCCTTCACCGCCACCTCGATGGAACCATAAGCGGTGATCATCACCACCGGGGTATCCGGGTCGCGCTGCCGTATGTCGGTCAGCACCTCCATGCCGGAGCGGTCCGGCATCATCAGGTCCAGCAGCACCAGATCATAGACAGAAGCCTCCAGCTTGGCCAGCCCTTCGGTGGCATTCTGCGCCAGCTCCACCTGGTAGGACTCCATTTCGAGGAGCACTTGCAGGCTTTCCCGGATGTCGGCTTCGTCGTCGATCACCAGGATGAGACCGCGCGAGGTGGGTTCCGTCAAATCGGACTTAGGCTCAGACCCATACTCAGGCATGGATCGGCTTCCGGACGGCGGGGAACTCGAGCCGGAAAAGCGTGCCCTCACCCGGACGGCTGTCCACGTCAATGGCGCCGCCATGCTCGCGGACAATGCCGTAGCTGACCGACAGCCCCAGTCCGGTCCCCTTCTTGGGAGGCTTGGTGGTGAAGAACGGATCGTAGATGCGCGAGAGGTCGGAGGTCGGAATTCCCTTCCCTGTATCGGAGACTTCCACCAGCGCCAGGCCGTCCTGATACCGCGTGGTTACCTGCAACAGCCCGCCGTTGTCCATCGCATCGCGCGCATTCATGAAGAGGTTGAGAAACACCTGTTGCATTTTGCCGAAGTTGCCGCGGATGGCGGGGAGACCCTCTTCGATGCGGAACTCCACACGGACCTGCGCTTTTTCCAGTTGATGCTCCACCAGTCCAAACGTTTCCCGAATGACGCGATTCAGGTCGATCTCCTCGAATTCGGTGCGCGAGGTGCGGGAGAAGTTCAGCAGCGAGTTGACGATCTCGCTGGCGCGGAACGTCTGTTTGGCGATCTTCTCCAGCAGCTTGCTCTTGGGATCGTCGCCCGAGATCTGCTTGGTGAGCATCTGCGCGTAAGTCGAGATGACGGCCAGCGGCGTGTTGACCTCATGGGCCACGCCCGCGGCCAGCAGGCCGATGGAGCTGAGCTTGTCGGCGCGCACCAGTTGCTGCTCGAGCTCGGCCCGCTCGGTCACATCGTCGAAGATGATGAGACGGCCGATCTTCTCCTGATCCTTGGTGAACAGCGGCGCCACGGCGACGTTGACCAGCCGCTCGGGAGCCGCCGGCGGTGCTCCGTTGCTGCCGCCCGCGGCAGAGGCGGTCTCGGCGGCCACGTCGCGCCACCTGCGCGCGCGCACCGGGAGTTTGTAAATCTGATGGATGCCGGTGAGTCCGCGCACCTCCTCCAGAGCGTTGCTGAGGCGGGGCGGGAACAGGTCGCTCAGGCGCTGCCCGGTAGCGGTCTCGCGCGAGATCCCGGTGAGCGTTTCCATCTGCGAGTTCCAGCTTTCCACCTGGTCGTTCAGTCCGGCGGCCACGATGCCGACGTTGATCGATTCCACAATGTTCTCGCTGAACTCTTTCAGGCGTTCATACTCGGCCATCTTCTGCGCCAGAGAGTTGTACAGGCGCGCGTTCTCAATCGCGATGCCGACGTAGTTGCTCAGCGTGGCCAGCAGTTCCAGGTCTTCGCTGGAAAGAAAATCGCCTTGACTGGGGCGGCTGACCCCAAGGTAGGCAATCGTGCGCCCGCGCACCGAACAGGGCAGGTAGTAGGTGAGGTCCAGGCGCGCCACCGTATGGCGGACCGTCGGGGATTGATCGCTGCTGAGGATATCCAGGCGATGGCGGGTGCGCTCGAAGAACAGCGGCTCGGAGTGATCGCGGGTGAGGAAGCTGAGGTCCAGCCGGTCAGCCAGCGCCAGGCGCGAGCCCGCGCCGGAGTACATGGTGAGTTCAAAGCGGTCCACGGCTTCGCTTTGCGGCGATTCCACGCTCAGAAAGAAGGCGACGTTCTCGGTGTAGAGCGTGCCGCGAATCCTGTCCGCCACCGAATGCAGCATGGCGTCGAGGTTGGTCTCCGCACTCAGCTCGCGCGCAAACTCCACCAGCGTGCGACGGTAGTCATACCGGTCCTTGTAAAACCAGTAGCGGTCGAGCTGCTCCTGCAGCCAATTATGAATGGGCTGAAAAACGAACGCGGCAATCAGGATCAGCAACACCACCGCCGAGGGGTCCATCTCGCCCAGCGGCCGCGTGGCCAGAATGAGCGCGTAGAAGATCCCGAGCACGGCAAGGGTGGCCAGCGTGTAGACGTAGCCTTGCTGGAAAATGACATCCACGTCCATGAGCCGGTAGCGCAGGATCGCGTAGGCCCAGGTGATGGGAATCAGCGCCAGCGAGAGCACGGCCAGGTTCATGTAAGGACCGGGAATCACGCCCATCAGGTACGGCACGGTGTAGATGCAGGTGAACGGAACCACGCCGAGGATGGCGCCGTTGCGCAGCCACTTCATCTGCTGCCGGATGATGGCGTCTTCGGTGCGGCGGAATCCAACCGTCAGCGCCAGCGCTCCCAGCAGGTACACGGTGCTGAGAAACAGGAGCCAGCCACGGTCCAGCAGCCAGCGCAGTTCCAGCAGCGGCACCGCCGTCCGCAAGATCCCGGCGGCAAAGCCGAAATAGATGCTGGTGAAAATGGCGGCGGGCAGGTAGAGCAGCGCGACGCGGAGGCGCGACTGCAGCCAGCGCCTGGGTTCAGGGAAAGTCAAGCTGAAGTGCAGGAAGATGGTGGGCGCGAGCAGTCCGGCCACCACGTTGCCCCAGTAGATGACCTTATCGAAATTGTTCAGCTTGCCGGTGTAGTGGAAGCAGGACAGCACAAAGCTGGCCAGGCAGAGCACGTAAAAGTGGGTGGCTCGCGGGGCGCGGGAGCGGCGGAAATAGACAAACAGCCCGATGGCCAGATAAAGCAGGCCGACGGCGTATTGATAGTAGAGCGCGGACTCGGACTCGCGGATGATGACCTTCGCCTTGAACTCAATCCCGCCCCGTTCCAACGTGTATTCGGCGGTCTTGTAGGCGCCCAGCCGCGCCAGGGCCATGGTGGAATCCATGGAACTGCGGATGGGGGCGTTATTGATTTTGGTAAGTATGTCCCCGTCTTTGACGCCGGCCCGTTCGGCAGGACTGGCCGGGGCAATGTCGAGCGCAACCACGATCGGGTGCTTGGCGGCGTCGGTGCGATCGACCCAGGTGACGCCATCCTCGGGCAGTTGGAACTTCTTCTGCTGCTGGAAGTTAATCCCGGCAGAGATCAACCCGGCGGCGGTGAGGACCACCAGCAGCGCGCTGACGAGTTGTGACTTGAGTTCCTTCATTTTCCTACTGCTCTTTGCCCGGAAGAGAAGACGGAATACACTTCCCTAAAGTTGTTTAGCACGTTGGATGCCAATCCATGAGATCCGGTTTCCTTCAAAATTCAATCACTTGCGGCCTGTGGACGGTCTTTGACTTTCGGATTCTGGATTCCCCTCCACAGAAGTGTATATCGGTTTAACACAACTCCACTTGGTCTCTTCAAGGATAATATATCAAGATGACACGTCGCCGTCTGCTGGAACTCGCCTTTGCCCCACAACAGGTCCAATACCGGACCTACGCACGCTGCCTGCCCGACTACCTCACGCGGCTGGCCTCGGAGGCCTACCAGAGGCGCGCACGGGCGCTCGATGCGCTTCGGACGCCGGCCGACATCGGCGCGCGCCAGCGCTGGGTTCGGGAAACGTTCTGGAAGCTGGTGGGCGGTGAGCCGCTTCGCACCCCGCTCCATGTCAAGACGGTGGGGACGTTCCGGCGCAGCGGATACCGCGTAGACAAGATCACCTACGAGAGCCAGCCCGAGATCGTGATTCCCGCCAACCTATACATACCCGATGGAAGCGGACCCTTTCCCGGCGTACTGTTCCAGATGGGGCATACGCTGAACGGGAAAGCCGCCGAGGCATACCAGAAATGTTGTCAGGGACTGGCGCGGCTGGGATATGTCGTGCTGGCCTTTGATCCGATGGGGCAAGGCGAACG
>ORMF011349768.1_pt1 | contig 15049 bp, 10 predicted proteins | sample 1779871 | NCBI WGS metagenome assembly ORMF01 (sample SAMEA104232316, study PRJEB22302) | groundwater metagenome | biome: forest; feature: aquifer; material: groundwater | place: USA | collected 2011-08-07 | depth 5.4 m | reverse complement strand
TCTTACTGGACGGGACAGTCTGCCCTTGATCCTCGTGAGAGGGATTAGGCTCCGATGGTCCTCATTCCAGAAAGCTCTTGAAATCGGTGTCACATAAACATGATCTCCAATATGATAATTTGCAACAGACCTAATATAAGGGTCCGCGATACTCCAATGGGTGAGGATCGGCTGGCCGGGGAAGAGGGGACAGGACTCTCTGGCATTGTCGCAAACCGTAATAATGATATCGAAACGCGCGCCTTTGAATTCATCCCATGACTTGCTGCGCGCGTCCCGCGTGTCTATGCCGTATTGCTCTTGCAACACGCGGATCGCAAAGGGATTCACGGCGCCCGCGGGTTGGCTCCCCGCGCTGTAGGCTTCGAAGCGATCCCGGCCGATTTTCTTCGTGAGATACTCAGCGAAAATGCTCCGGGCGGAATTGCCGGTGCAAAGAAAGAGTATCTTGGGTCTGTCACTCTCGACGACCATGATTCCTCCTCATATATTTGCATAGGCGAATATAATCCGTTAAACATATATGTCAAGACATATGTAAGAAATCGTGCTACGGGTGAGTTCAGTGAAATCCAACGCCGACAAATCATATGAAATGGAATTATTGTTTCGCGCGCTCGCCGACCGGACGCGGCTCCGGCTCATGAATCTCATGGGCGCGGACGAAGTCTGCGTCTGCTTCCTGGTGGAGGCGCTGAAGTTAACCCAACCGAAGATCTCGCGTCATCTGGCCTATCTACGCCGCGCCGGTCTCGTTGCCGCGAGACGGGAGGGCAAATGGATGCATTACCGGCTTTCAGCTCCACCGGATGCCCACGCGGCGGCAATTTTCGCCGCCGTGCGTTCTGGGCTGTCAGGAGATTCGGGCATGCAGTCCGATCGAAGCCGCCTGGTAAAACTTTGTTGTTCCTCAACCGTTCCTGCTCCTCTGAAACGGGCACCCAAGCCGGCAAGTGTCACGGCTGGATAGCACTTAACTCCGGCGGTTGGAATTTAGTGAAGGCAATCAGATCAATGTACCGATCGCTGTCCTGATCTGGTTTATGATTATGAAGGTGAGATATCTATGAGCAATCCAAAACGACTGTCTGTTCTTGACCGTTTCCTCACGCTATGGATTTTTCTGGCAATGGGCACGGGAGTCGCCATTGGTTATGGCCTTCCCGGGGTCGAGTCGTTTGTCCATCGCTTCCAGATGGGCACAACCAACATCCCCATTGCGGTCGGGTTGATTCTAATGATGTACCCTCCGCTGGCCAAAGTCCGCTACGAAGAATTGGGACGGGTATTTCGTAATTGGCGGGTCCTGGGGTTGTCACTTGTGCAGAACTGGCTAATCGGCCCCATGCTAATGTTTATCCTTGCGCTTCTCTTTCTTGGAAACTATCCGGATTATATGGTGGGACTGATTTTGGTGGGACTGGCCCGCTGTATAGCTATGGTGATCGTGTGGAACGAGCTAGCCAACGGAGACACCGAGTACGCGGCTGGCCTGGTGGCGTTTAACAGTATCTTTCAAGTGTTCTTTTACAGTGTTTACGCTTGGTTGTTCATTACCGTGTTACCACCGCTGTTTGGCCTGCACGGCAGTGTGGTGGCTGTGAGCATTTGGCAGATCGCAGAGAGCGTGTTCATTTATCTCGGCGTTCCTTTCCTTGGCGGCATGCTCACGCGGCTTGTGTTAGTCCAGGCGAAGGGGAAGGAATGGTACCATGAACAATTTATCCCGCGGATTAGCCCTATTACTTTGATCGCGCTGCTGTTTACCATTCTGGTGATGTTTAGTCTCAAGGGGAATCTAATAGTCCGGCTCCCTTTCGATGTTGTGCGAATCGCTATCCCTCTGGTGATCTATTTCGTTGTGATGTTTCTCGTGAGTTTTTATATGGGGTGCAAAATTGGCGCGGATTATTCCCAAACCGTCACGCTGGCTTTCACCGCAGCGAGTAACAATTTCGAACTGGCCATCGCCGTGGCGGTGGCCGTGTTCGGCCTCAATTCCGGGCCGGCGTTTGCCACGGTCATAGGGCCGTTGGTGGAAGTGCCTGTTCTGATTGGTCTGGTGCATGTGGCTCTGTGGTTTCAACGGCGGTTCTTCGTTGTCGCGGAACCCACAAATCGCCCGCTGCGAAAAGCCGGTGTGTCGGGATAGCAGGATCACCCACAGTGAATTGAAACGCCGAAGAGAACTCCCTCAACCCGGCGCCTCGTGCTTTTTAGCGCGACGATGTCTAGTGTAACGGGGTAACGCGAATTCTGGCATCCGCAATCAAACATCCTTGCCCCGGCGGCAGCGCGATGATCGGATTCAAGTCCAGCTCGGAAATCTCCGGGACTTCTTCGACGAGTCGCGCCCTGTACCGCGATGGTTTTCGTGTGGAGTTACTTGACCGACGGCGATCCGGCTTACACTCTGGTTCAGGTGTCGCTCAACGACCTGATCATGCTCTTGCTGTTCGCCCCGATCGTGCGTTTCCTGGTCAGCGGGGCGTCGTCGTTGGACGTGCCGTTTGTGGTTCTGCTGTACTCCGTGATTATCTTTATCGTGATTCCTCCCACTGCGGGAGTTTGCCTGCGTTGGTGTTTCGTGGCGCGCCGCGGGCGCCGATGGTTCGAGCAACGGCTCCTGCCGGCGACCGCCCCGGTCAGCATGACCGCGTTACTGGTTACCTTGGTTTTTATCTTCGCGTTTCAGGCGGATAACATCACCGGGAAATTTCTCCATGTGCTGCTCATCGCCGTGCCGATTTTGATCCAGGTTTATTTCAATTCGTCTCTGACCTACGGGTTGATGAAGCTCCTTGACGTTCCGTACTCCGTGGCGGCCCCCGGCGCGCTGATCGGCGCGAGCAATTTTTTTGAGCTTGCCGTGGCCACCGCGATTGCGCTGTTTGGGCCGGGCTCCGGGGCCGCGCTTGCGACGGTGGTAGGTGTGCTTATCGAAGTGCCGGTGATGCTTTCAGTCTGCGCGGTTTGCAACCGGACGCGGAAATGGTTTCCGGTCACCGGCGTTTCGTGACCCACGTAAGTATTCTTGACGGCAGAGCTGTCCATTGCGGTGAATCAGAGGCGGGCAGACAATGAACTCGTACGTTGACGAGTCGGCCCTGAGCTGTGGGCAATGATTGTGTGGGTTGTTGTTCCCTGTCGTTCTCCTGCCTGACCTCGCTAGGAAATGCTAAGTGAGGAGGTGTTGTGAAGTTTCGGATGAGAGCGGAGCATTTGCAACGCGGGCACGGTCTCGCAAGCGAAATATTCAATCGACTGAACAAATCGTTGACAAAATTGTAACTTATCGTAATATCTTGACTTGTGGGACGGATCTTCGAGCGAATTTCCTATCTTCAGCTCTTAACGGAACACCTTGCGATACCCGCTCCGCCCATTCAAGTGATTCTGGGTCCAAGGCAGGTAGGGAAGACGACGGCAATCCTTCATTATTTAAAAGCGTGGAAAGGGTTGTCCTTCTATCATACGGCCGATCAAATCGCACCGCCCGATGCTGCGTGGATAGAAGCCCAGTGGACGGAGGCGCGTCGCGGAATTGCGCCAAGGGGCGGGGGTATTCTAGTGTTTGATGAGATTCAGAAGGTGCCTCGTTGGAGCGAGGTGGTCAAAAAATGTTTTGATGAAGATCGCCGCAATGAATTGTCCCTGCACGTCGTTTTGTTGGGGTCGTCCTCCTTGCTTGTCCAGCGCGGCCTGACGGAAAGTCTTGCTGGACGATTTGAAATCATTCCATTCCCACACTGGTCGTTCTCAGAATGCCGTGATTGTTTTGATATTTCCTTTGATGAGTATGTTTTTTATGGAGGTTATCCAGGGGCGCTGCAAATTTTATTGGATTCCGGGCATGACGTAGAACGTTGGGGCGCTTATGTCAGGGATGCCCTAATTGAGACCGTTCTCAACAAAGACATTCTGTTATTGACCCCCGTTGCCAAGCCGGCATTATTTCGTCAGGTGTTTTCGCTTGCCTGTTTGCATCCGGCGGAAGTGCTTTCGCTGAATAAAATGCTGGGTCAACTTCAAGAAGCGGGGAATGCCACCACGATCCTCTCTTATTTGAAGCTGCTCGACGCAGCCATGTTGCTCAAGCCTCTGGAACGGTTTTCTGGAAACCGGATTCGCCAGAAAATTTCAAGCCCAAAGCTCGTTTTGTTAAACAATGCTCTCGTCAATGCTTCTTTCCCGCAGAAATTTAATGAGATTAAAGAGAATGACAGCCGATGGGGACGGCTTGTAGAAAACACGGTGGGCGCAGCGCTGGTTAATAATAACGCTGGCAAAGCCGTGGAGATTTTTTATTGGCGCGATCGTGATCATGAAATTGATTTTGTCTTACGGCAAGGCGAAAAAGTATTGGGCATTGAAGTGAAAACAGGCGGTCGGCAGACTTCCAAAGGCAGGGGGCCGTTTCTTAGGAAATTTCCTGCCCATGAAGTTATTATGACCTGCGTGGGAGGAGGGGATATCCCTGCCGAAGCATTGGTCTCCATGTCCGCGGAGGAAATTTTTCAGGCGGTCAATCGATGACAGCCTCAGCGGTCACCCAAAAACGGCCAATGAGGGTCACCTGAAATCGCGGGGTGGCGATTTATCCTCTAAGGCTCCACACGAATTCTCGCATCGACGATCAAACATCCCTGCCCCGGCGGTAGCGCGATGATCGGATTCAAGTCCAGCTCAGAAATCTCCGGGACTTCTTCCACGAGCCGGGCGACCCGGAGGAGAAGATCTTCGATAGCGGGAATATCGGCCGGCGGATGGCCGCGGTAACCTTCCAACAGGGGATAGCCGCGGATGCTTCGAACCATCTCTGCCGCATCTCGGTCCGTGATCGGCGTGACGCGAAAACAGATGTCCTTTAGAATCTCGACATGAATCCCGCCCAGACCGAAACCAATCAACGGCCCGAAAAGCGGGTCTTCGGTAACGCCAACCATCAGCTCGACGCCGCCGGTGATCATCGGCTGAACCAACACGCCGTCGAAAGCATCCAGCTTGTTTTCATTGACGAGCCGGTCGCGAATTTCGCCGAAGGTCTTGGCGACGGCCTTCTCGTCAGGAAGATTTAATTGCACGCCGCCGAATTCGCTCTTGTGAACAATTTGGCGCGACGCCAGTTTTAGCGCGACCGGAAAGCCGATGTCCTGAGCCAGAGCGGCGGCTTCTTCCGCCGTCCGGCAGATGCCGGCGCGCGGCAGCGGCAAGGCGAAGGCAGAGAGCACGCTGCGGGTCTGTTCAGCGGAAAGCCAACCGGCGCCGCTTTTTTGCAGCGCCGTTCGGCACAGCGCGCGGGCGGATTGGGGCTGAATATCATCGAAGTCGGGAACAATACCCGGTGGTTGGTTACGCCACTCGGCATAACGCGCGAGCTTTCCCAAAACCCGCGCGGCCCTCTCCGGAAAAGAATAGTTGGGTAATTGCTCGCCGTCCGCGCGAATGGGCTTACCGGCCTGCGCCTTATCCATGATACAGGTGAGCCCGGGTTTGCCCTGGCCGCCATGCCGCCGGGCCGCGCTGACGCCGTTGCAAATGGCGCGGCCAATCGCCGCCGTGTCGGCCAGACCCACGTGGATCGTCATGATGATCAGCGAATCCACTTCCGGCGCGACCAGCAGAATCTCTGCCGCCTTGCGATAATCTTCGACGCCCGCTGAAGCGATCATATCCACCGGGTTGGCGACGCTGGCGGTTGCCGGCAGGAACTTCCTCAGTCGGTTTTTGCTCGCGTCGGCGAGTTCCTGGACCGAAAGCGCGGCGGCTTCGCAACTGTCTGCGCAAAGAATGCCAAGGCCGCCGGCGTTGGTGAGGATTGCGACCCGGCGGCCGGCCGGCAGCGGCTGCATGCTCAGCGCGGCGGCGATGTCGAACATCTCGTCGAGAGTTTCGGCTCGGATCACACCCGTTTGGTGAAACAACGCATCGACAGCGACGTCGCTTGCGGCCAGGGCGGCGGTGTGGGAACCGGCGGCGCGCCGCCCCGCGCCGGTTCGTCCCGCCTTGACCGCGACGATCGGCTTGTGGCGGCTGACGCGATGGGCGATGCGCGCGAATCGGCGTGGATTGCCGAAGGATTCCAGGTAGAGAAGAATGACGCCGGTGTTCTTGTCCTCCTCCCAAAATTGCAGCATATCGTTACCGGAGACGTCCGCCTTATTGCCGACGCTGACAAAACTCGAAAGGCCCAACTCCCTTTCGCGCGCCAGTGAAATGATGGCCAAGCCCAGGGCGCCACTTTGGGAACAGAAGGCGACGCGACCGAAGGGCGGAAAATCGGGCGCGAAGGAGGCATTCAAACGCACCGCCGGATCGGCATTGAGGAGGCCCATACAATTGGGCCCGACCATGCGCATGCCGTAGCCGCGGATTTTTTCCAGCAGACGATTTTGCAACTGGCGTCCGGCGGCGCCGGATTCGGCGAACCCAGCGGTGATCACGATCACCGCTCGGACACCGCGCGCGGCGCAGTCGTCGATGACCTGCAAGACGGCGTCCCGCGGAACCGCGACGACAGCGAGATCCACGTTCTGCGGCAAGGATCGCAGGGAGGGATAAGCCTTCAAGGAGGCGATCGTGGATGCCTGGGGATTGATGGGATAAATCGGTCCTGTGAAGCCGTTGACCGTGAGGGCGTTGAGAATCCTGCCGCCGATATTGGCGGGATTGCGCGACGCTCCGATGACGGCGACCGCGCCGGGTTGAAAGAAAGGCAACAGCGACGTCGTGGTCAAAACGCGATCGCGCAGCTCGGCGCGCGCGACGCTGGCCTCGCTCGGAATGACCGACAGATCAATCTCGACATAGCCGCCGTCCGCCTTTGTGCGGCATTCGAATCCGGATTCGCGGAAGACGTCGAGCATGGCTTTGTTCTCAAGTTGGGTGACCGCCCAGAAGCGACGAAATCCGTTGGCGGCCGCCAGCAAAGCCAGCCGCTCCAAGAGCAGGGTGCCGATCCCCTTGCCCTGAAACGCATCGTCCACCGTGAGCGCGATCTCCGCGGTGGTCTCGTTGCGGGCCATATAAGTGCCGGCGGCGATGATGCGCGCCGGCGGTTCGGCAAGCCGGGTGACGATCAAGCTAAGGGACGCGCGCGGATTTGAAGAATTGCAAAACGACTCGATCATCTTTGCGCTTGGCACCGTCCGACCGAAAAACCGCTGGATCTTCGACTCATCTGACAGGGAAGCAAAGAACGCAGTCAGCGCTTCCTTGTCATCTGGTAGCGTCGTTCGCACCGTCGCGGTCGAGCCGTCGCGCAGGATCAAACGCCCCGAGTCCGGCGCGTCCTGGTAGGGGAGGGGAATATAGCGCGGACGAACGTTTCTCACACACTTTAAGTAGTCCCTCGCGCACTGTTTTTCAAGGAAGGTGCGGGTTGGCCAAGCGCGATCTGCGAGCGTGAATGCACGATGCCATTACTCTGCGCAATTACGCGCCAACGGAAGCGAACTTCGATAGGACGTGCCGGCTACCGGACATCGAGAAGGTGAAGTAGCGAGTGACGAGTGACGAGGAATTCAATAAAAAGTCTTTGTTTCCTCTGCTGCCTCCTGTGAAGAAGTGACGAGAGAAAAATCAAAGAGAGAAAAGATCAGAACATTTCGCCGGCGCGCAAGCGCTGGCAAAAATCACTGGCGGGAAGGACGAGGATGCCGTCCTCGGTGCGGCGACTTTTGGGCTCCAGGCAGACAATGATGCGCTGCTTGACCCTTGGATAATCCTGCACGAGAGCGCGGAGACCTCGTAGATGATCGGCACTGACTTTGGAACTGGACTTTGCCTCGATGGCAACTTGCATGTCATTAACCACGAAGTCCACTTCGATACCGCTGGCCAGGCGCCAGTAGCTGAGACTGGCGAAGGCTTCGCTGTAGGCATTGTGAGAATTCAATTCGTGAAAAATCCAATTCTCGAAGGCCTTGCCGTAGAGTTCCGAGCCTGGTTGCAGTTCGCCGCGTTTAGCCAATTGGTTCACGATACCTACGTCGGCAAAGAAAAACTTGGGAGCGGCGATGACGCGGCGTTTTGGACGCTTCGTGTAAGCCGGGAGCCAGCGGCCGAGCAGGGTGTCTTCAAGAATCTGAAAATGGCCCTTGATGGTGTGACTCGATACGCCGCAGTCGCGCGCGATGGTCGAGAAATTCACCAGTTCGGTGTCGGACAGTGACGCCACGTTGAGAAATTCGGAAAAAACCGGCAGGTTTCGAACCAGTCCTTCCGCGGCAACTTCTTCCTTCAAGTAGTCGGCGACGTACGAGTTCAACAACCGCCGCGGCGTATTCGACAGATACACTCTCGGCAAATACCCGTGGTTGAGGATGCGGTTCAGATCGAAGTTTTTGCCGATCTCGGCCGCTGTCAAGCCATGAAGCTCGTAACGCACCGCGCGGCCGCCAAGCAGATTGGCCTGGCCGCGTTTGACCTTGCGGGCGCTCGAACCACAGAGGGCGAAGTGAACGCCGCGATTCTCGTGCAGCCAGTGGGCTTCATCGAGCAATTGCGGCACCTTTTGCACCTCGTCGATAACGACCTGGCGTACGGACTTGTTAGCTTCAAGCTCGGATCGCAGCAACTCTGGGTTGTGCAGATAGCGGCGAAATTCTTCGGCTTTGAGCAGGTCTATCCACAAAGTGTCCGGATAAGCGGCAGTCAACAGTGTGGTTTTACCTGTCTGGCGGGGTCCCCAGAGGAAAAAGGTCTCCGTGCCGGCCTTGGGGAGTCGTAATGATCGTGTGAACACATCCTTCAAATTATCATGATTATTTGAAGTGTCAATGCGAGGTCGGAAGCGGATGAAAAGGGCAAGATGTCGAGGGAACGAGGGTCGAGTGAAGAGAAGTTCAGTTTAACAGGAGCAAACGGAGAGAACAGAGATTAATTCCGCAGGAGCCTCGGTCTTCTCCTGTAAAGAAGTGACGAGAAATGTGAGGTGCGTTAAGGCGACAATCGCGAGGGGCCTAGCGGGCGAGCCTCGCTTCAATATCCTCGATGCGGGACTGGAGTGCCGCCGCCTGCTGCTTCAGCTCGGCCAGATCGCGCGCGAGGATCTCGCGGCGACCGCTCTCGTCGGCGAGGCACGCCTCGATCCGGCGCAGCCCCTGGATAATCGCCTGATACTCCTGCTCGAGCCGTTCAAGCCGCCGGTAGATCTCGTCGAAGTGGCCGAGCATCTCGCGTCGCAGCTCGGCAATCTGCCCGTCGACCTCGTCGAATCGCCGGTCGACCTGGTCGAAACGGCCGGCAATGTGATTGAATTGGCGGTCGACCTGCTCGAATCGCTGGTCGACTTTATCGAAGCGGCGGTCGATCTCGGTAAACTGCCGCCCGAGGAACTCGACCAGTTGTTGGTACTCGCTCGGAGACATGGACCAATGATTATCCCAGGCGGAGGCCCGACGCAAGCCTATCCGTCGGTAGACAGGCCACGCGCTCACGCACAACCTGAATGCGAAAGGAGCGAGACCGCCGAGCCGCAGCGGCGCCCTTCGCCTCGATAGGTCGCTCGAACCGAGGTCCGAGAATACCTGGAAGCGGGGAGAGATCGAGCTGGGAAAGTGAACGAAGCAACCAATCCCAAGGACATGATATGAGTATCGCGGATGAAAAAGCGTGGGATGGCGTGCCCGATGTTGCCTGCAACGACAGCTCGTGCAACTTCAGACATGGGTCATTTGATATTCCTTGCCCAGTCAATAAACACGGCTAGAGATTTGGAGTTGTGAACTGGGCTCTGGATATCGATGGAGTCGGAAAGGGTTGCTCAAATTTCGGGTGAAAGCGCAGCATACACAGCCCGTGCATGGGCATTGCTTCGAGAGACGGGTGCGGAAGATTGAATCTCTACGGGTTCATCCCCCGCAGGTTGGTGTGGGGTAGTTCATTGGCGCGCGAAACGGTGCTTTTACATTGTTTCGTTGTTATCTAATTTTTTTAGAAAGCGGTCATCCACAAGATTTTCCGCCTTGAGGCCGCAAACTCATTCATTGACCGTCCAGATTGTGGCTGTCGGGCGGGCGCACAGATAAGGCAAACTAAACAGACGATCCAAAAGAGCGGTTTTTCACGGCTGCCGGCTCCTTCCTTTGGTTATTTGGCGCGGAGCTTTGGATTCGCCGCAACCGAAATTATGTCGGCTGCGCTCAAATCGGCAAAGGCCGATATAACCCCGCCTTGGCGATGCAATAAATAATCGAAAGATCTCCCACCAGCGACAAGCAGCCCACCAGCGCGAGCCATGCCGCCGAGAGGTTGCCGAAGTACGCAAACCCGCCGATGGCGATGGGCACGATCAAACCCAGCGCCAGAGCGCCGAAGTAAAAGGGCAGCGCGACCCGGCCGAAGAGCATGAGATTGACCGAGCGAAGCGCCGTCATCCCGCTGCCACGCATGACATCTATATAGATCAACACGAGGACGGCCGTCGAAACGGCGAGCCAGAGCTTGATCGGCTCGAGAAAGCCCAAAGGCGCGTGCGCAGTCCCCGCGGCAGCCAGAAGCATTAACACCGCAGTGCCGCCCCGCAGCGCATAAGCGATGTAGAGGACCGGGACGAGGGGAGTGTTCCAAAGGGGAATACCTTTACTGGAGGCCCAGACAAAACCTTTGTAAACCACGATCCATAATGCTCCGAGAACGGAGAGAAAAAGCATAGCGCCTGACAGAGTGGTTTCCTCGAGTCCAAGTAGGGCAAGAATAAGATAGACTGCGGCGCTGGCGAGAAACAGCGTCATACCGATGATTCCGCGGCTGATCCAGGAAGTGCCGAAACTACGCATCATGCGCCAGAAGCGCTCGGGGCGCCCAAGAAAGAAAAGATGAAAAAGGGCGCCTACGGCGACCAGGGAAAAGCCCACCATTAATCCGGGTCTAAGACCGAGCAGGGCGGCGACCAGCCACGCTCCAGCGCCGCTGCCGGTGAGAAAATGCGCGGCGATCAACAGCAGGCCACGCCCCTCGGCCCATTCCCTTTGCGGTCGAAAGCGTTCGCGTAAATCGCCGATTCTAATTTGAAATGGTTCTGTGTAGGCCATCAATCCTCCAGTACCGCCGACGGCATCAGTTGTTCTTCAGCCGTCTTGAACGGCTTGAACTTTTTGAACGTCTTGAACACTCCTTTTTTACGCCGGCAAGTAATAGACCGACGGGTTTGTTCCGAGTTCCGGATAGAGTTGATAGCCGCCGCGATCGCGAATCAGTCTCGATGCTTCGCTGTTTGGATCTTCAAGATCGCCGAAGGTGCGCGCCTTGGTCATGCAATTGGCGGCGCAGGCGGGTTCAAGTCCTTTTTCAAGGCGCGGCGCGCAGAAGTTACATTTGGAGACGACGCCTTCCTGATGGCGCTGATACCCGATCTGTTCGAAGGGCGTGGGGCCGTTTTTAAAATAATGACGCTGTTTTGCCAGGAAGAAGCGTTGGTCATAGGGGCAGGCGACCATGCAAGAGCGGCAGCCGACGCACTTCTCGGCGTCGATGTCGACGATGCCGTCGGCGCGTTTGCTGGTCGCTCCGGTTGGACAGACTTCCATGCAGGGCGGTTCGGCGCAGTGCATGCACTGAAGGGGGATCGAGACGCGGCGGACTTGCGGATATTTTCCGGTCTCGTGCTTGATCACCCGCAGCCAGACAATGCCCGGCGGCGTGGCGTTTTCCACTTTGCACACCAGCGCGCAGCCGGTGCAGCCGATGCACTTCTTGAGGTCGACGACCATTCCGTATCTCATGACGCGGCTCCGGCCTTGGCCACTTTTACTTTGACGCAGAGATCCTGGGTCAGCGATGGGATGTCCACGTTGTCCAACCCCACCGGCATCAACCATTCAAAGCAGAGACCTTTCCCTTCCTGGCTGGCGACGCTCAAGTATTTCGACCAATGACCGCCGCAGCCGGCGATGGCGATCACTTCGGGATGGATGCCTTCGGTGACGGCGGCGCGCCCGCGCACCGTGTTGCCAGTGGAGACCGAAGTGATCTCCATCCAGTCCCCCTCTTCGATGCCTTTGCGGCGCGCCGTTTCGGCGTTGATCGCCACGCCGTAGGCGAACCGCTCGATGTTGCAGACCTCATCGAGCCAGGGATTGTCATAGGTGCCGGAGAAGGTCTGCATGGGAAATTTGTAATAAATCGCGTAGAGATCGAAGCCGTCGGAGTTTTCCCTATGGCTGCGGCAGGGGCGCCACTCGGGAAGCGCCTGGAATGCGCTGGTGTCCAGATCGATGCCGGTCTTTTGCGCCATCGCCTCGACTTGCTCGCCCAGCGTCTTGAACCATTCGAAATAGATCGGCACGCGGGCATGGGAAAAAGGCTTCCAATAGACCTCCTCCACTTTTTTCGGCCACTTGAGCACGCCATGCTCTTTAAACCATTCGAGGCCGCGGCTCTCGCCGAAGAGCGACTTGTAGCGGCGGTCGACGATCTCCTCCCATGAGAAGCGGCGGCTCGGATCGATCTGATGAGGTTCCTTTAAACCCAGCATGACATTGATCAGGGCGTAAAACTCCTCGCGCATCTCCAGCCGCTCGGCAAGATCCAAGATCACTTCGCAGACGCTGCGCCGCTCGGCGATGGGCTCCACGACCGGCTGGCGGACGTGATAGCACCACTCCCCCACCGGGCTGTTGGAGCTCATCCAGTCGGCGGTGTGACTGAGCCGCTCGAGATAACTAGCGGCGGGAAGAACGATATCCGAGAAGTAGGTCGCCTCATCGAGAAACAGCGCAAAGGAAACCTGAAAGACATCCTTGAAGACTGCCGCTATCGCGTTGGGATCGGCGAAGGTCATCACATGGTTGGCGCCGACGTGAAAATTCATCTCGATCTTGTAGGGAACCTTGAAGCGTTCCGGATCGGCCATGACCACGGGCAGCGCGCCGGAGCTTCCCGGACAGGTGGGAATCATGGCTCGCAGGTCGATGGTTTCCGGTTTCTTAACCTCTTTGGGCGGATAGGGCGGCGGCGGGTTCGGCCAATATCCGGTAACCATGAGACCATCCCGGCCGGCATGGGGAATCCATTTGGGCCCGTCGCTGTCGGGATGACCCAGGGAGCAAGAGTTCATGCCCAACAGACCGCCGGGAACATTCGAGGCGCCGACGATCTCGGTCAACAGTTCCAGCGCCATACAGTTGAGCAGCGCGTTTTTATGTCCCTGGGCGCCTTTAAAATAGGTGACCGCGACCGGCCGGTAAGGGAGCGTCTTGCCATCGAGCACGATGGTGCTGCCGATGCGCGCCTCCTGGCCGAATTCCGTGGCGACGCGCCGGATCGCTGCGGCCGGCACCGAGGTGATCGTCTCGGCCCATTCGGGAGTAAAGGGCTTTAAATGCTCTTTCAGCAGCGCGAACGCCGGCCGCGCTCGCCGTTCATCGACGCTGAACTCCCCGTCCAGGGCAAAGTCGCTGATGCCCGGAGAATCGAACGGTTTCGCCGCGCCGAGCAGCGGATCCCAAATCAGCGGCTGGTGATTTTCCGCATCGCGAACATATACGCCGTCATCACCGATCAGGTAGGGGGCATTGGTGTGGTGCTTCAAATAATCGCCGTCGTATGTGTTCAACTCGTGCAGCAATACGTTCAGCATGGCCATGGCAAAGGCGCCGTCGGTGCCGGGCACGATCGGGATCCACTCGTCGGCCTTCTCCGCGCTCGGACTCAAGAACGGATCGATGCAGACATGCTTCATGCCGCGCACCCGCGCCTCGGCGATTCGCTGGGCCATGCCGGTCACGCAATAGTAACTGCCGAAGCCGGACGCCGTGCCGAAGTTGAGTAGGTAACGACAGTGGTCCGGGTCGGGCTGCTTGGCCCAGGAGGCGTGCAGCAAAGCCCCGTAAAGATGTTCCGCGGTGCCGCAGTGATTGCCGGCGCCGGAGTTCCAGCCGTTGGGAGTGCCGAAGGCCATGGCGAAAATCTTGGCGAACGGGACTTCATCTTGCGTCGTCACCGTGCCGGTGAGGAGCAGTTTGCGCGGATCTTCCTGGCGGATCTTTTTTAGACGGGCGGCGACCGTCTCCAACGCCTCTTCCCAGCCGATCTCGACCCATCCCGGATCGATATCGAGTCCCTTTGCCGGATTGGTCCGCTTGAGCGGCACGTCGACTCGGTCCGGATTATAGAGGGTCATGATCCCGCTCACGCCGCGTGGGCAAAGCCTTCCCCGGTTGGTGGTGGAATCTGGATTGCCTTCGATTTTTACCACCGTGCCGTTGACGCGGTGGACTTTGAGCGCGCAGACGCTATAGCAAAGGCCGCAGGCGGTGGGAATCCAAACGTCTTCCTGATCTCGTGCGACATCGAACATGTCCTCATCCTCCAGCCGTCGCTGACAGAACAAAAATTTTCACTTGAGAGCTTTCCCGGCCGTTGGCAACGACGTCTTCCAGCGACGCGCTTTGCTCGGCGCCGACGAAAATCTGCACATTGGCTTCAAGATCGCCCGCGTGAGTCAACAGCCGATCGCGAAGTCTTTCACCGCAATGTTTTATCGATTCTTTCAGGAGGTCGCGTAGCGTACTGCCCGCCGGCATCTCTAAGGAGATTGCTGAATTGGCGATGACATCTCGAACAAAGCCGTAGAAACGGACTTCGACGCGCAAGAAACTACTCCCGTTGGCCGGAGAGAGAGAGAATTATTTTCAAGCCAGCAAATCGGATGCCAGGAAAAATAGTCTCATGAATTGCGAAAACCAAATGTATTTTGTTTCATTTTTAGTATTTCCCGGTCAAATTTTCCGAATTTTGAGGAATCATGATTTTTGGTTACGAGTGTAGTCAGGAGTTTTTCTTGTGGCACGGGTTATGCGACAGGTCGGCATCATTACTGAGTCAAGCAGTTCTTAAATAATAGTCCAATCATGGCTTTTGGGATTCGGAACGGTTCTGTCATGGCAACGAGTGACGGAACCAACCGCTTTCGAATCCCGGAAGGAAAGAGGGGAGAGCGATGCCGAATTCCAAAAGACAGCTAGCCTACGTGATCTAAATTTTAGACTTTGTTCGAAAGTTACGTGATCGCATTGGACCAGCGCCAGGAAATCTGAAGCGATGT
>ORMF011312487.1_pt1 | contig 15052 bp, 12 predicted proteins | sample 1779871 | NCBI WGS metagenome assembly ORMF01 (sample SAMEA104232316, study PRJEB22302) | groundwater metagenome | biome: forest; feature: aquifer; material: groundwater | place: USA | collected 2011-08-07 | depth 5.4 m | reverse complement strand
GAGCGCAGCACGTCCGGCACGGCCCACGCCCCGAACACCTCGGGGCGCGTGTACTGCGGGTGTTGCAGCAACCCCCGGGCGTGTGAGTCCTGCCCGCCGGAGTCCTCGCTGCCCAGCACGCCGGGAACAAGCCGCGCGACGCTCTCCACCAGCACCATCGACGCCAGCTCGCCGCCCGTCAGCACGTAGTCGCCGATGCTGATCTCGTCCGTGACCAGGTGCTCGCGCACCCGCTCGTCCACGCCCTCGTAGTGGCCGCACAGCAGCACCATCTCCTCGCGCGACGCCAACTCTCGCGCCACGCTCTGCGTCAGCCGCCGTCCCTGGGGGTCGAGCAGGACGACGGGGAGGGACGCGGCGTCACGCCCCTCCGCGGCGACGCACCCCCGGATGCTCTCCACCGCCTCGAAAAGAGGCTCCGGCTTCAGCACCATGCCCGGCCCGCCGCCGAACGGCGCGTCGTCCGCCACGTGATGGCGGTCATGTGTGTAGTCGCGGAGCTGGTGGAGACGCACGTCCACCAGGCCGCGGTCGTGAGCGCGCTTAAGGATGCTGACGTCCAGCGGGCCGTGAAAGGCCTCAGGGAAGAGCGTGACGATGTGAAAACGCATGGGCCTCCACCTGGCCGCACGGTCTGGCGGACTACGCCGTCGGGTGGCTGTCCGTCTTGCCGCGCAGAAGCTCGACGGCGTGAGGCAGCACGGGCAGCACCACCTCCAGGCATTCGCGCACCGCTTTCGGACTGCCGGGCAGGTTCACGATGAGGCAGCGCCCGCGGGCGCCCGCCATCTGCCGGCTGATCATGGCGAAGGGGGTATTCCGGAGCGTGTCCGCCCGCATGGCCTCGGCGAGGCCCGGAGCCTCCCGCTCCAGCACGTCCCGCGTCGCCTCCGGCGTCACATCGCGCGGCCCCAGGCCGGTCCCGCCCGTGGTCAGGATGAGGTCCACCTCGCCGCTGTCCGCCCACTCGCGCAGCACATGGGCGATCCGCTCCCGCTCGTCCGGGATGATGGCGTAGCGCGCCTCCCTGCCGTCCAGACGCGGCAACGCCTCCCTGATGGCTTCGCCGCTGGTGTCGGCGCGAAGACCACGGGACCCCATGTCGCTGACTGTGAGCACTCCAACGCGAATCATAGCTGCTTCCGCCCTATCTTAGCACATCCCGTCGAGCACGTCCGCCCGGAAATATTGCATGAAAATGGTCTAAAATCTATCTAGAAATTATTTCAATTCCGAGGTATACTGCCTGTATGACGAATAGCGTAGGACGGATGTTCTGAAACATCCTGAGAAAGAACACATGTTTCATAAAATCGAAGAAAAGTCTGGAAAATGTCTAAGATTCCGTCAAGTAACCTATTGACACGAACGTGCAGGGGTGTATAGTGGTGCACAATGGTTAGTAGTGGAGTGAAGTGGTGGGCTCGCACGTACGCGAACGGGACGGGAGAGCATGTTCCTCGGCGAGTATGACGTCCGCATAGGCGACAAGAACCGGATCGCCATTCCGGCGCGCTTTCGCGCCGATTTCCAACCCGGACTTGTGCTCGCGCAGGGCATGGATGACACGCCCTACCTTAACATCTTCACCTTCGCGGAGTGGGAGCGGTTCTACCAGCGCATCAGCGCCGTGCCCATCGAGAAGAGCCGCGGCAGAGAGGCCCGCCGCCTCTTCTTCGCCTCCGCCTTCAGCACAGAGATAGACCGGCAGGGCCGTTTCGTCCTGCCGCCGACCCTGCTCCAGTACGCCCAGTTTGCAGACGACGTGATTATCGTGGGCGCGGGCGACCACATGGAGATCTGGAACAAGGACGTATGGAGCCAGCACCGCGACAAGCTGGGCAGCCTGCGCGCTCAACTCACCGAGACACTCGAGTAAAGGAGCTAGAGGTGCTCGCCTTGGACTTCCTGCACAAGCCCGTGCTCGTCCCAGAGGTCATAGACCTCCTGGCCGTGCAGCCTGGCGGCCGGTACGTGGACTGCACCGCGGGACAGGGCGGACATATGATGGCCATTCTGGAGGCGAGCGCGCCCGGAGGCCAGGTGCTTGGCATGGACCTGGACCCGGAGGCGCTGCGGGTCGCCCGACAGCGGCTAGCGCGCTTCGACGGCTCCTTTGAACTGGTCAACAGCAACTATGTGCAAATCAAGGCGGTCTGCGCCGCCCGGAGCTTCCAGCCCGTCCACGGCGTCCTTTTTGACCTGGGACTGTCGTCATTCCAGCTCGAGAGCGGGAGACGCGGGTTCAGTTTTCAGGAAGACGCCCCTCTGGACATGCGCTTCTCGCCGGACCAGAAGACCACCGCCGCGGACATCGTGAACGGCGCACCGGAGGAGGAGATCGCGCACATCCTGTGGACCTACGGAGAGGAGCGCTTCAGCAGGCAGATTGCCCGGCGCATCGTAGCGCGGCGGCCCATCTCCACCGCCCGGCAGCTTGCCGATGCGGTCGCGCAGGCGACGCCGCGCGGCCCGCGCCGGATTCACCCGGCCACCAAAACGTTCCAGGCCATCCGCATCGCCGTCAACCAGGAACTCCAGAACATAGAGGAGGGACTGCGGCAGGCCATGGATGTGCTGGGGTATGGCGGACGCCTGGTGGTCATCAGCTATCACTCACTGGAAGACAGACTGGTCAAGCGTTTCCTGCGCCAGGAGTCCACCGATTGTCTCTGCCCGCCAGGCGCACCTGCGTGCATTTGCGGCCACAAGGCGCGGGCCCGCCTTGTGACACGAAAGTCAGTTGTGCCGACGGTCGAGGAGATGCAGCAGAACCCAAGGAGCCGCAGCGCCCGCCTTCGTGCGCTCGAGCGCATCGCGTAGAAGGCCAGAGCAGCGGAATGTCAACTCTCTTTTCATTCGGGGTGGAACTCAAGGTGGGACCGTGTTAGAAGGCACTCATCACATGTTATATCTCACGACTGGTGCGGCGAGGCAGAGTCGAGGGCTTCACCGCTGGCCGTCGCCCGTCCCCCCGAGGCGCACGGCCTTGAGCGTTGCGAGGCGTCATTCGTCGAACCCCCTCGCAAAGGCCTCGATTCTGTCTCGCCATCACCGACATCGCTCCCGGTGGAGGCGTGGGCCACCCCCCACGCCTTGTCGAGACCCCAGCTCCATGCGGGCCAGAGAGCCAGCACCACTTCCCCAGACTAAAGGGAGGTGGTAGCACGATTTCACAGTACTACTGCCCGTTTTTCTACGGAAGGTTTCGGGACACAACAACGGAAAGGTTAAGGAGAGCGTCCAATGGCAAATAACATCTACACCGCCATCGACGTGGGCACCACCAAGGTCTGCACCATCGTCGCTGAAGTGGACAGCATGGGCGATGTGCAGGTCCTGGGTGTGGGCAAGGCCCCCTCTGGCGGTCTGAAAAAGGGCGTGGTCGTCAACATTGACGACACCATGGAGTCCATCCGAGAGTCCCTGGACAAGGCGGAGCGCGTCAGCGGCACCTCCATTCGGAGCGCCTTCGTCGGCATCGCCGGGCAGCACATCACGTCCGTGAACAACCGGGCCACCGCCGCCATCTCTCGCGACGACAGGCTCGTCCACCCCCGTGACGTCAAGCGCGCCCTGGAGGCGGCATACAACGTGGACCACTCCATCCAGTCCGAAGTGCTGCACGTGATTCCCAGAGGCTACATGCTGGACGGACAGAAGGGGATTAAGGACCCCATAGGAATGCACGGCTTCCGTCTGGACGTCGAGTGCCACATCATCTTGGGGGCTTCCTCCGCCGTCCAGAACCTGGTGAAGGCCGTTCAGGGCCTTGGCGTGTCCGTGCGGGGCCTGGTCGCGGAGCCTCTGGCAAGCGCCGAGGCAGTTCTCACCGATGATGAAAAGGACATGGGCGTCATCGTCGTGGACATCGGCAGCGGCACGACCTGCGTCGCCGTGTACAACGAGGGCACCGTCTGGCACACCGCCTGCATCCCCGTGGCCGGGACTCACTTCACCAACGACATCGCCTACGGCCTCCGCGTCAACACGTCCGCGGCGGAAGAGATGAAGGTGCGCTACGGCCGCGCCGACGCCGCCTCCGTGGACAGCCAGGAGCAGATTGACGTCTACGAGAACGGCACCAGCCGCCGCAGCGTCTCCCGCAAAGAGCTCTGCGAGATTATCAAAGAGCGGTCCATTGAGATCTTCCGCATGGTGGACATGAACGTGCGGAAGGCCTGCCCCGGCTTCGCTCCCGGCGCCGGCATGATTCTCACCGGAGGCACGGCCAACCTGCCCGGACTGGACATCATCGCACGGGAAGCCCTGCGCATGTCGGTGCGCGCCGGCAAGCCCATGGGCGTGGCGGGGCTTGCGGAGACCATTGACAGCCCGGCCTACTCAGCCAGCCTGGGACTGCTTCTCTGGGGCATCAATCAGAACGAGGCCGATTTCCGTCCGGCCCGGCCTTTCCAGATTCCCACCGAGTTGCCCAAAAAGGTCTCAAGCGCCGTCAAGAACCTCTTCGCCTGGTAGCTGGCGAAGGATAAGGAAGGAGAACACAATAAATGGAGACCGGGACGAACGGCTCTGCCAATCTGGATCCTCAAGCCATAGATGTTGGCGCCAAACTTAAGGTTATCGGCGTGGGCGGCGGAGGCTGCAACGCCGTCAAGCGCATGTTCCAGGAGGACCTGAAGGGTATTCAGCTCATTGCTGTGAACACCGACATCAAGGCCCTCATGATGTGCAACGTGCCCAACAAGATTCAAATCGGCTCAAAGCTCACCCGCGGCCTGGGCGCTGGCGCCGACCCCAAGGTCGGACGGCAGGCGGCGGAGGAGAGCAAGGACGAGATCATGGAGTCCCTGCGCGGCGCGGACATGATCTTCATCGCCGCGGGCATGGGCGGCGGCACCGGCACGGGCGCGGCGCCCGCGGTAGCGGAGATAGCCAAGGAGACGGGCGCGTTGACCGTCGCCATCTGCACCCTTCCCTTCGGCTTCGAGGGCGCGCGGCGCAAGGCACAGGCCATGGAGGGGCTCGCTCAGCTTCGCGACAAGGTGGACACCCTCATAGTCGTCAGTAACGACAAGCTCCTGTCCGCCTGCTCCAAGAAGATGACCGTGGACCTCGCCTTCAAGACGGCGGACGACGTACTCGTCCAGGCGGTATCCGCCATCTCGGACCTGATCACCATGCCTGGCGAGATCAACGTGGACTTCGCGGACGTGCGCACCATCAGGGGCCATGGCGGCTCCGCCATCATGGCTATCGGCCGTGGCAGCGGCGAGTCCCGCGCCATAGAGGCAGCCCGCGCTGCCGTCCAGAACCCGCTGCTTGACCTCTCCCTGGACGGGGCCAAGGGCGTCCTGCTCAACATCACGGGCGGGGCCGACCTGACCCTGGCCGAAGTGAACGCCGCCGCGGACATCATCTCCAAGGCTGTGGACCCGGATGCCCACATCATCTTCGGCGTCGTGCACAACCCCAACATGGATAAGGAAGTCAGGCTCACGGTCATCGCCACCGGCGTCAGCGAAGTGGCCCAGTCAGCCAACTCGTCGCTGCGCGCCGAGCCGACCAACCAGTTCTCCGTGGGGCTGCCCCAGTCCAACCATGACGACGTGGATATCCCCACCTTCCTGCGCCGCTCACGGCAACGCGTCGGCTAGACGCTCTCGTTTCCCTCGACAACTGAATATCGCGACAAGTGAATAGAACGGAAGAGGCCTCTGGGCACTAGCTCTGAGGCCTCTTCCGTTTTCGCGCTCCGCCATGTATGCTACGTCTTGCGCCCCGGGGTTTCTTGAGACCACCTGCCATGACGCCTGTTGAGTGATTAACGTCCCTTTAAGAAATTAGTCTAAAACTCACCATAAAACCCCTTGACATGCTTGCTTTTTGTGTCTATATTCGCACTACATCTTGGGGTAAGCGCTCGTAAAACCCCAACATGTAGTGGTCATAATGAAAGGCCGCGCAGATGAAGTGTCCGTTCTGCGGCCATCCCGACTCCAAGGTCATAGACTCCCGTGCCGGTGACGAAGGCATCCGCCGCCGCAGGGAGTGCCTTCAGTGCGGCCTTCGCTTCAGCACCGTTGAGCGCGTCCAGGTCACCGCTCTCATGGTCGTCAAACGGGACGGCCGCCGCGAGGAGTTCAACCGGGACAAGGTCATGGCAGGCCTGCAAGCCGCCTGCGCCAAGCGTCCGATGGGACAGGGCGTAATCGAGAGCCTGGTGGACGACATCGAGGGGGAACTGCAGAAGCTGGGCCGCGCCGAGGTGCCCTCCTCCCGTCTGGGCGAGATGGTCATGGACCGCCTGCGCAAGCTCGACCACGTAGCCTACGTCCGGTTCGCCAGCGTGTACCGGGAATTCAAGGACGTGGTCAGCTTCAAACAGGAGATTGACGCGCTGCTGGAGCAGCCGCAGGGACACAAGGCGGCCCAGCGCAGCGCTCGTCCGGCCACGGTGACGCCCCTGCCCGTCGCGGAGGCCAGCGCCCAGCTCAGCCTGCTGCCCGGCGCGTCCGTGACGCCGGTCGCGAGGAGAGCGCGCAAGCAGAGGAACGCGCCCCAGGGAGCCATTGCGGACAAAGAGGTACTGACCCAACACCAGCGATAGTCAACACGTCCTCTCCGGCGCCTTCTCCAGGCTCCGGAGAGGACGTTTCTTTTACTGCGTATGGATTGTAGTACACAAGCTAGTTTTTGGTGAGGAGGAACTAAATTGGATCACAGCCCACTGATTGCTAGGATACTAAGCCGTTTGGCAGAACGAGGCCTCGAACGGGAGGACCTCGAAGCCTTTATGCGGGCTAATGGAATGGATTACTCGCTCGCATACCTAGATGTTTTTGGGGATCCCGATGACCTCTGTATAATTGCAGATTACCTAGAGGTGCCCCGTACTCATCTGTTGGAGACCAAGATCATAGAGAATGCGGCCTTCCTACCGAAGTATGGGAGAGCGGTCTTTGGCGAGGTCTATCCTCAATACAGAGGGCGCATCACGGAGTCTGAGGAGGAGGCTTGGCAAGCAGTAATCGAGCGTTGTAGTTTTCGAGCCGAGGCGGCTGCAAATATACGTAGTCAGATAATCCATATCTTGGACGGGCTAGCGCCTTCGCCAGCAAGGGCTTCGTCATGCTGCTACCCAGATGAATGCCACTGTGTAGGTCGGTGCCAAACTACTGGCTGGATGGTAGGACCGGAGATCTAACGATGGAATGGGTAAATACTGTGCGGGAGGCCTTGAAGCTGGCCGAGTCCAAGGGACTAGCGTATTGCAACTCGGCAGGGGCCAAAACAGATGTGCGCCGTTTGGCCACGGATCTAGGCGTGGACAGACTTGAACTCAGGCCAATGGAGGAGCACGCCCTCTCGATAAAAAGACGAGATGGGCATTTCACCGTATTTCTCAATAGTTCTCAACACAGGCTACGTCACCGATTTTCTTTGGCCCATGAGATAGCTCATATCCTGTTGACACCAATATTTGGTCAACAGACGTATCATCGAAGTACGTTTTCTCCTGACCAAGACCCACTAGGGAAGAGACGCGAGAAACTCTGTGATCAAATGGCCGCCCTGATTCTTATGCCAACCCAAAGGCTTTTTGCCACTGTGGATGATTTCCCTCAATCTGCCGCATGTGTTCCCGGCATAGCCAAACAGTTCGACGTCTCTTTCGAGGCTGCAGCGCGGAGATTTCTTAAGCTAACTCCAATTCCGTGTGCAATGCTCGTGTGGCGGCCTGATCCGCACGGACGGTTTTTGCCATTGCAGAGTGCTACTTGCAACGCAGGTATCAGCATGCACTCCGTGGCGCTCGCCACGCCGCCAGGAAGGCTGCTTCAAGCAAGTCGAGCTTTGCGTGCCTCCGAGATGGTCGTTTCGAGCGAATTTGTTGAGTTAGTATATAGAAGGGGACGATCGTCTTCTGTGGGTCACCTACCAGACGCTAAGGTAGAATCCCTTGGCTTTGGTACTGGGCTATATCGGCGTATTTTCTCCTTTGTTTACATGCCAACCAAAACCGGCACGCTCGACCAAACGTCATGAAACAAAGCTGGTCTTGACCTAGCACGGCCAGCTCTTAGGCAAATGCATATGGCACCACGTGAACACAACCGGGCGCGGCGATGGAACAGAGAGACCCTCATTCGCGCCATCACCGACGCCCTGGAAAAAGCGGGTATCCGCGACAAGGACATGGCGCAGCGCCTGGTGGACCAGGCGCTCTCGCGCCTTGAAGGCTCGCGTCCGCCGGAAGCTACGCCGCTTCCCGGCATGGAGGCCTATGTATCCGGCACAAAGGACTTTTCGCCGTTGTCCAGAGACGAACTGGACCGTTTTATTCAAGATCTTCTAAAGGGAGGGATTTCCACTATGGCCGAACCACGTACGGTATCCACGATGAGTGCCGCCACCGCTGCGCCAGTCGCGGACTCGTCTGCTGTTATCCCAGTCTCCGCCACGCAGGGGAGGTTCAATTTCCGGGAGCTGCTCGTCCGGCGCGAGCGCGATGGCCTGTCCAAGAACGCCATCGCCGTGCTCAAGCGACGGTATCAGGCCAAGGACCGCGAGGGCAAGGTCGTCGAAAAGCCGTACGAGATGTTCCGGCGCGTCGCCCTCAACTTGGCCAAGGGCGACCTGGCCTACGACCCCGACGCGGATGTCGAGACGACTGCCCAGACCTTCTGCAAGCTCATGTCCAGCCTGGAGTTCCTGCCCAACTCGCCCACCATCATGAACGCGGGCCGCGAGCTTCAGCAGCTCTCCGCCTGCTTCGTGCTGCCCGTGCCGGACGACATGGAGGGCATCTTCGAGTCGGCCAAGCACACCGCCCTCATCCACAAGAGCGGCGGCGGCACCGGCTTCTCCTTCTCGCGCCTGCGCCCGGAGAGCGACGTCGTCGGCTCCACGGGGGGCATCGCGTCCGGCCCGGTCTCCTTCATCAAGATATTCGACACGGCGACGGACGTGGTGAAGCAGGGCGGCACCCGCCGCGGCGCGAACATGGGCGTCCTGCGCGTGGACCATCCCGACGTCCTCAAGTTCATCCACTGCAAGGACGACGACAGATCACTGCAGAACTTCAACATCTCCGTGGCCGTCACCCGTAAGTTCATGGAAGCCGTGGAGAAGCGGGAGGAGTACGACCTCATCAACCCGCGCACCGGCGCGCCCTCCGGCCGCCTGAACGCGCGCGAGGTCTTCGACCAGCTCGTCCAGAGCGCCCACAAGACCGGCGACCCCGGCATCATCTTCATTGACCGCATGAACGAGCCGCGCTCCAACCCGGTCCCGAAGCGCGGCCCCATTGAGACGACCAACCCCTGCGGCGAGCAGCCGCTCTATCCGTACGACTCCTGCAACCTGGGTTCCATCAACCTGGCGCGAGTGGTCACGCCGGACGGGTCGGGTGTTGACTGGGCCAGGCTGGAGCGCGTCGTCGCCACGTCGGTCCATCTGCTGGACAACGTGGTCACCATGAACCGCTACCCCATCCCAAAGATCGAGGAGGTCTCCAGGAACATCCGCCGCATCGGCCTCGGTGTCATGGGGTGGGCCGACCTCCTCATCCTCCTGGGCATCCCCTACGACTCTCAGGAGGCCCTGGACATGGGCGAGAAGGTCATGTCCTTCATTCAGAGCAGCGCGGACAAGGCCTCCGAAGAGCTGGCCGCGAAACGCGGCGCCTTCCCCGACTGGCAGGACTCCGTGTACGGGCCGAACGGCCCGCTGGGCCCGCGCCCGCTGCGCAACTCCACGCGCACCACCATCGCGCCGACGGGCACCATCAGCATCATCGCGGACTGCTCCAGCGGCATCGAGCCACTCTTTGCCCTGAGCTACGTCCGCAACGTCATGGACAACACCAGGCTGGTCGAGGTCAACCCCTACTTTGAGGAGGTCGCCCGCGCCGAGGGCTTCTATAGCGACGAACTGATGCGCGAACTGGCGGAGCGCGGCACGGTCAAGGGCATGTCCCAGGTGCCCGCGTGGGCGCAGCGGGTCTTCGTCACCGCCCATGACATCACCCCCAAGTGGCACGTGCGCATGCAAGCGGCGTTCCAGAAGCACACCGACAACGCCGTGTCCAAGACATGTAACTTCCCCCACGAAGCGACCTCCGCGGACGTGGAGGAGGCGTACATCCTGGCCTACAAGTCCGGCTGCAAGGGCGTCACCATCTACCGCGACGGCTCCAAGAGCGCCCAGGTACTGAGCACCGGCCACACGGAGAAAGCGCGGGCAACGCCTGCCTCCCCGACCGAGGCGGCGCCCGCCGCGCAGGAGGCGCCCGCGGCAAGCTCGGGCCTTCAGCCTCGCGGGCGGCCCGAGACCATGAACGGCCTCACCGAACGTGTCCACACCGGCCACGGTACCCTGTACGTAACCATCAACTTCGACGAGAAGGGCCGCGCGTTCGAGGTCTTCTCCAACATGGGCAAGGCGGGCGGCTGCGACGCCGCGCAACTGGAGGCCGTCTCCCGCCTGGTCTCGCTGGCCCTCCGCTCCGGCGTGGACCCCACCCAGATTCTGGACCAGCTCCGCGGCATCACCTGCTGTCCCATCTGGGAGGGAGGCGTGCAGATACGGTCGGCGCCGGACGCGGTGGCGCTGGCGCTCGGACGGCACGTGGGAGCCGCCCCAGCGGAGAACGTCGTTGACGCCGCGCCGGTGGAGCACGTGGGCGAGCAGCAGCGGCTCATGCCTCTTGCCCAGGGCCACGCCACGCCCGCGCCGACGGCCCACACAGTCCCGCCCGCAGGCAACGGCGCGGCGCATGTCCGCTCCGCTGTCGCGCAGCCCACCAAGTGCCCGGACTGCAATGGCGCGCTGGTCTATGCGGAGGGCTGCCTCATGTGCCACTCATGCGGATTCAACAAGTGCGGATAGCGCCCGCTTCCGGTGACGGCGGCGGATGCCATCAATGCCACGGCAACCCAGGCCATACGGGGGGGGGGAGCCCAGAGGGGGCTCCCCCTTTCCCATGAGGAGTGAAGAAGAATGCCTGCCCCACAAGCCAAGTATCCCCTGGCGGACATGAAGCAATGGTATCTGTTCCCCACCTTCAGCTCGTTTCTGGACCTGCTGGTGAGCGACGGGGAGCGACTGCTCAGCGCCTACTACTACGAGCTTCCCTACAAGCGGACGTACATCCAGGCCACCGCCTACATGGTCACCGACCGCAAGATCATAGCGGCGGAGTGGACGCTGGACAACTTCCGCTCGGACGCCATGCCCTTCGCGACGATAGACCGTGTGGAAAGCAACATCAACTACGCGGGCCTCATTGACCGGCGCACCGGCGAACTCAAGCTCAACGAGCTGACCCATCGCAACATGCGCCTGCGCGTCCACTTCCGCCGCGACTGGAGCTTCCCCAACCCCCTTTCCGTCCCGCCCGAGGCCGAACTTGAGCCGGAGAAAGTCCCGAACCACGAGCGTCTGCTGCACTTCTGGAAGGCGCTCACCACCGTAATGGCAAGCAAGGAGACGTGAGCGCTTCGTTCTCTTTGACGCTATCGTGCTAACCCGCGTATAATGACGGAGCATGACCACAGCAACATCCGTCGATATGCGGGTTAAGGAAGTCAGACGCCGCCTGGCCCAGGAGCAGGGCGCCATCGTCAAGGACTGGGGCGGGCGCGTTCCCGTGGCCGTCATCTACCCCAACCCCTACCACATCGGAATGTCCAACCTGGGCTTCCAGACCATCTACGGTCTGCTCAACGCGGACAGCGGCTTCGTCGCGGAGCGCGTCTTCGTCGAGGAGCCCGGCGCCCGCAATGTGCGTGTGCCCCTGCCGTCCGTTGGGCTGGAGTCCCAGCGCCCGCTGCATGACTACGCTGTCCTCGCCTTTTCCATCTCCTACGAGATGGACTTCGCGAACGCCGTCCGCACCATCAAGGCGGCGGGCGTCCCGCTCTACGCGTGCGACCGCGGCGACGGCGACCCCCTCGTCATCTTCGGCGGGGCATGCGCCATCACCAACCCGGAGCCTGTCGCGCCCTTCTTCGACGCCATCGCCATCGGCGAGGGTGAGACCATGCTCCCCGCGATGATGGACATCATCCGCGAGGGCGTGGGCGGGCCGCGCCTGGACATGCTGCAAGCGCTGGCGAAGGTGCCGGGGGTGTACGTCCCCGTCCTGCACCGGCACCCCGAGCGCGTGGCCCGGCAATTCGTCTCCAACATGGACGCCTACGCGACGACCACCCAGGTCATTACGCCTGAGACACACCTGAGCAATATGTACGTCATGGAGGTGTCCCGCGGGTGCGGACGCGGCTGCCGCTTCTGCATCGCGGGGTATGTCTTCCGGCCCTTCCGTCCCCGTCAGCTCGCCAACCTGCAGGCCCAGGCCGAGCGGGGCCTGCGCCTGACGAACAGCGTCGGCCTCCTGGGCGCGGGCGTGGGCGACTACGTCCACCTGGAGGAACTGGTCCAGTGGCTTTACCGGAAAGGCGCGCAGGTTTCCATCAGCTCGCTCCGTATTGATAACCTGACCGAGGGCATTCTCGCCGGTCTCGACAAGGGAGGCATCCGCAACGTCACCGTGGCGCCGGAGGCCGGCTCCGAAAGGATGCGCCGCTTCGTCAACAAGGCGCTCACCGAGGAGCAGATACTGGATGGCATCGCGAGGGTGGCCCGCTTCGGCATCAGCCAGATGAAGTTCTACTACATGATTGGCATCCCCACCGAGACGGACCAGGACGCGCAGGCAATCGTAGACCTCACGCTCAAAGGGAAGGCCCTCGTGGAGAAGGTGAAGGCGCCGACCCGGTTCGTCTTGGACATCTCGCCCTTCGTGCCGAAGCCGGGCACCGCGTTCCAGTGGCTTCCCATGGCCCGGCCCGATGTCAGCACGCGCCGTCTGGAGCTCATCGCGCGGCAGCTACGCCATAAAGGCGTCGAGGTCAAGTGGGACCCGCCGCAGGAGAGCGAGATACAGACGCTCCTTTCGCGGGGTGGCCGCGAGCTTGCGCCGGTCATCGCGGCGGTGGCCGGCAACTCGACAAGTCAGTGGCGACACGCCCTGCGGGATGCCCACGTGGACGTGGACACATATGTGTATAAGCCCTACGCGCTCGGCGGCCCGCTGCCGTGGAACGTGGTGGACACCGGCCTGGACGACCGCTTCTTCAGGCTGGAGCTGCGCAAGTCCTATGAGGACAGGCTGAGCAGGGGCTGCCCGACCGACCCCGTCAACGCCAAGCCCTGTCCCCTCTGCGGCGTCTGCTAACGCCTTATGGAGCTGGACGAGCGGCTCCAGGCCATTCTCCTGCGCATCGCCCACGCCGCGGAACGCGCGCACCGCTCCCCCTCTGACGTCACCCTTATCGCCATCACCAAGACTGTCGCGCCGCCGGACGTCGAGCGGGCGTTCCGCCTGGGCGTGCGCCACTTCGGCGAGAACCGCGTCCAGGAGGCGGAAGGCAAGCTCGCCGCGCTGGCGCACCTCCGCCCGCACATCACATGGCACATGGTGGGCCACCTGCAAGGCAACAAGGCCAAAAAGGCCGTCACCCTTTTTGACATGGTGCAAAGCGTGGACTCACTCCCTCTGGCCCAGGAGTTGAGCCGCCGTGCGGTGAAGCCCCTGCCCATCCTGCTGGAAGTCAACGTGGCGGGCGAGGCGTCCAAGTCCGGCTTTCCCCCCGACGCGGTGGCGGAGGCCGCCCGCGCCGTGGCGCGGCTGCCCAACCTGGAACTGCGCGGCCTGATGACGGTGGCGCCGCTGGCTTCCGACCCGGAGCAGACGCGCCCCGTGTTCCGCCGAATGCGCGAGCTGCGCGACGCCCTGGGTCTCACCGAGCTGTCCATGGGCATGACCGGCGACTTCGAGGTCGCCGTCGAGGAGGGCGCGACGATGGTGCGCATCGGACGAGCGCTGTTCAGGGAGAGACCCATCATCACATAGCCCATTAGAATCCCAGGCACACTGCATGCGACCCTGTCCGGACCGCAACCACACGCCCGCTTGACACCCTCCCCTGACCTTCTATAATGCGGCAAGCAGCCGTCGTCGCTGCATTCCTTTCAGCGTCCCTGACCTTTTCTGCCCCCTACTCTTGATGTACGGAGGGCGCCGAGTGTTCAAGACTACCAGTGTCCGGAAGGCGATCAGCCTCCCCCCCGCGCGGGGCAAGGGCGCCATCCTCGCCATCCTGACCGTCGGCCACGGCGCCACGCACTGGTACAACCAGGGCTTCCAGATCATCGTCGCGGTCATCAAGGAGCAGTTCGGCCTCAGCGCCACCGCCGCCGACGCCCTGGTCAGCGCCCGCGCGCTCACCGGCGCGGTGGTGAACATCCCCGCGGGCGTCATCACGGACACGCTGCGCAGCCGCTGGAACCTTCTTCTCGCCCTCTCCCTGGGCTGGATGGGCGTGGCCTCCGTGCTGGTCGGGCTTGCGCCCACCTACGTGCTCGTGCTCATCACCGTCGCGCTCCTGGGCATTGGCGCGACGACGTGGCACATGCCCGCCATCACCGCGCTCTCCGAGCGCTTCCCCGACCGCAGGGGCTTCGCGCTGGCGACGCACGGCGTCGGCGGGAACGCGGGCGACGCCATCGGCCCGCTGGTCATCGGCTCGCTGCTCGTCCTGTTCGCCTGGCGCGACGTGCTGTTCCTGACGGCCATCGTCCCCATCGTTCTTGCCGTCTCCGTCTTCTTCCTGCTCCGCGGCCTCTCAGGCCCTGTTGACGCCACCCGTAGAGATGCCGGTCTCCTCACGTACATCGCCAACCTCAAGTCCGTCTTCCGCAACCGCGCGCTTATCCTGCTGGCGACGACGGCGGGCATTCGCAGCATGTCCATGGCGGCGCTGACGCCGCACCTCACCTTCTACATGAAGGAAGACCTGCGCCTGGGCACGCCGATCGTGGGGCTGTACCTCGCGCTGCTGACGGCGCTGGGCGTCGTCTCCTCTCCCGTGCTCGGGGTCCTCTCCGATCGCCTGGGCCGCAAGCCCGTGCTGCTGACCGGCCACCTGGCGCTCGCCGCGCTGAGCCTGGCGCTGCCGTTCGCCGCCCCGGGCTGGCAGCTCGCGGCGGTCCTCGCCGCCATGGGCCTGTTCCTCTACTCGCT
>ORMF010940921.1_pt1 | contig 15057 bp, 13 predicted proteins | sample 1779871 | NCBI WGS metagenome assembly ORMF01 (sample SAMEA104232316, study PRJEB22302) | groundwater metagenome | biome: forest; feature: aquifer; material: groundwater | place: USA | collected 2011-08-07 | depth 5.4 m | reverse complement strand
TTTGCCGCCACCAGGCATATCGCCCTCCCAGCCAGTCCCACCCAGGTAGCCACTCACGCCTCGCGCCCCTTCGTCTATGCCCTTACCCCCGAATCCCGGTCCGTCCATCAGATTCACGCCGACTCCCTGCGACTGGGAACAGCTGTGAAGCTCGCGGGACAGGCGGAGGCTGTGCGTTTCTCGAAGGACGGCTCCGCGCTCTGGGCACTGTGCCCGGAGGCCAGACAACTGGCCCGCATCGACGTGGAACCATGGAGGTCGAAAGGCGCAATCGCTCTCCCCGCCTCGCCCCTCGATTTCGACATCGCCGAATCCGAATCCGCCTCAGATGGCTTGGCGATAGTCAGCCTCGGCGACGCCGGCGAGCTCGCGCTGGTGGATCTCCGGCAGGGCCGCCTGCGGCAGCGGATTCGCCTTGGCGGCCATCTGGGCAAAGTCCGCTTCCGGAAGGACGGCCAGCAGTTGCTGGTCGCGAATCTGGAGGATCGCCAACTGCTCATCTACGACCTGGCCGCCGGACGCGTCACCGTCCGCCTGCCGCTCGCCGTGCTCCCGGATCGCATCTGCCTGCTCGACGATGGCGGCCAGATGTTCATCACCGGCGAAGGCATGGATGGGCTGGTCACCGTGTACCCGTATCAGACCGAGGTCCGCGGGACCGTGCTGGCGGGGCGCGCCCCGGGCTTTGTCGCGGCAAGCGTGGATCCTCCTTATCTGTTCGTGGCCAATCAGCAATCGGGCGATGTCACCATCATCAACGTCACCACGCAGAAGGTGATGGCCGTGGCGCGCGTCGGCAAGGATCCCTCTTTCATCGCCATCACGCCGAATGATGAGTACGCGTTGGTGCTCAACCGGGGTTCCGGAGACATGGCGGTGCTGCACATCGGAACCCTGACCGCCACTCGTACAAAGGCCGCGCCGCTGTTTACCATGGTTCCGGTGGGTTCCGGACCTGTGAGCGCTGTAGTAAGGTCAGTCTGATGATCCATCGACGTGAGTTCCTGGCGGCAATGCCCGCCGCTCTGGGGCTGGCGGCTCAGTCTGCCGCCCGAAAGCCGAATGTCCTTCTGATCATGAGCGATGACCAGGGGTTCGGCGATCTATCGCTCCACGACAACCCCTACCTGAAAACTCCGGCCATGGACCGCATCGCAGCGCAAGGCACGGAGTTCCGCCGCTTCTATGTCTCGCCGGTCTGCGCCCCCACCCGCGCCAGTCTCCTCACCGGACGCTACCACCTGCGTGGTGGAGTCTACGGCGTAACCGCCGGGCAGGAGACGCTGCGCACCAACGAGACAACACTCGCCGAATCCCTGCGGCCTGCCGGCTACCGGACCGCGCTGGTGGGCAAGTGGCACCTCGGCGAACACTACCCCTACGTTCCCCACGCCCAAGGGTTCGACGAGTTCACCGGTTTCCGAACCGGCCACTGGACCACATACTTTGATCCGCCGCTCGAGCGCAACGGCAAATCCTACCAAGCCAAAGGCTACATCGCCGACGTATTCACCGATGAAGGCATCCGGTTTATGGAACGAAACCGGCAGAACCCGTTCTTCCTGTACATGGCCTACAACACCCCGCACACTCCCTACCAGGTGCCGGACAGTTTTTATGAGCCCTACAAGAACAACAAGCTCCTGCCCAAGGAAACGGCCATCATTTACTCGATGGTGAAGAACCTGGACGGCAACATCGCCCGGCTCCTGGGGCGCCTGGACGAGTTGAAGCTGGCAAACGACACCATTGTCATCTTCCTCAGCGACAACGGTCCCAATGGACGACGCTACAACGTCGGGCTTCGCGCCGCCAAGGGCAGTGTCTATGAGGGCGGCACACGCGTTCCGTTCTTCATCCGCTGGCCCGGGCATATTGAGGCGGGCAAGAAGATTGACACCATCGCCGCCCACATCGATGTCTATCCCACTGTGCTCGACCTATGCGGAGTCAAGACGGAGCAGCCGCTTCCCCTGGACGGACGCAGCATCGCCCCCCTGCTGCGTAATCAGGCCGCGAACTGGCCGGACCGCATGCTGTTCACCTACCAGCATGGACGCGCGGGCAAGGGGCAGGGCGCGGTTCGCACGCAGCGTTTCAACCTGATCAACAAGACCGAGCTGTACGAAATTCCCGTCGACCCGGGTGAGCAGGACGACGTGGCCGCCAAGTTCCCCTGGCAGGCCGCGGCGCTTGCCAAAGCCTACACCGAATGGTTCGACAAAGCCGGTAAGGAATGCCGCTTTGAGCATCTCCCCATCCCGATCGGCTATTGGGAGGAGAACCCCGCCACACTCACCCCGCCCCAATGTGAAATGGAAGGCACGGTCCGCTTTTATGGTGGCAGTGGCTGGGCGCACGACTGGGTCACCAACTGGACCGCCACCACGGACGCGGTCCATTGGGACATCGACGTCCATGAGCAGGCGCGCTTCCGCGTGCGCTTGCGCTATCTTTGCGCCAAGGAGAACGTGGGAGTGAAAGTGAAAGTGGAAGCGGCCGGGGCCAGCGTCGAATCCTTCATCACGGAACCAACACCTATGACCCCGCGCCCGGCTCGGGACATCGGTCCCCTGAAAGAGGCGCCGGAAATGTTCTGGGGTGAGGCGCTGATCGGGACATTTTCACTGCCCAAGGGTAACGCCCGCCTTACCGTCCGCGCCATTTCAATTCCGGGAAACATGGCCATGGATCTCAAAGCCGTTATTCTCGAACGGATCAGCCAATAGGAAGGAACAACGCATGGAACGCAAGAAAGCAACCGATTTTCCGCAGGAACTGCTCAACCTGTTTGACCTCTACGTTCACGGCGACATTGACCGCCGCGCATTTCTCGAAGGCGCGCAGAAGTTCGCCGTTGGCGGACTGACCGCCGCCGCAATTTGGGAAAGCCTAAGCCCGAACTACGCCTGGGCGCAGCAGGTCCCCAAGGATGACGCCCGAATCAAGGCCGAGTACGCTTCCGTCGATTCGCCGCAAGGCAATGGAACCATCAAGGGTTATCTCGCCAGACCCGCCAAGGCGGCCGGTAAGCTGCCAGGCATCCTCGTGGTTCACGAGAACCGCGGACTGAACCCCTACATTGAGGACGTTGCCCGCCGCCTGGCCACCGAAAAGTTTGTCGCGTTCGCCCCGGACGGACTCACCAGTGTCGGAGGCTATCCCGGCGACAACGAAAAAGGCGGCCAGCTATTCGGCCAAGTGGACCGTCAAAAGATGGCCGAGGACTTCGTCGCCTCCGCGCGGTGGCTCAAGGCTCGGTCCGATTGCACCGGCAAGATTGGAGTGGTCGGCTTCTGCTTCGGCGGCGGCATTGCCAATCACCTCGCCGTGCGTTTGGGCTCAGACCTCGCCGCGGCCGCTCCCTACTAGGGCGGGCAGCCGCCTGTGGCCGACGTGCCCAAGATCAAGGCCCCCCTTCTGGTCCACTACGCAAGCCTCGACACGCGCATCAACGGCGGCTGGCCCGCCTACGAGGAGGCGCTCAAGGCCAACCACCTCACCTACACCATGCACATGTACGAAGGGGCCAATCACGGTTTCCACAACGACACCACACCCCGGTACGATGAGGCTGCGGCCAAGTTGAGCTGGCAGCGGACGTTGGACTTCTTCCGTAAATACGTGGCGTGAAGTGGTTGGTTGTATCGTTATCTTGTCAGCCACCAAGGTTTCGTGAGGTGGCGCTAATCATAGGTTCAGAACGGCTATCCAGAAATCGGTTTTCGCGCCAAATGCTCAGCACGGTACAGCCATGCACCTCAACCGAACACCAACCACTGGCTTCTGACTCTCTCCACACACCTATCGAACGCCGCTTTAACTTCGCGGTACTTGTCATCACGATGCAATTGCCCACCCGATTCGAAGAAACCGGCCCGTAAAACGTCGGCGACTTTCTCCGGATATGCCGGACCAGCTATCAGCTCGGTTTCTGCCATAATGTTCGGCTCGCCTTCGTAACGCGTCTTCCAGCCGAATCGGCCTACCGACGCCCAGAGAGTGAACTTGGAATCCTTGATCTTCTCTTGTTGCAACTCAGAACGAGAAACTTGGCCGTCGCAATGGCAGAGGCAGAGGAGGTATTCAAACCAATCAAACGTCTGATCGTACTCGGCGTCGCCAGGAAGGTACTCACGAAGGGGATCGCGAAGGACTTCGAAGAGGCGGTCGCTCAGTGGGGTCTGCCGGTTCCCCAACACTTGCTTTTGCAGATCGCGGCTGAGCACCGCTTGGTCATAAATCGCGGCCGCCACGGTCTCTTCGGGCCTGTTGCCGTCGTACTTCACAATCAGACCAAACAAGGACCTCACTATCCGATAATTGTGACGACTCAAGGCGGCTATCCCCGCTCCGTAAAGCAGCAGCAAACAGGGGTAGAGCCTGAGGTTGGCATGCCCACCGAGGGATGTTTGATCCGCTATACGCTTGAAGCTTAGAAGGAGTAGCTCATCGTGCTCCGGTTCACTCCAATACGCCCCGCAGATCAGGAGGCGAAGCATGACTTCCACAGTCTCTTCATACGTCTTGAGGGTAGTAAGGCTCGGGGCGGTCACCGAAAATCGTGGCCCGGTCAACAGCGCATAGGTTTTTTCGGTTTCCGAGGTAACAAGATCGTGGAGGCTGATTCTATGCACAGGATCGGCCAGGTACCTCTTCATCCGAGCCACCGCGACCTTAGCTGAAAGCACATCGGTGCTTGCCATGTCCTCAAGTACAAAAATCTTGTCGCGTAGATCGCTGAAGAACTCGTCTGCTCCTGTGATCTGGATCACAGTTGCTTGACGAAGCGTCGCCAGGTCTTGAGCTTTCTGGCTCAGCTCAGACCTGGTGGCCCAATACGTCGTAAACCGGCGTGTTGAACATCGCTCCAGCGAACCACGGAGGGCCGTATCCCAATCCCCCGACCATCCACACACGACAAGCCCATACTCGTCGAACACCTGATCCAGGAGACACTCCATCTCGTCTTCGTAATGAGCAAGCTCATCGCCCGTGTTCTTCAGGCGAGTATCGAGATAGTCACCGTTCGGCTTGATTACGGTGCAACGGGAGTGAGCGAGGGGCAGAGCGCCCTTCGCAGCATCGGGAGTGCTGATGACAAATGGCTGAATTCCTACGTCGGCGAGAGCCGTTTCGAGTAGCCTGTCGAAGTTGGTCGTAATCAAGACTCGGAGATAGCCCTTGGCAACGAGCTCCGCGATGGCGCGATGCGCTGGCGCCGGCAGTTTCCGGCCCTCGTCCCGCTCTTGGCCGGCCGGTTCGAAGTAGCCACGCAGCAATTGCATTCTTTCTGCCGATGATTTCGCGAGGTCATTCAGAATCTCCGAATACTCAGGGTCTCTGCCAAACGAGGTTCTGTACCAGCTCTGCGGGTCTTCGACGCACTCCTTGCCGTTCAGTTTCGCCAGCCTGCGAATCAGTTCCTCTACGATTTCCTGGCCCGTCGGCACGCCGGAAGAACGGGAGACGCCTGAACCGACCAGCAGGGCGAACACACCAGGATTGCTTTGAACGGACACCGCCAGACTGAGGGAAGGGTCAACCATCTGTTTCAGTTTCCCACGCCTCCCATGGCCGCGCCACAACGATGCCGATTGCTGTTTTTATCCCTCCTCTTTCAATTGTTTAGTGGGGCATCAAAGTTGCCTCTTGAGCTGGCCATTGGCTAAGATCCAGACATGAAGTTACTCGTAACGCTGGAACGGGATGAGTCGGGCATTATTGTCGCTGAGTGTCCGTCGATTCCAGGATGCGTGTCTCAGGGCGTCACTGAATCAGAGGCGCTTGAGAACATCCGGGAGGCGATCATGGGCTGTTTGGCGGCACGGAGGGCAAACAACATGCCGCTGACGATCGCTGTTCACGAGGTGGAGGTCGCCGTGTAATGGCCGCTCTCCCCTCTGTTTCTGGGGAGCGCGCGGTTCGAGCCTTCAAAAGATCGGGCTGGATTAAGGACAGGCAGCACGGAAGCCACGTGATCCTTGTCAAGCACGATCGCCACGTCAGTCTGTCCCTTCCCCAGCATCGTGAACTCGCGCCAGGCACGCTGCGGTCCCTGATTCGAGCTTCTGGAATGACTGTCGAGGAGTTCGCCCGGCTTCTTTGAGGTGTTTGGCCCAGTGTCCTCTCCCGTCGCCCAGACAACAAGGATTCGAGAACCGCAATGCTCAACGTGCGATCACTTGTTCTTCGTCAACCACCCAGGCCGCATACTCCATCAGAGCTTTGAAAGCCCCGCTGTTAGGCCGCTTTCGTAACAGTAAGGAACGCCGTATGAAGAGTCGTCACGTCAACGTGCAACTCCAAACCCTTTCCAGACGAATCCTCGATCAGTGGAAGATGCTCCGCGATCGCGGAAACCCCGGGACGCAACTCGCTATCAAGCGCCGCGACGACCAGCCGAACCAGCCTGTCTGTAGTGGGTCCAATTCGGTCCTCGCCACATTCCCATTTCGAGATCTTGGATTTGTCGGTGTGAAGGTAACGGCCAAGTTTGTCCCCGCTCAGACCAAGATGGTTTCGCAGGAACCGGAGTTGCTCGCCGGTTAGCCGGGCGGGACTATTCGCGAGCGCTTGCGCTATTGCTCGATGAATCTTCGCCATCCCCGGAATGATCACGTCGGAGTTCCCGCACTTCGGGCAATCCGCGACATCAATCCTCTGAAGAATGACGTTGGAAAGGCCGCTTTCCGTGTATCGATGATTGCGGCGCTCAGGCTTGACCTGCTCTCCGCAGCTTGTGCACTCGTGAATCCTACTTCTCTTCATGGAGTCCTCTCAAAGACAGTGATGAACACTGCTGAATCCTGTCTGAATGTGAAAACAATCGCGACGTGACGGCCATCCGCCGTTTTCCCTTCAATCCTGTACTTCCACTGACCGGTCTTGATATCCTTCTCCGGCGCATCAATGATCGCGCCAGACCTGCAAACCACAAGAACGTCTTCCATGGTCAGCTTGTCATTGGTGAGTTCATCACGGAAATGGTTTGAGTAGATGACGACATCCTCTTGGAGGCCTCGGTTGAGTTTGGATTTCGCTCTATCCTTGCTGAGATTGCCATCCCCCATCTGTTGGTATTATACCAACACGAGCTGATTTCAAGCGGGGGTCCCTAAGTTAGTTAACTTCTTTCCGGCGAACTATGGCGGCGGAAGATTCATGCGCTTCATCAGCGCCAGAAACCGCGGATCACCGCGTAGCGGCTTGAAACCATCATCCCTTACAGCAGAGAGCCAATCGTGATGCGGCTCGTAGTTCAGCATTCGGAAAGCTTCATCCTTGTTTCCCAGCAACGTGTTGATGGAGGCGCGCCAATGCGCGGTCCACCCGGTGAGCTTCATGCTTTCGAACTCAGACAACACCTTCCGGGCCTCCTCAGTGCGGCCGGCCATCGCGTAGCCAATCCCCAAATACCCCTTCATGCCCGGAGCGATTGCGATGGCCTTCTTGTATTCCGCGATCGCCTCCTCGTGCTTTCCTTGGTCGGTGTAGGTACTGGCAAGTACAATGCGGGAGTTAAAGAGGTTGGGATTCATTTCGAGCGCCCGCCGGGTTTCCGCGATCGCTTCCTCGTAGCGTCCGGCCATCCTGTAAAAATCAGCGGCCCAATGGTAAATGTCCGAGAGCGGATCCAGTTGCCGTGCCCGCTTGCCAGCGGCGATGGCCTCCTCCATACGCCCAAACAACGCATGGAGCCACGCCATGTGGAAATGGGCGAGCGCAAAGTTCGGATTGAGCGCGAGCGCCCGTTTCATGCGTCTTTCCGCTGCCTGCCACTGAAAATCCCGGTAACCTTCCAGGACCGCTAAAGCGAGGTGGGCGTCGGCCAGCGTATCGTCGAGTTGCAAAGCCCTCTCGGCCGCCGCCCGAGCGCGCGGCACCCTGTAATCCGGCGAGTCCGATAGATGTCCGGCTGTCACGTAACCGGTCGCCAGTCCGGCGTAGGCCAGCGGGTCGGCCGGGTCCTTGTCCACTGCTTCCTGAAAGAAGGCGACGGCCTTGTCGAATGCTTCCGGAGTGCCCTTGTTCATCCAGAACAAACCCTTCAAGTACGCCTCGTATGTCTCCGGGTTCACCTTGCGGACATGGGTCAGCAGGGCTTCCTCCTCCGGCCGGAGTGTCACTCTCACCTTCCCTGCGATAGCCTTTGCCACCTCCCCTTGCAGCGCCAGGATGCTCGCCAGCTCGCGCTCGTAGCTGTCCGCCCACAGGTTCTGGTCAGTCGCCGCGTCGATCAACTGTGCCGACACGCGCACCCTGCCGGCTTCCCGTGCCACCGAGCCGCCTACCACTGCATTCACCCCCAGCTCACGGGCGATTTCCCTCAGCGGCTTCTTCGACCCTTTGTACCTCATCGCCGTCTGGCGGGAAATCATACGCAGCGAACTGATCTTCGAAAGGTCGGTTGTCAATGCGTCCGTCATCCCGTCGGCGAAGTATTCCTGTTCAGGATCGCCGCTGAGGTTTTCCAGCGGCAGCACCACCAGCGACGTGATTGAGCCAGTTGTACCAGTTCTCAGTCCGATCGCCACACCCGCGGCTGCGGCTGCCAGCGCTCCGGCTCCAATCAGGACATTCCGGCGGCGTAGCCGCGCCGGTGCGCTCACCGGCAAGCCTTTCTGCAGCGCCCGCAGATCCACCAGCAACTCGTCTACATGTTGGTAACGCCCGGCCGGGTCCTTTGCCATCGCCCTCGCGATCACTCGGTCCAGCGTCACCGGCACGCCAACCCGCAGCGCCGTGACCGGCTCCGTAGGGGTGTGAATGATCGCATACAAAACGGCCGCTTCGTGCTCGCCTCCAAACGGAACCTGCCCGGTCACCATCTCGTAGAGCACCACTCCCATTGACCAGATGTCGGTGCGGAGGTCCACTGCCAGGCGCTGAGCCTGCTCCGGCGACATGTAAGAGGCTGTGCCCAGCGTGGTCGAGGACTTGGTCAGCCCGCTCTGCCCGCTGATCTGGGCCAGCCCGAAATCCATCACCTTCACCGTGCCGTCAGCGGTCACCATCAGGTTGGCGCTCTTGATATCGCGGTGGACGATCCCTTTCTCATGCGCTGCCCGCAGCCCTTCCCCTGCCCCGAGAGCGATTTCGAAAGCCTCGTCCAGCTTCAGCGGACGTTGCTTAATTTTTTCCTTCAGAGTCTGGCCCTCGATATAGGCCATCGAGAGAAACGTCTGCCCGTCTGCTTCCCCGATTTCGTAAATCGTGCAGACGTTCGGGTGGTCCAGGCTGGCAGCGGCCCGAGCCTCCCGGAGAAATCGTTCCTTGCTTTCCGCGTCGTCCAGCGCGTGGGGGGAAAGGAACTTCAGCGCAACAGATCGCTGCAGGCTCAGGTCCTCGGCCCGATAGACGACACCCATCCCTCCTTCACCAAGCTTTTCTGTGATGCGATAGTGCGAGATGGTTTGGCCGATCATCATCTCGTTCCCTAGCCTACTACCAACTTCAGTTGCGCGCCACCTTCCTGGCCACGCCCTGGTTCCCGATGTCCAGTACCACCTTCCATGACCCGTCGCCTTGCTTGCCCCAGATGGTCACATACCGGCCAGGCTTCTCCATTGGCTCGCCGTTTTCGAGGTAACGCAAGATCGAGGTTCCACTGGTATATCCAAGGTCCGTCGACGCCGCCATGCCGGCGAACTCCGGCCTCCAGCGCAAAGAGTTCTCCTTCTTGGAAAAGAGGGGCTCCATCATTTCGCGAATCCCGTCACGCCCCGTGACCACCGCGCCGGTGTTTCGGAACATCATGCCATCTTCAGCAAAGAATGACACCCAGCCCTCGACGCCGCTTGATGCCGTAACACGATCAAACTCGCGGTCCGCCTCCAGCAGCACATCGCCGGCGCGTGGTTGGGCATGCAAACCGGCCAGAAACCCGGCCGCCACGGCCACAGGAATCCAAATCCATTTCATAGGTCACCTCGGAGGAATGATGTGATCAATGCCCTTGCGGACACCGTAGTCTTTTGGCTCGGTTTTGTAGTCGGAGCCGCCGCGCGCGTTCCAGTTCCAAACCACCTCTCCCCGCCGCAGCGTCAACTCACAGGCAAGACGTTGTTTGCCCTCCAGTCGCGCTCCGCTCGCATCCGCATATCCAAACGTGCCCTGCATGAGGTTCCAAACCGCCACGTCCGCCTCGGCGCCCACGGTGAGATGGCCCAACTCCGGCCGCTGGATCATTTGCGCCGGCGTCCAGGTGGAGGCGCGCATCACCTGGGCGAGCGGCATCCCCAGCACCAGGCACTTCGACATCGTCGCCGGCATGTCGATCATCCCCGCATTCATGCTCCCCGTGTGCAGATCGGTGGAAATCGAATCCGGATAGAACCCCTGCGCAATCGCCGGAACCGCGTTCCGAAACACAAAGCTGCCGCCTCCATGCCCGACGTCGAACCGCACTCCGCGCTTCCGCGCCTGCCGCAAGTAGTCGTACAGCTTTCCCTGTGCGTCCACGTACGGTACCGGCGCACGGAACATGTGCGTACTGATGTCGCCCGGCCGCAAATGTACCCCAACCAACTCGTAGTAGGGCCGCTCCACCATGAAGTAGCCGAAATCGACCATCACCGGGATCCCCGCCGCCTTCCCCCCCGCTACCGCCGAGTCCACCGACAACCAATCGGGCCTTTGATAATGCGCAGACTTCACTCCCACCACCACATCCTTGTGCTTGCGTGCCAGTGCCGCCACCGCCTCCGCATCAAAGTCGCCCTGTTCCACGAAATCCGTCATCATCCCGAACCCTGCGATGTTGATCAGCGCCAGCACGCGCGTTTTGGCGCGATCGATGACAAAGAATCGGAAGTCCTCGAAGTTGCGCCAGCCGCTGGAGCCCGCATCCACCATCGTCGTTACCCCTGTGCGGAAACTGAAGGCGTCCGGCTGCACGCTGTTGTCCCCGGCCCAGGAATCCTTCATCCCGGTGGTGTGATAAAGATGCGTGTGAAGGTCCACCAGACCCGGAGTCACATACAACCCGGTCACGTCGATAGTCCTCCGCGCGGCCGCCGCCGGAATATTCGCCGCCACAGCGGAGATCTTCCCGTCCCGCACCGCCACGTCCATCACCGCATCGATATTGTTCTTGGGGTCGATGACGTGGCCCCCCTTCAGCAGCAACTGGTGCGGTTGCCCGCACAGCGTCCAACAAATCAGAACGGAGAGGATGCTCACCCGCCTCATGCCTTCACCACCTTTTCTCTACGCCGGTCCCAAGCCACATATTGCCGCTTCCGGTAGCTATCGACCCCCATCGACGCCGCCACAACGCCGTAATAGCCAAGCATGCTGTCACACTTCAGAGCCGCATTGGTCCGGATCGCCGCCTGCAGGTTGCGATGATGCAGCGTCAGGTCCTCCGCTCCCGTCTTGACGTGCGTCACCTGCTGCACTTCCTTTTCGAAAAGCCTCTGCGGCCGTATCGTGAACCCATCCCGCGTGAAATACAGCGTCGCCTTGTGGCCTCGCAGCATGTGCTCCACCGTCGCGTCGTTGGCCATCGACGAAATCAACTGCACCGTCAACCCTTCCGGATAATCGAGCAGAATATTCATTGTGTCCGGAATCTCCGCCGGACTGTTGGTCCAGAAAAACTTTCCGCCCGTTCCCACGCCCCGATCCGGAAACGTCAATCCCAAGGCCTTGATGATCCGTGTCACGCGATGTATGAACAGGTCCGTCGCAATCCCGCCGGAGTAGTCCCAATACCTGCGCCAGGAAAAAAATCGGTCCGGATCAAACGGCCTTTTCCTGGCCGGACCAAGCCATGCGTTCCAATCCAGATTCACCCCGGGTTTCACGTCCGGGTCCTGCTTGTAGATCCAGAAATCATCGGCGCGCTCATTGCGCGAATAATCGATTTGCGCCAGCAACACCTTGCCCAGCGTCCCATCCTTTACGTAACGGTTGGCCGTTTCGTAGGAATCATCCGACATCCCCTGCACCCCGACCTGCATCTTCACGCCAGTGGCCTTGATCTTGGCCACCACCTTACGCGACTCCTCCACATACCGCGTCATCGGCTTCTCGCAATAGATGTGCTTGCCCGCGCTGGCCGCATCCAGCGTCATCGCCGCGTGCCAGTGCTCCGGCGTTGCGATCAGGACATAGTCCACGTCCTTGTTGTCCAGCACCGCCCGGTAATCTTTCACCTTTTTCCCGCCGGTCAATTGCGCCGCGGATTCCAGATTCTTCTCATACACGTCGCAAACGGTGATGATTTCGCACTGGTCGGACTCCTTCATCTTCACCAGCGCGCGCATGTGCCCGTGCGACATTCCGCCGCATCCGATCACACCGATCCGCAGCCGCTGGTTCGCGCCGGTAATCTGCCCGTAGGATTTCGCGCTGATGGAAAGTGTAGTGGCGGCCAGAAAGCCGCGCCGTGAAATGGGTGCCATGTCGAGATTGTATGACACCTCCGCCTACCCGGCCACCCGGACCCGCACCCCCTGCCGTGAGACTTCCACCGGCAACACCCGCGCTCCCTCCCGCTCAATCACTTCCTCCACCCGTTTTTTGGCATCCGGTTCTACCAGGAAAAATACGCACCCGCCGCCTCCGGCTCCACAGGCCTTGGCGCCGCGTGCTCCGGCTTTCCGCGTGGATGCCACCAGCCGGTCAATCAGTTCTGTGCTGATGGTGGGCACATTTCTTCTGCGGTGTGCCCACTCTTCGCGCAGCAGCCGCTCCGCTTCCGGCCAGTCGGCCTTCTCCAGCGCGCCTCGCATCGCCTGCGCGATGGCTGAAATCTGCTCAAAATTCCGGTGCACCCGCTTGTCGCCGTTGATGTGCGCCTTCATCACTTCCCAGTTGTTGATCCCGGAATTGCGCGGCTCGCCCGTGTAACAGAGCACCACCCGTGAATTGAATTCATCCAGCTCCACCTCGATGGCGCACCGCCGCACGCGCGCCACCCTGAGTTCAATTGCGCTCACTCCTCCATACATAGCCGGATAATAATCCTGCGCCCCAGTCGGAACACGGATGATCTGCGACTCGACGTTCTGGCAGATCTCGCGCAGCCGCTCGGTGGGATGCCCGGTCTTCAGCAATCGGTTGAACGCATGCGCCACCGTGATGATGAGCGAGGAGGACCCTGAGATTCCTGCACCCGCCGGAGCCTCCGAATGCGTGTCCAGTTCCAGCCCCATTCCCGGCCGGAAAAATCGCACCAGCCAGGCCAGCAGCGGCAGCTTGTACTGCTCCGCGCGCAGCAAATGATCCAGGGACAGGAACGTCTCGGTCGCCTTTTGATCGCGGGACCGCAACACCACTTTCCCATCCTCACGCGTCCGCAGCGTGCAGCTGGTGTAGAGGTTCACCGCGAAGTTCACCGTCACCGCGCCCGGATGATACAGGTACAAAGGCCAGATATCCAGTGTTCCGCCGGCCATGTCCACACGGCAGGGAGATTTCGATTCGATTTGCATCACTTTGAGGAAGCCTCACTATAACGCGGGTGCCGCGCCACTTTCCGCAGCAGCAACGCCGACACCGCCGCCAGCACAACCGACGCCATTCCCGACAACCTCGCCATCCCCTCCGCCGTCAACAATCCCGTCATCGACTCCCGCCATTCCAGCAATCCGTAACGCGCCAGGATCACCACAGCCACCAGCAGCCAAAAGAATCCGCTGCGCAACAGGCGCTTCACAGACTGCGAGTCCCGGTTGCCCAGCGACAAGGCCGCCCCCAACCCCGTGGTAAACAAGGAGAGGTTCAATCCAAGCAGTAAGGCCCATGCCAGGAACCCCGTCTCAGGCAACACCGCCGTTCCGTGCCACGACTCTACGTTCACCGTCGTCAGCGCCATGCCCAGCAGCAGGAGGCTCGACAGCCAACCGTACAATACGCACGCCACCACTTTTCCCAACAACTCCCCCGGGTCGAAAAACGCCGCAGCCACTACGCTCGACAGAAAAAAGGGAGACGAGCAGGCGTACATCACAATCAGATGCGGATCCAGAAATCCGAGCCCCATGCTGGAGGGCAGCATGTAGCCGAGTGCCCCGATGAATCCCAGCAGCAGGAATACTCCGGGAATTCCGCCCAATCGCCCGGGCACCAACCGCCACTGGCTCCAAACGCTACCCATCAAACTAGCTTGCATAAGGGGTAGAATGACACAGATATCCTTTTTAAGGAGTGTTCTCCATGCATCGCCGCTCTATGCGCTTCCTCTTTCCAGTGTTGGCCGCCATCACGCTTGGCTACGGTTTCCAGGCCGCGCGCAAACCTGCTCTGTCTTCTGACCCCCTGATTGCCGGCTTCCAGCAGACCACCGTCGCCTCGGCCGCCGACGCCGTCGACCAGATCGTTGGCCGCCGCGGATTCATGTCCCATGACATGCGTCCCCGTGTGGATGGAAAATTCGTCGGCCGCGCCGTCACCGCCCTGATGCGCCAGTCCACTCCGGAGCTATCCACGCCCCAGCTCAGCGCCAAGTATTCGGTGGCCATGATCGACGCCGCCAAGCCCGGCGAGGTCGGTGTAATTGTCATCGAGAACGGACTCGATGTGGCCGGACTCGGTGGCCTGATGGGCACCGCCGCAAAAGCCCGCAACATGGCCGGCATCGTCATTGATGGCGGTGTGCGCGATGTCCCCGAGGTTCGTTCCCTCGGCCTTCCCGTCTATGCACGCAGCGTCGTCCCGTCCAGCTCTGTTGGCCGCTACGCCACAGTCGCAAACCAGATCCCGGTCCAGTGCGCTGGCGTCGAGGTCCGGCCGGGGGATTTGATTGTGGCCGGTGAAGACGGCGTGGTGGTTGTCCCCCAAGACAAGGCCCAAGAGGTCCTCAAACGCGCCCAGGAGATCGACGAGCGGGAATCAAAGATGGTGCCGATCATTCAGAAGTTGAAGGCGCTCGGAAAGGCGATCGAGCAATTTAACCGGATTTAGGCGGAGAGCACATTCCAATTGAAAGATGAGCCTGGAGGGGACGCCGGGATAACCGGGACCAAGTAAGGGCTCCTTTCCACAATTCGGTGTCGGCGGTTCGATATCGGAAACAAGGGACTCGTCGTCGAGGCGGTGGGAATGTGG
>ORMF012268388.1_pt1 | contig 15058 bp, 5 predicted proteins | sample 1779871 | NCBI WGS metagenome assembly ORMF01 (sample SAMEA104232316, study PRJEB22302) | groundwater metagenome | biome: forest; feature: aquifer; material: groundwater | place: USA | collected 2011-08-07 | depth 5.4 m | reverse complement strand
CGCTCCTTCTAATTGTCCCCACGATCGCCTGGGCACAGTCGGCCGGTGCCATCGCGGGGGTGGCCAGGGACACAACGGGTGCTGTGCTGCCTGGCGTAACCGTCGAAGTAGCCAGCCCAGCCCTCATCGAGAAGGTCCGCGTAGCTGTTACCGACGGCGAAGGCAACTACAAGATCACTGGCCTCCGCCCGGGATTGTACACGGTCACCTTCACACTGCCGGGCTTTTCGACATTCAGGCGTGAGGGGATCGAGCTGACAACCGACTTCACGGCCACGGCAAATGCGGAAATGAAGCTGGGCGCGCTGGAAGAGACGGTCACCGTGACAGGCGCGAGCCCGGTGGTCGACATCCAGAACGTGCGCACGCGGAGCGTGATCTCACGTGAGCTTCTAGACACTGTGCCTGTTGCCAAGACACTCGCCGGCTATACAGCGCTCACGCTCGGGGCCACGATGGCGACCACCGCCAATTTTGACGTGGGTGGCAACAAGGGCGAGCAGCCCGGACAAATAGTCATCCACGGGGGGACCAACAACGACTTCCGGGCCACGATCGACGGCATGAGCATTCAAACCCTCGCCGGCGCCGGCTCCGGCGGCGCGTACCGCGTCAATTCGCTGGCGTTCCAAGAAACGACCTTAGAGATTAGTGGCATGTCGGCCGAAAGCGAAACAGGCGGGGTTCAGGTCAACCATGTCCCCAAAGACGGCGGTAATGGCTTTAGTCTGTACTCCGTTCTCAATAGATCAGGCGGGGGCCTGCAGAGCGAAAATCTGTCGGATGAACATCGCGCCCGCGGGGCGCAGACGGGCAGTGAGCTGAGAGATCTCTATGATTACGGCACCGCCCTGGGCGGCCCGATCATGAATGACAAGTTGTGGTTCTATACGGCTCACCGGTGGTGGGAAACGACGGAGACGATACCGGGTCAATTCTTCAATAGTACTCAGACTCAGTTCATCGGCGCGCCGAACAGTGGGGTCGTCCGGTACACGCCCGATCTAAGCAAGCCCGCCTTTTCTGAAATTTACCAGCGCGACCACAGCGGACGTCTGTCATGGCAGGCCTCGGCGAAACAGAAACTCTCGTTGTACCAGTCCGTTCAGTACAGGTTCGGCTGGTACAATAACTACTCGAGCGGTGGCGCCACTGAGAGCCGGGCGCCTGAAGCCGCCTGGACGACGTTGTATCTGCCTGTCTCCTACACGCAGGGGACCTGGAACTATGTATCCACGAATCGTCTGCTATTCCAGGCTGGGTATACCGTTTTGCTTACCCCGAAGACAACCCCGTATGCTCCAGGAGTGACGCCGGAGCACATCAACATCGTGGATACGCTGACTGGCCAGATCTACGGGTCGTCGAGTCAAAGCTTGAGTGCCATTTCGTACACCGCAAAGGCGCACATTGCCAATCAGGCCAATGGGCGTGTGGCGGTGTCGTACGTCACCGGGTCACACGCCTTCAAGGGCGGTCTGACGTTATTGCATGGCTGGGATAAGCGGAATGCGTTTACGAACCAGTCCCTCTCGTACACGTTCCGCGGAGGCGCGCCACAGTCGCTGACGCAGTGGGCGTCACCAATCATCGGCCAGAACAACATCAGGAACATCGGGCTCTTTGGACAGGACCAGTGGACGGTCGAGCGGCTGACGCTGAACCTCGGCGTACGATTCGACACCTTCAAGGGCAAGGCTCTTGCGGCGGATTTGCCGGCATCACGCTTCCTGCCCGCGCGCCACTTCGACGCCGTAGACAACGTTCCGAACTGGAAGGACCTCTCACCACGTGTGGGCGCCAGCTACGACCTCTTCGGCGACGGCAAGACCGCGATTAAAGGCTCGATTGGCCGGTACGTGCAGGCCATGGGCATCGGAGTGACGGAACCCAACAACCCTCAATACAGGCTCTCTCTGTCGGCGACACGCACTTGGGACGATGCGAACGCCGATTTTGTTCCGAATTGTGACCTTACGAGCCCCGCTGTCAACGGCGAGTGCGGAGCACTCACCAACGCCAACTTTGGCAAGGTGATTTCCACGACGCGTTATGCCGACGACGTATTGCGCGGCTTCGGCCGGCGTCCGTATACCTGGGGCGCCTCCGTGGCGCTCCAACGGGAGTTGCGTGCCCAGACGGCGCTTAACATTGGGTATTTCCGCACTTGGTACGGCAATTTCACCGTGACCGACAATCTGGCGGTGACACCGGCCGATTACAAAGAATATTGTGTCGCTGCACCGGCCGATCCGCGGCTGCCGGGCGGGGGCAGCCAGCAGTTCTGCGGGCTCTATGACCTGAATCCGAACAAATTCGGCCAGGTGGACAACTTGGTTAGCCAGGCGTCGAACTTCGGCGACCGGAGCAGAGTGTTCAACGGGGTCGACGTGGGGCTGAATGCACGGTTCGGGAAGGGTGGGATGTTGACAGGCGGAGTCTCGGTGGGCCGCACGGTCATCGACGAGTGCGCCGTCGTGGATTCTCCCCAGGCTGCACGCGAGGGGTTCTGCAAGATCACTCCGCCCTGGGGCGCGGGGACGCAGTTTAAGGTCGGCGGGGTATATCCCTTACCGTGGCAGGATATCCAAATCGGCGGGACGTACCAGAACATCCCCGGGGCTCTGCAATTGGCGAGTCGCACCTATAGGAATGCCGAGGTGGTACCATCGCTCGGTCGTAATCTCTCGGCCGGGGTCAATGGCACGGTCACAATTCCCTTGATCGCCTCCGAAACAGTTTTCGAGGACCGAATCAAGAACCTCGACCTACGGTTCACCAAAGCCTTCCGTCTGAAGGCCGGTCGCATACAGGCCACATTCGATATCTTCAACATCCTCAACGCCGGCGCGATCTTAGGTTCGGACCAGACGTACGGCCCGAACTGGTTGCGCCCACGCGCCATTCAGGGAGGGCGCCTGCTCAAGTTCGGCACCGTCGTCAGCTTCTAGGACAGCGCCGGTCGCACGGCCGCAAGGATGGCGGCAGGACAGCCAAGGTACTGGACTGCCCGAGTTGTAGTTTCTGTGCGAGAGCTTGTTGCCGTACAACATGGCAGATTCGCGATCTGATGGCCCGATCTGGGCCAAGCAGCGCGGTCTTGGTCGAAGCGTTACGAGATTCAATGCCGGGTGGCTTACCCATTTCGGGAATTCGGAGACATCGGCGTCTGTTGGCGACTGGGTGGCTGGCGCTGCTGGTAACAGCCTCCGATGTCGTTCAGGTTGTTGCTGCTCAGGAGACTCAGCGACAACGCTCAAGCGCCGTCCCGACGTCTAGTTCACCGCAACGCGCGCTCCTCGATCGTTACTGTGTTACCTGTCACAACGAGAGGCGTCGCCTAGGCGGACTTGCGCTGGATACGGTTGACGTCGCCAATGTGAGCCCCGATGCAGTCGTCTGGGAGAAAGTAATCCGGAAAGTTCGTCTGGGCGCAATGCCGCCTCCCGGCATGCCCCGGCCCGATCAGAGCGCGTACGATGCCTTCGCATCGTATTTGGAGAGGTCCCTCGACCGCGCAGCCGCGGTCCACCCGAATCCAGGGAGGACCGATGCCATTCATCGCCTCGATCGAACCGAATACCGGAATGCGATTCGCGATCTGCTCGAAGTCGAGATCGATGTCACGTCGCTTCTCCCGCCAGACGCGGCGGATGAGAATGGCTTCAACAACATAGCGGAAATCCTCTCACTCTCGCCGGTGTTGCTGGAGCGATATATGGGAGCGGCTAGAAAAATCAGTCGGCTCGCGGTTGGACGGCCGCCGAGCGCTCCGGTCGTCGAGAAGTACAACGTGCCGGTCATGTTGATTCAAGACGACCGACTGGCCGAGGACCTCCCGTTTGGCTCGCGGGGCGGCGTTGCGTTTCGCCATTACTTTCCGGTCGACGGCGAGTACAGCATCAAGATCACCCTACAGAAAAACCAGAGCGAGTACGTTCGTGGCATGCGGAACCCGCAGGAGCTCGAGATTCGTCTCGATAAGAAGCGAATCAAGTCGTTCACGGTAGGCGGTGGAGCGAAGGGCAGGCCAGCAGCGCCCGGTCATGAAGGGAGCAGCGGGCAGCTCGGAAGTCCCGAATGGGATCAGTATCTGCTCCACGCGGACAAAGGCCTGGAATTTCGCTTCCCCGCGAGGGCGGGGCCGCGCCTAATCGGGGTGTCCTTCGTGAAGAAGTCTTGGGAGCTCGAGGGCGTGCCTCAACCGCGTCAGGTGGGGTACGCCCTCGTTGTCAACGCAGAGTATGACGGGCTCGCTGCGGTCGAGAGTGTCGCGATTGATGGGCCCTTCAAGGTAAGCGGGCCTGGAGACACACGCGCGCGCAGGAGCATTTTTGTGTGTCAGCCGGTAACCAGTAAGGATGAGGAACCCTGCGCCAGGAAGATCCTTTCGGCACTCGCCCGGCGGGCGTTTCGCCGACCGGTCACCGATGCAGACGTCCAGCCCCTACTCAGCCTTTACAGGGCAAACCGGATGAAGGAGGGGTTTGAGAGCGGTATCCAGTTCGCGCTCGAACGAATCCTGGTGGACCCGGAGTTTGTCTTTCGTATCGAGCGCGACCCTGCGGCCGTTGCGCCGGCGACAGTCTATCGCATCAGCGGAGTCGAGCTTGCCTCCCGCTTGTCGTTCTTTCTTTGGAGCAGCATCCCCGACAACGAGTTGCTCGACCTGGCCGCCCGCGGCAAGCTCAGAGCGCCGGCGGTTCTCGAACAGCAGGTCCGGCGCATGCTACGCGATGCCCGTTCAAAGGCCCTGAGCGCCAATTTCGGAGGTCAGTGGCTCGAGCTGCCCAGGATTCGAAGCGTGATGCCCGATCCCGTCCTATTTTCAGATTTCGACGAAAACCTGCGACAGGCTCTCCAGTGGGAGACGGAGCTGTTCCTCGACAGCATCATGCGCGAGGACCGGAACGTGGCGGATCTCTTGAGCGCGAACTATACCTTCGTGAACGAGCGGCTCGCGCGGCATTATGGGATTCCGAACGTGTACGGGAACCGCTTCCGACGTGTGACGCTCAGGACTGAGACCCGGGGCGGACTGCTCGGCCATGGAAGTCTCCTGACGCTGACATCGTATCCAACCCGGACATCGCCGGTTCTGCGAGGCAAGTGGTTGCTCAGCAACATCCTTGGCTCTCCACCTCCGCCGCCACCGGCGAACGTGCCTAATCTACCGGACCGAGGGGAAGACGGTCAGCACGCCTCGGTCCGTGAACGGTTGGAACGACATCGGAAAAACCCTATCTGCGCGGCCTGTCATTCACAGATGGACGCGCTGGGTTTCGCGCTCGAAAATTTTGACGCTGTCGGACGGTGGCAGACAACCGGTGAGGGCCTATCCGCAATTGATGCGACCGGCACTTCGCTCGACGGCAGTAAGTTCGAGGGCATCGCTGGGTTGCGGGCGCTCCTGCTGCGTCATCGCGATCAGTTTGTCGGAACCGTGACGGAGAAGCTTCTCTCCTATGCTCTCGGCCGCTCCGTGGGTTACGCCGACCGGCCTGTGATCCGCCAGGTCATGCGGAAGGCCGCTCAGAATGATTACCGGTGGTCAGCAATCGTTCTCGGCATTGTCCAGAGCACGCCGTTTCAAATGCGGAGATCGCCGTCGTGATAATCACCAAGAAAGCCATCTCGCGCCGCATGGTGCTGCGGGGACTGGGAGTGTCGATGGCGTTGCCTCTGCTGGACGGCATGGTGCCGGCATTGGCGGCCGCCCGGAATAGCGCGACGAATCAGGTGCGTCGTCTGGGAGTGGTCTATGTGCCGAATGGGATGGCGCTGGAACACTGGACGCCGGCGGTGGCGGGGAGCCAGTACGAGCTGACACCGATTATGAGGCCACTCGCGGCGTTTCGGGAACAGATGCTCGTGCTGTCCGGTCTCAATGCCAGGGCTGGCGGTGGCGCCCATGCAGGCGCATCCACAAGATTTCTGTCGGGCGCCATCTCGAACGCGTCGGAATATCAGATCAAGGCTGATACGTCGATGGACCAGATCCTGGCGAAGGATCTCGGTCACCTTACACAGCTCGCATCGCTCGAGGTCAGCCTCGAGAACAAAGAGAACGCGGGCGCATGTGACGCCGGCTACGCGTGTGCCTATCTCAACACGATTTCGTGGCGCGGTCCGACGACACCTCTGCCTATGGAGACAAACCCGCGCGCGGTCTTCGAACGCTTGTTTGGTGATAGTGGGACGACAGATCCCACGGTGCGGCTCGCCCGGATCCAACAGAACCGCAGCATCCTGGATTCAGTGACACAGAAGGTGGCTGACCTCGAGCGCGGGCTTGGGCCAGCCGATCGCACGAGGCTATATGAGTATCTCGAGGCGGTGCGCGATGTCGAGCGGCGGATTCAGAAGGAGGAGGAGCAGAGCGCTCGGGATCTGCCGGTGGTGGAGCAGCCAAGTGGCGTGCCCTCGGCCTATGACGACCATGCGAAGTTGATGTTCGACTTACAGGTGCTCGCGTATCAGTGCGACCTGACGCGCATTATCACTTTCATGATGGGCCGCGAATTTAGCGGTCGAAGCTACCCGGAAATAGGTGTTCCCGATTCGCACCATCCGATATCGCATCACGAGAATGATCCCTCAAAGATCGCGACAATGGCGAAGATCAACACCTATCATACGACGCTGTTCGCATACTATCTGGAAAGGCTGCGCTCCACGCTTGATGGCGATGGCTCGCTGCTGGACCACACGACGATTCTCTACGGTGCCGGAATGGGCAATTCTAATGCGCATTCCCCCGACGACCTTCCCCTTCTCTTGGTGGGCGGAGCACTCCAGTTCAAGCGCGGACACCACGTCATCTACCCGAAAGGGTCACGTATGGCGAACCTGCTCTTGACTTTGATGGAGAATTTTGGCGTGCGACAGGAAGCAATTGGCGATAGCACCGGAAGGCTCGACATCTAGACGCATGGCCGCTAACTAAGGCTGGGACGAGGACAGGGGATGAGTAGCGCCAGGCGATGCCGCACAGGATGTCTAGGATTCGGTTGCCTTGCTGGGCTGTTTGTTAGTGGTCTTCCAGCTGTGGCATCACAGGAAATCGCAAACAGCCACAAGCAGGTCATCGCAGTACGGGTGCCATCTGGTGCCATTCGCGTTGACGGTCGACTCGAGGACCGCGAATGGGAGATGGCCACCCCGGTCACCGATTTCGTCCAGAAGGAGCCGGTCGAAGGCGCAGCGCCAACCGACCGCATGGAAGTCCGGTTCGTCTACGACGACACGGCCCTCTATATCGGTGCTCGCATGCATAGTACAGAAGGCGGCGTGCCTGGGATGGCGATGAGCCGCAGAGACGATGGCGAGCAGTCGGAGTATTTGCAGATTGAGCTCGATACGTACCTCGATCGTCGCACTGCGTACATGTTTGGCGTAACCGCGTCTGGCGTGCGTCTGGACCATTATCACGAGTCCGATAACGAAGATGCCTGGGATGCCGGCTTTGACCCTGTGTGGGAGGCGAAGACGCAGTCGAACGACGCGATGTGGACGGCCGAACTGTGGGTGCCGTTTTCGCAACTCCGTTTCAACAATCGGGATGAGCAGATCTGGGGCCTCAATATCAGACGCTGGAGACCGGCACTGAACGAGGCAGATTACTGGGTGGCGGTCCCCCGCACCGAGCGCGGGTGGGTCTCCCGCTTCGGCGAGTTGCACGGTCTCCAGCGTGTCAAATCGACGCGCCGCCTCGAACTGCTTCCGTACGTCGCGTTGTCCTCCCGCGTCGCGGGTAACCCTAATCCCGCGAATCCATTCGAGAGCGATGTTCGTCTGCAGCAACGGTTGGGCCTCGATTTCAAGGCGGGCATTGGCCCCAACCTCACGTTGGAGGCGACGGCGAATCCCGACTTCGGCCAGATCGAGGCGGATCCAGCGGAGGTGAACCTCACCAACTACGAGACGTTCTTTTCAGAGCGTCGCCCCTTCTTCCTCGAGGGCAGCAATCTTCTCCACGGGGACATCATCAACTACTTCCATTCGCGGCGAATTGGCGCGCGACCCGTTGCGCCGGTTACGGGCGACTATGTTGACTATCCGAGTACCTCTTCGATTCTGGGTGCCGCCAAGCTGACTGGCCGCCTGCCTTCGGGAACGTCGGTCGGCGCGCTCGGTGCGATAACGGGAGACGAGTTCGCGCGGGCTTCCGTGAACAACCTGCTCTCGCGGGTGCGAGTGGCGCCGCGGACGCTGTGGGGAGCCGGGCGTGTCCAGCGCGAGTTCGGCCGGGAGGGTTCCACAATCGGTGGGCAGATGACCGTCGTGCATCGTGACCTCCGCGAAGGCGATCCGCTTGCGGCTCTTCTCGTGCGCAGAGCGTTTACAGGAGAAGGCGACTCGAAGCTCCGCTTCATGCGCAGTACGTACGAGGCCACTCTTTCGTACGGCTTCAGCTACGTTGAAGGCGAGCCGGCGGCCATCGAGCGCGTTCAGCGTTCGAGCGTGCGCTACTTTCAGCGTCCGGACAAACAGCCCGCGCGATTCGATCCAACGCGTCGACAGCTTATCGGTGCGCAGTTCCGCTCTCATTTCGATAAGATCGGCGGCCGGCATTGGCTGTGGGGAGGCACCTACCAATTCGATGGGCCAGAGTTCGAAACCAACGACCTGGGTCGACTGGCCGATGTGAGCGACATCGTCGCGTCTGTTCGCCTCACCTATCGTGAGACACAGCCGGGGCCAATGCTTCGATCGTATTCGTTCGCGGTCGAGCCGGCCAGACTCTGGAACTATGATCGCGACATCAGGTCTCAACTGAGCTTCGTGAGCCGCAATAATCTTACGTGGCGCAATTTTTGGTCGACGAATCTCACCTTTGGCGTCAATGATCGCGTGCAGCGCGAGCAGTACATCCGTATAACACGCGGCGGACCCTCGATGGCTATTCCGAATGGATGGAGCGCGAGTGCGTCGTTGCGCAACAGCAGTGCAACACGCAGGGGCTGGAATGTGTCGATGTCACGTCGGGAGAACGACTACGGAGATGCGGCCTGGGGCGCGAACAGCAGCCTGTCGGTGCGACCAGCACCCTCGTGGCAGCTTTCAGTCGCTCCCACATACCACCGAGAGATTCTGAAGCGGCAATACGTGACGACACTTGGTGGCGGCCAGCCCGAAACATTTGGCCGGCGTTACGTATTTGGATTCATCGACCGGACGACCCTGTCGATGCAGGCGCGATTCAACTATACCTTGAGGCCAGATGTGACGCTGGATTTGTACGCAGAGCCGTTTGCGACGAGCGGTCGCTATGACGGGTTCGGCGAGCTGGCGGCCGCGGGTAGTGCAGCGCTCAGGGTGTACGGTGAGGGCGACATCCGCATCGATCGTAAGGCCGACGGCGGTTATTGGATTGATGACGGTGCCACACGCTTTGCATTGAACAACGCCGACTTCAACGTGAGATCATTCCGCAGCAACGTCGTGCTGCGCTGGGAGTGGCGGCCGGGCAGTACATTCTTCGTGGTCTGGCAGCAAGACCGATCAAGCGTCCGCGCGCGGGGCGATCAGGTACGACCCGCTGATCTGTTCGCATCCTTTTCGGCTCCGGGCGACAATATCTTTGCTGTGAAGACAACTCTATGGATCTTCCGCTGAGCAGGGCGAGTACGAGCCCGAGCTGAAACAGGCCGGCGCCACGACAGAGTCAGCGGATGTGAATAATGCCGCGGCGCAGCGCCACCGTGACGGCAGCTGTCCTGTCGTGCACATTCAGTTTCAGCAACATATTCTTGACGTGCACCTGGACGGTGTCTTCACTAATTCCAAGTAGTGCAGCAATCTCTTTATTCCGCATGCCGACGGCGATCAGTTCTATCACCTGCGCTTCGCGTGGTGACAAGCCTGGCTGGCCCGTGCGTCCATCAAGTCGGGACTGAATGTCGGGATTAATCGGCTGTTTACCGCTGTGTACTTGGCGCACGACGCGGACGAGTTCGTCCGCAAGCGTATCTTTCAGCAAATACGTCACAGCTCCCGCCCGCAGGGCCCGATAGATATCTTCGTCGCCCTGATACATGGTGAGCACGATGATCCGAGCATCGGGGAAGCCCTGCCGAATCGCGCGGATCGCTTCGAGACCACTCAACCCGGGGAGTTGCAGGTCCATCAGCGTGACGTCTGGTCGAGTCGTCCTGAAAAGCGCCACAGCCTCCTCGCCAGATGCCGCCGCTGCTACGAGCTTGATATCGGCCTGACGTCCAATCAGCCCAGCGATCCCCTCGCGCACGACCGCATGGTCATCTACGCACAGAACTCGAATCGGGCGCTTGTGCATAATTGTCAGCTTGTTCGGTGGACGGCGTGGGAATGACAACCTCTATTTGTGTCCCGATGCCTGGTTGCGTGGAAAGCATGAAGATGCCGCCAACTCGCTCCGCACGCTCCTGCATGATTGACAGACCGCAGTGATCCCCGCCCTCGTGAGTGCGGCTGTTCGGGCTGAAGCCACAGCCCTCGTCCTCGATCCGGAGCTTTAGCGAGTCGGCTTCATAGTGCAGTTCCATCCGAATCTGTCGCGCGCGTGCGTGTCGAATGGTGTTAATGAGAGCCTCGTGGCCGATGCGCAGGATTTGTTCCTCGATTATGCGTGGACAGCGACGGGCATCGCCGCTTACGACGAACTCGAAGGCGAGTGGTTCGTTCTGAATCACACGCTTGGCGACTTCCTGAAGCGCTGTAGAAAGACTCCGTGTCTCAAGGGTCGGCGAACGAAGGTCCCAGATGGATTGACGAGCCTCGCGAATGTACTCTTCGACCTGCGTCCGCACCTGCCTCAGCCGCTGCTTCAGCTCCGAGGAGAGGAAGCCGAGGTCGCTGGATACGCCGTCCAACTGCAGTGCCACCCCGACGAGACTCTGAAGTAGAGTGTCGTGGATCTCGCGGCTCAACCGAACTCGTTCACTGAAGACCAGGACAAACTGATGTCGGACCTGCCTGACCCTAAACCGCCAGGCCGCCAACAGGATCATGATCAAAGTCCCCACGCACATAAAGGCGAACCAGCCCGTTTGAAAAAACAACGGCTGAACAGAAAAGTCCAGCACGGTGTCTTGCTCGGTCCAGAGGCCCTCACCATTTCGAGCAATAACGCGAAACCGGTACTCCTGTGGCGTCAACTGGGTGTAGAAGGCCTGACGCCGTGTCCCGGCGTCGACCCACTGCTCGTCAAAGCCTTCCAGCCGGTACCGAAAGAGAACTCTCCTCGGTGAAAAAAACGTCAGTGCCGTGTAGTCAATTCGAAGAGTCTTGGTTCCTGCAGGGAGGACGAGCCCTGGGGCGGGCGTGAACTCTCGTCCGTCCCCGTCGATGCCTTCGATTCGCACAACCGGCGCTGGGCGATCGGCCGACAATTGTCGCGGATCCACCACGATCAAGCCGTTGGTCGTCACGAACCAGAATCGTCGATTAGGTCCGAGAGCGAAACGCGGGAATCCGCTTCGACCAGATCCAGTAAAACCCGCATCGTAAAACCGAAAATCGAGCTGATGGGTAGGATCGACAACGGTCTTGTCGAATTCACTCTGCGCCAGACGAATGAGTCCGGAAGAAGAAGTCATGATCCAGAGATAACCCTGGTCGTCATCGAGAACTCCTCCGATTAGCCCGTTGGGAAAGCCGTTCTGCTGGTCGACGGCGACCAGCGTGCCGTCCTTGAACCGTGTGAGTCTGTCGCCGCCGCCAAACCACATCGCACCTGTGCTGTCCTCATGCATCGTGAGATCGCTGAAATGCCGGTCGTCGAATGCGCGCACGAGGCGAAATTGATGCTCTTGGTCGAGCACACCGAGCCCGCCGCCATGAACAGAGAGCCAGACGCGGCCCTGACTATCGGTAGCGACAAAGTCGATCATGGAATGATCGATCTCAGGAGAAGGGTCGAACGTCGTCAGTCTACCCTTGCTCCAGTGAAACAATCCGTAGCCCTCATCGCAAATCCACAGCGCGCCAGAGGCGTCCGTTGTGATCGCTCTGATCTGTGCCGGCCACTCCCCCTTGACGAGAGGCACGGGCGCGATCCGGTCTCTTGATAGTCGGGCGACGCCAGATTCTGTCGCAATCCACAGAACACCTGTCATATCGACATGTAATGCACGGATGACGCTCTGCAATCCATCTCCGTACCAGCGTGGCTCAGCGCCGGAAAAACGGGCCAGACGCTGAGCCTCGGCCACCCACATGTCTCCCTCGAGTCCCGCTGCGATTGCCTGGACAGGTCCGAGGTTGGCCATTGGTTTTAATCGTCGCCGAGAGAACTTATGGAGACCGCTTCTCGTGCCCACCCACACATTTCCCTCTCGGTCCTCGAACAAAGAGTGCACCGTGTTGCTGGATAGGCCATCGTCAGTTCCAAACACGTCTGGAGCGATGTCTTGTGCTTTATCTCGCTGCAGGAACCAGAGGCCCTGGCCCTGCGTCGCTAGCCAGAGATTTCCTAAACGATCATGGAGGAGGGCGTGACCTATTCCTTGGTGCGGAGGGCGAGGGGATGGCAGTGGACTCTTTTGCCCCGCTAGTCGTCTGAATCCAATTTGGGGGTCTGTGATCCAGAGGGCTCCACTCGGAAACTCGCTGAAGCTGGGAAAGTGCCGAATCGATTCGTCTACTACATGAAAGTCCCTTCGGGCCTTCTCTCGGCGAAACACTCCCGCTGAGGTTCCCAACCAAAGAGTGTCTGAACGGTCCTGATAAATCTTGTATACCGGTCCTTCAGGTAGTCCTTGAGCCGATCCAACCAATTCCCATCGCTCGTGGGCAAATCGATAGAGTCCAGCTCGCGAAGCGGCCCAAAGAGTGCCGTCGTGGTCCTCGACAAACTGCGTGACGCGGCGACCGGTGAACCCATCGCCTTGGCCATAATTCTTGACTCGTCCTCCCCGTACGCGGCTAATGCCGCCACCGCCGAATCCCACCCAGAGGCTGGCGTCTTGCGTGACATAGACGCTATCGATGTACATCCGCGGTAGTGCTGTCTCGTCTGAAGCGTCAAATGGTACAAATCGAACGCCATCGAATCGGACCAAACCGTTTTCAGTGCCTAACCACAGGTATCCCTCTTCGTCTTGGGCTATGGCAGTAACCCAGGGGGTCAAGAGCCCGTCTTCGGTCGTCCACGAAGTCAGGCTGTACTCGTCAAGGACCTTAGATTCATCGAGTGCTAGTGCGGGAGGCGCCAGGAGTGCCAGAAGCCCCAACGTCGGCAGAATTATTCGGGTGCGACCCTCTACCGTCAGTGGTCCCGATTGAAAAATTATCGCGCACAGCCAGCGCAGGGGAAACAAATTCATTGGCGAATTCCATGAATTCTACACGGAAAACGCCATGCAGGGCTGTGCTCGATGCGGAAGGCCAGTGGTAGAGGCACTTACGGCGCCGAGGTTGGTATAGTGACACGCCGATCCATCTTCTTGGACGACGCCTCGTGGCCTTTTCAGGTGACCGTCGCGCTGCGTCGCGGCGTCATTCACATTAGGTAACGCACGAGCACATCACCGTTGTAAGGGGCGAGGTCACGCGAGGCGCCCGGGAAGGCCGGACGGGCCTTAATCAGAAGCGCAGCAGCCGGTTCATCTTGAACGCCAGCGTGCGGTTGCGCAGCGACGCGAAGCGGCCGTTCGCGGGGTGGCCATCCTCTTCCTCGGAGTAGGCGAGGAACAGCTCGCTCCCTGCCGAGTACTCCCATCGGAGCCGCAGGTTCGTGCTGAGGATGTGGCTGTTCGTGTTGTACTGAAGCAGCCCGGACCAGAATATCAACGGCGTCACTGTGTAGGTGACGCGGGTGCGGTACTGCTGCGTAGTGAACGAGCCGCCAGGCAAATCGGTCCAGCGGAGCGAGACGCTCGGCTCCAACGCGAGCCGCGGCGTTAGAACGAAGCGGCCCGTATACCCCGCGGATCTGTCGCTGCCGGCATAGAAGCTGCCCGCTGCGGCCGAGAACGTCCCCGACACTCTCTTCGACTCGGCGAGCGTGTAGGAGGCGCGAAACGTCGTGAAGTCGTAGCTACCGGGTGGAATCGCGACGGTGGGCACGATCTGGAATGGGCGCTCGAGCCGGTCGAACGTACGGTCCAGTGTCACCATCGCCGACTGGGTGTTCTTGAACGTCGTGATGAACTGGCTGTCGAGCACGCGCGTCGTCAGCACGTTCGCGGCGTTGGCCGTGTATGTCAAGCCGCCGGTCCAGGAGAACTGCAGCACGTGCGGGACCGACGCCGGCCTCGGGCTGATGCGCGCGGACGCGAACGTCTGCCGCAGGTCGTCGCGCGCAACGAAGCCGACCTCGGGCTTGAACCCTTTCGCGACGAACAGGTGGCCCACGGTGAGCCCGTGGCGATCGTGGTCGTACTTGAACTGGCCGCCGTAGGTGTTGCTGGGACCTGACACGCCTGGTGCGTTCGACTTCGAGTACAGCGCGGAGAGATAGACGTTCTGATAGAACGCGAAGGAACTATCGAGGCCAATCGCGGGGCTGGCCTGCCCCGGCCTCACGAGCGAGGACGACCGGTTTGTGAACAGCACGCCCACGCTGCTGCGGCGCAGAACATCCTGCTTCAGCCGGAGGACGGTGAAGTTGGTGCCGCGCGCCCCGCTGACGGCCTCCTCGCCGGTCTGCACGTTCAACGCCCCGACGGACGTGCGGCCCACTTTTCCGGTCATCCGTACGCCCGCGATCATCGGGGCGACGCGACCGCCCTGCAGGCCGATGTTGCGGCTGTAGAACAGCGTCGGCATGTCGCTGCCGACGCTCGCCAAGTTGAACAGGTTCTGACCTTCGAGGAAGAACTCACGTTTCTCCGGAAACGAGATGTTGAAGCGGGTGAGGTTGACCTGCTGATCGTCCGCTTCGACCTGCGCGACGTCGGTGTTCACGGTAATGTCGGCCGTCAGGTTCTGCGTGATCCCGTATTTCACGTCGAGGCCAACATCGCCCGACGGGTCGTTCGAGTAGGGCTGCAACGCCAGACGGTCCGTCACCACGCTCGACGTGACGTACGGCTTGATCTCAAGGTTGCGGCTGCCTGCCGGTACCTGCAGGTCG
>ORMF011947933.1_pt1 | contig 15065 bp, 18 predicted proteins | sample 1779871 | NCBI WGS metagenome assembly ORMF01 (sample SAMEA104232316, study PRJEB22302) | groundwater metagenome | biome: forest; feature: aquifer; material: groundwater | place: USA | collected 2011-08-07 | depth 5.4 m | reverse complement strand
GAGACCAATCCGCCCTTCGGCGGCAAGGAACGCCAGGAAGTCCAGCAGAACTTCCCCATCCGCACCGGCGAGACCGCCTACCTCTTCCTCCAGCATTACATCAAAATCCTCAAAGCCGGTGGCCGCGCCGGCATCGTCATCAAGAACACCTTCCTCTCCAACACCGACAACGCCTCCGTCAGCCTCCGCAAACACCTGCTGGAAAGCTGCAATCTCCACACCGTCCTCGACTGCCCCAGCGGCACGTTCCAAGGCTCGGGCGTCAAGACCGTCGTGCTCTTTTTCGAGAAAGGAACTAAGACCCGCAAGATTTGGTACTACCAACTCGATCCCGGCCGCAGCCTCGGCAAGACCAACCCGCTCAACGACGACGATCTGGCCGAGTTCGTGAAGCTGCAAAAGACCTTCGCCGACTCGCCCAAGTCCTGGAGCGTGGACGCCAAGAGCATCGACCCGACAACCTTTGACCTCTCCGTGAAGAACCCGAACGGCGGCGAGGAAATCACGCACCGCAGCCCAGAGGACATCATGGTCGAAATCGCCGCGCTGGATGCCGAGAGCGCGGAGGTGTTGGGGGGCATCCGGGGCTTGCTGAAATAAGTCCTATGTGACTCATATGACCCATACGACCTATGAGCACGCCTGAAGAAAACTTCATCCCACCTCACGGCAACTACCAGGAGCTGCTTTCCTACCAAAAGGCAGAGGTGGTCTATGATCTCACCTTCCGCTTCTGCGAACGCTTCCTCAAAAAGGGCGACCGCACCATCGACCAGATGGTGCAGGCCGCCCGCTCGGGAAAACAAAACATCGTGGAAGGCAGCAAAGCCTCCGGCACCTCCAAGGAAATGGAGATCAAGCTGACCAACGTGGCCCGCGCCAGCCTGGAAGAGCTGCTGGTGGATTACCAAGACTTCCTCCGAGTGCGAGATTTGGCCCTTTGGAAAAAAGATTCCAAAGAAGCTCAATACGTCCGCAAGCTAGGAAACAAGCCCCATACGACCTATAAAACCTATCGCGAGTTCTGCGAAACCCGCCCGCCGGAAGTCGTGGCCAACATCGCCCTCTGCCTCATCCACCAGACCAACTACCTGCTCGACCAGCAAATACGCCGGCTGGAGAAAGATTTCGTGCAGCACGGTGGCCTCCGCGAGAGGATGACCCGCGCCCGTTTGCAGCACCGGAACAAACCGCCCCAGCCATGAGTCCTCTGAAGACACCACCTGTGTCGCATAAGCCCCTGACACCCCGTCACCCAATGAGTCTCATCAGACCTATGGAACCCATGAATCCAATCCCAACTCCGAGACCAGAGGTGCTGGGGAACATCAAGGCGCTGCTATGAAGAAGGGGTGGCAAACAAAGACGGTCAGCGAGATTGCCAAGCACTCGCTCGGCAAGATGCTCGACAAGGCCAAAAACAAAGGTGAGCCGAAGCCGTATCTCCGAAACCTCAATGTCCGCTGGTTCGACTTTGATTTGTCCGACGTGCTTGAGATGCGTTTCTTGCCCGAGGAATCAGCCAAATACACCGCCGTCAAAGGCGATGTGCTCATTTGCGAGGGCGGCTATCCCGGACGCGCGGCCATCTGGAAACAAGACGAACCCATCTACTTTCAGAAAGCACTTCATCGGGTGCGCTTCCACGAGCCTGAGCGCAGCAAATGGTTTCTCTACTACCTGCTCTCCAAAGACCTCGATGGTACGCTCAAGAACCACTTCAACGGCGCTGGCATTCAACACTTCACAGGCGAGGCGTTGGCTCAGTTTGAAGTCCCGCTCCCCCCGCTCCCCGAACAGCAGCGGATCGTCGGCATCCTCGACGAAGCGTTTGAGGGCATCGCCACCGCCAAAGCCAACGCCGAAAAAAACCTCCAAAACGCCCGCGCCCTCTTCGAAAGCCACCTCCAATCCGTCTTCAGCCAGCGAGGTGAGGGGTGGGTGGAGAAGCGGCTCGGAGAGGTTGCTAAGAGGATTTCCACAGGTCCGTTTGGAACAATGCTACACAAATCAGATTACGTTCCCGATGGCATCCCGTTGGTAAACCCAATGAACATCGTGGATTCGCGCATAGCTCCGTCGAACAAGATGATGGTGAACGAGGAAACGAGAGAGCGGCTTCTCAGCTATGTTCTCAAAGCTGGCGACATCGTTATCGGACGACGAGGCGAATTGGGTAGATGCGCCCTGGTAACTGAGCGTGAAGAGGGATGGTTATGCGGAACAGGATCATTCTTCGTGCGGCTTTCTGACTGCATGGATGGCAAATTCTTCGTTGCCCTCTTTGGGTCGCAGCAATTCAAGGTGCTACTTGAGGGGAGCGCTGTTGGAACGACGATGAGCAGTTTGAATCACGGTATCCTCAATGATTTGCGCCTGCCTGTTCCTCCAATTGCCGTTCAAAGAAAGGAGATGGCAAAAGCGGACGAACTCTTGTCCGAAATCCAACGCCTCGAATCCCTCTACGAGCGCAAGCTCGCCACACTGGAGGCGTTGAAGAAGTCGCTGCTGCATCACGCCTTCACCGGCCAACTTTAGGAATTGACCATGCCCGACAACGAACCGCCGCAATCCAGCATCATCCTCTACCAAACGGAAGATGGCCGGACGCGCATTCAGTGCCGGTTTGAAAACGAGACGCTCTGGCTGACACAATCGCTGATTGCAGAGCTGTTTCAAGTCACGGTACCGACCGTGAACGAGCACCTGAAAGGTATCTTTGCCGACGGTGAACTGGAGGCCGGGGCAACTATTCGGAAATTCCGAATAGTTCGCCAGGAAGGCTCCCGCGAAGTCACCCGCGAGATCGAGCACTACAGCCTCCCGGCCATCCTTGCGGTCGGCTACCGGGTAAGCAGCCATCGCGGCACCCAGTTCCGCCAGTGGGCCACCGCGCGTTTGAGCGAGTATCTCGTCAAGGGCTTCACGATGGATGACGAGCGGCTCAAAAATCCGCCCGGCAAGGGCCAGACGGATTACTTCGACGAGCTGCTGGAGCGCATTCGGGACATTCGGTCCAGTGAGCGGCGATTCTATCAGAAAGTGCTGGACATTTACGCGACGAGTGTGGACTACCAGCCGAACACCGATCTGTCTCAGCAGTTTTTCGCCACGGTGCAGAACAAGATGCATTGGGCCACGCACGGCCACACGGCGGCGGAGATTATCCACCAGCGCGCCGACGCAACCCAACCGTTGATGGGCCTCAAGACCACGCGCCCCGGCCAGATCATTCGCCGGGAAGATGTTTCCGTGGCCAAGAACTATCTCAGCGAATCGGAACTGCAAACGCTGAATCGGATCGTGAACCTCTACATCGAGTTTGCGGAACTCCAGGCGCTCGATCGTAGGCCGATGACGATGCGCAACTGGATTGACAAGCTGGATGAGTTCTTGAAAATCTCCGGGCGCAAGCTGCTGGATCACGCTGGGAAAATTTCCGCCGAAACGGCCAGGGCCAAGGTGGAACAAGAATACGACCGTTATCGCGCGCTGGCCGACGCGCAGCCGCGTCCGGTGGATGCCGATTTCGAACAGGCTGCGAAGCAGTTGCAAAAAATGCCGCGTCCGAAGAAACTCAAGAAGCCCAAATCATGAACGAAGCCGAAACCCAACGCCTCGCCACCCTCTACGAGCGCAAGCTCGCCGCGCTCGACGAGTTGAGGAAGTCGCTGCTGCACCAAGCGTTCACCGGTGAGCTGTAAAGGAACCTCCATGCAACACCTGCCCGCCCAGTTTCAAGACCACTCCATCCGCCGCGTCTATGACGAGGACACCGAAACCTGGTGGTTTTCGGTGGTGGACATTGTTCAGGTGCTCACGGATCAGCCAGACGATCTCGCGTCCCGCAAATATTGGAACAAGCTGAAACAAAGACTTGGCGCAGAAGGCAGCCAACTGGTGACAGATTGTCACCAGTTGAAAATGACCGCCGCCGACGGCAAGCAACGGCTTACCGACGTGGCATCCGCCGAAACTCTGCTGCGCTTGGTGCAGTCCGTGCCCAGTCCTAAGGCCGAACCGATCAAGCTGTGGCTGGCCAAGGTGGGTTATGAGCGGATGCAGGAGATGGCCGACCCGGCACTGTCGCTGGATCGCGCCCGCCAGACCTGGCAGAAGCACGGGCGCAGTGAAAAGTGGATACAGCAGCGCATGACAGGGCAGGAAAGCGCAACAAGCCGACCGACTATTGGGCCAACCACGACATCGAGAAGGGCGAGGAATTCGCCATTCTCACCAACATCATTCATCAGGAGTGGTCGGGCGTGAGCGTGAAGGCGCACAAGGGCATGAAGAGTCTCAAGAGCCAGAATCTGCGTGACCACATGAACGAGGCGGAGTTGATTTTTACGGCGCTGGCGGAGCTCTCTACCCGCCAGATTGCCGAGAGTGTGGAAGCCACCGGCATGATCGAGAATGAGTCCGCCGCCAAGACCGGCGGGCAGCTGGCCAAACGGGCGCGGCTGGAGCTGGAGGGCAAGACTGGCAAGAAGGTGGTTTCGGGTGAGAACTTTCTACCTCCGCCGCAGCGCAGGAGCCTGAAGAAAAAGTGAACGAAGCCGAAACCAGAGCCGAGCACATTGATCCCGCGCTGAAGGAGGCGGGCTGGGGTGTCGTCGAGGGCAGTCGCATTCGGCGTGAGTATTCGATTGCACCCGGTCGCATCGAAGGTCACGGTCGGCGCGGCAAGGCGCTCACGGCGGATTACGTGCTGGAGTATCGCAACACCAAGCTCGCCGTCGTCGAGGCCAAGGCGTGGGATGAAGCGTTGACCGAAGGCGTGGCGCAGGCCAAGAATTACGCTGGGAAAATGGCCGTTCGCTTCACCTACGCCACAAACGGGCAGGGCATCTACAGCATCGACATGCTCGAAGGCACAGAGCGCGAGGTGCCGCATTATCCTGGACCGGAGGAACTCTGGAACCTGACGTTTGCCGAAGTGAACGCGTGGCGTGAGCGCTTCGTCACCGTGCCGTTTGAGGACAAGGGTGGCTCTCATCCTGGCCGCTATTATCAGGACATCGCCGTCGAGCGGGTGATGGAGGCCATCGCCGCCGATCAGCCGCGCATCCTGCTCACGCTCGCCACCGGCACGGGCAAGACGTTCATCGCGTTTCAGGTTGCCTGGAAAATTTTTCACAGCCGCTGGAACTTGAGCCGCGAACCCTCACGCCGTCCGCGCATCCTTTACCTAGCCGACCGGAACATCCTCGCCAACCAGGCTTACAACGCCTTTTCTTCATTTCCCGAGGACGCGATGGTACGGATCGCGCCGGAAGACATCCGCAAGAAGGGCAAGGTGCCGAAGAACGGCAGCCTGTTCTTCACCATCTTCCAGACGTTCATGAGCGGCCCGCCGAAGGATGGCAAACCATCGCCCTATTTCGGCGAGTATCCGCCGGACTTCTTTGACTTCATCGTCATCGACGAGTGTCACCGCGGCGGCGCGAACGACGAGAGCAACTGGCGCGGCATCATGGATTATTTCGCCCCCGCCGTTCAACTCGGCCTTACCGCCACACCCAAGCGCAAAGACAACGTGGACACGTACGCTTATTTCGGCGAGCCGGTGTATGTGTATTCGCTCAAGGAAGGCATCAACGATGGTTTCCTCACGCCGTTCAAGGTGAAGCAAATCTCCACGACGCTCGATGACTACGTATACACGCCGGATGACACAGTCGTGGAAGGCGAGATCGAAACCGGGAAGCGTTACATCGAGACCGACTTCAACAAGCTCATCGAGATTAAGGAACGCGAAGCGTACCGCGTGAAGTTGTTTATGGAGCAGATCAACCAGAACGAGAAGACGCTGGTTTTCTGCGCCACGCAGCTTCACGCGCTGGCCGTGCGCGATCTCGTCAACCAGATGAAGACGAGCAAAGACCCGAACTATTGCCAGCGGGTTACGGCCAACGACGGCGCACTCGGCGAGCAGCACCTGCGCGATTTTCAGGACAACGAAAGAATCATCCCGACCATCCTCACAACCTCGCAGAAACTTTCCACCGGCGTGGACGCCCGCAACATCCGTAACATCGTGCTTATGCGCCCGATCAACTCCATGATCGAGTTCAAGCAGATCATCGGTCGCGGCACGCGACTCTACGATGGCAAGGATTTCTTCACGATCTATGACTTCGTGAAGGCGCATCATCATTTCAGTGATCCGGAGTGGGACGGTGAGCCGATGGAGCCGGAGCCCAAAGAGCCAAGGGAGCCGAAGCCGGAAGCAGCGAGGAAGCCCGATGAAGTCCGCGAAAGATCGGAAGAATACGCGAGACGGCAGAAGATCAAAGTAAAACTCGCCGACGGGAAAGAGCGCACTATTCAGCACATGGTGGCCACTACGTTTTGGCATCCTGACGGCACGCCCATGTCCGCGCAGCAATTCCTAGAAATGCTCTTCGGTAAGCTGCCCGAGTTTTTCAAAAACGAAGAAGAACTCCGCACCTTGTGGAGTGCGCCTGACACCCGCGCAAAACTCCTGCAAGGATTGGCCGAGAAAGGATTCGGCAAAGACCAGTTGGCGGAGATGCAAAGGCTCATCGACGCTGAAAAGAGCGATCTCTTCGACGTGCTAGCCCACGTCGCCTACGCGCTTGCCCCTATCACCCGTGAGGAACGGGCACAGAAGGCAAAGATCATTATCAGCACGCACTTCAACAGCCAGCAGCAGGTCTTCCTCGACTTCGTGCTGTCCCATTACGTGAGCGTTGGTGTCGAGGAACTCGATCAGGAAAAGCTCACGCCGTTGCTCCGCCTCAAATACCACGACTCCATTGCCGATGCATTGGCGGATCTCGGCAAGCCCGACGAAATCGGGAGAATCTTCGCGGGCTTCCAGAAGTATCTGTACCAAGCCGCAGCCTGAGTGTTTGGAGATGGTCGAGGGGGCGGGGCTGCAGGTATCGAGGGAAAAAAGGGAACATTCTGAATTGTTAGTCATGACCTTCTCTTCAGACCGAAGCGGAATGGGCTCGGCTGAGCACGGCATTCGGGGGCGTAGGCGATTTCCGGTTTGCTTGATTAGCGATTACCTTGACCGGGAGGGTTGTGAGTCTTGATTCTTGCGGGAGTACCTGACAGAAGCGTTTGTTATGGCAAGACCCTTGCCCATTGAATATCCCGCCGGGGCGTATCATGTTACCTCGATGGGCGACGAGGATTGGGAAAGATTTTATATTTGACCGTCTACACGTCTTCGCTTTGAAAAGCAAAATAGAAAAGTCTGGCACAAACCCTCTGGCCCGTCTCAGACGAACTTGATCAGCTGGCGCTTTTTCGGGAGAGGGTCGCGCCGTTGGTCGGCGCGTGAGACGGAACTCGTCAAAGAAGTACGGCCGGATCTGGGGAAAAAAGTGTCGGATGACGTCGAGTCGCGCGACTCCGCCCGTAGCAAAGGCGATGGCGGCGCATCCGTTCAATTTCGGCTTGGAAGAGCAGGGCTGTTAGGATGGAAGAGGGGTCAAGTCGCCGGTTGACGGAAGGAACTGAATGGGAAACATGGGAAGCGAGCGGAAGAGCTTGGGAGGAAACGGCGCGGACGAGAGAACGAGGCGCGCGCGATGCCGATGTGTTTGTGTCGGACCTTGGGAGGGCATAAGTTAACCGACATCGGCAAGGTATTGGGTTTGAAGAAGTCCTCGTCGATGAGTCCGGCTTGTTTATCCATGAAGGGAAGGATAAAAACCGAGAAACGGCTGGCGATTAGGGCACGCAGCATTGAGGAGCTTCTAATAGGCCAACAGCAGACCTGTCTGTTAATGGGGGACACCTTTCCCGTTTCTTCCTGTCAAGTGGTTTTCTCAGTAGCCTGTTACCGTCTATTAGCGTCTCGCAAAAGGAGAATCATAAAATGATCACCATCCTAAGCCCACGGGTAAAAAGGAGCGGCGGTAGCGTACATCTCGCTTCTCGCCCGCCTGATTTAAACGGCAGGACAATAGGACTGTTAGACAACGGGAAACGCAATTTCGACGTTTACCTTGACTGCACTGAAGAATTGCTCAAAGAGAAGTTTACTTTCGCCACGATCCGCCGCCGGAAGCCTTCACCGTTAAGGGGCATTCCCCGGGATCTTCTGGAAGAAATGGCGGAGCAATGCAATACCATCATCACGGGCAGCGGTGACTGAGGTTCCTGCTCCTCGTGGAGTGTCCACGACCTTATCGAATTTGAAAAGCGCGGCATCCCAGGTGCAGTAATCTGTACGGACGTTTTTGAGCACACTGCGCGAGTTCAGGCCAAAGCTCTTGGAATAGCGGGTGCGGGTATTGTCATCGTGCCCCATCCATTTAGTGGGGTCGATCCGGGAGAAGTTACGAAAAAGGCAAAGTCGGCGATCGATCAAGTAATAGCAGCGTTGATCAAGCCTCGTCCTATTCCTGAACATCCGCTCTAGAGCCGGTTTTTTTGTCTGAGAGGATTTGGTGATTGTCTATGGCACTTAAGGCTGAGCGAATACAAATCGGGGATTCCATTGAAGAGGCCAATGAATACCTTTACGCAAACGGAATGACGGATGGCCTCCCGGTAATTTCTCCTACCGAGGATCGGGTCATGAGGATGTGCAAGGGAGTCGCGCTCGACCCCGATTTCGAAGTCGCCTTACTCCCGCCGGAATGGTCACCAGCCACAGTTGAAGCCATTGCCATCAATGCCGTGATGGCGGGCTGTCGTCCGGAATACATGCCTGTGCTTGTCACCGCGGTGGAAGCGATGGCTTGCCCGGAGTTCGTTCTTTTGGGAGTGTTGGCTTCCACCGGTGGTTATGGCGTTTCAGTTATGTTAAACGGCCCTATCAGAAAGGAAATCGACCTGAATTGCTCAAACAATTTGTTCGGTCCGGGCACAATGTCCAATGCTACGATAGGAAGAGCCATCCGGTTGATCCAACTTAACATCGGCGGCGTGGTTCCCGGCGTTACCGACAAGTCTTGTCATGGGTGGCCTGGGAAATATACGCTTTGTTGGGGCGAAAACGAAGAAGCCTCACCGTGGGCCCCTTATCACGTTGAAAAAGGGTTTAGTCCAAACGACAGTGCGTTGACTATTTTCGCGGCGGGCTCATTGTGTCGGATTGGTGCCGGATGGACAACCAAGGGATTAGGTGCGCTGGAGTCGCTCGCCTATGGAATGCGACCCGTGGGGCCAATGCTCCAAGGGTTAGGCAATGGCGCCAGACCGCTAATTGTTTTGGGCCCCGAGACTGCCCAGCAAATTTACAAAGACGGTATATCCAAGGCCGCAGTACGCGAATACTTTTTTGCCAATGCGCGTTGCCGCTTTGAAGAAAACTATCATCCGGACAGCGGTGAAAAATTGAGTTTCGAGCAAATGCTGAAGTGCTCGACTAATTTATGGCCAGACGGCACAGTGAGTATTGCCGATAGAGCGGACGATATCGCGGTGGTGGTAGCCGGCGGGCCCGGACGTCAATCAGTCTTTTTTCCAGCCAACGCCCGTTCCACACCCGTTACGTTAAAAATCGATCCTGCGATTCGCGCCAAAATTGGCTGAAAGGAACAGAATCCTATGCTACTCAAGCAGGCTTTTTTTGTTTGGGCCTTAACGGGTCTGATGGTTTCGTTGAACGAGGTAGGTGCTGCCACCCTGCTTGAAAGCGCTAGGAAAGAAGGGGCTGTCGTCTTTTATGCAAGTGTGCCGCAGGATCAAATTTCACGATTGAGTGACGGGTTCGAGAAAAAGTACCCACCGATCAAGGTGCAAGCACTGCGGGCCGGTCCCTCCCGGATATTGAGCCGAGTTATGACGGAAGAGCGCGCGGGGAATCCGTTGGTGGACGTCATCAACCTCGATACATTCAATGCCTGGGTGCTCAAAAGCAAAGGTTTCCTTCAGCCATACCGGTCTGACGAGATGGAGGCTTTTCCGGATGAGTTCAAGGACGCCGAGGCCATGATGCCGTGCTGTATGTATGTGCTCACGAACGTTATGGCTTACAACACCCGGTCGCTTTCGCAGAGGGATATTCCCAAAACTTACGCGGACCTTCTTGACCGGAAGTGGAAGGGCAAGATGGGCTTGGACAATGATGACGCAAAGTGGTTCGCGCCACTCGTTGCGATTTGGGGAAAAGAAAAGACGGTGAATTATTTTCGGTCTCTGATGAAGCAGGATCCCAGTATGGTCCGCGGTCACGCCCTCCAGACGGAACTATTAGCGGCGGGAGAGTTCTCCTTGGCGGTGAACCTTTTCGGGTATCAGGCCCTGGAGCTGCAATCGCGGGGCGCTCCGATAGAAATTATCCAGGCCGATCCAGTGATTGCGCGGGCGGGGCATTTACTCTTGCCGAAACGCGCGCCGCACCCGAACGCAGCGAAATTGTTTATTGATTATCTCCTATCCGCTGAAGGACAAACGCTGTTGGCCAAAATGGGAAGAGAGGTGGCGCGCCGGGGTATAGCCATCAGGCATCCCCGGCTTCTTCAAGGCGTTAAGGTACAGACCGTCAAATCGGAATCGCTGGTGAATTTCGAAGAGCTGAGTCAGCTGTATAACTCCATTGTGAAGTAGCGTGCTGCTCGTGACGACGAAATTCTCGGATGGCTGAGGGGGAACGCAAAGCCTTCTTGGCTGTCCGCTCGACTGCGATCAAGCAACTCCAGCAGCTGCGAACTGAGACAGCAACGAGTTGCTCTACTCAAGAGGTCGCTGCTTGATATGGGGGAGAACCGGAAATTCGACGCCGCCGGCTTTTACAGGAAAATTGGGACTTGACCTGTCCGAGGGAATCCAGTTTTACAAAAATCCCGCCAACCAAGAAGAAGGTTTAAAGATCTTGGGCAAATACCTACGCGTTTCGCTAGATAAGAACAGGTCCGTCGTGGAGGAAGGCTATGAGACCTACCGCGATATGACCGTGAAAATGCCTTATCCCGACCCAACTGGATTGAAAATCATTCTGGAAGCCGTTGCAGAATCCAACCCGAAGGCTAAAGGGGTGAATCCAGCATCTTTTGTGGACGGCTCGTTTGTCGAACGGTTGGAAAAGAAAGGCTTCTTTGAAAGGAGTAGCTTCTAATTGAACTGATAACAGGCGACGCAATTGGGAAGAGCCTCAGTTTACTTGGTGCCGGAATCTCGCCGAGGGACCCGCGCGTTAGAAAGCGTGGCCGGCATTTGTTTGTCGGGCAAAATCGTAGTAATGTTTCGCTCAACGGTAAAGCACCTGCTGCGCCGTTGTAGCCGTGACACGAATATGGCTAATCCCATAGTTCAAACCGAATCCGCCCCAGACACTCTACTTTCGGAGGCCGTTGTTCTCACGCGCTTGGATAAGGCCGTCGGTTGGGCGCGAAAATATTCTCTGTTCCCCTATCCGTTCGCGACTGCTTGTTGCGCCATGGAGTATATGTCGCTATCGATGTCGCCCTACGACATCGACCGCTTCGGCGCGCTTTTACCCCGCTTTAGCCCGCGCCAGGCCGATCTGCTGATGGTTATCGGAACCGTCAATCACAAACTGTCGCCGGTGCTAAAGCGAGTTTATGAGCAAATGTGTGAACCAAGGTGGGTCATGGCATTCGGGGCTTGCGCCGCTAGCGGCGGCTTCTACGACAACTACGCCACAGTGCAAGGGATCGATCGAATCATACCGGTGGATGTTTACGTCCCCGGCTGCCCCCCGCGGCCTGAAGCGGTGCTCGACGGTCTCATGCAGCTTCAAGGCCGGATCGCGACCCAGAAGCATCCCCTGTAAATAGTCTCGCAGTTTTTCCTCGCCCGACGGGCACTTGACGCTTCGGTCCAGAAGGTTCTAAATAACTTTCATGAACGAGACCAACGATCATCCCGGAACAATATACCCGAACGACCAATACCATCATGGAGTCGTGACCAAGCTTTTCCCGTCCAATAACACCGGGATCGTTCGCACCGAGAGCGGGCGCGAGCTTACCTTTTCTTATGAGCTGGTCATTCTTTGTGGCGAGGCAAGAACCCCCGGGGATTTAATAGAAGGGGAGCCGGTGGGTTATGATCTGGGCTGGACGTCAAGCGGTCTTAGAATCACGAAGATCAAAACCTATCCCAAGCGAGCCGAGTAAAGCGGGCGCCAAGCCTACAGCGGGAGAGAAGTTAGGGCCAATATCTGCCTGCCCAATATTTCACCGACGAAAACGCCCAGTAGAGCCATATAAAAAAGACCCGTGGCCGCCATGGTGTGCGGGATTTTTAAGGTTCGCCAAATCATTCCAGACAAAATCAGCGGCGCGATCTGACCTACCAGGACCCGAAGTGCCCAAAGGGTCGCGTGGTTGGTCCAGAGCCGGGCAAAGCCGGCATCGATCTGCGGTGAGCCGTGAAAGTAAAGCACTGGTAGGACTAGCACAAAACAGGCGGCTTGAAGCAACAGGGCGACGACGAAAAATTTGTAGATGCGGATGAACGGATCGAGGCTTTGGCCGGTATCGATCAAATACCAGTGGCCGATGAGCATGCCGACGGTGACGCTGCCCAACAACAGGGAAGAAAGAAAAAAACTCGCGGGGTAAATCACGCTCTCCAAGGAAAAAACAGACGCGGAGTGAAAGCCGCGGGCGGTCAAGATAAGGCCGATCAGGCCCGTGATAATGGAGGCGGAAAAGCTTCGTGCCCTAAACCGTTGCCAATCGGTCCACAAGGAAGTCATATAGCAAGCGAATGTCACCACGAACGCAACGTGAAATGAGATCTCGGCCGCGATCCCCCAGGTAAAAACCTGCGAGATACTCTCCCAATAAATTCCGCTCTTTCCCCACAGCCCGAGCAAAGCGATGATGAATAAAACCCCTCCGGTAGATTTATAGAAAGCCCTTTCGATCTCGTGAAAGGGCGTCACCGATATGGCGAACAATCCCCCCAGCGCGATTTGCTGGAAGAAGATAAGGAAGCTGCTCGAGAAGCCTTGCATGATTCACGCTGGGATACCGGATGAATTCGGCCTCTCCGCGACATGCATGCAAACCGACCCGCACAAAAATTTGCGCCACCTGATATGCTCAAAACCGGTTTGCTTTAGGATCTTAGCCACCATCATGGGGGAGTGAAAAGTTCTTACCGATTCCGACAGGTATTGATACGCATCGCGATCACGGGCGAGCAGCGCGCCGATCCACGGCACAAGGCGGTAAAAATATAGGCCGTAAAATTTTGCGAACAGACCGGTCGAAGGCGGGAACATATCCAAGGTCACTATTCTCCCCCCCGGCCGCAAGACGCGAAAAGCCTGGCTAAAGAAAAGCGCCAAATCCGAAACATTTCTCAAGACGAACGCGCTCATGACGCCGTCAAAGACGGCGTCGCGAAACGGCGCCACCAAGGCGCTGCCTAGGACAAAGTGAGTTTGTTCGCCGTGCGGCAATCTGCGGCTTTTTGTTTGCGCCAACTTCAACATCTCCAGGGAGAAGTCCAGCCCGACGATCCGCCCGCCGCCGGTCGCCCCTTCGACGCGAGCCCCGGCCTTGGCCCGGGGCTCTTGCTCAGGATTTCGCCCCACGGGTTTGTCCGTGGGGCTCCACTTCAACGCGGAAAAAGTAAGGTCGCCGGTTCCGGTGCCGAGATCGAGAATGAGAGGGTTGTCAGCGGTCCATATGCTTTGAATCGCCTGCTTTCGCCAGCGGTTATCGAGACGGAAACTGATCACGCGGTTAAGCAGGTCGTAACGCCGCGCAATCCGATTGAACATGTGTTGCACGGCGCGGTCACGCGGGTTTTCAGACGCGGCCATTGTTTGATAGGTAGCGTGAGTTGCCGATAGCTCCAGGTCGGATCAGCCACGGACGTGGCGGCCCGACCTAGAAATCTCTGTCGATAATCAACTGGACGAGTGTCTTGAGCCCGTTGCGATAGAGCGAAGGCGAAAATTTCCTGAGCGATTTCAGCGCGTCTTCGGCATACTGCCGTGAAAGCGCTTTGGCTTGTTGGATGGCGGGACCCGCCTTGATGGCTTCCAGCGCCGTCGAGATCTGATCCTCTGACGGTCGCGCCTGCTTGAAGACTTCGCAGACCGCGGTATCGCCAGCAATTAGCGATAAAATGATCGGCAAAGACGGATTCCCGTCACGCAAATCCATGCCTGTGGGCTTACCGAGAAGTTCCAAATGGCCGACGACGTCCAGAATGTCGTCGATGATTTGAAACGCGATGCCCATGTTAAGGCCGTAGCTGTGGGCCGCGTCAATCAAAGCAGAGTTCGCGCCGGCGAGATAAGCTCCGACCTTGGCCCCAGTTTGGAACAGGGACGCGGTTTTCCTTCTGACAATTTCAATATAGTCATCGACGGTTACGGCTTTGTTGCGGTTGAAAATCCCCTGAAGGATCTCCCCCTCGGTCAACAGCGCGCAGGCGTCGGCCGTCCATTGAACCACCGTCTCGTCGAATTTTCCCGCGAACTCGAATGCCTTGATGAAAAGAAAATCCCCGGCCACCAGTGTCGATTTGAGGCCGAATTTTTTGAATGCCGAATCCTTGCCGCGCCGGGTTTCCGCCCCGTCGAGAATGTCGTCATGGAGCAGGGTTGCGGTATGAATGAGCTCGATCGAGGTCGCGATGTCCACGATGTCTTGAGTCCGTTTGCCATCGAAAGCGAGAAAGGCCAACAGGGTGACCGCCGGCCGTACTCTCTTCCCGCCTCCCAGAATAAGGTGCGCGGCGATATCCGTTAACGCTTGTTCACGGGAACGGATCGCCCGGGCGAGATTTTGTTCCACGAGATCGAGCTCTTCGGAAACGTAACTGAAAGGATCATCGGCCCCGCGAAGGGAGGGAATCCTGTGTGGGACGGCGGAGGGAATGGCGGAATTGGGTTTCACGGGTTTATGTCTTGAATCTCGAATACCAAGGCGACAGGCCACAAAAGATAGCAGGAAAAATGTCATAGATCGGTAGCCAGGTCAAGCTGAACTGCTGCGATCAAAGCTCATTGAGATCGGCCTGCGCCGCCGCCCTGAGCATTGAGCGTAGCCATTGGCCCTGGATCGCGCGAAAAGCTTTATGGGGCGAAATTGTTGGGTGAGGGGGATTACGTGTCAACGGTTGGTCGACCCAGCGCGGCTACGCCG
>ORMF011787275.1_pt1 | contig 15067 bp, 8 predicted proteins | sample 1779871 | NCBI WGS metagenome assembly ORMF01 (sample SAMEA104232316, study PRJEB22302) | groundwater metagenome | biome: forest; feature: aquifer; material: groundwater | place: USA | collected 2011-08-07 | depth 5.4 m | reverse complement strand
GTCCGAAGCCTGATCCAAGCCATTACCGACTACATCAACAATCACAACCAGAATCCCCAAGCGTTCGTATGGACAGCTTCAACTGAAAAGATCATGAAGAAAATCGCCAAATGTAAAGAAGCGTTAGGGACACTACACTAGGGAGACTCACAAACGGGAAGTGCGACGCGGGGTGCATCGTGCAAACTGGGTATGGCGTCAACCCAGTAATTGTGGAGGGCGGTCGTGGCTGTAATGTCGAATTGTAAACCAATATTGCGGAGTTAAGAAAATAATGAATCCGTTTCTTGTAGATTCTATTGGAGCCACATTAAATGTGCTCAGCTATATTAGCGTATTCCCTTCTAAGATGCTGCGGCCCAGGTTCGACAAGGAGTCTTGGGGAGCAGTTGTCGAAGCATGGGTTACTGGTAATCTGTTGATGTCGATAGTACTACTTGCGACTGTGCCGACGAACGTCAAATGGGTTCATCAGATAGTTACTCTATATATCCTTTTACGAATAATAGAAATCGTCGTTTTTCAATTCAACTCACAAATCTACGGCGGATATCCAGGAAAAGACCGGCCTCGCCTGCATTACACGGTGCTCAGCTATCGACGTAGTATTTTCCTCGCCGGACTTTTGTATGTCGAGGTGATTATGTGGTTTGCGTGTGTATATCGGTTATATGCGAACCATTTCACTTCTTCCAATGTCAGCCTAACTCATCCATTGAAAGCTTTGTACTATAGTGTCGTCACGATGACGACAATCGGTTACGGCGATGTATCTGCAATCACAACATTTGGATTTGGTGTCGTGATCGCCCAGGCTTTGATTGGAATCTTTATGACTTTGTTGATCCTTGCACGGCTTGTGTCGTACTTACCGCGACCGGATACTTTAGATCCGATCGAAAAGCAACCTGCGGAAGACTGACAATCAATTTCTTTTCAGAACGGGTGCGGAAGCTTCAACAAGAAGACTCGCCTAGTCTCTCGAGAACACAGCGCATGGAGTGGACCCCTAAAGTGAGGCAGCCGATGTTGCTACGCTTTGCGGAGAAAGTATCTGGGAGGTGGCAAGGAGGCGGGTAGGCAGGTATCCGGAAGCGTTCGGGCGGATGGCGCTGGAAGGGATGAAGAACTGCTCGAGTGTGACGGCGCTGGCGGAGGAGTTGTGAGTTGATCGCACCGTGCTATATCACTGGCAAAGGAACAGGGACCCGGGTGAAGAGGGAACAGTATCAACGGCACGCTCCCCGGTACGAAAGCTTCGGAAAGAGGCGCGGGATCTGAAGCGGGTGCTGGCGGAGAAGGCATTGGAAGTGGGTTTGTGCAAAGGTGTTTTGCAAAAAGTCGAGGCTCGGCGCCAGAGCAGCGGCGGCTCTGGCGGAAAGGCGGCTACGACCAGATGCGGGAAGTGATGCCGATGCAAGGCAGCCTGAGTATCGAGCGCATGTGTCAGATGGGGATAGTGAGCCGGGTAGGATTCTACCGCTCGCTGCAGGAGCGGGTGCCACGAGAGGAAAGCAGCGAAGTGCGGTCCGCGATTCAGCGAATGGTGCTGGAGCATCGGCGGCGCTACGGCTATTGGCGGGTGACGGCGGAGCTAATGCGCAGAAGGATGCTGGTGAATCACAAGCGGGGGGCGCGCATCATGCGAGAGTATAGCCTACTGGCGGTGCAACCCAAACATTTTGTGACGACCACTGATTCTGACCAGGAGCTGGACATCTATCTGAACTTGGCGCGGCGCATGAAGCTGACTGGGATTGAACAGCTCTGGGTAGCCGGTATCACCTACATTCGGCTGCAGACCGAGTTTGTCTCATTTTGGATGGCTTCTCGCGCAGGGTCGTTGGATGGAAGCTGGACCGCACGCTGACGAGTCGTCTGGCGACGGAGTCACTGCAAGAGGCGATCGCGTCACGCAAGCCCGGTGCTTCCCGGTAGATTTTCTCAGCTTTCGAATCTCGTCTTGATGAGGTACTGAGCCACACTGTCTTCTTCCCAAGGCGATTCGGCACGATCCGGAAGTTTTGCTATCCTTCATGTAAGTGGTTGTCCTGCCGTTCGTGTCCAATTAAGTATCATTCGGGCCGCCATCCCCTGCAGGTCAACACGGAGCAGGCATTATACTGTCAGTGCCGGACCGCTTACTTTCTGGCAGCGTTCTTGGCGCCATACTGAAGGAGCTTCCGGATCTCGCTCCATCGACCGACTTCCATTTGACAATACTCCTATATTTGCTAATCTAATCTTATACCTCTCCATTTATCGAACCCAGCGTAACAAAATAGCAGTAGGTTTCGCCTCGACCCAAGCTCTTCGATTTGACAACTCGATGTCGCCTTTCACGCTAAACGAGTACCCTTTCCTTAAGGTATCCCTGCGCCAAGACCGCAGGGGGTCGAAACGTTATTAAATTAAAAATATGCCGACAATTTCAAAATATGGTCTGATTTTTGCGGTATTAATTTCGTTGCCAGCAATATTGTCACTATTATTCCCTGTCCATTGCAGCAATACTTTCTTTTGCGGAAATTTTGGAGGATTTATTGGGAATTTACCTTGGACTCTCCTAATACCGTCGTCTCTTTCATTAAGCTATGGTTTTATATTAAACGCAGCAATATTTTATTTGGTAGGAAATTTGATAGAAAATTATTCTAATTCCGGCCATACAAACATTACTAATCTTATCACGATCCTTATCCTAACCGTTTTGAGCATTTATGCTTTCTTTGGCAGCTATTTTGTTTTGAAGCTTAGTTAGGTATTTTAAAATTCAGACAATTCTAACTACAACTACTCGGACTTAGGTTCCCGCCGCGATTGCGCCGCATTGAGCAAAGCCAGAGATATGCTATGCCCATCGTTTCTATTCGCGTCTGCCCCAAAGATACGCATCGGGATTGCACTACGGTCGATTCCTTGCATCCGCGCGTATCCGAGCAACAGGTTCTGCCCGGCAGACACGTGAAGCCCAACCTGGAGCCAAGCCACGGCTAGTGTTCCAGTCACGCCTGAGTCGACCAGGGTAGGTTGCGGCGCTTCACTAGACTGGAACTCGAGTGAAACTGAAAACCCCACAGAGCCTAACGAGAAACTTAGATCCGTGAGAGCCAATTCCTCGATAGCCCGCAGATAAACTGGCATTCTTAGCCCTCCTTCCGTTGGCTCCGCTTCTCCGAACTCCAACGCACCAGAGGGCGGCTTCGTGGCGCTGACTGTTCTTTCTCGCAGAGACTTGGGCGCAACCGTCGGCGGCGGCTTAGGGCAGGGCGTGATACCGCGCGCGGTGCGAGTGGGACGCGAGGTATCGACGTTCGTGATCCGCCTCAGCGTCCGGATCAGGTCCAGGTTGTTCAGCACTCCGTCGCCGCCGCGCACTGTGTCCGTGTCGAGGGCGAAGGAGTCCATGGCGTCGAAGCGGTCCGTGCACGCCGCCGGTGCGAACCCCGGCACCTGGGTCACGGCGCGCAGGGCGTAGATCAGGTCAAGGTTGTTCAGGAGGTTGTCGCCGAAGCCGGGTGCGGTGTCGGAGCCGGATGGGAACGCGTCACCAACTAAGTAGGTCGCAGGGACCCCGGCCTGGATTACTGTGAAAGTTTGGCCAGCGACGGTCATAGTTCCTGTGCGGGGATTCGCACTTGTATTTGCCGCCACTGAGTAATTGACCGTGCCGTTGCCGTTTCCCGGACTCCCGGAGGTGATCGTGAGCCACGCGTCATTTCTCGTTGCAGTCCAGCCACATCCCGTTGTTCCGCCGACCGACACCGATCCGGTGCTAAGCGTAGCTGAGAACGACTGGGATGTTGCGGCGAGTTGATACGCACATGTTGGCACGACTAACGTTAAATTAGACGATCGTGTAAGCGTCCCGTCCGTCGCCTGAAACTGAAACGGAAAGGTTCCGGGCACAATCACATTGGGGACTGTCACACTCAAAGATACAGACGGAGTGGGATTCGTTCCAAGATTGATTGTTGTTGGAGCGAATGAGCAAGAAGCGCCCGTTGGCAGACCAGGACAAGAAGGGATAACCGAACTTTGAAACCCGTCTGAGGCCGAAAGCGAACAAGCCAACTGAGCCGTCCCGCCGGGAGCGGCTGTCGCAGTGGAAACACCGCACGAGACCGCGAAGTCCGGTTGCTTCAGTTGAATGACCTTGATACTGCGAGGCGTACCGCTCAAGACATACAGTGTCTCCGTATTCGGGTCGGTCGCGATGTCCTTCAGATCGGCAACCGGCAACGTTGCAACAACGGTGTTAGTGGCTGTGCTTATCACGTAAATGTCTCGGTTACGCCCTACAGCGAAAATGAAGGATGGGGTGGCGGCTATCGGTCCATAGTCAGTATCGAGAGGTATTCTGGTGAGGACCTGACTGGAAGAGATATCCACTACATCCAACCGGCCATATTCCAGGATGTACGTCCGGGTACCGCTAATTGCAACCGAGGACGAGCCAAAAGGCGCGTCAACAGTACCGGTAACTGTATTCGTGTTTGAATCAAATACCTGAGGCAAGGTCGCTGCTAGCGTATCCTGGCCGTCGCCACATGCATTCCCCGAGACGTAACCCCGTCCCGTTTGCGGATCGATTCCGATACCTAAAGCATAGCGGTTTACGGGAATGGTAGCGATGACGCTGTTTGTGTTCGTTTCCAGTACCTGAATGGTGCTGGGGCTTCCGTCGGACGAGCACCTCGTATTGACCACATACACGAAATTATTCCAGACCGCCGTGAAACCGAGATTGGGGGCCGCTTGGACGTATTGAATCACTGTGTTGCTTGCCAGGTCCGCCACCGCCAGCAGTCCGTTAGATCCAATGAATGCGTTGTCTAACGGAATGTAGGCCCGGCTGCCCACGATCGCCGGTTGGCCGCTGCGGGCCCCGGGGTAAGCCGAGAAAGTGACAAGCCCAGCCGCAGAGCTAGTCGTGAGATCAACAATCCCGAGTTGAGCCGGAATTTCCATTCCCACGTAGGCCTTTCCCCCGCTAACCGTCAAGCGGTCGGGTGTTCCAGTACCCGGCAATGGAATCGTTGCAACGGTCTGGAAGCTCTGGCCTGCCGGAAGGCTGGAAGCCGGAATGCCCCGGCCGGACAAACTAACATCCACCGTTGGCGTCTTTTGATCGTTGCTGGAAATCCTCAAAGTCCCTGATTTGTTTCCCGTGTTGGTTGGGCTGAACCGAATTCGGATGGTTGCAGATTGACCTGCGGCCAGGCTGGATAGAGACCACACGAGGAATTCGTCCGATGTGTTGGGACGCGAGTAATTCAGCGTAAGCAGCGCGTTGCCCACGTTGTGAATGGCCAGGGTGGCTTCACCGATGTCGCCGACATTGACATCACCAACGTTTACTGACGTAACCGGCACATCAATGGCCGGGCCGGCTGTCAGCGTGCCCGCCTCTATGGTAAGAACATTTGCAAACGTATCTACATTGCTGCCACCGATCACGTATATCTTGCTGTTGACAGTGCCGGCCGCGGCTCCGTATCGGGCAGCGCCGATGGAATTGCGTGATGCCCATGCGTTACGAAAGAATGGAGGGCCTCCATCCGGCTTTGACGGATCGAACTCCTCGACTGTATTGAGAGTTCCTGGACTGCCCGTACCCAGACCACCGATCACATAAATCTTGCTTTGCAGGACCGTGATTGCGGCGAGATCACGTCGAGTTGGCATGTCTTCCCGCGTCGTCCAGGTATTCGTGAACGGGTCAAATGCCTCGGTATTTCTCCCGAAGAATGGTGCGCTGGCGATCTGCCCGCCGATTACGTAGATCACATTGTTTACTATCGCTGCTGACGCGTATGAGCGTGGCGTTGGCATGGCGGTTTTTTGATTCCATTGATTCGAGGCTGGATCGTATTCTTCCACTAATGCGCTTAGCGTCCCGTTCGCCAACACGCCTCCAATGACATACAGTTTACCGTTTGCGGCCGCCACAGCCGCGCCACTTCGCTGAGTACCCGCCGTCCCCGTCGTCCACGAGTCGTCGGATGGATTGTAAATCTGGACATACGGAGTGTACGGAGGGCCACCAACCATGTATATCTTCCCGTTAATCACGGCTGCGCCACCTTCGGTCAGGCCAGTTGAGTTATTGATTTGGGTCCAATTGTTCGGCGTGGCCGTGGGGTCATACCGGAGGTTCTTCGTATTCGGGCCGGCTCCGAGGACGTAAATACTCGGTCCAATTGTCGCTACTGCTGGCTGTACCAACGCTTGTGGTGCGACGCCATTGTTCGTCCAAGCGAAATCTATGCCGCCGGAACCCGGTGGCACGGCTGTCGCCGAAATGTTGAAATCGACTGCCGGATTATTAAGATCGTTGCTCGTGATGCGGAAGGTGGCAGTCTTCGCTCCGGTGGAAGTTGGCGTCAGCGTGACTGTAAAGGAAGATGTGCCGGAAGGAAGAACGAAAGGTATTGAAGAGGGCGCCGAAAATTCCGTCGTGCCAGAAACCAGGTAGATGCTCCCGACGTACAAAACCCCTTGGCCGTTGTTCTGTACGGTCACAGTCTGATACGTCGGATTGCTCAACAACGCATTTCCAAGGTTGAAGGAGTTTGTGGGCAGGGAAATGGTTGGAAATACACTCGGCTGGCCGTTTTGCGAGATGGTGTGGACGACCGTCTGCGTGTCTCCCTGGACGGTGATGGATCCGGTCCTTTGCGACGTCGTTGGGTTCTGACTAACAAAGAAACTAACCGAGCTTGGCCCACTCCCGAAGCTGCCCGATTGAATGGTCACAATACCGGTGTCGGAAGATGACGCCCTCCAATTGCAGCCGGTCCCGGTCCCAACTTGAAAGAAGTTTGCGCCTCCAAATTGGTTGGATTTCGTCTGGCTTGGTGAAAGCGAATAGGAGCAGGTGTTCGCAGCACCGGCGGCCTGGGTTACTATAAAATTTAGAATAACTACGCCTTTCCCATCCTGGACTTGGATAGTGCCAGTCCGAGGTGACAGGTTCGTGTTGGCGGTGATGCTATAGTTGACCGTTTGACTACTTGCCTTGAGGCCCGGCGAAGCGACCGTAATCCAAGTGGGGCTGTTGCTGACCACAGACCAGCCGCAAATACTGGAAGTTGAAAGGATGAAACTCCCGGTCCCGGCGTCGGCGGCAAAGTTCTGTGATGTTGAGGACGGCGAGTACGTACAGCCGGTGTTGCGGCCGTCGATCCACACAACAAAAGACTGCGACCAATCCCCGCCCCTGACCACGATGCTCGCCGTTTTGTTTGCGTCCTGGGAGTTAGCGAGCGCGCTGAACTGAACCGTTTGAGTACCGGTGCCGTTTCCTCCCGCCGGTGAAGTAACATTGAGCCATGTCGTGTCCGTGGAGAAAGCCTGCCACGTGCAGCCATCGCTTGTGCTCACCGTGAAATGATCGTTGCCTCCGGCGTACGTGAAGTTGGTGCTAGCGGACAACAATGAATAGATGCATGTTGCTGACGCCCCAACGCCGTGCAAGCTAACCAGTTTTTGCGGGGAAGCATTGATTGAGTTGTTACTAATGGTAATCTGTGCCGATTGGGTGCCCACTGCGTTCGGGCTGAACTGGATTGAAATATCCCGCGATTGATTCGGAGATAGTGAAAATGCCCCGTCCTGGCTGTCTATAAGAGTAAAACCGGAATTCGCTTGCATTGCGATCTGGATTGACAGTGATGCATTGCCAGCATTGCTTAGCGTCAGCCTCGATTGAACGGAGCGGCCGACCCTAACAGTGCCGAACTCCAGCCGGCCCGTTGGGCTGACGTCCAGTTGTGGCCCCGAAGGCAATACCGGACCAATAAATGCAACATTACGGTTCAAATCGTCAACCAACATGTCGAACAGTTTCATCTGGCGACCATCAAACAGATCCTTGCAGAGAGCCGGCTTAAAACTGTCACCTTGCATGTCAATGTGATCGTAACCCATACACTCCACCCGTGACCGAACAGAAGCACCTTCGAACTTCGCGCTGCTGGCAGGAATAAATCCGTCGCTGTCCAGTTGAAATATCTCACCAGTCCATCGCGGTGGATTAGTCATCATGCGCTGCAATAGCGGACCTGTCATTTGCAGGAAGACATGATTGTTCGCTTTTTGGTCGGGCAGATATGCTCCGAACGTCTCAAGGAACTCAGAATCGGATTGAATCGCTCCCATTGACTTAACACTTGTCCTGAAGCCGGCGGAGACCACCGCTAGCGGAGGATTGAACCCATAGTATGCCCGTATTTTGTCGTTGAACCGTGATTGACTGTTTAGCATCCGCAGAAAGTTGTTGGGGTCTGTTTGGAAATAGGTAGCTTTAGGATATCGAAAGTCGTAATCATCCCATAGCGCATCGTGCCTATTCGGATGATTGCTGTCTGTTTCGCAGGGTGAGCAGTCATACGTGTAATTCCAAAAGGCGTAATCCATCGCTACAAGCGTATCATCCCATGCGGCAGGCGATCCGGAAGGCACGTCAAGTCGCCAGAATCTATTAGCTAGGTGCGTCCCGTGGTGGGGCGTTCCAAGGGTGATCAGCATCGAGATCTGGTTTCCGCCGTATTGAAGTTTATAGTACCCGTTTGCATGGGTGTAGTATTCCATGTAAGTGCGTGCCACCAAGCCTCCGAGGCTATGTGCGATAATGACGAACCTCCGATCGTCACTTTGGGAGAGTTGCAGCGAAGCTATAAGCCTATCGATGTGCTCACCCAAACTAATTCCGATTGTCGTAATACTCCGGATGTCGGAGACGTAGTGAAATCGGTAGATCTTATACTTGCTCAGAAGATCTTTCAAGGCAATGTAAAATCTAACGTTGTCAAAGTAATCCGGATTGAGGTTGTCAATGCTGTCCGGCGCACCGACATTCTTGTTCCCGTGAATTCCATGAATCAAGATCAGAGGTATTTTGTTTCCCAGCGCTGTACAGTCTACGGAATCTTCTACCAAGGCGGTCTGGGCGGTTGTGTTAAAACTAGCGAAACCGCCAGGACAAGAACCATTTGGTGTAGCCGCTTTGGGAGGACTAGTCGAGATACCCGCCGCCGCAGAGACCTGATTAGGCCCTGCCGATAGTCCTTTCGTTATCTTCGTAGCAAATCTCGCCCTTTCTCGTTTCTGGGAGTCGCGCGGCCCCTCCGTCGAGGGTTGGTCGAAGGTCACCTTGCGGATTCGGTAGTTGTAGGTGTCGGCGATGTACAGGCCGCCAGCCGTATCCACTGCCACGCCCAATGGTTGACTTAGGATGGCGCTGGTGGCCGAGACTCCGTCGCCGGAGAAACGGAAGCTCCGATTGCCCGCCACGGTGGTGATAATTCCAGCCGGACTGACTTGGCGGATACGGCTGCTATTTACATCGGCGATAAAGAGATAGCCGGAGGCATCTACTGCCACACGAAACGGATATGCCAGTGAAGCGCTGGTAGCCGGACCGCCATCATCGGAAAAGCCGTAATACCCGTTGCCCGCCACGCTTGTGATAATTCCGTCCGCGACGACCTTGCGGATTCGATTGTTGCCAGCGTCGGCTATATAAAGATTGCCCGCTGTATCCGCCGCCACGTCCACTGGGCCGTTCAATTGAGCGTTGGCGGCCGGCCCGCCGTCGCCAGAAAAGCCGATGATCCCGTTGCCCGCTACCGTCGTAATGGTCCCAGCCGTATCGACCTTGCGGATGCGGTAGTTATAGGTGTCGGCGATGTACAGGTTGCCGGAGGCGTCCACCGCCACACCCGATGGATATGCCAGCCTGGCGCTGGTTGCTGGCCCCCCGTCGCCAGAAAAGCCGATGATCCCGTTGCCCGCTACCGTCGTAATGGTCCCAGCCGTATCGACCTTGCGGATGAGGTAGTTATAGGTGTCGGCGATGTACAGGTTGCCGGCGGCATCCGCTGCCAAACCAGACGGATAGGTCAGCGACGCCCTGGCGGCCGGTCCCCCGTCACCGGAGAAGCCGGGAAGTCCATTCCCAGCTACGGTCGTGATGTTTCCGGCCGGAGTAACCTTGCGGACGCGATTGTTACCCGAATCGGCGATGTAGAGATTGTTGGCAGCGTCCACGGCCACGCCTGCTGGAAGTTGCAACGTGGCGCTCGTGGCCGGCCCGCCGTCGCCGGAAAAACCGGGGTTCCCATTGCCCGCAACCGTAGTGATGGGGCCTTGCCCATGAGCCTGGAGGCACGCGACCAAGATGATGATAGAAATGAATCCGCGAAGCGCCGACCGAGGTATAATCCTTCGCATCGTATTCTCCGTTTCTCGGATGGGCTCCGCTGAGCCAACGACAGACGGTTCATGCTGGCGAAGCAGGTATAGAATCGAGAGAAGCAGGAACAGTCCCTTCCGCATATCACTTCTGGAGCAGGAGCAGGTGCGGGGGAACTCTCTTTATGGCGACCGCATTATGTGCTTTCTGAAGGAGATCTACAATAGGAAAAGCGAAAATTGAGGGTGGGGCATTTCGCCCCAAGTCCCCTTGTGGGAAATGTGCCGACCGCGCGTGTCGGAAGATTATTAGACAGGTGTTTTGAGATGCCTAGCGAGGGCGCTGGCGCATTTTCCTTTTGTTATTGCTCTAAATAAGGAGTTGGCCGAGAAGCGCGCTGATGAGTGCGCGATTGCCCAGGAACTTTCCGTTTGCGCTCTTCGGTTGCGGCGAAGTTCACACCTTGACAATCGGTTGCCTAATTTTCAAATTCGATAACCATGAATGTGGTTCAACTGTGTTGAACGCGGTTAATGGTTTTCCCTGCCCACATTGCGACCATGACGGTTTACCCTTGTGGTCGCAATCCGTCCGTGACAGAAAACAGCGGAATTAAGAGGCGAACCTTGCCTTCCTGGTCGAGCCCAAGCGAGTCAATCGGGATTTTGCCCTGAATGTTGACTTCTGTGCCTCTAAAGACGACGGTTTGGATTACGGTCCGAAGAAATTCCCGCCACTGCTCCGGGGTGAACTTGGCGAGGTTCTTGGCCGCATCGGCACAATAATCCGAGACTGCGCGCTCAATCTGCTCCACCGGAAGGGCACGCCTGGATTCGATCTCGGAGCGCTGAACTTCCAGAGCTACTCTCCGGGATTTGATTTTTTCCAACTGCTGTCCCAGTTGGGCTGGGGAAACGATTCCAGTTCTGTATGCTTCCAGCATCCGTGCTTCTTCGGAGTCGATGCGCTTTAGCTCCGATTCGACCTTCGGAATTGAGTCTTCGATGAGCTTCCGCTCTCCGGCGTCGTCTTTCTCCATTCGCCGGAATGGTTCTACGATCATGCTCGGGTTTAACATTACATTCTCAACTGCCTGTTTGACCGATTCATTCAGCACCGCCTCACGGACCGTCGGCACCCCTTTGCAGCGCTGGATGCAGCGGTAGTAAAACTTACCGTGACATGGATCACCCACGTATCTGGCTCCGCAAGCTCCGCATTTCACCAAGCCTTTGAGCAAATAGGCGTGCTTTTCATTGCGAGGCGAAAAGCAATAATTCTTACGTAACTGTTCTTGCACCCGGTTCCAACGCTGACGGGGAATAATATGCAGCGATTCTGGGAGCGAAAGCGGCAGCCATTCGTCACGCGGTCTCTGGCGCATACTGCATTTTGCATGTTTACGGTATCGCTGGCTAGTTACCGGGTTCTTGGGTTCGCAGCCCTGAAATTTGTTGTAATACCAGACGCCAGCATACATTTCATTGTGGAGAATCCTCAGGACACTGGATTTCCCCCAACCGGCAGCGCCGTTTTTCGGTTGAATTTTACGCTCGTCGAGGCGATGGAGCACTCGGTGAGCCGATAGACCTTCCTGATCCACCCATTCGAACATCTGCCGGACCACGGCTGCCTCCTCCGGCACTATCTCCAGGACCCCTTCCTTTCCGGTTAGCCGGTCGATGGGTGTGTAACGATAACCATATGCCGTGTTCGAACCCAAGTACTGCTTTCGCACCTCCACCTTGTGGCGGCGGCCGCGCCGGGTGCGATCCGATATCATTTCCCGCTCAAATTCCGCGAAGCTCCCCAGGATGTTCACCATCAAGTTGTAGGTTGGGCTGGTGTCGGAAGGCAGTTTCCGGAAAATGACTTTGATACCCTTCTTTTCGAGATCACGTTTAATGACGCCGAGGTGAGCGACATCCCTGGCAAGCCGGTCAACGTCGTTGATCAGGACCGCCTCGAATACACCCTTCTGCGCGTCATCCCTCAGACGGTCGAGCTCTGGCCGGGCCATCACGGCTCCGCTCCAACCTTCATCCTTATATATACGGGTGATCAACCATTCGTGATCCCTGGCAGACCGCTCCAGCTCATCAACCTGCGAGTCGATATTCTGCCCCTCCTTTTGTTCCTCGGTTGAAACCCGGGCATAAATTGCCAGTCTTTGGCCGGCATCGGATTTTACGGGCATTTTGGTGAAAGTTAATGGTGGGATTCCTCCTTCAACGTTAGCTCACCGGCAGGCTTTGTCAAATCCACATCTGTGGATAACGGAACCTTGCGGTTGAACAGCATGGCAACCGCCTTCAACAAGGCGTAAGGGTCCGGATTGGGAACCGCTTCCCAGGTGACAAGGATATGGGTGGGTTTGGCGCGCTTTGGCATAGGGGTAATTCGGAGGGAAGCATAGAAGATTCCTGGGGGGCTGCACAGACGGGAAAAGTTGAACGGCGTTCCGGTTGGATACAATCCGGCTTCTCCCGTCTTTTCAAATTGGCCTACCAGCGCCATGATCCAGCGATTATGGACAACCGAATCCTCGAATTTGTATTGGAACTCCTGCGCGCCCTCATCGTAGATGAGATGTCCGGCCATGTCCGGAGACAGGTGCGGAGATTGGTCAACATACGTAAAGGTCACAATTATCACCGGGTGATGCAAAGCATTCACCAGCGCAACAGAAGCAGGCTTTTGCACAGGTTGCTCACAGAACTGGATGAGGATTTGTAGTTTTCCACAACTTTTCCCGCCTACTCAGATTTTGGGGAATTGCTACAGTGACCTCAAACCGCAATTGGCTATGGATTCCCACAAAGAAAAACAAAACGACCTCGTTCTGTACCGAAAAAGGATGGGCTTCACCCAGAAGCAGGTTGCTCGGCTGTTGGGTCAACGCGACGCTACGATGATCTCTCACTACGAGCATGGACGCGCCCTTCCGCCGCTCGCAATGGCGCTGAGCTTGGAGATCATTTATCGAACCCCGGTGGCGTTCCTTTTCCCTACCCTGTACGATGAACTCAGGCGGCAGATCCGCAAACAGGAGGAGTCTTTCGCCGGCGCTGGCCAGCGGCCTCTCTTCTGAATTATTAGCCCTTTCATTCCACATGAACCACATTCTTGATCGTTTCCACCCGCCTACGACCGTGTTCCGGCCCAAGACCGCAACGCAGGTATTCGCCTTTCGACTGGCGCAGAAGCTCGATGATGCCCGAGCGGCTGCCCACTACGTTTCACTTGCTGACACCTACTCTGAAACTCAACTTTTGGTTGCATACCGCCGAACTTTGCGCTTAGGAGTAACGATAGACAAGGGCAGGCGCTTTCACGTGGAGCTAGAACGGAGCCACTCAAACGGTCACAACGGTCACGAAGTCAGGCTCATTTCCGTTCGGGTGGAACGGCGGGCTATCGCTGTGGCCATCTTCATCGGGGACCATCTCGAACACTCCGACTCCCGGCAGTTGTCCTCCGTTCAAGGCCGGGCGGTATCAAGCGCTGTAGGATTTATCCAATGGATACTGGAGCGGTTTCAGGTGGATTCAGCCGCACTGGAATCTTTTGATTTCGGACACGAGATCCAGCGCCGCGTTCTTCATGATGCTATTCGCGAGATTTTGCGGGATCGAATGCTGCCGATCTGGGAGGTGCCCAGGCTCGAATTGCTTGAAGCTCATGGTTACCCGTCTCTTAAGTCTCGAAAGGAATTACGGGAGATTGCCACATCGATCTGGCCGGTGATTGCCGGAACTCATGCCAAGGTCTTCATTCAGGACGCGGCCATTCTCGGCCTTCACGTTCAGACTGAACGCCTCTTTATCATTAATTAAGCATCCCATGGTTGGACCGTTGTGTTACATCGGCGGTAAGAACCGCCTCGCCAAGAAGATTATTTCGCTTCTCCCCGAACATACAACCTATGTCGAGCCCTTTGCCGGAGGCGCGCAGGTACTTTTTCACAAGCCTCCCTCGGAAGTAGAGGTCTTAAACGACCTAGACTATGATGTTGTGAACTTCTTCCGGGTTTGCCAATGGCACTACGAGGAATTGATCCGCTACCTTCGCTTCTGCCTCATCAGCCGGAAACTCCACGAACTGCACACGGCAACGAATCCGGCGACTCTCACCGATATACAGCGGGCTGGAAGATTGTTTTATCTACAGAAAAACTCATTTGGTGGATTGATCGTCAGGCAAGCCTTCCATTACGGCGTAACTCACCCGCCGAATTTTAACCCGGAAAGAATACCCGAGATCATCGAGCAGACACACAAGCGGCTGGCCCGGGTGCAGATCGAGTGCTTGCCCTATCAAAAGATTTTGGCAAAGTATGACCGCCCCACGACTGTCTTCTATCTCGACCCTCCCTATTGGGAGAGAAAACTCTACCATCACAATTTCAAAAAACAGGATTTTGAGGAACTGAATCAGCGACTGGAGGCTCTGAAGGGCAAGTTCATCCTCTCGCTCGACGACCACCCGGAAGTGCGCAAGATTTTTGGCCAATGGCATCTGCTGCCCATTCAACTTGCCTATACTGCGCAGCGCAAGGTCGGTAAGCGCTTCGGCGAATTGCTGATCACAAATTTCGAACCGCCCGAATAGCCACGATCCGCCCCTTACCATCGCTTTCTTTCGCAACGGTTCGTTTTCCGCTTCCGTTTAGAGCTGCTCGATCTTTCCATACAGCAACGGGCTACGTGAATCGCACGCTCGATACTCCTGGTTGGACAGGTCTGCCAAGTGCGGCCTTAAAATTATGAAGAGATGCAATGCGAAACCGGGCAGCGCCTTGCCCGAACCAGGTTTCTGCGAAAAAACGTCGGCTCCCCGGTTGGATCGTCTTCAACTCCAATAGCCCCC
>ORMF011151453.1_pt1 | contig 15067 bp, 5 predicted proteins | sample 1779871 | NCBI WGS metagenome assembly ORMF01 (sample SAMEA104232316, study PRJEB22302) | groundwater metagenome | biome: forest; feature: aquifer; material: groundwater | place: USA | collected 2011-08-07 | depth 5.4 m | reverse complement strand
GGAACCCCGCCCCCGTCCCCGCGCCGGCCCGCGTGGGGACCGCCCCCGGTGCGCGTGTTGCCCCCCATCCACTCATTGAGGTAGAGCGGCGGCTGGCTCAATGGCGCGGTTCCAAGGTAGATCGCGGTTACGGCAACTGTGGCGCCCGGCATCGCTTTGCCCGCGCTGTCATGTCCAGTGACGACCAACCGGTTGGTCAGCGCGGTCAGTGGCACCGTAACGGACCAGTTGGTTGCCGTCGTCCAAACAACCGGCAACCGAGCGTCATTAACTCGGATGGCTTCGGCCTCGAACGAAGTGGTGCCGGTCAATTCAACTTGTTGTTCGCGGCTTTCCTGGTCGGCTGGACTGCTGAGGGTGAACGGCGCCCGGAATCGGGCCAGTTCCCGGTTAATGGAGTCTGTCCGCGCCGCCAGGTAGTTTTTGATGCCTTGGGGCGACGTGGCGCTGATGCCGTTGGCGGCGAAGGCTGCCGCCTTCGCGTCCAGCAGCGAGCCAAGCTGCTGCGCCGGGCCACTCATCACCTCCTGCAAGGCCCGGAGGTAGGCACGGCAAAACGGAGGATGTTTGAGAAAACGCTGTTCAGGAGCGCTTACGGTCATGCCGAAATGCGTGTCGGTGTGCGAGAAGATGCCATCGTTGGCTGGCGCGGTGGCCGCGGTGCCCATGGACATGTCCATGTCCCAGATGCACAATTGCCAACGGTCCTGGGGCGCTTTGTAGAAGAACATGTTCTGGCTGTTCGCATAACCGAAGCTGTCCCAGTTGCCGACGGCGCGCTCGACCGCCAGGGTGCGCATCCATTGGTCGATGTCGATCTGGGCGGTGACTTGCATCGTGAATTCCTGATTGTCCTTCCGGTTGAAGGCATCCAACAGATCGAGCACGCTGCGGTAGTCGTTATTCGAGCCCTGAGCCGATCGTTTGTTCCAGATCCAGCGATACGGGGTTTCGGGCGGTGCGTTGGAGGGCACGTTGAATTTCAGGAGTGTCCGGGCGGTCGCCCCCTGGCCGCTTCTCCCGGTTAGATCTACCTCGACGTGGAACTGCAATTTGTAGAGTTCTCCGTCCGGTGCGTTCGGAAACCACTCTTCGATGTAATCGCGATCCGGTTTCTGGGCATCCTCCATCAATTCGCCGCGCCGCACGCCATTGACAAAGACGCGGGTGTGGCGGCGGTAATTGAAGGGTAATCCCATTTGCTCCGCCAACCAGAACGCGGCCTGCTCACTCTGCAGGGTGGCGTCCAGAGTCACTCCGGAGATGTTCACCACGACGCCGGGCACGGAGAGGCGCACCTCGGTCACGCCAAGCAGTTGGTCATCGGCGGGAAAGTCCAGATTGTAGTCGCACGGTTTGCCGATCGGGCTGTCGAGAAACGTGGAGGCATTTTTGCTTCCAGCGAACGCCGCGCCCACGTTATAGATCACCCGCGCATCGTCGTAAACGAAGGTCACATCCAGGGGTTCATCGCTGGCCGCTTCGCGCTGCCTCCACGTGTTCAAGGTTTGCTGGGACATCCAGAGACGATAGTTCCCGAACTGGTTGGCGACGCCGGATTCTCCCACGCAAACCAGGCATTCGCGGACCGGGGACTCACTGGGGAATCGGGCGGTGGCTGGCGGACTCCCTTGGTCTGCGGCGTCCGCCTGGAATGCGACCATCGTGCCGGCTGCCTGTCCGGGGATGAGGCCGCTGAATACTCCATCCCCCGCGACTGGGTCGCCGTCCGTTCCGTCGTCCCGCATCGGCACCGCCAGCCAATTGGTCTGCGGGTCGAGGCGGTAGCGGAGGATGACGGCGGCCAGCCCATCCGGATCATGCACCCGGGCTGAAACGGTGATGGGTTCTCCGCCGGCCGGCAGCACAGGGTGGTGCGCCACGTCCGCAATGGCCGGACCGGCATTGGCCACCGCGCGGCTGTTCGGTTGGCCGGGAGTGCCCAAGTTGGCCGGCACGCGCAGACGGCCAAAGGCCTCGAGGTAATTGTTGATCAAACGCACGAGCATTTCGGGGCACCCGCGCAGCCACCGCACTTGGGCGCGCATCGTCACCGTGTCACCGAGTCTCAACGTCTGGCTCATTTTTGCCATCAGGCGGTTGGGGCCTGGGTCTCCTCGACCTGAGGCCCGCATCCGCAAGCAGGACAGATCGTCATACCCGGTGGATTCAAGGCTGACCCGCAGGTGATTGCCTTGGCCCGTCCATCCCGCCAGTCCCGACTGGAACGTCGCGTTGGTGACCAGATTCGGTTGCCCATCGTTGAAGACCTCCACGTTGTCGATCAGACACTCCCCGGCACCGAGCATGATCAGGTGCAGCATATTCACCGGATAACTGAACGGGTAATTGTAGCTGGCCAATTTTCCGGTGATTTCAACCGTAGTCCACGGCGCCTTGGCGCTCTCATCGCTGTTGGCCCAATTGGCCGCCAGGGTGTGATCGCTGCGCGGATCGATCAATTCCAGGCTGCTCCCGCCGCCGTGCGACCAAGGTCCCCACCGGCCCCCCGGCGCATAAGTGACTTCGTCCACCAGCACGCCGTCAGCGCGAGTCAAGGCGAGGCGCTCGCCGCCGTTGGCCAGCGCACCGCGAAAATCCCCCGCCGAATTGGCGGAGTTCAAGTGGGCGTAATTCGTCAAGAGCCGGGCCGCATTCCGGGCCACAACCAAATACCCTCGGCCGGCGATGTGCGTGTTCGCGGGAATGACGAAGTCGATGCCGTCCGCAAATCGCCAACCACTCACGTCGATGGTGCTGGAACTGTGATTGTAAACCTCAACGTATTCGTCGTCCTCCTCGCCCGAAATGGGATCGTACATGATTTCGTTGATGACCACATCGGGCACCAGCACGGCTTCATTGGGTTTCCCTGGTGAAGGGCGGACCAGCGGGCGGAACGAATCGCCTCCATTGGGAAACCGTCCATAGGCCGCGCCTTCGGCTTGCGGTCCGAAACGCACGGCGCCCAACACCATCGTGCGGTTCGGGCTGAACAGGTAGAGCGTCTCGCCCGAACGGCTCAGGCCAAAGCCCAGTTGGTCTTCCTCAAACGCAATGAACCCACCGGGCGCAATCATCGTGTCCGCCGGCAGGACGCACTTGTTCAACCAGGGATCATCCGTGAGAATGCAGCCGGACACGTCGATCGGACTCGGGCCGTGGTTGAAGAGTTCGACGAAATCCGGTGTGCCAGGACTACCGTTCGCCAGCAGCTCGTTGATCACAACCGCGCGGAGCGGTTCATTGGCCGGTGGCTCGAGAGTTCCCGGCGAGCCCCCGATCCGCGCACTGGCTGACCAGGACCGGTGATCGCTCTCGCCGAGCGACGCGCGGGACAGCACCAGGGAATGTCCCGCCGTGTTCGCCGCCACGGGCCACGGCGATTGACTCGAATACCTCACTTCCAGCAATACCCCGCCGTTCCGATGTTCGAGCCGGATCGTGCCCGAATCATCCGGGAGGTTTTGAGCGTAAGGGCCGAAGATGTTGGTGATGCCGTGGACGGCCTGGAGGTCGGCGGGAACTTTGGCCACGACGACAAAGGCGTTGGCGGCAAGCTGCGTGCCCGGTGGGAAGGTGAACTCGATCGCCCCGGTCAACCGGTATCCGCCGAGGTCTTGGAACCACGGTTGGGAATTGTAGAGCTCGATGAACTCGAGGTTGCGTCCATCGCTGCGCGGCACCGGTGCATACATGATTTCGGAAACGACGAGCGGCGTTCGACGGCTTGAAGGGCCAAGTGGCTCAACCGGCCGCGAAGCACTCGCATCGGCAGACGGGGCAGCGACAAAGCAGATCAATGCCATCGCGGCCAGGGCGGTGGCTGCGGCAGTTTCCGGCAAGATGCGGCGCGACCGAAACGCAGGGTGCTTGGTTGCTGACGCAACCAAAAGGCGATAGTTCGTTTTCATGGTTTCACGAGTCGGAAGCATCCAGCGCCGGCTTCTAGGGCTGCTAAGCACGCCGCTCGTGGCCCTTACGAGGTCCGATCCCTCGTTTGCCCTTGCGCAGCCGGCTCGACGGGCTGAACGCGCTGCTTCCACTCCGTACAGAGGAAAATCCGGGAGAGAGGTGAGGGGAATCTTCGGGGATTTTGCCGCGGCCCACGGATGCGGACCGCGGGCGGTCCCCGCCTGCCGCGGTGACGGCATCGCGGAGGATCCAAGGAGAGCCAGAGCGTGGGGCATCACCGGGCGGCTGCGGGCCGGGACGGTCCGCGGTCCGTCCGCGCCCAGCACTCGCCGGCGCGAGGCGGGTTTTGGCGGACACACGGAGTTCGCCGCCAAACCCCGTCGCCCTTCTACGCGGAAGGAAAACCGCTCGATGGACATGGGATTATGCATTCAGGGCTGCTCCTCTCTCAGCCGGTAAAAGCGCGCCGCATTGGTCGGCGCGGTCTTGTCGATGACTTCGGGGCGACCTGGCGAGACCACATCAAACTCGGTCCAGTCACGCAGATTCTCGGAGGCTTCCACCTCGGAGCCCCCCATGTAGCCGCTCCAACCGACCGGGCCAAGCAAGTACCCGGTCGGGTGCAGCAAGACGCGGCCATTCGGAAAGCGCCTGATGCCACCAGGGGGAAAACCCAAGTCGTCGTTGACGATGGCAAGCTCCACGATGGGGTAATCCTGACGTTCGGGCGGCGGACCTTGCAGGCGCAGCCGCATGGTCCGGTCTTCGTCCGGCACCGCGTTGTCCAACACTTCCAATTCGAGCGTGGCGACGGATTCGTTGGCAGGAAACGTGAGGGTGCCGCTGGCGGGCACGTAATCCACGCCCGCTTTGGCTGTCCCGCCTTCGGTCCGCCAACTAACCGTGACCGGTTCGGTATTGGTGCCGCAGCGCAGGAGTTTGACGGGGGCCTTTCCGCCGTTTTCGAGCACCCTCGCACTGGCCGGGTCCACTTCAAAGCGGGGCAGTGGCGCGTTGACCAGCAGGCGAGCCAGGCTCCGACGCGGTTGGCCGTTGATCTCTCCGTACGGAATCGCTGCTACGAGTAGATTGCCGTCGGGCAAACTCACCAGCACCGCATTCGATCCGAGGCTCACCATGCCTCGGATGAGACCCACCGGCCAGGTTGAGTCATCGCTCCCGTCTGCGTTCTTCCTTACCAAGTAGTGAACATCCTCTGGCGTTTGATTCAGCAACCAGATCTTTCCGTCGCTTGCAGGCAGGACCTCAGGCGGGTATGAGGGGCTGATCAGCAGCGGGGTGAATGTCGAATCCAATTGCCCGTCGGTTGCGAGGCGAACCAAGTACTGGACCCCGTTGGTTTCAAAGGTCACCATCAACCGTCCGTTGGGTAACATGGCACGGAGGCGCGCATCCGACGGAGGTTGGAATCGCTCATCAGGGTTACCATCGGACGTGAAGCGGATAGACGACTGGCCCGGCCAGCCGGTTACGAGAATGTTCCCATCGGGTGCCAACAGGATCAGCGGTGTGTAATTGTCACGGAGCACAGGCGATTTGAAGCCCGGATCCAGGCCGCCGAGGGCATTGAGGCGGATCAACGCGAGCGGGGACGTTGGAGAGGCAGTATTTGTGTGCACCGCCAGGAGGACCTGGCCGTTGCTTTGCGCCGCAGCGGTGTCAATAAACATGCTGGAGGGGAACTCCGCCGAGAAAGCGGCGTCCAAGGAGCCGTCGGCACTCAGGCGCGCCAAGTGACGGCGGGCGACACCCTGGACCGTGAAGTCCGGACCCGAAAGGCCCCAGGCCGCAATCAACACCTGTCCATTGGCCTGCAGGACGAGAGTGCCGACTTCACCGCTGATGGTCGGCGCTTTCCAGGCCGAATCCTTCTGGCCGTCAGGCAACAAGCGCAGCACTGACGTTCCGTCCTCGCCCGTCAATCGATCTGTCGGTGTGACCAGGAGAATCTTTCCGTCGGGCTGCGCAGCGCAGAGGGGCGGAGAGTGCCCGGGAGGAAGCGGCCATTCCGGTGCGAAGTCCGGGTCCACCCGCACCGGGTTTCGCTCGCCGTCGCGGATGATCACCCGCACCTCCGGTATCCGGATTGGCACACCGCCGGTGCCCTCATCCAGCACGATATAAAAAACCTCGTCGCCCTCGATCCGGCTGTCGTCGAGGAGGGTAACGGTGAACGTCTGGTTGGTCTCGCTTGCACCGAAGGTCAGTGTGCCCTCCGCCGGCAGAAAGTCCACGCCAGTGGTGGCTGAACCCAGTTGCTCCCAGTTGGCGCTGTGGGTGGTGAGGCGGTAATGGACGGAACTGGGGACGTTGAAATCGCCCTGGCGATTGACGGTGATCGTCACCCTTCCAGCCCACTCGTCGAAGAGGAGTCGCGAATTGTCATCGATGCCCGCGATGGAATAGCCGGTGCCATTCGTCTGGGCGTTGAGGCTGGGCGGGGCGGCCAAGCGGGACGCGCACAGCGCCAGCAGCGCAAGAGCAAGCTGGCGCGCAGACACCGCCAACCAGGTCCGCGTTGGGAAAACTGGAGGGCTAAGGTTTGCTTTCATTGGAGTTCTTTTCGTTACATTGCGTTTTGCTGACGAGCATGGGGCTTCAACCCGGCGCGGCTGACAAACGAACCGGTCTTGGCGGACACACGGAGTTCGCCGCCAAAGCCCGCTCCGACTCACCCGAGCCGGACAAGCCAGCCGCACGTGCGCTGCTTTCACTCCGAACAGAGGAAAATCCGGGAAACAGATGCGGAAAATCTTCGAGGATTCTTCGGGAGCCAACGGGAGAGAGCGCGTTTTCTGAAGGCGTGTTAAGGGTTGCGGACCCGGTAAAACCGCTGCTCGTGGCGCTCCGCATCGGGATCGATCAAGGGTGTGCTGAAGCTCCATGGCGTCACATTGGTCCAGTCGGTCCACGCGGAGAAGTCGGTGGAGACTTGAAGTGTGTAGGCTTGGTTGGTCTGGCTGATCAGGGTCAACTGAAACGAGCCGTTGGACAACCGCTGGGGTGAACTCAGAACGGCGACGTTGGCCGGCACAGCGTTCAATTCCACTGTGCGGAGGCTCACCGCACCCGTCATCTGGTTGGTAGCCAACAAACGAAAGACGTAGAGGTCAGGCACGTCGGGAGTGAAGGTGGGATTGCGAATGGTAGTGGAAGACAACTCAGTGCGCGAGCCAGCCGGGCGTCGGATCCAACTCCATTGCCAGGCGGTCGCGGTTTGCGGGGAGGTATCCAATTGCCGCGTGACGCCGACCGAAGCGAGCGGCAGGTCCACCACAGGCCGGTCGGCACAAGCCTTGAACCTGATGCGGATCGTGTCCGGGACCAACTCCGAGTCTAAACCGCCGATGTCTATGTCGGCTACATACAGCTTCCCGGAGCTATCCACTGCCAGGGCAACCGGGAACATGAACCGCGCCGCGCTGCCAGTGCCATCAACGCTTCCGTTCCGGTCATATCCTCCTAAGCGACCAGCCTCTTCACACAATCCTACCAGACCGGCTAGCGTGGTTACCTGGCCTGTCGGATCAATCTTTCGGATCACCTGGTTGAGAGTGTCTGCCACATAAACGTTGCCAGCACTGTCCACCGCCACGCCCCGTGGCCCGAAGAACCGCGCGGCACTGTTTCTCCCGTCCGCATAGAAATCGGGCCAGCAATCGCTGCCAGGGTCTTGCGGGTCTTGGGCATCTCCCGCCAGCGTTGTCACCACTCCCGCGGGACTGATCTTCCGGACAGTGTTGTTGCGCGGCTCGGCCACATACACGTTACCTGCGCGATCGACGGCCACACCCGAAGGTTCGTTGAACCGGGCCGCGCTGCCTGTGCCATCGGCGCTCCCACGGGCGCCAGCCTGGCCCGCAAGTGTCGTGACTTCTCCAGAGGGAGTGACTTTCCGAATCGTGTGGTTCCAGCTATCCGCTACGTACAGATTGCCGGCGCTGTCAACGGCAACACCCCGAGGATTGTGGAATCGCGCTGAGCTGCCCGTCCCGTCGGCGCTCCCGAGCTGCCCGGCCAGACCCGCCAGTGTGGTTACATCGCCCGCGGGACTGATCTTCCTGATTGTGCGATTACCCGAGTCGCCCACGTAAACGTTGCCTCCACGATCCACCGCCACACCGAACGGAGAGGAGAACCGGGCCGCGTTGCCGGTACCGTCGGTGCTGCCAGAACCGCCCACAGGATTCCCCTGAGCATCCTCAAAAGCAGCCAGCCCCGCCAGGGTCGTCACCACGCCTCCCGGCGCAATCTTTCGGATCGTGCAGTTCAGGAGGTCGGCCACGTACACGTTGTCGGCACCATCGACCGCGACCCCGTGAGGCCACGCAAACCGCGCCGCGCTGCCTGTCCCGTCAGCGCTCGACGGTTTTCGACCGCCCTTTCCCGCCAACGTCGTGACGCCCCCCGCTGGACTAACCTTCCGGATCATGCAGTTCTCGGTGTCGGCCACGTACACGTTGCCTTCGCGGTCCACCGCCACGCCCCCCGGCCTCAGGAATTCCGCTGTCGGGCCGATCCCGTCAACGTTCCCGTACTGCTCAGGGTTCCCCGCCAGAGTTGTCACTAAGCCGCCTGGCCCGATCTTCCGAATGGTGATCCGGTCCGCCACATACACGTTGCCAGCGCCATCCACCGCCACGGCGGCGGCAGCGGTAAACCGGGCCGCGCTGCCGGTCCCGTCTTTATGATCCTCAACGGAGGCGTTGCCCGCCAAGGTCGTCACCGCGCCGTCAGGCCCAATCTTCCGAATCGTGAAGTTCGCTCTATCCGCTACGTACAAGCAACCCACGCTGTCAACGGCAACACCCCAAGGATTGTTGAATCGCGCTGAGCTGCCCGTCCCGTCGGCACTGCCCCAACTTCCGGCCCGCCCCGCCAGCGTTGTCACCACGCCCACAGAACTGATTTTGCGGATCGTGTGGTTCCATCTATCCGCTACGTACAGATTGCCGGCGCTATCCACGGCTAACCCATGAGGTCCGTTGAAGCGCGCCGCGCTGTCCGTCCCGTCGGCGCTCCCGCTCTGCCCGGCCAGACCCGCCAGTGTGGTTACATCGCCCGCGGGACTGATCTTCCTGATTGTGTGGCTCCCTGAATCCGCGAGGTAAACGTTGTCGGCGCTATCCACCACCACGCCCCGAGGTTCGTTGAAACGCGCGTGGCTGCCTGTACCATCCGCGCTGCCGCGGTTTCCAGCCAGACCCGCCAGCGTGGCGACCGATCCTGCCGGACTGATCTTCCGGACAGTGTGATTGTAGGTGTCCGCCACGTAAACATATCCGTCGCTGTCCACGGCGACGCCTTCAGGGAAATGGAATCGTGCGGCACTACCCGAGCCGTCGACGGCGCCGGGGCCGCTCTCCGCCGGCCCAGCCAGCGTGAGGAAGGTATACTCCTCCGTGCCGTTTGTCTGGGCCTGCAGACCGGGCGGCGCGCTCCAAAGCAGGCCACTCAGCACCAGCAACCCCAGAGCGAAGCGCCGTGCAGTCGCAGCCAGACGCTGCCAGGTTGTCGCGATCGAGAGATGAAGTTTCGTTTTCACAGGAGTTCTTTTCGTTACATTGCGTTTTGCTGGCGAGCGTTGGGCTTCAAACCGGCACGGCTGCCAAACGAGCCGGTCTTAGCGGACACACGGCGTTCGCCACCAAAACCCGCTCCGACTCACCCGCTCCGAAGAAACCAGCCGCACGCGCGCTGCTTTCACTCCGTACAGAGGAAAATCCGGGAAACAGATTCGGAAAATCTTCGAGAATTTTGCCGGAGGCAACGGCGGGAGGGGTGCGGAGGCGGGCGGAGTCGCTACGCTTGGTTCCGTTGAATCGTAGCAGCCGACGTAAGGAGGCTCTGAGGTCCAAATCCGAGGTCCGACGTCCTACTGCAAAGTGAGCCTCCGTCCGCGCGTGAGCGTCTTGGACTGCGGCGACGGAGTCTTCGGAGTCGCCGCTTTGGGGCGCGGTGGCAGTGCCGGCGGCGAGCTCCCGAGCCTAGATCGCTGCCAAAGCCAAAGCGGTGACTTCGTGGTCTACGTCACCGCACTCCAAAACCTGGCGGCCCTTCGGAGGTTCATGGGCAGCTTGGACCTCCAACGGTTGGACGCGCATAGGGGCCATTGAACCGAGTTCACTCCGCGTTCCGCGTTGCTGGTTCATGGGCAGGATTGACTGCTGGATCATTTCGCCGGGGCCAAGAGAACTGGTTTGTTTTCATCCTTTAACCGCAGGTTGGCTTTACGTCACTCAACCGTGAGCGCCACTAGCAACGGGCCGCACCGCGTCACTTTTGAAACATAATCAATCCGCACGACTTCCAGCTCCGGTTTGGGATTGACGAACGTTGTCTGGTAGAGCCGTGGGCGGTTGTCCGCGGGATCGGCAGAGGAGCCTGCTCCCCACACCAGTTGGCCGTTCGGACATTCCGACTTCGGATCGAGGCGAGGATCTTCGCCCCGCAGGTGTTCTCCAAACACGATGGGCAGTTTCGCCACCTCGCCGTTGACGTAGTGGAGCACGAAGGCGCCGATCTCGCGACTCTGCCGCTCGAGCCAGGTCGTTCCGTGAAGGGCATGCAGGCGTTGGAAGACTCGCTTCACCGGGATCGCGACGCGATCCGGATAGAGTTCGGAATCGGGTGCAACGCCCCGCAGTTGGACGAAGCCGCGGACATCGAAGGGCACGCCGGCAAAGGTCTGAAGTCCCGCAGGCAATGCGCTCAGGGTGCGGTCAACATCGGCGAGGTCACCGATGGCCTGCCACGACTCGTTCAACGCGACGTTGTAGGTGGCAGTCAAGTCGATCTGGTTCGAGCTGGCTTGGGCGGGTCGCGGCGGGATCGGGAACAGCGGCTGGGTCTTGCTCCCGAGCGGTGGCAGATGCAGCTCGCCAAGGGTGTGCTGATAAACGCGGAAGCCGTTTGTCCAAGGCCGACCGAGGGACGCAGCGACCTGTTGGTTGGAGATGGCGGATTGCCAGAACTGGCGTTTGAACTCCTCAATGCGGGTGGACAAGGCAATGTTCGAATCGCCGGGGTAATCGGTGGATCGCCAGGGAAACGCGGTCCATACGCGCGCGGTATTGTCTCCGCTCGCCGTGACCAGGCGCTGTCCGTCCCGGCTGAACGCCGCCGCATAGACGGCATTGTCGTGCGTGGGCAGAGTGAGGAGTTGACGGCCCGAGGCGACATCCCAGAAGAAGACCCGAAAGTCGCGGTTGGCACCGGCATAGAGTGTCGTGCCGCTGGCGGCCGCTACCAATCGCTGCCCGTCGGGGCTGAAGGCGACTGAGGTCACGCCGTTGATGTGCCCCGACAGGACAAGGACTTGGCGGCCCGTGTGGGTGTCCCACAGCCGCACGGACTGATCCGCGCTGCCGGTGGCGAGCAGGTTGCCGTCCGGACTAAAAGCGAGAGACAGAACCTCCTCGGTGTGATGGGTGAGCGCATGAAGGCACTGACCCGATGAAACGAACCAAAGCCGCGCCGTGCCGTCGGCGCCGGCGGTGGCCAGCACCTTGCCGTCGCGGGCAAAGGCCACGGCGTGAATCGTGTCGTTGTGCCCGGCCAAGGTCAGTCGCTCGGCACCCGTGATGGCGTTCCAGATCTTCGCGGTCTTGTCTTTACTGCCGGTCGCGATCCACTGGTCGTCCAGGCTCCAGGCGACGGCCAGCACCGCGCGAGTGCGCCCGCGCAAGCGGAGGAGTTCATCGCCGTTCGGTGTCCACGCTTTAGCGTGTTCTGGCGCGCCGACACCCTGAAGGGTGGACACCAAACGTGGCGGCTCCGGCGCGGCTTGGACGTTCCACACGCACGCGGTGTTGTCCGGGCCGACAGTTGCCAAGCGATTGCCGTCGCGACTGAAAGCCAGCGACACCACCGGAAACCGAACGACAAGGGTGCGGAGCAGGGTGCCGGTGTTGGCATCCCAGATCCGGGCGGTCTGGTCGAGGCTGCCGGTTGCGACTCGGCGGCCATCCGGTGAAAACGCCGCCGTCCAGACAGTTTGGTCGTGGCCTTCCAAGGTGACGAAAGGCCGCAGTTCAGCCACCGACCAGATCTTGGCCGTGCCGTCCATGGCGGACGTGGCCACATACTGTCCGTCCGGACTGAAACGAATGCCGTGAACGACCAGTGAATGTCCGGCCAGTTCTCGCACAACGCGCCGCGTCCGCACATCGAACAGGGTTGCGCGTGCGGTTGGGTTTGGATCATCTACACCCGCCGCACCGAGAAGCCGGCCGTCGGGGCTGAAAGCAACACACCGAATGACCCGCTGGTTTGACGAAGCCTCAAACGGCGGCAGTTCGCGCCCGGACTCGGGGTCCCATACCTTGATCTTCCCGTCCCAGCCGGAGCTGACGAGGATCGAGCCGTCCAGACTCCAAGCCACGCACGAGACCTCCTGCGCATGGCCCACCAAACGCCTGGTCGCGCCGGTGGCGAGATCCCAGATGCGAACCGTGGTGTCCTGGCTCTTGGTCCAACTGTGCGTGCCACCGGCGTAGGCGATCCTCCGGCCATCTGGGCTGAACTCAGCGCAATAGACGGCATCACCGTAGTCGTTGATGAACCCGGTGTCCGCCCCGGTCACGGCGTCATAGACGCGCACCTTGCCGTCAGCGCAAGCCGTGACCAAGCGCCGGCCATCTGGGCTGAAAGCGGCCTGGAAGACAACATCCGGATGTGCCAGAGGCTCGAAAGCCGGCTGGCCTGTTTTCATGTCCCAAACCCTCACCGTCGTGTCGTTCTGCCAACCCCAACTACCGAGGTGTCGGCCGTCGGGGCTAAATGGCGTGATGCCGATCACCCCGGTGTGGCCACGGAGCGGGCGGATCGTTTTGCCGGTGGCGAGGTCCCAGATCCATATGACAGGATCTAAACCCGCCGTAACCAGGAAGCGTGAGTCCGGACTGAATGTCGCGAACAACTCGAGAGACGGATTGCCGGATAGGGTCATCAGGTCTTGATTGCAGCGTCGCAGGAGCCAGCCCCATTCCCAACCGCGATAAGACTCCGGCGTGCGCGCGAGCAAGGTGTCCCGGGCCTGAGCAAACTGGTGAGTCTGGATCAAGCCCTGCGCCAGGACAATGTTGGCGGCGTATTCGCGGACTTCGGCGGTGCCGCGCTGGACAGCCTCCGCTTCGGCACTGCGCTGCGCTCGCCGCCATTGCCAGAGTACACCGGCGGTTCCCGCCACGAACACCACGACCAAGGCGGCGATGAGGCTCGCGCGCACGGGTTGTCGCCGGCACCAGCGCCACACCTTACCCGTGCGGCCAATGGGTCGCGCTAGCACCGGCTGGCCGTTTAGAAAACGATCCAGTTCATCCGCCAGTGCTTGGGCCGTGGCATACCGTCGCGCCGGCTCCTTCTCCAGGCACTTCAGGCAAATCGTCTCCAGGTCCCGCGGCGCGCTGGGATTCAACAGACGAGGCGCCAGCGGCTCCGCATTCAGCACTTGGTGCAGCGTGTCCGTCACCGTTTCGCCCTGAAACGGCGGCCGGCCTGTCAGCAGGTGATACAACATCGCCCCCAACGCATACACGTCGCTCTGGCGCGAGACCTTGCCGCGCTTGCCCAGCGCCTGCTCGGGCGGAATGTAGTTCGGTGAGCCGAGCACCTGGCCGGTGAGCGTCACCTGCGAGTCGCCTTCAAAGCGCCTGGCCAGCCCGAAGTCGGTCACGCGCGGCTGGTCGTTGGCGTCGATGAGGACATTCGACGGCTTGAGGTCGCGATGGAGGATCCCGCGCTCATGGGCGTAGTGAATCGCTTCGGCAATGGTCTTCATCCAACGGGCTGCCCGTCGAAAATCTGAAATCTGAAATCTGAAATCTGAAATCATCCGCGCCAGGCTCGGTCCCGCCACGTAATCCATGACGAAGAACTGCTGGCCCTCGTGGGCACCGACTTCGTGGATGGCGACGATGTTCGGATGCTGGAGGCTGGCGGCGAGGACGGCTTCCGCGCGAAACCGCTTGGCGAACTCAGGGCTGGCCTGCGGCCCGAACAAGAGCATCTTGAGCGCGACAATGCGGTCGAGGCTTTTCTGGCGGGCCTTATAGACGATGCCCATCCCGCCGCGCGCGATTTCCTCCAACAGCTCGTAGTCGCCGAAATCGCGGACGAGCGGGGGATGGGTAATGGTTGATGGTTGATGGGGGGCGGAGAGTGGTCGCTGGATTTCTGGCGCGGTGCCGACCGGCCCGAACTTGAGCGCGCCGCGGAGCGAACACACCGGGCACACGCCATCCAGAGCGTCCTCGGGCAAAGGGCACCCACACTCCGGACAAGTTCGAGTTCCCGGCATAGCCGTTTTGGCGACTCGCTCAGCCGCCTCACTATCCTACAGAGGCAAATCGGGCGAAAAGGTGCAAGAACGTGAGAACGTGAGAACGTGAGAGGGTCACAGGCTTCCTCAGCCGCTTTGCATCTCGAAGTCTCACGCTCTCACGTTCTCACGTTCTCACGTTCTCGCGGTCTCACGCTCTCCCGCTCTCCCCGTCTCGCAGCCGCTCACAGGCACCACTTCTCTGGGTGGTTGCTCATGGTGGCGAGCATCGAGAGGATTTCCTCGTAAATGCCGTCAAGTTCGGCAGCTTTATCGTCGGGGAGATACTTGCACCGCCGGGCGATTTCGATGTGGGTTTGGGTCTCGGCGGCTTCACCCTCAGCGTCATTGAGCTTGCTGACGAAGGCCGCCGCGTAACGCCGCTTGCGCCAAGCCTCGGAGATTTGTGCCGGGGCCGAACGGGAGGAGCGTCGAATTTGGTCGGTCAGCGAGAACTTCTCCACGGAGGGGAAGTTCTTCGTGACTTCGAACACTGCCATGGCGGCATCGATCCCCTTTTGCCAAACCTTTAAGTCCCGGTGACTGCGTATCTTTTCCATAGGATGATTTGTTTTCGGTGTTTCGTTTCACGCTCTGACGGTCTCACGCTCTCACGCTCTTCACTCACCCGCTCATCACCGTGATCAGATAACGAATCTCCGCGTCGATCTCAGCCGGGTCGGCCACAGTGTGAGCGATTTCCTCGCGCACCAACTCGCGGTAGCGCTCCCGCAAGCGATGCACGACGGACTTCACCGCGCTTTCGGTCAGGCCCAGTTGAGCGGCGGCTTCCCCGCCCGCGACCGCGCT
>ORMF010669702.1_pt1 | contig 15067 bp, 2 predicted proteins | sample 1779871 | NCBI WGS metagenome assembly ORMF01 (sample SAMEA104232316, study PRJEB22302) | groundwater metagenome | biome: forest; feature: aquifer; material: groundwater | place: USA | collected 2011-08-07 | depth 5.4 m | reverse complement strand
GGTCAGGTCCGACAACGGCATCGACCAGAGGGGGCCAGGAACATTGGTCAGGATTACAGGGTTCGTCCAGTCAGCCACATTGGTCGAAGCTTGAACCTCGTAGCTTCGACCGGACTCTCCCATCAGCTCCAACCACCATGTCCCGTCCCTGCAGACAATCTTCAACTGGCTCTCCGAACACCGGTCTTCGTTGCGTATCTCCCCCACCGCCAGCGCATCCGAAATCGCCGCGTTCACCGCGTTCGTCAGCCCCACATAGAACTGCTCGTCCCCCTCGCAGTTCGTGTCCCCCACAATCGGAACGACCACCGTCTTGGTGATATCCCCCGACGCAAACACCAGCGTCCCGCTCACCGCCCGATAGTCGTTGTCCGCCACCCGCGCCGTTCCATCTCGTGTCGCATAGTTCACTTCCACCACCCGCCCACTGGCTAGCGACAACCGTACGATGAACTGTGCTGCGCTCGTGCTGCTGTTGCCCTCCAGCACCGACTTGTCGGTGATCGACAGCGTCGGCTCTGGATCATCATCCAAGATCGTCCCGACACCTTGTCCCTTGCCGATCGTCGCTCCCACCGCGTCCGCCAGATTGACGACGAACGCCTCCCCCTCCTCCTCGTCCAACTTGTCACAGATAACCTCGACCGTGATCATCTGCGTGGTTTCACCGGGGAGGAACGTCCGCACCCCATTGGTCGGATAGTAGTCCTTACCTGCCGTCGCCAGCGTATTCGTGCCAATGTAATCTGCGGTGGCGTAATGCACCGTGATCGCCTGACTACTGGGTCGAGACAAGCTCAGGCTAAACACCGCCTTGGTGGTGTCGCTGTTCCCTTCCAACACCGCCACGTCGTTGATGGATACCTCGGCCGCACAGTGACAGTCGGCGATGGTCCCGGTACCCTGATCGCGTGCAATCACCGCGTTGACCGCACTGGTCAGATTCACGAAAAACCACTCGTCTGGCTCGTCCAGTGTGTCGCCGGTGACCGTCACCGCAAGGGTCTGGTTCGTCTGCCCCGGCTTGAACAACAGGGTGCCATTGGTGGCGATGTAATCGCTGCCGGCCATCGCCGTACCGTTGGTGGTGAAATAGTTCACTGTCACCACTTGTTCACTCACCAACGACAGACTCACTGTAAACACCGCGTTGCTGGTCCCGCTGTCCCCCTCAATCACCGCCACGTCGTCGATGGACAGCTTCGCCGGATCGTCATCCAGGATTGCCCCGGCGCCCTGAGCCCGCTCGATCCCCGCGTTAACTGGGTTGACAAGATTCAGGAAAAACGTCTCGTTCGTTTCGTTTACTCGATCACCAATCACTGGTACCCTAATGGTCTTGTTGGTCTGCCCCGGATCGAAAATCGCCGTACCGTTGGTGGCGATGTAGTCGCTGCCCACCGTCGCCGTCCCATCGCGTGTTGAGAAGTCCACGCTCACCACCTGCTCACTCACCAGCGACAAACTCACCGTGAATACCGCGTTGGTCCTCCCGCTGTCCCCCTCAATCACTGTCACGTCGTCGATCGCCAGCTTCGCCGGATCGTCATCAAGGATTGTCCCGGCACCCTGACCCCCCTCGACCCCTACGTTGACCGGGTTGACAAGGTTCACAAAGAAGGTCTCGTTCGTTTCGTTTACCCGGTCGCCGAGCGCCGGCACCGCAATCGTCTTGTTGGTCTCCCCCGGACTGAAGATCAGCGCACCCTGGACTCCTACGTAATCCGTCCCCGCCTTCGCCGTATCATTCGTCGTCCCATACTCGATCGTCCCTCGCTTTCCGCTCGGGTTCTACAAACTCACCATGAACACCGCGTTCGTCGTCCCTTGGTGTCCCTCCACCACCGTCGCGTTTCCAATGGTTACGGTCGGCGGCAGATCATCGTCCACAATCGTCCCGACCCCTTGACCGTCCCGGATCAGCCCGTTCAGTGACATCGACAACTCCACGGAGAACTGCTTGTCTTCCTCGTCCAACCGGTCCCCCACTATCTGCACCTCAATGGTCTGGTTGGTCTCCCCTGGCCTGAACGTCACCACCCCGTTGGTCGGCAGGAAGTCCACCCCAGCCTTGGCGCTCCCTTCCAAGGTCGCATACTCCGCAATCACTTCCACCGTACTGGCCCGATCCAATGTCACCATGAACACGGCGTTCGTAGTGTCAGAGTCGCCCTCGACCACGTTGGTGTCGCTGATAGACAGCCACACGGGATCATTATCCGCAATGGCGCCGATCCCTTCCCCATCGCCGATTACCGCATTGGTCGGATCGCTGAGGCGCACGTAGAACGTCTCGTCGGCTTCTGGCAAAAGGTCGGGGATCACCTGGACGGTGACGGTTTTGTTCGTCTCGCCTGGGTTGAACGTGAACCTGCCAGTCACAGGCGTGTAATCCACCCGCTGGGTTGCTGTGTCGTCAGCGGTGGCGTAGTCCACGGTCACCAACTGGCTACTCGGCGCCGATAGACTCACTTGGAAGACCATGCTGGTTGGTGCGGTGTCACCCTCAATGACAGCCGCGTCGGTCACAGCGATGGACGGAGCTGGTAGGCTCGCGCCCAGAGACCTGACTTCCACAGTATGACTGAACCCGGGATTCACAGAGGGATCCCGAGGACCTGAGCGGCTGTCAACCGCGACAGTTGCCGCGTGGCCAAGCTGCACGAGCAGCAGCGTCGCAAGAACAAGCGGGTTTGTTTTCATTTTGGCGCAATTCATCGGTACACCCGGTCCAACCACCTCATCCGCGTTCGCAGTCCGAGGATCACACGCGGGCTCGCCAACTCCGACGGCTGGCCCCCGCCATCTTGGTGATTCGCCATTCGGCCGCGTTGGTTACTTTTTTTCGTGGGCCTCACTTCTGTTCAATGTTGGGTTGCCTCCGGGCGCCCTCCGTTCGCTACTGCGCCTTGGCCCGGTAGAACCGCTGGCCCAAGGCCGGGTTGGTCAGGTCCAGCAACGGCATCGACCAGAGGGGGCCAGGAACATTGGTCAGGATCGCTGGGTTCGTCCAGTCAGCCACATTGGTCGAAGCTTGTACCTCGTAGCTTCGACCGGACTCTCCAGAGAGCTGCAACCGGTATCCTCCCCCAGCCCACCCAATCTCCAAGCGCAATTCACTCGCTGGAGGCTCCTCCGTGCGAATCTCTCCCACCGCCTGAGCGTCGGAGATCGTCGCATGCACCGGGTTGCTTAGCTCCACGTAAAACTGCTCGTCCGGTTCCTGCTTGGTATCCCCCACAATCGCCACCCGCACCGGCTTCGTGACTTCGCCCTCAGCAAACACCAACGGTCCTTTCGTCGGCCAGTAGTCATTCTCGGCCGTAGCCGTCCAATCCCGTGTCGCGTAGTCCACTTTCACCACCCTCCCACTGGGCAACGACAACCGCACTGTGAAAGTCGCCACGCTGGTCCCGCTGTTCCCTTCCAGCACCGACTTGTCGGTAATCGACAACGTCGGCTCTGGATCATCATCCAGGATCGTCCCCTGACCCTCCGCCTTCTCCATCTCCGCCCCCACTGCGTTCGTCAGCACCACGAGAAACATCTCCTGATCCGGTTCGTCCAGCTTATCACCGATGATTTGGACCGGCAACGGTTTGCTGGTCTCCCCTGGATTGAACCTGAGCGTCCCGTCCGTCGGATAGTAATCTGTGCCAGCAGTCGCCTTGCCTGCCTTCTCGGGTAAGTTCGCATCACGAAAATCCGCCGTCGCATATTCCACTGTGATCGTCTGAGTGCTGGCTTGCGACAAGCTCACGGTAAACACCGCATTGGTCGTCCCTTCGTGACCCTCAGTCACCGGGAGGTCGTTGATCGATAGCTTCCCCGGATCGTCGTCGAGGATCGTCCCCATCGTGACGTCGTTGGCAAGAGTGGCGCTGCTCGGCCTGAGCAAGTGAACAAAGAACGTTTCATTGGTCTCAGTTACCCGATCCCCGATCACGGGCACCACAATTTCCTTGTTCGTCTCCGCTGGCTCAAATATCAAGAAACCCGTGACGGCCACGTAATCCTCTCCGGCCTGGGCCGTGCCGTTGGTGGTGTAGTAGTCCACGCGCACTGGCGCCTGCGTTGTTGGAAAGCTGAGGCGCACCTGGAAAGCCGCGTTGGTATATCCCCGGTCACCTTCGACCACCGTCACCGGCGAGATTGAGAGCGCCGGAATCTGGCCTACGTCGGTAATCGTGACAATACCGCGGTCTTTGGCGAGCGACGCGTTCATCGGGTTGGAAAGTTGCACAAAGAACTGCTCCGTTCCCTCATCCAGCGTGTTGCCGCTGATCACAATGGTAATGGTCAGGTTGGTTGAGGTTCCTTCCCGTGGGAATCTCAACGTGTCTGCCGCGGGAACATAATCCGGACCCTCGCTCGCTGAGCCATTGACCGTCCTGTAATCGACGGTGATCTCGTTCGTCGGGTCCAGCGAGGAAAGGCTTACGGTCAAGACGGCGATGGTATCGCCAGCCAGACCCACATTGACTGTGACGTCGTCGATGGAAATCGCCGGGGGATCATTATCACGGATGGTTCCAACCGCTTGGTCGTTGGCGAGCACGGCGTTTACCGGGTTGGACAGCAGGACAAAAAAGGTCTCTTCGCCTTCATCCACCTGGTCGTCGATCACTGGCACGCTGATGTTCGTGACCGTGACTCCGGGGGGAAAACTCAATGTCCCGCTCTGGGCCACGTAGTCAGTTCCGGCCTTGGCCGTGTCGTCGGCTGTCCGGTAGTCCACGCTAACCGCCCGACCGCTCTGCGGGAACAGCCGCACGGCAAACACCGCCGTCTTGCCTAGGCCTTCAGTCACGGTTACATCCGAGATGGAAATGCCCCGGGGGGGCTCGACCTGAGTGGCGGCTACTGCCAGGTTGTTGTCCAGATTGGGATCGCTTTCCGCCGCCGTCGCCTTGGCGAAACTGACTACGGTGCCCTGGGCGGATGGAACGGCCACAATCGTCACCAGCGCACTCTGCCCAGGCCTCACCCTATCCAGGTTGCAGATGACTAGATCGTTCGCGGCAATACAGCTTCCCTGACTGTTGAGCACCGATGTGATCTTAAGTCCGGCACCCAGTTTATTCGTCAATGTAACGCTGCTGGCAGCAGACGGCCCATGGTTGGTCACCGTGATCGTGTAAGTCAGAGGTTGGCCGATGACCACGGGATTAGGGGTGGCGCTCATGCTCACTGCGAGGTCGGCAGCGGCGCAGCAGACGAACTGGCCGCCGCGATTGACTCCTAGAGTACCAGGAAAAGTCACCGTGCCGAGTTCGTTCGTCCCGTCTTGCAACCGCAGTTGGGCGGCGAAGCTCTCACCGCAGTTGCCATCCACCAGGAAAGTGAACGGACGCGCGACGGCCGCACCTCTTGGGCTCAAAGAACCGTAGTTCGTTGGCCCGCTCAGCGGTAGAACTCCGCCGGTCTGCAGCAACGTGGCGATCAGGTTGGTGGTCGGGCCGATCCCAGTGTTCCGCAGGGCCAGATTCACTCTGACCGTTTCCCGAGGATCGATTACTTGGTTTGCTGGCTCGCAGTCTTCAGACACCAATGTCATCTGATCAGCGACGACTTGCGCCAGCGGGTCGTCGTTTAGAATGGTGCCCACGGCCTGAGCCCGTGAGAGAGGGGCGTTCTGCGGGTTACTCAGGTTGACGTAGAAGGTCTCGTCAGGCTCAGCCAGCGTGTCACCGATGATCTCTACGGGTACAGTTTTGAGCGTCTCGCCCACGTCGAACCTCAGCTTTCCATTGTTGGTTCGATAGTCGGTTCCCGGTATCGCGGTGCCGTTGGCCGTGCCAAAGTCAACAGTCACAGCCTGGGTGCTGGCGGCAGACAAGCTCACGAGGAAGCGCGCGGTCGTCGTTCCACTGTGACCTTCGAACACAGCAGGAGCATCAGCAATGGTCAAGGTGGGAGCAGCATTGGTGATGCAGGCGGTAGCCTGGTCGCGGCACAACTTGGCGTTGGTGGGCTCTCCGAGTTTGACATAAAAGCATCTTGTGCCCGCCTCAAGGGAATCGGCGATGAAATGGACTATAAGGATCTTTGAGGTAGTACCCGGCGGGAACGTCACGGTACTCGAAATGGGAAGATAGTCGATGCCAGCTCTGGCCGTGCCATCAGCGGTGGAGTAGTTCACCGAAACCGTTTGCCGGCTCGGGCAAGACAGGAGCAGGTTGAACACAGGGCCGTTCCCCTCTGGAAAAGTCGCGTCCTGGATTGAAAGGCAGGGCAAATCGTCATTGATGATGGTGCCAGTCGCCGGGACGTAGTTGGTCGCCAGGGAGGCATTGACCGGGTTGCTCAGCTTGACGAAGAATGTCTCGTCATTCTCGCACAGCGTGTCGCCAAAGGCTGGCACGGTCAGGCTGTTCGTCGTCGTTCCAGGCGGGAAAGATAAAGTGCCCGAGCTAGTTCGATAGTCCGCTCCTCCCGTAGCCGTACCGTCACCTGTCGAGTAATCGACCGTCACGGTGGTGCCCCTCGCGGGCGATAGCCAAACCCTGAAGACGGCGTTGGTTGTGCCAGAGTCCCCCTCCGCGACACCGCCGTTGCCGATCGATATCCCTGGAGGAAGCTGGACGGTGGTGGTGACGAACGCTGTGTTGTTGGTCGGTTCTGGATCATCCACCGGGGCGAAGACCCGAAAGTAACTGATAATTGTGCCCGCTTCCTCAGGAGTGGTAGTGAGGGTGACGGCAACGGTTGCGCCTGGGGCAAGATCCCCGAGACCGCAACTCATCAAATCACCTGAAACCGAACAACTCCCTTGACCACTCGCCCCAGAGACGTATCTCAAGCCTCGTCCCAGCCGGTTGGTGAGCGTCACGCTAGGGGCCAGAGAGGCGCCCTGATTGAGGACCACAATCGTGTAGGTTAGGGTCTGCCCCACTCCCGCAGGATCGGGATTGTCTGCCACGCTGATGGCGAGGTCGGTCGCGTAGCAGCAAACGGGCGTTCCATTCACCATCGTCCCTAGAACCAGCGCCGTGGTCACCGTGCCGAGGTCAGCAGAACCATCCTGCAAGTGAAAGACCGCGAGATTTGTTCCCCCGCAGACGCCATCAACGATCAAGCTAAACGGCCGAACTCCGGGAGAACCGCCGGGGGTCAGCCGGCCGTACGTTTGCGGCCCGCTCAATGGGGTGATGCCATTGGTGGCGAGCAACGTGACCACTAGGTTCGTGGTGGGAGCCGTCCCTCGATTCATCAACGAGAAGTTCATCGTAACGGTTTCCAAGGGGTCGATGGCACGGTTCCCTGGGGCACAGTCCTCAGCGATGACGGAGGGAGGTTCGACTGGGACAATCTTAATAGTCTGGTCACGGATTGTGCCGACACCTTGGGACTTGCAGAACTTGGCGTTGACTGGGTCGCTCAGGACCACGAAAAACCTTTCCTCGGGCTCAGGCTCATCATCTCCTTTGACCACCACGGTGATATTGGTCCTGACGGCACCGGGAGCGAATGTCACCTGCTCGGAGGCAGGAAGATAGTCGGTGGATGCGGTGGCCGAACCGTCAAGAGTTCTGAATCGCACCGTCACGTTAGTCCGGCTGGCAGCGGAAAGACTTAGAGTGAACACCGCATTTGTGGTCGTGCCTGTTCTTCCTTCGAGTGCCGTGACGTCGTCAATCGAGAGGCACGGGCTGCCGTCGATGATGGTGCCGGTTCCAACGCCGTTTGTGATACTCGCGTTCGTTGGGTTGCTGAGCTTCACGAAGAAGGTCTCGTCGGCCTCAGGCAGATCATCGCCGATAACCATTACCCCTATTTCCTGGGTCGTGGTACCTGGCTGGAACGTCAGCACGCCATTCGTTGGCTGATAATCACTTCCGCCGGTCGCCGTGCCGTCCTGAGTGTCATACCGGACAGTGATCGTATTCCGACTGGCCTTCGACAGCGTGACCGTGAAGACCGCCTGGGTGCTGGTGCCAGAACTTCCCTCCTCAACAGTGACGTTGTCGATGGAGAGCTGCCGATCGTCGTCGTCCCGAATCCTGCCCACTCCGCGAGCCTTGGTGAAGGTTACATCCGACGGGCTTGGATTGCTGAGGGTCACATAGAACTCCTCAAAAGGCGGCTCGACTTCGGTGTCACCGTTCACCACGACATTGATGGTTGCGGTGGTGGTGTTGGCCGGGAATGTCAGCCGACCCGAACCGACGAGATAATCACTCGGCTCCTGCGCAGTGCCGTTGGCCGTGGCGTAGTCCACAGTAATGGGATGGCTGCTGGGGTTTGAGAGAGTCGCGGTAAAGACCACGGTAGTCGTTCCCGTGTCGCCCTCCCACACGGGAATGGGATCGCTGATGGACAAGCTCACGGGATCGTTGTCGCGAATCGTGCCTGTCCCCCGGCCGCGGGCAACGGTTGCGTTGGCGCTCGGATTGCTCAGAACAACGTAGAAGTTCTCGTCATCCTCATGCAGCGTGTCATCCAACACTGGTACGGGGATGTTGGTGGACATGCTTCCAGCCTGGAACCTTAGCGTCCCTTGCCTGGCCACATAATCACTTCCAGCCACTGCTGAGCTATCAACAGTGGTGTAACTGACTGTCACCGGTCCGCTCGAGGGGTTATCCAGACTGACTATGAACAGCGCATTCGTCCCACCTGGCCGCTCGGTCACAGCAACATCGTTGATGGAGACCTTCGGAGGCTCATCGTCGTTTGTGATCGTACCGGTCGCCTGACTGGCTGGAAGAGTCGCGTTGACGGGATTGACGAAGTTCAGGAAAAACGTCTCGTCCGGTTCGAACTTCCTGTCACCTTTGACCCGAACGGTGATGTTCGCGGTCGTGGTGCCGAGTGGGAAACTCAGGCTGTCGATGGGTATGGGAACGTAGTCGTCATCCGCGGCCTTGGCCATGTCATCCGCTGTTGAGTAGGACGCCGACACCGGCTTCCCGCTGGGGGCCGATAGGTTCACCGGGAAAACCAAGGGCACGGTGCCCGAATGGCCTTCGAGGGCCGTGACATTGCCGAGCAAGATCGCAGGGGGTGGATCATTATCCACGATCGTACCCACGCCTTGACCGCGTTCAATGATCGTGAAAGGCGGATTGGAGAGATTCACGTAGAACGTCTCGTCAGGTTCATCGAGAAGGTCCCCCAGAACGGGAACAGAGACGGTCTGGACTGTGGTTCCAGGGGGGAAAGTGACCTTCCCGGACGCGGCCGTGAAATCCTTGCCAGACGTGGCGGTGCCATCAGCCGTCGAGAAGTCCACCCCTACGGGCACATTCGTGTTCCCCGAAAGGTGAATCTCGAACACTGCGTTGGTCGTCTCTGTATCGCGTTCGATCACAGCGGAATTCGAGATCGAGAGTCTCGGATACGCGTCATCATTGGTAATGGTTCCTGTGCCTTGGGATTTCGCGATTCCCGCGTTGAAGGGATTGCTCAGATTCACGTAGAAGACCTCGTCTGCCTCAGGAGTGGTGTCACCAACAATCTGCACCGAGATGTTGGTTTTCGTCATACCCGGTTGGAACACCACAGATCCCGACGCCGCATGGAGATCGCTCCCCACCGTCGCAGTGCCACTCACGGCGGCGTAATCGACTGCCACGACCTGGACGTGAGCCCTCGACAAACTGACAGCAAAGACCATGTCTCTCGTCCCGGAATCCCCCTCCGCCAGACTCGTATCGCTGATGGAGATCCACCTTGGACCCGAATCGCGGATCGTTCCGACACCTTGACTGTCGCTCAGTTGTGCGTTCGTCGGGGCGCTCAGATTCACATAGAAGGTCTCGTTCGTCTCGATTACCCCGTCACCCAGGATCGACACCGAGATGTTCGTCTGCGTCTGCCCCGGTGAAAAAGTCAGCACGCCATTCGTTGGCTGGTAATCCAAACCCCGCGTTGCGGTTCCGTCGGCGGTGCTGTAGTTGACTGTCACCGCGAGTGTGCTGGGTGCCTGCAAGGTGACGGTGAAGTCCATGTTGGCTGAACCGGCCTCAGGTTCAAGCGCCGTCGCGTCGCCGATCGAGAGCCAAGGTGGCCGATCATCATCAAGGATAGTTCCGGTGGCTCGACCGCGTGCGATCGACGCATCAACGGGGTCGCTGAGGCTAACCAAGAACGTTTCGCGCTCCTCTTCATCCAAGACGTCCCCGATCACCGGCACCTGGATCAGCGCTGTCGTCGTGCCAGGCGGGAAGGTCACGATGCCGTTGGTCGGGACATAATCCTTGCCGCCGATCGCCGTCCCATCCGCAGTCGCATACTGCACCGTGATCGACTGGCTGCTGGCCGGTGACAAGTGAACCTCAAAGGTCATCGGCTTGGTGCCGCCATCGCCTTCTGGCACAGGACCTGGATCTACAATCGAGAGGAGGTTCGGATTACTGCCGGGCGTGCACAGGTCATCCACCGTGAGCGTGATCGCTCCAATCTCGCGATCATCTTTCTCCGCGCCCGCGTTCTGCAAACCCAGACGATCCAGCCGCAGAGTCCGGTCGGACGGCAAGCTCACCTTGGAGAAGCCTACCAGATTCGTGAAACCTGTACCGTCCAGAATCTCCACGGCAAATTCCCGCGACACCGCCTTGTAGCGGCCCACTGCGAGATAATCGTTGCCGACTGTGAGAGTGACCTGACTCCCAGAAATAGTCGGGAAGGCCCCCGCGTCGATACTCGCATTAGCGACAGGCCTGCCATCGGCGATCGACACAACAAGCGTCAGGCCATCCCCGAAAGCCCCGACGTGGTTGGCCGTCATCAGGCCAATGAAAGCTGTGGGTGTCCAGTGGTCATCAAACGAGTCCACGCGGAACTTCGCCGAGAAACTCATGTCGTTCGTATCCGGGAGCGTGCCAAACGGATTGGAAACGTAGAACGCCGGGCTCTTATCGACATCCAACACGGCGGTGAGGTCCTGGGTGGTCGGATTCCAGCGAAACCACGACTCGGTGCTGTTGGTCTGTTGGATGAACCGGCCGGCCGCGACCGGCTCAGTGGCGAATCCCTCACACAGGGTTTGCGCACTGAGCGCCATGACGCCCGATAGCAAGGCCAGACCGGCTGCCGGGAATAGGCCTCGACCGGCTCTCGGACCACGGTGGCCAGAAGGTGGAAACTTGGGTTTTCTTTTCATGGTGGAATGTTTATTGATGAACTGTGCCGAGCCAGCGAACGCACTAGTCCAACCGTCGGGCGCGATAGAAGCGAAGGCTGTCGTGGATGGCTTCGGAATCACGGACACGGGTCACCGCGTTCCCATCGCGGAACTCCCGAAGCGGCAGCCAGGTCCTGAGGTCGGTGGAGACCTCGACCACGAAGCGACCCGCATTGTCCGAGAGCACGAGGAAGGCCGGGCTACCATCCGTGTCGAGGCTGGGGACGGTGAGGCGCAAGGGCGGTGGCGGAGCCGGCACCTGGACCCTCAGGCGGAGGCTGTTGTTCCGCGAGTTGAAGTCCAAGGTGGGGTTGTCACTCACAACCTTGATGAGCAGTTCCATTGCTTCCGCCGGTTCGGCCAGCACGAATTCCAGGCTGATTTCGTTTGTCTGACCGGCTTCGAGCGGCGCTAGGGATCGGGTGACCAGAATCGCACCACCCGGGCCGGCCGTTTTAACCTCGAGACGACTGCCTGAGGAGCGCACAGCGCTATCGTTCTTGACCAGTGCCTGAATCGTCCACTGGTTGGACCCGGACCGGAGCCAGGTGACAGACTCCAACTTCAAGTCGGGAATCAGGAGAGGCAACTCGATTGAGTTGTTCGTGCTGTCGACATCCGGAAACACCCGGTCCGGATCGATCACGGCCTGTAACTGGATCGTCTCGGTCACGACGGGCACTGGGAAACTGCCCACCACGCGGACCGTGGCTGCCGGACGGAGCACGTCCGGCAAGACCACTCGAGCGAGTTCGACTCTCGCTTCGAACGAGCGGGAATAGAACGCGACCACCACGTTCGAAACGGCGCGGTCGCCAAGATTCACGGCTTTCACGACGACTTCCGCCGCCGTGCCTGGGGGTGGATTGGGCGGCCAGACCGAGAGAGACTCCTTAACCAAACCGAGATCGGCCGCGTCTTGGTATAGGTATTGGTAAATGTCGGTCGGCGATTGCGGTGTGGCTGCGACGGCGGCGGCCACCGTGGCTTGAGCAAGTTGATTGGATGTGGGCGGGTTCTTCCGATTGTAGAGCAGGAGCAACGATTCCGGCCCGAGGACGCAGCCAGTCAGCGGACCTTTGATCACGTCGTCCGCCGTGAGTTGCCGGGCATCTCCCCACGCGCCGGTGAGGGGGTCGTGACGAACCAGCCACAGATCCGATCCGGTGCTGGCCCCCGGACCGATCCACGCCAGCGCATCCGCGCGGCCGTCACTGGACAAGACCCGGAAGTCGGCAATGCCCGCGGCGTAACTGCCGCGCCAGACCACCTCGCGACGGTCGAGATCCAGGTCGCGAGCGAGCGACAGTTCGTTGTTGCGTAGCCAGACCAACACCAGACGCCCACCGGTGTCGACGATCAACTGCGGGTTGTCGTCCGGCACATCATCCGTCGTGAGGCGTCGAGCTGGTTCCCAGGCACCGCCATGGGCGTGCAGATAATACAACTCCCGGTCGCCCGTCGTGTCGGGGCGTCCGTCGGTGTCGACCGAGAAAACAGCGTGCACGTCCAGACCGACGCTGGCGAGAGAATACTTCACCGTCGGGGTCGTGAACTGCGCGGCGGTCTCGGGCGCGGACCACTCGGTGCCCTCCCACCGCGAGACCAGGACGAGGTCCGGGGATTCGGTGGAGGCCATCGTACGGTTGGCGCGGTTTGCGATCCACATGATGACGGCGTTGGTCGGACTACTCGCGGCCAGCTTGGGGCTCCGGTCGAGATGTGCGTTCGTGGTCAAGCGGCTCACAGGCCCCCAAGCGCGTCGCTGCGGATCGAACCAGGCGGTCGAGATTTCCAGATTGCCCAACGCAGTTTCAAAAGTCGCGTTTGTGCTCAACGGAGCGGCGCCGTTTTCCCAGACGGCCAGCGTCCGGCCATCGTCGAACAGAAGCACGCGCGGGTGAGAGTCCGCCGTGCCGTCATCGTCGATGACCATCGGCTCGGACCACAAATTGGTTTCGAAGGTAGCGAATCGGACGATGGTGCGGTTCTGAGGCGGGCGAGTGGGGTCGTCGTGCAACCAGACGAGCGCCGCCCGGCCGTTTCGACCCGACACATCCATTTCGGAGTATGGAAATGTGTTCAGCACGAGCGGTGTGGGACCGGACGGCGCGGCTGGTTGGGTAACCGCCGCTGATTTAGGGCGGAGCCCCATCTCGCGACCTCCGAATTGGGCGTAGCGCGAAAGCCTCAAGTAGTGGCGCGGCACGGGCCGCGGGCTGGGCACAGCCTCGAACGCCTGATAACTCAGGAGACTCGGACTCTTCCTCGGCCACTTCCACACCGCAAACGGTTGTTCCCATTCCCAAAGTAGCGCGTGAATGGTGAACCCCAACACCACCTCGCCCTCCGTCGATTCCAGGTAAGGTTGTTCGGGCCACCGGAAATTCCACCTGACCTCACCCTTACCCCAGACGTCCGCGCCAAGGATCTCGTCAAGCCCCACGCCCCCGGCGATGCGACCTTCGACGCCGATGCTGCCGACTGCCTCGACCCGTACTGGTTGGGTGACGGTCACCTTTCCGCCCACCGTTCCGGTTATGGTTACCGCCCCTTGAACATAGAAGGGCACCGGCCAGCCACCCACCGGGACAATATACAGACAGTTGACTTCACCCCCGAATTCGCCGGCCAGCCCGACCTCGAACGCCTGCGTCTCCCATTCTAAACTGCGGTCGTTGCATTGAAGGTCGCCTTTGATGTAGGGGAAGAACTTGAGCTCTTTCGCCTTGCCCTCACAAGGGAAGCGGATCAACGCCTTGGGCAGGCGAGCGGGGTCCAGAAGGCGACGCGCGGCCAACTCATCCAGTTTCTGCATCAGGTCGGCGATACGGGGTTTCCGCTCCCACTGTTCTTCGAGGTAGTCATCGATGGTCTTCTCGTCGGGCAGATCGCTCCACTCGAAGGTAATCTCCGCTCGACCTGTGCTATCGACTTCGCAATCGACCGAAGGCAAGAAGCCAAGGGTGAACGATAACCCATCGAACCACGGCACTCCCGCCGGGACAATCCCGGCATCGATGACCTGGCTGAAGAACGCCGCGTTTGGTTTACCGGCGGATTGATAGACGTAACGCCCGTTCTCCGTGTGCGTCGTGAACCGCGACCACCCCCATTGGTTGAGCGGCGCGGGGATCACGATGAAATCAGCCGGCTTCAACCTGGAGTAGGCCCCGTCGGCCCCTTCCGCCATCACGGCCAGTGTGTCGCCCGCCGCGAACAATTCACCTACATTGAGCGTCCTCCGAATGCCGGCGCCCACCGGTTCGGTTCCGAGCGGTTCTCCTTTGCGGTGCGTGTAGTAGTTGATCCATCCCGGCGGGTGGCTGCCCCAGCCAACGTCGACGCCGAACTCGACGTTCAAGGGAACGTCCTTCAGGAAATGCAGAAAGCCAGGATACCGAATCGCCCGGATCCGCATGACCTCTACGTCACCGAGCGGAACCAACTCGATTCTCCGCGGCTGCGGTGCAGACTCCGGGAGCGTCACCTCAAACGACAACGGCGAGAAACCGGGCGCGATGGTGGCCAGGGTGTAGTTGCCCGCCGTAACGCCGCGGAACTCGAACCGGCCTTGTGCATCGGTCATGGTCAGGTTTGTTCCCAAGCTCACGCGCGCACCCTCGATGGGGAGTTGGGTGCGTTCGTTGATCACGATTCCCTCGACGGCGATGGAGTGGCGGAGGCCAAAGCTGCGCGATATCACGGAAAACGCAGGCACGTTGACGACTTCTCGGTATTCGTCGAAGCCCTCCTTCCTCAGCACCAGCAGGTAGGACGCCGGGGGAATCTCGGTGTAACGGAACCCACCCGAGGCATCGGCCGTCTGCGCGACCCCGCCGAACGTGACCGACACACCCGGGACTTGCTTGCCGTTTTCGTCTTGGATGTCGCCCACCAGGCAACTAAGCGCCTTGTCTTTCCCCGCGACCGTATGGC
>ORMF010315966.1_pt1 | contig 15071 bp, 11 predicted proteins | sample 1779871 | NCBI WGS metagenome assembly ORMF01 (sample SAMEA104232316, study PRJEB22302) | groundwater metagenome | biome: forest; feature: aquifer; material: groundwater | place: USA | collected 2011-08-07 | depth 5.4 m | reverse complement strand
TAGGTGCGCTCCGGGCTGGTCCCGGCACTGGGTCGCGGCCAGATCGTGCCGTCGACCACCCACAGCTCACGCGCATCGGCCGGGGGCGGAGGCAACGAGGGAACGAGGAGCTGCCGGAGTCGGGTGGCGGCGAGCGAACCGGCGGCGAGCGCGGCGCACGCGCTGGGCCAGCAACGCTGAAAGGGTGGGGCGAGGCTCAAGCGAACCAACGACTCGGGACCGGAAGCGCACAGCACTGCCTCCAGCAGCGCAAATTGGCTATCCTTCCGGTGGCCCAGGGCGGACGCGTAGAACTGCTCGCGAAAGGCTCTGAGAAACTGGATTGCCTGGGTGTCATCTTCCATGCCCCGAGTATCCAGCCGTCAGGCACCCGAATGATCTTGTGAAGCGCAAGAAACTAACTAACTGCCCTCCAAGCCAAGCCGGTACGGAGAGCTGTGCAGAGAGATAGCTATCTCGCACCGTCCCTGACGACGATGCATCAATGGGTTCACAATCCGCACATGGTCCCTGGCCCGACTGACCTGCGTGCCGACTGGGATAGCCTTCAGCCCTGGTTCATCGCAGTTTGGTCACCATGATGCTGTGTCGATGGCCAACTGCATGCTTCGGCTTCTAGAATAGCGCGTGCCGTTTTACACGCCGTTGAGGTATCCGGCGGCAAACGCCGCCTCATACCGCTCGTTACCCAAATTCTCGAAGCCAACGCAATGCACGATATCCAGTACGTGGAACCATGTGCTGGCGGAGCCTCAATCGCGCTCGCTTTGCTCTTCGAGGAATACGCCTCTACGGTTCACGTCAACGATCTGAGCCGGCTCGTCTACGCAATTTGGCATGAGGTGTTAAATAACACCGAAGCGTTCTGCACCAAGATTGAGAGAGCTGAGTGACCGTGGTTCTCCGACGTGCGTCGAAGGTGGCCTGCATTGTATCGAACGTGGAAATGATGCACGTCCAGTTGCTGCCTGAGGACATACGCAAGCTCAAAGCCAATGTGATTGTGCTTTGCGGTCGTAGCCGGCTTTCTGCGCAGATGTCCACAGTGCAGCTCCCACTGGTTGGGATCCTCGAGTGCTAGCTGAAGGTAGGTTTTCTCACTCACGGGCATGATGCGCTCCGGACTGCTGTACATTGGTTGATTGTATCGCCAGCCCCGGATGCGGGCCATGAGTGCGGCAGTTGGAGTGGGCTAGAATGGGGCCATCCTCCGCACCTGAGGGACCATGCATTACCACGATGGCCGGAGCCATAGCCACGACTTCGATGATCCCCAGCACGAGCACGACATGGCCAACGAGTTCGAGCGCGTGCATGGCCTCCGCTACATCGACGGCAACGAAGCGTTCGAGCTGAACAGCGTTGGTATCGACATCGGGTCGTCGACGTCCCATCTGATGTTCTCGCGCTTGCTCCTGATGCGCGTCGGGGGCGGCATGGCCAGCCGCTTCGAGATCGTCGAGCGCGAGGTGACGTACGCCTCCCCAATCCTGCTCACCCCCTATCTCGGCAATGCGACGACCATCGACGTCGAGGGGCTCGATCGCTTCATCGGCGACGCCTACAGAGCGGCGGGCATCGAGCGCGACGGTATCGATGCGGGTGCCGTCATCGTGACGGGCGAGGCTGCCAAGAAGGAGAACGCCGAGGCGATCGCCGCGCTCTTCGCGGAGCAGGCGGGGAAATTCGTCTGTGCCACCGCGGGCCCGAACCTTGAGGCGCTAATGGCGGCGTATGGCTCGGGGGCCGTTGACCTCTCCAAGTCCTGGGGCAAGACCGTGTTGAACGTCGATGTGGGCGGCGGCACGTCCAAGCTCACGGTGGTCCAGGAGGGCAGCGTTGTCGAGACCTTCGCCATCAACGTGGGTGCTCGCCTGGTGGCGATGGACACGAACGGGAACCTCATCCGTATCGAAGATGCTGCACGAACCGTGGCGGACACGCTCGGCATTCGACTGGAGCTTGGGCTCCCGCTCACCGCGTTCGACCAGCGAGCGCTCGCCGATCGACTGGCCGACTGCCTGCTGGAGGCGGTCACTCGGGGTGAGCTGACGCCGCTGGCTGAGGCGCTGCTCGTCACGGAACGGATCGCGTTTCCGGGTGCGATCGACATGATTACGTGCTCGGGTGGCGTCGGCGAATACATCATGGGGACAGAAACGAAGGCCTTTGGGGACCTGGGCCCGCTCCTCGGGGCCGCGGTCCGGCGCCGGCTCGATGGGCTAGGCATACCAATCGTGCCGTCGGCCGCGCGCATCCGCGCCACGGCGATCGGCGCCGCCCAGTACACGCTCCAGGTCAGCGGGACCACGATCTACATCACTGACCCGGCGCTCCTGCCGCTGCACAACCTCCAGGTCATCGCGCCCCAGCTTCCCGAGGGTGACCTGACTGCTGCCGTGGTCGCTGAGGCGACGCGGGCCGCGCTCCGGCGCGGCGACGTGGACGACGAGGAGCGGTCCGTCGCGCTCGCGATTCGCTGGGATCGCGAGCCCGCCTATCGCAATCTGCGCGCCCTCGCGGACGGCGTCATGGACGCGCTTGGGCACCGCGCGGAGCACGGCATGCCGATCGTCCTCGCGTTCGACGGGGATGTGGGCGGCATGATCGGCAATGTGCTCGCGACCGAGGTCGCGCCCGGCGTGAACGTGATCTCGGTGGACGAGCTGAGCCTATCGGACTTCGATTACATCGACATCGGGGCGGAGTTGAAGCACGTCCAGGCGGTGCCCGTAATCATCAAGTCGCTCGTGTTCCGCCCGCCGCATCCGCACGCGCACGACCACGAGCATGGTCATGAGCACCCGCACGGCCACGATCATGCGGATGGGCGAGTTCGCGATCATGAGCACGGTCCTACGACGCACACCCACGCTTTGTCTGGTCACTGACGGGGGCCACTGAGGCGCGCCCGAGGGATTTCGGTACACTGCACGCCATGAGAAATCCTCGAACCATCCTTGCGTTGCTGGGCGTTGCCCTGCTCATGGGATGCGCCGGTCCGCAGAATCAGCCGGTCAGCGGAGCCTCCCAGAGTCAGACGCGCTCAGGACCGAAGCGCATCGTCGTGGCGATCCGCGGTGAGCCCCACAACCTGAACGACCGCATCAACTCTGCCGGCCCCGGTGGAGTCGCTGGTGTGGCCGAGCTCGCTCAGCTCATCAGCACGGGCCTCGCCGACATGGATGGCACGACGGTCGTCGCCCCGCGTCTTGCCGCCGAGCTGCCCACGGTCGAGAATGGCCTCTGGCAGATCACATCCGACGGTCGGATGACGACGACCTGGAAGCTCAGGCCTAACCTCATCTGGCACGATGGGGCGTCGTTTACGGGGGATGACCTCGTCTTCACGGCGGCGGTGGGGCAGGACAAAGAGGTCGGGCTCCTTCGCGATCGCGCCTACGATTTCGTCGATGGCGTCGACGCGCCTGACCCGATGACCGTCACTGTTCGATGGAATGGTACGTACATCCTCGCGGACAACCTGTTCAGCGCGTTCGCGACCCCACTCCCGCGCCACGTGCTCGAGCTACCGTTCGTGGAGGATCGGGCGAACTTCATTGGCCATGCCTACTGGACCCGCGAGTTTATCGGCACTGGCCCATTCAAGCTGCGCGAATGGGCGCAGAATAGCCATCTCGTGATCGCGGCGTTCGATCGATATGCTCTGGGTCGTCCCAAGCTCGACGAGATCGAAGTGCGCTTTTTCCTGGATCCAAATGTTGTGATCGCCAATCTGCTCGCCGGCACGGTCGAGATGACCATGGGCCGCGGCATCTCGCTCGAGCAGGGCGTCGAGGCCCGCGACCAGTGGCGAGAAGGCACCCTCGGGCTGTCCTACAGCAGCTGGATCGCGCTCTTCCCGCAGTTCATCAACCCGACCCCCGCCGTGATCGGCGACGCGCGTTTCCGACGCGCCCTCATGCACGCCGCGGACCGCAAAAGCATGATCGACACGATCGTGTACGGCCAGGTCCCCGTGCCCACAAGCTTCGTGAACCCGGGGCTGCCGGAGTCTCGTGAGACGGAGGCCGCGGCGGTGCGCTACGACTACGATCCCCGGCGCGCCGCCCAGCTCATTGAAGAGCTTGGCTATACGCGCGGCGGGGACGGTTTCTTCGCCAGCGCCGGCCAGCGGCTGGGGGTCGAAGTCCGCACGACCGCCGGGGACGACCTCCGCGATGAGCTCTTGTATGCCACGTCCGACTACTGGCAGAAGAATGGTGTGGGCGTTGACACGGTAATCATCCCCAGGCAGCGGACCGATGATCGCGAATACCGTTCGACGCGACCCGGCTTCGAGATGGTCCGCCAACCGAACGCCCTTTCCGAAGGGGCGCTGCGGCGTTACCATGGCCAGGAGGCGGCGCTCCCTGAGAACGGATTCCGGGGCCAGAACCGCACGCGCTATGCCAGCCCCGAGTTGGACGGCCTGATCGACCGCTACCTGGTGACGGTGCCGCGGCAGGATCGGATTGAGGTGCTGCGGCAGATGGTGCGGCACATCTCCGAGCAGCTCCCGATCATGGGCATCACCTACAACGTCGAGGCGATGCTGATCGCAAAGCGGATCGTGAATGTGGATGCTAACGTCGCGACTCGCAACGGCCATGAGTGGGACGTCCGGTAGGGGTTGGGCAGTGGGGATTAGGGGTTGGTGCGGAGCGGGCAGCGATGGCTGAGCCGTATGACGTCGCGATCATCGGTGGTGGGATTCTCGGCCTGGCCGCGGGTCGAGAGGTCCTGCAGCGCCGCCCCGGCGCGAGCCTGGTTGTTCTCGACAAGGAACCCGAGCTTGGCCAGCACCAGACCGGGCACAACAGCGGTGTAATCCACTCGGGCATCTATTACACGCCCGGTTCGGTGAAGGCGCAGGCCTGTGTCTCTGGCTCGTCTGCCCTCATGCGGTACTGCGACGAGCACGAGATCCCCTTCGATCGCTGTGGCAAGGTCATCGTCGCGACGAATGAGGACGAGCTGCCGCGGCTCGACGAGCTGCACCGCCGCGGGGTTGCGAACGGCGTGCCGGACCTGGCCATAATTGGCCCGGAGCGGTTGAAGGAGCTCGAGCCAAACGTCGTCGGGGTGCGAGCACTCTGGTCGCCAAACACAGGAATCATCGACTTCTCAAAGGTCGCTGCGAGCTATGCGGACGATCTCCGCAAGGCCGGCGGTGAGATCCGGACGCGGCACGAGGTCCAGGGGCTCCTGCGCGAACGCAAGATCACCATCCTGCAGACAGCGGGCGAAGACGTTCGTGCGCGCTCGGTCATCGCGTGCGCGGGTCTCCAGGCGGACCGAGTGGCCGCGTTGACCGGCGGCTCGCCCACGCCGCGCATCGTCCCGTTTCGCGGCGATTACTTCGTCTTGCGCCCGGAGCGACGGCACCTGGTTCGTAGCTTGATCTATCCGGTCCCGGATCCAGCGTTTCCGTTTCTCGGGGTCCACTTCACGCGTCGCATGAATGGCGAGGTCTGGCTGGGCCCAAACGCCGTCCTCGCGTTTGCGCGGGAGGGCTATCGCCGCACGGATCTGGTGCCAGGTGATCTCGCGGAGGCCCTCGCCTACCCGGGTTTTCGCCGGCTGGCCGCGAAGTTCTGGCGGGTTGGGCTTGCGGAGATGTGGCGCGACGTCAGCAAGGGCGCATTCTTGAAGTCACTGCAGCAGTTCATGCCCGAATTGACGGAGGCAGACCTGGTGGCAGGTCCCTCCGGCGTCCGGGCTCAGGCCTTGGGAGAGGATGGCGCCCTGGTGGACGACTTCGTCGTCGAGGCCAGCGGTGGCGTACTGCACGTCCGTAACGCGCCATCCCCTGCCGCCACGTCGTCGCTCGCCATCGGCCAGATGATCGCCGACGCCGTTGAAAAGCTCGAAGCGGCGGCGTAGGGCCCCTGGTACAACCGCGCCGGCGGACCCGCGAGGTCCTGGGGGCTCAGGCCGAGGCACGTCGTTCGCTGCTGGCTGAGCGGTCCAGCTTTCCCAACAGGCGGACCAGCTCGCGTTGCTCCTCGAAATCCAATGCGTCAAATTGATGCGAAACCAGCGCTTCCTGCGCGGGAAGGATCTCGTCCAGGAGCTGCCGCCCTTTTGGGGAGAGCCGCAGCCGGTTGGCACGCCCATCCTGCTCCCGGACGAGCAGATCGAGCTGCTCCATCCGCCCGAGGAGCTGGCAGACGTTGCCCTTGGTCACCAGGAGCGAATCGGCGAGCTGCTGTTGCGTCATCCCCTCGGAGAGGCCAATCTTGACCAGCGCGTCGAATTGCGCAACGCTGAGTCCCCAGCGCCGCATGTGCCGAGCCGAGGCGTGATCGACCTGCTGGTAGACGCGGGCAAGCCGCAGCCACGCGACGACCGAGCGATTTCGCAAGCGTCGTGCTGCATTGGGGCTGCGCTCTTCAACCTTCATGTCTAAGTTTATCAGTGAACCATCGTGGCGGGCCACCGCGGTGGGGCTGTGCCGGCGGGAGGCGGCAAGCGATAATGCGCCTGATACCGGCGAGGAGGGGGAGAGTGCTGCTCGAGGATAGGGTTGTTATCGTCACCGGTGGCGGCCATGGCATCGGCAGGGCGTACTGCAAGGCGATCGTCCAGGAGGGCGGCAAGGCGGTCGTCGCGGACATCGACGGGTCCGCGGCCGACCTCGTTGCGGAGGAGCTCGGGGGCGCTAGTGCGCTGGCGGTGCAGGCGGACGTCGCGAAGCTCGCGAGCTGCCAGGACATGGCGAAAGCGGCGCTTGATCGCTATGGGCGCATCGATGGACTCATCAACAACGCGGCTATCTTTGCCACGATCCCCATCTCCCGGGTCGGGTTCCAGGACATCGACGAGGCGGAGTGGGACCGCGTTATGGACGTGAACGTCAAAGGGGTCTGGATGTGTTGCCGTGCCGTCGCGCCCGCGATGCAGGAGCGTAAGCGGGGCGCGATCGTGAACATCTCGTCCAGCACCGCTTTGGGGGGAAGCGCCGGCCGCATCCACTACGTCGCGTCCAAGGCCGCGATCATCGGGTTTACGCGCGTCCTCGCGCGCGAGCTCGGCCCGGACAACATCCGCGTCAACACGATCGCGCCGGGCTCAACGCTGAGCGAGGACAACCCCGATGAAAAGATCCTCAGCCACCGGAGCGCCGCCACAGCGGGCCGCGCGTTGAACCGGGTCGAGCGGCCAGATGACCTCGTTGGCACCGCCGTCTACCTGCTCTCGGACCTCAGTGCGTTTGTGACTGGTCAGATGATCGCGGTCGGTGGCGGCGACGTCATGCACTAGGAGGCTGGCCTACAGGGGGAGGAAGCGTCCGCCGTAGGTGGCCAGGGCCCAGAAGCGGATGGTCTTGCCGACCAGCACGGCGAGCATGAAGAGCGGCACCGACATCTTCGTGGCGCCTGCGATGACGCCCAGCGCGTCGAAGAACGGGTTCGGAATCACGGACGCACCGAAGACACACCAGGGACCATATTTCGAGACCGAGCGTTCGAGAGACGAGTACCACCCGTTTGTGGACATCAGCGAGCGTCCGCTGTACCCCACCATGTACCCGGTGAGCTCGCCGATGGCCGCGGCGAGGCCCGCGACTATCGCGACGATGCCCGGCTCCAGGAACGTCCCGGCGATGAGGATAGCGCCGATATACGGCATCGGGAACGCAATGGCGCCCGTGCCGACCAGCGTGATGATGAAGACGCCCAGGTAGCCGTAGCTGCCAAGCGCACGGTAATCGACGGGCGCCTTGATGGCCGCGATAGTGACGGCAATGGTCGCGACCAGGGTCAAGCCCCAGATGGCCTTGGTGCGGAGTGTCGTATCCGCGGGCCACCAGCTCCCCTGGGCAAAAGCCGCCCGCACCGAGTCGGCTCGTACGGCAGCCACCTGACCTCCGGGGCGTCTCAAGTTTCGGTCAGAAGCTGCCGAACGGCGTGAGTCTAGCACGCGTTCCCGGCGAAAAGGAAATAAGTCTTCTCTGATGCGGGTATCAGCGAAACCGAATATCGATGCCTGATGCAACGACAGGGGGCTACCAGTCGCGGGTTGAGCCGTCCTCGATGCAGGCACCAGGGTTCATCGTCATGCGGAGGAAGTTGCTGCCAACCGGGAGGCCGACGATGTGCTCCAGCCAGTGAGCCTGCTGGCTCTCTGGGATCCCCATGGTGGTGGCGATGGACATGTGGATGAGGGAATCGTCCGGGCTGATGCCGAAGTTCAGCATGAAGCCACCCGGCCCGCGGAGCCGCCCCGCGCTATTTGTTCGGAGGATGCGACTGTCTGGATCGCCACGATAGCGCCCCAAGACGGCGCTATCGAACCAGACCTGGACTGAGTCAAGTTTGCCACCGTCCAGGACGCGCCGGATCAGATCCTGGAGCACCGGGTCATGCTGGGGCTTCATCGCTTACGCCTCGTTTTCGGGTCGGGTGGACTCGGACTCGCCGAGAAGCTGGGTGACAGTGTCCATCAAATTGAGGGGGCTAAAAGGCTTCGTGACGTAGGCATCGGCGCCGGCGGCGAGGGCGGCTCCTCGCTCCTTGTCGGTCGCGGCCGCGGTCAGCATCACCACCTTGATGTGGGCCGTCATCGGGTCAGCCTTGATGCGGCCACAGATCTCGATGCCGTTGACGTCTGGGAGGTTGATGTCCAGCAGCACGAGCCGGGGGTGCTCCTTCCAAATGATCTTCAATGCCACCTCGCCCCGATCCGCCTCAAGGATATCGAAATTATGTAAGGCGAGCGTCGTCGTCACCAGCAGGCGAAGCGGCGCTTCATCGTCGACCAGGAGGACTTTGCCCGACAGGGCCGCAAGGCGGCGCCGGAGGGGGCCGGTTGTTCGCGCTCGGGCAAGATCCCGTGCGTAGAGGAGGGCTTGCTCGTCGGCGGGAGTGCTCCCCTGTGGTCCCGGCGGATTCTGGCCCTGCGTCATTTCTACCTCTGTCGCGGAAGCGTCGCAGGCGCGGGCAAAGTTATCCGCCCTGCCATCCTCTGGAGTCTCAGGAGGGGGATTTGTCCTGCCGAGGCAGGGCGCCACCTTGGGCCGGTTGATGCGGCGGTACCGCTTCCCATTGGGCAGATGGCAAGCGGCGCGACCACGAGTACCGGCTCCGGCCCACTTTAATACTCCGCTAGACCTCGCGTCAACGCGTCCGCAGCGGAGTTCCCGACGGAGTTCCCGGCAGAGTAGTATTCGCGGTTAGCTACGTGAAATTGCGCGAGCTTGCGAGCATGCGCTCGGAAATAGGTTGGAGGAGGTCAGGCATGCCAGTAGAGCTGAAGGTTGGCCCACCGGGCCTCACCATCAGCCAGGACCGGACCTTCATGGTGACGGACGAGCGCGGGGAGATCGACCCCCAGAGCGAACAAGGGCTGTTCGCCGGCGACACCCGCTTCGTGAGCTTCTACAAGCTGTACATCAACGACGAGCGTTGGGAGCTTCTCACGTCCAGCACGGTGAGCTACTACGCGGCTCGTCTGCACTTCGCGAACCCCGTGATTGCGACGGAAGATGGCGACATTCGGAGCCATGATCTCAGCCTCGCCGTGACCCGCACGGTCGGCGACGGCGTGCACGAGGACTTAGATCTGACCAATTACAGCTCATCGGCGGTCCGTTTTCAACTGCAGATCGGCCTGCTCTCCGATTTCGCCGATCTGTTCGAGGTGAAGGGGCACCGCTTCGTGCGGCGGGGCAAGATGACCACCCGCTGGAACACGAGCAAGGTCGAACTGGTCACCTCCTATACAAATAAGGATTTTCACCGGCGCATGATTTACCGGTTGTTGAGCTACGGCACACGCCCAGAGTTCGCGAACGGTCGAGTCGTCTTCACGATCGAGATCCCGCCAGGAGGAACGTGGCACACGTGCGCCCACTACGTCCTCGTGGAGGGCGCGCGAGCACGCAAGCCCATGTACACGTGCAACGCGGTGACCTCCGGGGACACGCGGATGGACCGCCTGCAGACCGAATGGCAAAACCTGACCACCCAGCTCACAACGAGCAATGAGGACGTCTATCGAGCCTACCGGCAGTCGGTGGAGGACCTCGGCGCCCTCCGGCTCTATGACGATGAGCTGCCGCCGGACGTCTGGGTGCCGGCAGCGGGCGTACCGTGGTTTATGACGATTTTCGGCCGCGATAGCACGATCGTGAGCCTGCAGAACATGCTGGTGAACCCGGCCCTCGCACACGGGACGCTCGCGAAGCTTGCGGGGCTCCAAGCGACAGAGATGGATGACTGGCGGGATGCTGAGCCCGGCAAGATGCCCCACGAGCTCCGCTCCGGGGAGCTGGCGCACTTCCGCCGGATTCCGCACACGCCCTACTACGGCACGGCCGACGCCACGATCCTCTACCTTATCGCGCTCCACGAGGCCTGGAAGTGGCTCGGCGACATCAACCTGCTGAAGAAGTACCGCGAAGTCGCGATTCGATGCCTGCAGTGGATCGACCAGTATGGCGACCTCGACGGGGATGGTTTCCAGGAATACAAGACGCGCTCATCGCTGGGTTATGAGAACGTCGGATGGAAGGACGCCGGGGACGCGATCGTCTACGCGGACGGCTCGCAGGTGAAGCAGCCGAAGGGCCTCTGCGAGCTGCAAGGCTACGTCTTCGACGCCAAGATGCGCATGGCCGAGGTGTTCACCGCGCTGGGCGACCCGGGGCGCGCCGCTAAGCTGCGGGAAGAGGCGCGGCTCCTGCAAGACCGCTTCGAGGAAGCCTTCTGGTGTGAGGAGATCGACTGTTACGCGCTGGGGCTGGATCCAACCAAGCAGCAGATCAAGACCATCGCATCGAACGCGGGCCACTGCCTCTGGAGCGGGATCGCCAGACCGGACCACGCGGCTCGCGTTGTGAAGCGGTTCATGGAGGAGGATATGTGGAGTGGTTGGGGGGTACGGACCCTCTCCGCCCGCCACCCGGCATACAACCCGTTCTCCTACCAGCTTGGCTCGGTGTGGCCTCATGACAACGGAATCATCGCTCTGGGCTTCAAACGTTACGGATTTTCGGTGGAAGCCAATCGGATCTCGCGCGATATCTTTGAAGCCGCGAGCTGTCACGAGAGCTACCGGCTCCCCGAGCTTTACGCGGGCCTGCCGCGGCGGGCGAGCACGTTTCCGGTGCAGTATGTGGGAGCCAATATTCCCCAGGCCTGGGCGGCGGGCAGCGTGTTCCATCTCCTGCAAGCGGCCCTCGGGATCCGCGCGGACGCACCCGCGGGCCGGCTCTACGTGCACCCGACGCTGCCGCGCTGGTTGGGTGACATCGTGCTCAGCAATGTCCGAGTGGGTAACTCCCGGCTGAAGCTCCACTTCTGGCGGGAGGCCGACGCGAGCTACTGGGAAGTGCTCGATTGTGACGGCGCCATCGACGTCGTTGAGGAACCCTGGACGCCCTGGCTCACGTCGCTTGAGCCGATGCCGGCCACGCAACCGAGCGTGGGATAATGGCTGATGCGAATTGGGGCGAGATGGGATGACGGAAGTGGACACGAACGGAACGCCGCCTGGCGACACCCCGCTCACCGACCTCTCTGATGAGGGCCGGGCCCGCAAGCGAGAGGAGCAGGCCGAAGTCCGAGCGCACCCCGAGCGTCGCGGGAAAGGGCTTGTGCTCGTCAACACGGGAAATGGCAAGGGCAAGACGACAGCCGCGTTGGGGCTGCTGCTTCGGGCCTGGGGCAGGGGAATGCGCGTCGTCATGCTGCAGTTCATCAAGGCGAAGACGGCGAACTGGGGGGAGATCAAGGCCGCCAAGAAGATGGAGGTCGAGATCATCCCGCTCGGCGACGGCTTCACCTGGACGAGCAAGAATGTCGAGCACGACCGAGCCCTCGCCCAGGAGTGCTGGCGCCAGTGCCGCGAGCGGATCGAAAGCGGTGAGTACGACGTGGTCATCATGGACGAGATGACGTACTGCTTCAGCTTCGGCTGGCTCGAGCTCGAGGAGGTCCTCGAGGTGCTGCGCAACCGGCGGCCGGACATGCACGTCGTGATTACCGGTCGCGACGCGCCGCAGGAGCTGATCGACTTCGCGGATCTGGTGACCGAGATGCGCGAGATCAAGCACCCGTATAAGCTGGGCATCAAGGCACAGCCGGGTGTCGAATTTTGACCCGTTGGGTCTAAACGCCCCCCCTCCTGACTCCCCTCTTGAAGGGCCACAGGTGCGCACCGGCTCCTTCCCGCGCGAGGGGATAGCACAGCGCCCCGGCAAGCGGCGCATCGTGCGGAACATGGTCACCAGCGCGGAAGGCAAACTCGTAAACGTCGCGCGGCGGCCCGGCCACCTTTTCGTCTGCGCACTCGGCTGTTGCTGTGGTGACACGGTACACGGATCGGCCCCGGTGCCCACCGACCTCTATCAGGAAGAGTGGGAGCGCCGCCGCCTGCGGCCGCATGTCCACCTGACGATGAGCGGGTGTCTTGGCCCCTGCCCGCTTGCCAACGTCGCTATGTTGCTCTTCGAGGGGCACTCGCTCTGGTTCCATTCATTGAACTCTGAGTGGCAAGTGCTAGCCCTCTACGATTACATCGATTCGATGGTCGCCGCGCGGACCTACCTGCCGCCGCCGGCGGGGCTCGTGGAACTCCAGTTCACCTCTTTCGATTGGGAGGGCCATGGCGCGTCCCCGCGCGAGAGCCCGGGACCGCTGGTGGCGGAGGGTGAAGGCGGCTTCCTCTTCCTGACCCATGCGGACACGGACCTGCTCGCGCTGGCCCGGGTCGTTCCAACCCTCGGACCGGATTTCCCGCCAGTGCGTGGCTACCAGATCGGCCACGTCCAGAGCGAGGAGGATGCGCGGGCGTTCGTGGACGGCGTGGTGCCCGGCGCTGACGTCGTCGTTCTCCGATTGCTCGGCGGCACGGCAAGCTTTCGCGGCGGCTTCGAGCGCCTGCTCGAGCGCGTGGAGCAGGACCAGCAATGGCTCATCTGTCTGCCTGGGACAGGGAGCCTCGATCCCGAGCTGACGGCGGCCGGCAACGTTGGCACGCGGGTTGCCCACGACGCCCTGTCCTATCTGGAGTTGGGTGGGCTGAAGAATGTCGAGCACCTGCTCCGATTCTTGAGCGACCATTTGCTGACGACGGGCTTCGGTTACGACGCCCCCGAGCCTCAGCCGCGCCACTGCGTGTATTACGAGAGTCCCGCACCGGCGCCGGATCAGGCCCGCCCGCCGACGGTCGGACTGCTCTTCTACCGCTCGCATTTGCTGTCGGGAAACACCGCGTTCGTCGACGCGATCATCGCTGACATCGAGGCGCGCGGAGGCCGGGCGCTCGCGGTCGCAACGCCGTCGCTGCAGGACTACGAGACAGTTCCGGGCAGCGCCGACGCCGCTGATCTCCCCACCGCACTGCGCTTTTTCAAGCGTGGTGGTAAGCCCTGCATCGACGCGCTCATCACGACGACCAGCTTCGCTGCGACGGCCGGGGCCGAGGGGGCCGCGAGCATCGGGGCGCCGGCAGTGCAGGAACGACCCGATCCGTTCGCGACACTCGGCGTTCCGGTCATCCAGGCGATGACGTCCACAAGTCGACGCGAGCCGTGGGCCACTTCGCTGCGCGGGCTGGGGCCGATTGACACGGCGATGAACGTGGCCATCCCGGAGCTCGATGGGCGCATCATTGGCGTGCCAGTGTCGTTCAAGGAGCCCATTTCGGTCCCGGCCGCCGGTTCCCAACTTGCCGCGATGGCGTACGCGCCTGAGCTGGATCGCATCCAGCGGATTGTGGGGCTGGCGCTGCGCCTCACCGCACTTCGCGCCAAGCCGAAAGCTGAGAAGCGTATCGCTTTCTTGCTGACGGACTACAGCGCGAAAGCGTCGCGCGTTGGCGCAGCCGTCGGGCTTGATACGCCAGCCTCCCTCCTGCGCGTTCTCGACGCGCTGAGGGAGGCTGGCTACGCGATCGGCCCGTTGCCTAAGGACTCCGACACCCTCCTGCAGCAGCTCATCGACCGCGGAACGTACGACCGCGAGGTGCTTACTGCGGCGCAGCTCAGCAACGCGGTCGCGCGCGTTCCGGCAGACCGCTACGGAGAGGGGCGTGAAGGGCGGCCCGAGGGCCGGCGCGACGCGATCACCCGCCAGTGGGGGCCGCCGCCCGGGCAGTACTACGTGGATAAGACCGGCGGGCTGGGGCTCGCTGGCCTCGAGTTTGGCAACGCCTTCGTCGCCATCCAGCCGCCGCGCGGCTATGGCATGGATCCGGCCGCGATCTACCACACGCCGGACCTGCCGCCTCCCCATCCGTATCTCGCGCTCTACCGATGGCTCGCCGAGCCGCTCGAACAGGGTGGCTGGGGCACTGACGCGATCGTCCACGTCGGCAAACACGGCACGTTGGAGTGGCTGCCCGGTAAGGCGATCGGCCTTGCGTCCGACTGCTTTCCTGACCTGCTGCTCGGAGACCTGCCCCTGGTCTATCCCTTCATCGTGAACGACCCTGGGGAAGGGGCGCAGGCCAAACGGCGGACGCATGCGGTAATCATCGACCATCTCACGCCGCCGATGACCACTGCCGAGGGCTATGGCGAAATTGAAGAGCTCGCTCGGCTGGTCGACGAGTACTATCAGCTCGAGCAGCTCGACCCGAGCAAGCTGCCGCTCCTGCAAGCGCAGATCTGGGACCTTATCGTGCGGGCGCGGCTCGATGCCGATCTCGGTCAACTCCTGAACCGGGACGCCACGGCCCACACCCATACCTGGGATCCGCAGTTTCACCCAGACGGCGTGCCGTACACCATCTCGGATATGGGCGCGAGGGACTTTGCCCATCTCCTCGAAAACATGAACGGCTACCTCTGCGAGCTGACGAGCGCCCAGATCAAGGACGGCCTCCACGTCCTGGGTCAGATACCCGCGGGCGATCAGCTCGTGGATTCGCTGCAGAGCCTGGTGCGCGTCCCGAACCTGGACGTGCCCAGCCTCCGGTCCGGCATTGCCGCCTGGTACAGCCTCGAGCTCGAGGCCGTACTCGACGACCTCGGCGCGCGGTGTGGCGGGTACCCCCCCCCCCCCAACCCCCCCCCCCCGGGGGGGGGGGGCGGGCCCCGCCCCCCCCCCCCTGGTGTGGGG
>ORMF010335609.1_pt1 | contig 15075 bp, 12 predicted proteins | sample 1779871 | NCBI WGS metagenome assembly ORMF01 (sample SAMEA104232316, study PRJEB22302) | groundwater metagenome | biome: forest; feature: aquifer; material: groundwater | place: USA | collected 2011-08-07 | depth 5.4 m | reverse complement strand
TCGTCGCCAACGTCTCGGCGTGGAACTACCCGTACTACGTTGGTGCCAACGTCTTCCTGCCCGCGCTCCTGACGGGCAACGCCGTGCTCTACAAGCCGAGCGAGCTCGCAACGCTCACCGGGCTCGGCATCGCCGCCCTCTTGCACGAGGCGGGCGTGCCGGAGGCCGTGTTCCAGGCCATCGTCGGCGGTGGCAACGTCGGAGCGATGGTGCTGGAGGCGCCGGTCGACGCCATCTGCTTCACCGGCTCACACGCCACCGGGATCAAGGTCGCGACCGCCATCGCCCCGCGGCTGGTGCGACTCCAGCTCGAGCTCGGCGGCAAAGATCCCGTCTATGTCTGCGACGACGTCGACGTACCCGCGGCGGCGGCCGCCGTCGCCGACGGCGCGTTCTACAATACCGGTCAGAGCTGCTGCGCCGTCGAGCGTGTCTACGTCCACGAGCGCATCTGGCCGCGCTTCGTCGATGCGTTCGTCGCCGTCGTGCGCAGCTTCGTGGTGGGGGACCCGCTCGACGAGCGGACCTACGTCGGCCCGCTCGCCCGCCGCGCGGCGCAGATCGAGCTGCTCGAGGCGCAGATCGTCGATGCCCTCGCGCGCGGCGCCCGCGTGCTCACCGGTGGGCAGCGCCTCGACCGTCCAGGATTCTTCTTCGCGCCCACCGTGCTGGTGGACGTCGATCACACGATGCGTGTCATGTGCGAGGAGACCTTCGGTCCCCTGATCGGCCTGGCGTGCGTCGCCTCCGACGAGGAGGCGGTTGCGTGCATGAACGACACGGCCTATGGGCTGACCGCCGCGGTCTACACGCCGGAGCGTGCCCGCGCCGAGCGCTTGCTCGCGCGAGTGAACGCAGGCACGGCGTACTGGAACTGCTGCGACCGCGTCAGCCCGCGGCTCCCGTGGACCGGCCGGGGCGCTTCCGGCCTCGGGGTCACCATGTCACGCGCTGGGATCGCGGCGATGGTGCGCCCGAAGGCCTGGCACCTCCGCAGTACCTCGTGAACGCAGCGGGTCCCGGATTCCGCTACTCACTCAGGCGGATGATCTCGCTGCGCACCGCTTGAAAGGCGAGCCTGAGCTGCTCCGTATCGCCCGCGAAGTAGTAGCGGCCGAAAAACTGGCCCTCGATGCGGGTGGGCAGGTCGGGATCGTTGGCGACACGCTGCAGGATCGAGGAGCCCGTCTCCGGCACAGCGCCTTGGTCGACGTTGAGCAGGTCACCTAGCCCGAGGGTGTAGATACGAATGCGGTGCGCCCCTGTGCTGTCATCGCGTGCCGCGTTGGCAATGACCTCCACCAAGTTGCGGGCCGCATTGTTCGCATTCTGGACGTGGTCGACGTAGCCCGCACCCCTGCTCTCCAGCGGTCGTTGACCGGACAGCAGGGGGTCGAACAGTTTGAATTGGAAGGGGATGCCTGCTGACACGTGCTGTGGATGGTAGCTTTGGAGCGGCAGCTCCGGAATATCACCAAACACGGCCTGCAAGGTGCTGTCGTGGCCTGACCAATGATTGCCAGCGGGAGCCGGAAGGTATCGGACGCTCGGGTCGAGTGGCGTACCATTGATCTGGTAGAGACCCCCGATCTGCGGAGACTGCCCGCGGACGAAATCGTTCGTGATCAACGTTCCCGCGGTGGTGGGGAACCCCCGCCCGCTAAACCTCCCCGAGATGGCGTTGGGCGCCCCGTCGGTAAAGAGCACGATGATGCGCAGCGGTGACTGCAACCCGTACGGCACACTGCGGAGCTGATCCCATCCCTGGTAGAGCCCCTCGGCCGTCGCTGTGTTCCCCGCACTTCTCGCAGCCGCGAGATGGTTGAGCACGGCCGTCTTGTCGAAGCCCCGCCCAGCTGTCCGGATCGGATCCATGACGATCGTGTTGGTGCTGAACATGGTGAGCGCCAGCCGGTCACCATCGGCATCGAAGGAGTCCACGAACTCACTTGCGGCCGCCTGGACCTGAGACCAGACGCCCCCGAGCGAGCCCGACTTGTCCACCACGAACGACAGGTCCACCATACGCCGCGTTGCCTGGCCCTTGCTGGATATCGTGATGTGGTCAACGCCGGCGAACCGCCCGAGCGTGCTGGGGACCGTCGCCGTTCCCGACACCGTCAGGAGATTCGACCCGTCGGGCCCCACCTCGCTGCGAACCTGGTGCACGACCGTGGTGGTGCCGAAGGCGCCGGATGGGAAGTTGGCGTCGAAGATCTTGTTGGCTGCGGCCTCCGCCTGACCGTCGCCGAGCGCAATCTTTCGCGCCGCAGCCAGCGCCGCGCCGTCGACGGCTTGCGACAGCGTGTCGCGGACGACGTACGCTCGTCCAAAATCGATGACGAACGCCGCCAGCAAGCAGAGCGCGACGAGAAACGCTGCGACGAAGACAATCACGAACCCCTGTTGGGATGCGCGTCTCGGTTGTGAATCGTGTCGCCTTCGCATCAGCTACCTCAAAAGTAAGCAACCGCGGAGAGGGTGCTCGGCACGGGAAGGCCGAAGCCACCGAGCGGGGTGAGTGGCTGGTGGCGGACGTAGACCTCGGTCAGAAAGAGCACGTCGTCCCCCGTCAGGCTGGTGCGCAGGTTCCCCGTGACGCGTATGCTGACGTCGTTGGCGGCGTCACGCGCGGCGTAGGCGGGAGGACCGCCGTAGGCCCCAGCTGGCGGATTGCCGAAGGTGCTGCTCTCCGGAACGGCGCCGAACATTCGACGATGCGCGATGATCGGCTCCCCGCCGTTCCGCCCGCCTGCCCCGAGCTGGACCACGGAGAGAATTACCGTCGCGTCGCTGCCAAACGGGAGGCCAGATGCCATGCTCGACAGCGCCAACTCGGCATCCGCCAGGGTCGTCTGGCGGGAGATGAGGTTCGCCCCTTCGCGCGCAACGGTCGAGATCGCCTGCTGCTGCAGAAATACGCTTCCCAGCTCGAGCATGATGAGCAGCAGGACGACGAGGACCGGTAGGACGATTGCGAACTCGACGAATACCTGTCCTCGCGTTTGTCGCGAGCGGTGCCTCATGTGGTTGGGAACGGCTCGTTCTTCATCGTGGTCGAGACCCGGAGGGTGATCGTGCCGTCGGAGACGAGTGCCAACAGCGCCGGCGATACCAGCGGCACTTTGTAGATTACGCGCACGTTGATCAGATCGTTGGGGCCGCCGATGCCGGGCGCATGCGTTTTGACGTTGTAGAACGTGACGTCCCCATCGTTGATGACGAGGGTCGGGAGCGCAGTGCGCAGTGCGCGCATCACGGATTGCTCGCGCGAAAGCTGCATCCCCGGCCGGTCGGGATCGTCGGCTTGGCGTCCGGTGACCGCGTAACGCGTCGCCTGCGCGACGCCGTCACCGAGCTGGAGGTAGGTGAAGAGGACGCTGGCAAGGTCGACGAACGAGAGGCAAAACACGATGAGAATCGGTAGGACGATTGCGGTCTCGACCAGGCTCTGGCCCTTCGAGGTGGACCGCCGGCGGAGCGGTGTAGGCAGGGGTTCCATGGGGCTGGGTTCGAGCCTGCAAGGGAGCAAGCGCCATGCCCGGGACGGCAATCGCGCCACACCGAAAAGGCTCGTCAGTACGCGGACATACCCACGCGGCTCAGCACGATTCGAGCATGCGTTCTTGCATGGAGACTAGAAGGTCGCGCGTGCATGACTGCTTTGTCGATATCGTCCGTTGCATCGGCCTGGAGCTCTTCTACGGCGAGCCTCACCGCACCCCGCACAGGCATGGTGCAGTCGGGCGTTGCGGTCATCGCACGGCGAGGAACTGCACCACCGCGGCCACCGTACGAACCGGATCCTCTTCCTGCGGCACATGACCCAGATCATCGAACATCACGACCTGGCTCCCGGCAATGTCGTGATGGAAACGCTCGGCGATCACCGGTGGCACCAGCAGATCCCGTCCACCCCAGAGGATCAGCGTGGGAAGCTTGAGCTTCGGGATCTGGTCGGCAAATATGCCCGACGGCGCCTGCCTGAACCGCTCCGCCACCGCGCGCCGGTTGCCCTCGCGGAGCGTGATCTCGAAGTAGCGGTCCACCAGCTCCGGCGTCACTCTGCTGGGGTCGCCGTAGGATTTGCGCACGCTCGACTCGATGATCTGGCGCGGCAGCGCAATCAGCGCGAGTCGATTGAGCACCGGCAGCTGAGCGAGACGAAACGCGATGGGAACCGAGATCGACTGCGGAGGATACCCGCCCGAATCGACCAGGATGAGCTTTTCGACGCGCCCTGGGAACGCCAGCGCAGTGGCCATCGAGACGCTGCCGCCGAACGAGTTGCCCGCCAGCACGCAGCGCGCGATGCCGAGCTTGTCCAGCATGCCTTGCATGAAGCGCACGTAGCTCTCGATGCTGTAGACACCATCCGGCGAGGGGCCGGTCAGCCCGAAGCCGGGTAGGTCGAAGCGGATCACTCGGTGTTGCGCCTTGAGCGCCTGCACCCACCCTTCCCAGGTATGCAGGCTCGCCGAGGTACCATGAAGCAGCACGATCGGCGTGGGATCGTCGTGCGGACCCTCGTCGCGCAGATGGACCTGCATGCCGCCAAGATCGACGAACACCGACGGCGGCGGTGCCCAGCGAGCCCGCAACTCCGACACCGGCCGATCAGGCGCCCAGGTGGCGGCCACGCCGACGATGAGCAGGAGGGCCAGCAGGCCGAACAGGCAGGCCAGTATTCTCGCGAGCGTCTTCATGGTTGCCAGCATATCGCGGCGCACGGCGAAGCTGGAATCCCCCCACACTCGAGCCCTCAAGCCCAACCCGAACCGGGCCGATACTCAATGAGAGGGACTACCGATGTGGGACTACGTATTCTCGCCGCGCTTGATGATGATCGACGCGACCGCCGGGCTGGTGGTGTTCGTCTTCTTCCGGCTCCTGCGGGGAAATCAGCCGCCCTCGAAGCTCCAGTTCGCCATGGTCGCGCTGGCCGCGTCCATAGCCCACCATGTCCTGGGCGGGTCCCGAGGCCCGGTCATGCCCACCGGCTACGTCGGCCAGATGGTGCAGGCGTGCATGCAGGAAGAGAGTCGAGAGCGCTGCCTGTGCGCGGTCGACTCGCTCAAGGAGCGCGTTGGGGAGTCCTCTCTCATTCGAACCGCTGTCGCTGCCGAGGTGAACATGGCGCTGCCGAAAGAATTCCTCGAAGCGCTGGCACACTGCCGCGGGTAACGGACGGGAGCGCGCGGCCGCCTGCCGCCGTCACAGCGTCGCAAGGGCTCTTTGGTTGACAGCCCCCCTCTAGATTGTTAGGTGGTTTGTCGGCGGGATCGCCAAGAGTGGTGAGGAGGCGGTATGAAGCAGCTCAAGCGCGTCGGGTGGTGGTCGGGGATCATCTTGCTCCTCGGCGCGGGCGTGATCGGGGACCATTCCGCACTGAGCCTGTCGGTGTCGGTCGACGCGGACGGTGACGGTTGGATCGACGGGGTCGAGACCAATCTCGGCTCCAACCCGAACGACGCGGCAAGCACTCCCGAGGACGTCGCGACACCGCCGTCGTGCCTCGATGGCGTCGACAACGACGGCGACGGGACCACTGATCTTGCTGATTCGGGCTGCGCGCCTGCGACGGTGTTCGACACCGGCTTCCCGAGCAGCGCCGGTGTCGACCGGTTCGACTCCAGCCTGACCCTCACCGGCTATTCGCTCGCCACCACCAGCTTCGGAACCTGCACCGTCGACTTCGACGGCCGCGGGCCCGTCGTGGTGAGTCGTAGCGCGCCGAGCGGCGGGGCGATCGATACCGAGATCGTCGCCATGCAGCTCACGGGAACGGCGACGGTTCAGAGTGGTGGCACATGCACCATCCCGGCCGGCGACTACGACGTCACCATGTTCGAGGACCCGGATCGGGCATCGGTGGGCAACGTGCAGCGCAAGGGTGCGTCCGACTACCCTGCCGACAGCTTCTTTGACGTGTTCTTCAAGCTCGATACACCCGTCGGCGTGCTCGATGGGGGGCCGCCCGGTGGCCCCGTTGGCGATGCCATACACGTGACCAACACGGTCAACTCGCTGCCGCCCTACAACACCGCCGACAACCCCAACTGCTACGCAGTCCAGGGCCTCCCGCACAAGCACTGTCCGAAGGCGCCCCCCGATCATTTCAAGTGCTATCGCGCGAAATTTCCGAAGTTCCAACGCCGCGAGGTGACGCTGCTGGACCAATTCGGGCAAGGACAATCGGTGGTGCTCAAGCCACTCTACTTCTGCAACCCGGCGAGCAAGAACGCCGAGCCACTTTACCAGGAAGCGGCGCACCTCACGTGCTATGCGACGCGCCCCAAGGGAGCGAAGCGCAACCGGGAGCCGACGCACACAGTCGTGGTTCGCAACCAGTTCGGCGAGGAAACCGTCAAGATCAAACCGATTCACGATGAACGGCTGCTCTGCCTGCCGTCGAAGAAGGACGACCTGCCCCAACCCGTGGCGGCCGACCACTTCAAGTGCTACGCGGGCAAGTTTCCCAAGTTCACCGAACGGAAGGTCTCCCTGGTGGACCAATTCGGCACCGAGCAGGCGACGGTCAGACGCCCAGCGTTTCTCTGCAACCCGGTCAGCAAGAACGGCGAGGGCATCAACGATCGCTTGAACCATCTCAAGTGCTACAAGCTGAAGCCGCAGAGAACCCCGCGCACGGTCACAGTGACGAACCAATTTGTCGATGCGGCCAGCGTTACGACGAAGAAGTCGGACCTCCTGTGTGTGCCCTCGTCGAAGACGGAGGTGAGCTCCACGACCACGACGACGGTCTCCGCGACGACGAGCACCACCACGACCACCACGCTCTGCCTGCAGCCACCGTGCACCGGGCGCGCCGTCGCCACGCAGTCAGGCGATCTCTGCCTCGAGCGGACCCAAGGGGGATGCGTGGCGAACCCCGACGTGTGCCAGGGCTATCACCTGCACGGGTCGGTGAGCGTCGACGGCGGGCAACCGATTCCCGACCCGAATCCCGGCAGCTGCGGCCATGGGCTGATCGTGATCGTGCCGACGTGCGGGCAGGATACCGTGCCACACTGCTGACGGGGCGCAACGACAAAAGGCAGTTTTCTGTTCGGTCAGCGCCGCAAGCCGACGCGGAGAGCCGGACCCTAGTGTTTCGGTCTTCTACCGGCGTAGCTGGCCTCGCCCGGGTCGTGCTGCGCCTCGAGCGCGTTCAGCCGGGCGGCGATGAGGTCACGAAGCGCCTCGACACCTCCGGCGTCCGAGGGTAGCGCGGTCTGGCCGAAGATGACGTCGATCCGTGCGAAGGGTTGCGGAATCTGGAAGCGCTCCCACGTCTTGGTGAGGATCCACCGGCGATTCGGCAGCGCGACGGCGATCAGGACGGCGGCGTCGGCCTCGATAGCGAGCTGAGCAATTCCGCGGCGTACGTGATTGCGAGGCCCGCGTGGACCGTCCACCGAGAAGTACACCGGAGCACCGGTGCAGGCGTGTCGGACGAGGGCGGCTAGAGCGTCACTGCCCCCTTTGTTTTGGCCGGCATGCTGCGTCGAGCCGCGCACGGGGACAACGCGCCGCACGCGCAGGCTCGGAATCAGTATCTCGCCGTCCGCCGAGCGCGAAACCATCGCGCCAGTGCCCGGCTCTGCCGCGATCACCGTCGCAATCTGATGGGCGTGAAGAAATGCGTAGGCGTAGGGCTTGCCCTGTTGGCGCAGCGCAGGGCGTGGATCGTTATGGAAACGGATCCGACTGGTGAGGCGGAGCAGGAGGACGATCACCGCCCCGAGCCAGGCGGCGAGAAAGCGCATCATGCTCACGGGCGCAGTGGTATGCACCCCAAGGGCGGGAGTTCAAGCACGCGGCTTCCATCGCCGGCGACGGTATAGCCGGTTTGGTCGTTGACGGCAGGAAGCCGGCGCGCTTATCCTCCGAGTTCACTGGATGTATCCGAGCGACTTGAGCGCCCGTGAACGTTCCGGATCCACGGCCCCGAAGCTGGGCACTCGCACGTCGTGTCCAGGGGAACAACCGCTCCGGAACTCGGCGATCGCTCTGCCGCCTTGCGCCGCCAGCTCGGCACGATGCGGAACGAGATCATGCTGCTCCCAAGGATCGGCCGCGCTGTCGTAAACCGCAGTGCCCGCGGTGGTCATGATCCACGTGTGGGTGCCGTCACGCAGAGACGTCTGCCGCGGTCCCCAAAGCTGCTCCCCGACGACGACTCGAGTCGAGGGGATATCACGCCGCAGCAACGGCACCAGACTCTGTCCGGTGAACGACGGTAGCGGCTCAAGGCCCACCAGCTCGAGGACGGTAGGGGGGATGTCGAGCACGCCGGCGAGATTCGCGACGCGAACGCCGCCCTTGAGCGGCGCATAGTATAGGATCAACGGAACGTGAAGCTGCTCGACATGGACGCCGCGAGCGTGTCCGATGCCGCCACGCTCGCCGAACTCCGTGCCGTGATCGGAGGTGATGATCAGCACCATGTGTTCCAGCAGCTTGCGCTCCGCCAGGAAGTCGAGGAAGCCACCCAGCAGCTCGTCCGCGTGGCGCAACCCGACGTCGTAGTCCGCCTGGTGACGCTCCCATTCCGGCGCGTCCGCCGGGGCCGAAAAGAGGCCGCGCAGGTGCGCCGGGATCTTATAAGGATGGTGCACCTGATAGGTGTGGAGGAACATGAAGAATGGCGAGCCGTGGTCGCCCGCGAGCCACTGTTCGGCCAAGGCAATGCCGGTGTGAAAGGAGCCGACGGTAGTATCGGGGTGCAGGTCGCGATAGCGATCGAACCCGCGGTTGAAGCCGGCATCCCCCTTGATGAGACCGTCCTCGGTGATCCCGACCGTCGCATACCCGTGCGCAGCCAGTAGCTCGGGCAGCGTGGGAATGCTGGCATCGAGGTGTTGGTCCGGCAACGTCACCCCGTGCGCACACGGCTGCAACGAGGTGAGCATCGAGATGTGCGAGGCTGTGGTCGACGGGAACGGCGAATAGACCTGCTCGAAGACGGTCGCGGTCGCCGCCAGCTGGTCGAGCCGCGGTGTGGTGTTCCGCTTCTGCCCGTACGCGCCGACGTGATCGGCGCGTAGCGTATCGATCGACAAGAGCAGCACGTTGGGCCGGTCATCGCGGCGAGACGTTGGCGTTTGCAGCAACGGCCGGGCCCACGTCCCCAGATGCCCGGTGGCCGCACCGCCGGTCGGATGCGCCTCGAGGCGCAGGCGATAGGTGCCACCGATCCACGCCGTCAAGTCAACCGTTTCGTCCTGCCAGCCGACATCTGACTGTGTGGTGGGGTTGAGCGTGCGCCGCCAGAGCGAGACCACGGGACGCTCGGTGGCTGGGTCGAGCAGGGTCGCCTCGAACGCAACCGGCGCCAGCGCGACGGCTTCGGCCGCTTGCACGCCCGCGGCGAGTGCGAGACGGGAGCCGGACAGAATTGGCTGCAGCGGCATTTCCACGCGGGAAGGAGCGAGCGGCCAGGCCCAGATCGCGTAGATAACCCTCTGGCCGGCTGCCGCTGCTGGCAGCTGCAGCGTGATCGTCTCGGGCGGTTTCGTCGCTACCGTGAGTGGCGCGTGGGGCGCGCGGCGGAAGGCAGCGCTCTCACCCAACACTTCATTCAGCAGCCCCGGTCGGCGCGTGTCCGTGAGAATCTTGTGCAACTTCTGCATCGTGCGACGGATGAGCGCTGCCGCGGGGACTCGCGCGTAGACATACGCCTCGATCTGCAACCCAAATCCGGCGGCTGCATGCGCGAGCGGATCGAGCGACACGACGAGACGGCCGTCGGCCGGGATTCGGCGGCCCTTGTGGGCCGCCAGCAGAAGGGGGGTCGCACAGGACGATCCCGGCCGGCTCTCGCCCGCCAGCGTACAGAAGGCAAACGTCCCGGGAGCGCCCAGCCGCGTGACCCCGTTGCTCGCGTGCACATCGGCGGCAGCGAGGACGAACGCAAGACAGAGCGCGAGGACGGCCCGCGTGAGCCGTGAGCGGTCCCCCCTCACGTCACCTCGACGTGTGAATCGGCCGAGGCGAGAGGGAGCGGACTCACGCCGAACTGCGCCCGGCGTCCACGCTCCAACGGCCGGGACCGTGGGCGGCGATGAAGAGGAAGACGAAGCAGTAGAGCACGGCAAGCTCGCCCTGGTTCTGGATCGGGAGGAGCGCATGCATTCCGTGCCCGAGCCAGTAGGCGACGGCCATCTCCCCGCTTGCGATGAAAGCCGCCCCGCGCGTGAAGAGGCCCACCATGACGAGCGCGCCCGCGACCAGCTCGATCCCACCCCCGACGTAAATGACGAAGGCGGGCGCTCCGGGTGGCGGCGGTGTCGGAATGCCGAGCAACTTCGACATGCCGTGCCAGAGGAAGAGGAACCCGGTCACAATGCGAAGAAGAGCATAAGTGTGCGTCTCGTAGGGACGCATGAACGCTGGCATGGTCACCTCCCTTCCGCCGGGAACATGCCGTGAACCGGAGCCGTCGCGCAAGCACCCACTCCTCGGCTCTCGATAAACGTAGGCGCCGGGCACAACCATCGCGGTCGTGCCCGGCGCCTGCCGCTTGCCCGTCACCGTTCAGCCGGTGCGCGGGCAGAGTGTTGAGCTGCCTAGGTTTCTAGCTCGTCTCCCGAGCCGCGCGGGACGCGGCCCACCCGGTCGCGCTCGAGGGAGCCAAGACCCGTTCCGTGAACACCGGTGCGCCCTGAGGGGTCGCGGAGGCGTGCAGCGCGTACTCGGGGTACGCCGGGATGCCGTGCTCGTGCAGGTCGAGGCCCTGGAGCTCTCCCTCCTCGGACACGCGCAGATAGCGTGCTGCCTTGACGGCATACATGAGCGCGAGCGCCACGCTGAACGTCGCGCTCGTGACGATCAGGCTCCCGATCGCCTGGGCGGTGAGCACCGTCAGCCCGCCCCCGTAGAAGAGCCCGGTCAGGGGGGCAGAGTTGTCCGCGGCGAGCGGACCGGTCGCTCCGTACTGGCCGCACGCGAAGAATCCCAGCGACAGGGTGCCCCAGATTCCGCAGATCCCGTGCACCGGCACCGCCCCGATCGGGTCGTCGATGCGCAGCCACTCGAGCACGTCTACCGCCACGACCACGATCACCCCGGCGATGGCGCCAAGCAAAATCGCTCCCGTCGGCGAGACCCAGTAGCAGGGGCAGGTGATGGCCACGAGCCCGGCCAGGAAGCCGTTCACCGTGAAGCTCACGTCCCAGGATTTCGTCTTCGGGTAGGCGTAGAACATGGCCGCGAGCCCGGCTGCGCAGGCGGCCAGCGTCGTGTTGGTGGCCACCCGGCCGATACCCTCGAAGTCCATCGCGGACAGCGTGCTGCCCGGGTTGAACCCATACCAGCCGAACCAGAGGATGAGGCCGCCCACGCTCGCCATCGTCAGATCATGGGGCAGCATGGGGCCGCCGCCGTCGCGCTTGAACCGCCGCCCCAGGCGCGGACCGAGCGCGATCGCGCCGGCGAGCGCCACGAACCCGCCGATGGTGTGGACCACTGTCGACCCGGCGAAGTCGTGGAAGCTCATCCCGAGCCCCGCGAGGAAGTTCCCTTCGCTTCCCATCGTGGCCAGGAACCCATCCGGTCCCCAGGCCCAGTGCCCGATGATGGGGTAGATGAAGCCCGAGACGCCGACGCTGTAGAGAAGGTCGCCCACGAACCCCGTGCGCCCGATCATGGCGCCCGAGGTGATCGTGGAGCAGGTATCGGCGAAGGCGAACTGGAAGAGAAAGAACGCCAGGAAAGCGACCCCAGTCGAGCCGTAGGTGGCGGGGACGCCCTGGAGGAAGAAGTACTGGGTCCCGAACAACGGCGTGCCCGCCCCGAACATGAAGGCGAAGCCCCAGGCGTAGAAGAGGAGCCCGCACAGGCAGGTGTCCACCACGCACTCCATGAGCACGTTCACGGTCTCGCGGGACCGGCAGAAACCGGCCTCCAGCATCGTGAAGCCCGCCTGCATCCCGAAGACGAGGAAGGCAGCCACCAGCGTCCAGACGGTGTTGATCGGGTTGACGATGTCGTTGCCCGTCAGCGCCGGTGCGTCGTCGGCGCGGACATCGGTGCCGATGACGCTCGTGACCAGCGCCATGACGCCGAACATGAGCGCAATGCCGAGCACCTTGCCCCCGACGAGCAGGTACCCGTACCGCCGCCACTCCGGGTCCGACAGCCTCTCGCGTAGCCGGGCCACTCTGTTGATGCGGCCCACTGTCCTCGTTGTCGTGTCGTTTGCTTTCACCTTGACCTCCGAATTTGCGTCTCGTCGCCAAGAGCAAGGGAGGTGCCAGAGCGCCGTGGGCGAGTCCCCAATCGTGCATTCTGCAATGTCAGGCACTTCCCGGTCGGCTCCGTTGCCACCGGGGTCCAATTTCGCAGGGCAGCGCTGCGTGTGCTGCCTAATTCGACAGCGAGTGCTGAAAGATGAAGCCCGCTGCTCGGGCATTGACCGGCTGGCGCAGACGCGTCGCCGCGCCGGATTGCCTCACGGCTCGGTACTGGTAGCCAACAGCCATTGGCCCTCGAGGCCGGCGGCGCGGTGGACACCAAACGCCTGCACGTCGGGGCTGGTGGCGATGGCAACGAAGACGGCGCGCGATGGATACTCGACCAACGCTGCGTGGTGGAATCCCTCGCCACCGCTGCCAATCACTTGCGAGTTGACTCGACCAGACCAGAGGTCGCGTGCGCCCCGCGCTGTGACGAACGGCAACATGTCCGCCATGTAGCGCCGATAGGCCTCTTCGCCCGATACGTCCGCATCCGGCGCATCGGCGCGGGGTTTGAATCGCAGTAAGTTCAACATCACGACTGGACGGTCGGGTGCCCCTGTGAGGAGCGACTGGATCTGTTCCGAGGTCGGATAGAGAGCGATCAACGAGCGGTCCATGCGGAGCAGGGCTATGTCACGCCACAGGCGTGGAGCAAGGGGACGGACCGCTGTCGCCGGGGCCTCTCCTGATCGTCAGCCGTGCTCGACCGGCACCGCCGTCGTCTTCCGCCGCCCCCCGGGGCGCGGTATCGACGCCACCGCCGCCGAGCGCCGCGCCTCTTCGGCGGGCAGCGGTGTGGGGACGAGCTCCGCCCCCTCGGCCGCTTCGCGCAGCTCACGGAACGATGCCTCGGTCGCGGCGACGAAGCTCGCGAGGTCGGGCACGAGGTCCCAGTCGGCGTTGAAGCCCCAGCAGAGTGTACCTGCGTAGCTGAAGAGGACGATGCCGAGGCCGAGATAGTCGGTCAGAGGCACCATGCCGTAGTTGTCGACCATCCGCGCGCCGAGCAGGTAGAGCGGGACCTGCGGGCCGGGGACGTTGGTCACGACCAGGTTGAACGGCAGCGCGCGCATGACCATGCGCGAGCCGAGGGAGAGCAGCGTCGAGGGCGTCCACGAGACGACCCGGGTGAGCATCTCCGCGCCGAGGGCCTGCTTCGTCTCCTTGAGCCGCGCCGTCGTCTCCCGGATGCGTGCGAGCCGCCGCCGCGGGTCGCGCTCGGCGATCGGGAGGTCGACGATCCACGCCGAGACGCGGTTGCCGAACGTCCCGCGCTCTCCGGCGGTGCGCACGCTCACCGGCGCCATGACCCGGAAGTCGAGCGCCTCGACGTTGACGCGGCGGTCCTCGAGGAAGCGCTGCACCGCGCCGGCGACGGTAGCGAGGACGACGTCGTTCAGCGTCCCCCCGAGGCGGCGCTTCACCTCCTTCAGGTCGTCAACGCGCATCGCAAGCCAGTCGAAGTGGCGGTGGGGGCCGATCGGCCGGTTGAGCGGCGTGTTGGAGGGCGACCTGAGCCCCGTCCACACCGTGTCGCGCACGGCGCGGAGCATGGTCCGCAGGTCAGAGCGCGGGTCCTCGGCCTCGCCGATGAAGCGGCGGAAGTCGCGCAGCGCGTCGAGGGGCAGCCGCACCCGGCGCAGCATCTCGGAGCCGAAGATCTGCCAGCCGCCCGGCACGGGGCGCGGGACCCAGCGCGGCGGGGGCACGACCGTCTCGGTCGGCCGCGGGCTCAAGAGCACCTCCAGAAGATCGACGCTCGACATGCCGTCGATCATGCAGTGGTGAACCTTCGTGATCACGGCGAAGCGGTCACCGCCCTCGAGCCCTTCGACGACCCACATCTCCCAGAGGGGCTTCGAGCGGTCGAGCTGCTGCGACATCACGCGTCCCGAGAGGCGCTTCAGCTGGGCAGTGTCGCCGGGCTTCGGTAGCGCCGTGTGGCGCACGTGGTAGTCGATGTTGAAGTGGTGGTCGTCGACCCACACCGGGCCGTCGATCCTCGTCGAGGCGAGCACCTGGCGGTAGCGCGGGATGAGATAGAGGCGCGACTCGACGTAGGCCCGGATGCGCTCGATGTCGATGCCGCCGTCGGGCCGGCGGAGCGGCCCGGCCTCGTAGGTCGCGGTGCCCGCGATGTGCATGTGGTGCGTGGGGCTCTCCGCGATGAGGAAGGAGTGGTCGAGGAAGCTCAGCCGCTCGTACCCGAAGCTTGCCATGAAAGAACCTCCTCTGCGCTGCGCTGACGGTCCTATCTCTGTCCGCCCAGGCGTGTAAACTAGCGCTCCATGGCGCGGATCGGCCTCGTGCTCGGCGCGGGCGGCATCGTGGGGCACGCCTTCCACGCGGGCGTGCTCGCCGCGCTGGCGGAAGTGACGGGGTGGGACCCGCGCGAGGCCGCAGTCGTTGTCGGCACCTCGGCGGGCTCGGTGGTGGGCGCCCTCCTGCGCGCGGGAATGAGCGCGGAGGACCACTACGCGCGTGTGACCGGGGCGCCGCTCTCCGCCGAGGGTGCTCGCCTGGCCGAGCAGCTCGGGCCGCCTCAGCCGATGCCGGCGTTCCCTGGTTTCGGGTGGCCTCTCATGGCGTCGCCAGAGACGTGGCTCACCGCCGCGCTCCGTCCGTGGGCCACGCGGCCAGGCGTGCTCCTGGCCGCCACGCTGCCCGCGGGCCGCATCCCCACCGAGCAGATCGCCCTCGGGCTTCGCCGCGTCTACGGGACGGCGTGGGCCACCCGGCCGCTCTGGATCTGCACCGTGCGCCTCGGCTCGGGGAAACGAGTCGTCTTCGGGCGGGGCGGATCCCCAGCCGCGCCGGGGCCCGACGCGGTGCG
>ORMF010077616.1_pt1 | contig 15075 bp, 11 predicted proteins | sample 1779871 | NCBI WGS metagenome assembly ORMF01 (sample SAMEA104232316, study PRJEB22302) | groundwater metagenome | biome: forest; feature: aquifer; material: groundwater | place: USA | collected 2011-08-07 | depth 5.4 m | reverse complement strand
CCCTGGTTGCCCATTTGCGTGGCGAGCTTCTTTTCCTTCGCGATCTCGCCCAGGCGGCGGGCCTCCCAGATGCTGTGGGTGAGCGGTTTTTGACAGAAGCAGTGTTTGCCCATTTTCATTGCCAGGGAAGCGGCGTGCGCGTGATGGTGGTCCGGGGTGCTGACAGTTACCGCATCGATGGATTTGCCCATCTCCTCAAGCATTTTGCGATAGTCGGTGAACTTCTTGGCCTGGGGATACTTCGCGGCGGCGCTCGACAGCGTATTCTCATCGACGTCGCAGATGGCAACGACATCTCCCAGCCGCGCTGCATCGGCCGTATCGCTGTCGCCTTTCCCGCCCACGCCGATGCATCCGAACGCAACCCGCTCGTTGGGCGAACGGGAGGGCCAAGCCCAGGATTCTTCGGTCAAAACGACGCCGATTCCGGTCAAAGCTGCGGTCTTCAGGAATTCGCGACGGGTAGTATTTACATTCATTGGCTGGTCCTTATGGAAGTTGGAATGGGGTCGTGCGCACATATTCGACTTGCTGTGTCGGAGGTCCTACGGCAGACATTAGCAGGTACGATCGTAGGGACTGAAACCGCTGTTATAGCAGTACCGTATGTGCGGTGAGCACGAATGAGATTGAATGGGAGACTTGTATGAAGAGGCGCTGGATATGGCTTGCGGCTTTGACCATGTTCGCTGCGACAAGCACCGGTGCGCAGACCGAGCAGATGGATGCGTACGTTATCTCGGAGATGGCCAGGCAGCACGTGCCGGGCATCTCCGTGGCGGTCGTTAAGGATGGGAAAGTGGTCTCCGCAAAGGGCTATGGGCTGGCAAACGTCGAGCTGGGAGCGCCCGCGACTGCCGATACGGTCTATGAGATCGGGAGCATCACAAAGCAGTTCACTGCGACAGCGATCATGATGCTCGTGGAAGGGGGCAAGATCGGTCTCGACGACAAGATGCGGAAGTACCTCCCGGATACTCCCGAGGCCTGGGATGCCGTAACGATCCGGCACTTGCTGACCCATACGTCGGGCATAAAGAGTTATACCGGCATTCCTGATTTCCGGACGATCATGCGGCAGGACAGTAAGAAGGACGAGGTCATCAAGACCGTGGCCTCGGCGCCGCTCGAATTCAAACCGGGCGATAAGTTCAACTATTGTAACACCGGCTACTTCCTTCTGGGAATGGTCATCGAGAAGGTCTCGGGCAAGAGTTACGGCGATTTCCTGGCCGAACGTATTTTCAAGCCGCTGGGGATGGCGTCGACCCGGGCGAACGACATGGCCGAGATCGTAAAGAACCGGTCCGCGGGTTATTCGTACCGAGGCGGCGCGCTTCACAATTGTGAATTTGCAAGCATGACTTGGCCGTTTGCCGCGGGCGTCATTATTTCGACGGTAGGCGACATGGCGAAGTGGGACGCCGCACTCTACTCCGAGACGCTGCTGAAGAAGTCCAGCCTGGAGCAGATGTGGACGCCCTTCAAGCTGAATGACGGGAAGGCATCCAACTACGGTTTCGGCTGGGCGATATCCGATAAGCCCGGTCGCCGGTCTGTTATGCATGGCGGAGGGATTAACGGCTTCACGACGGACATTCGGCGCCACTATGACGACAAGCTTACCGTGATCGTTTTGACAAACTCCGACACTGCCAATCCGGGATTGATCTCAGCGAAGATCGCGGGAATGTTCGCTCCGGCCCTTATAGTCGAGGAAGCGAAGCCTATCACCGACAGTGATCCGAAAACCACGGAAATGGTAAGGCGCGTGCTTCTTCGGCTGACGAGCGGGCATAACGATTCTCCGGAACTGACGGAGGAGTTCAGGAAGTTTTTGACGCCGGAGCTGCTCCGAGGCGGAGTCGAGCTGGTCAAATCAGCCGGTGAGCTGAAGTCGCTGGTGCTATTGAGCATGAAGCAAGAGCCCATGCGAAGGATCGCGAGATACCGCGCGACCTTTGGCGACACCAAGATCGCCGCCACGTTTATCATCAATGACAACGGGAAAATCACCGGCGCAACGATGCAGCCGGAGTAACAGGCCTATTCCGACTTCGGTCGTCGCGGCCTCTGGTTCGCGGAAATGGACTTGATGACTACCCGGCCAAGCTGGGAGGGATCGATGGGCTCGTACGCGCGCTCCAGAGCGTGGGCCATGAGTTCCTGGACGGCAAGCTGATCGAGGACGTTCGGATTGTCCAACACGATGTGGCGGACCTGGCTGCCGTTTCCTTTCAGCAACCTCTCCGGATCTGGCAGGCCAATTCCGTGATAGAAGAAGAGGCTGACCCAGCGTGGAAACAGTGCAATTGAGAAGATCGTGTGCGACGTGTTCTCAGTGGGGCTGAAGCCTATGGCAAGGGCATTGTAATTGTCGTAAACGATCTCTATGGCGCCCGGAAGCCGCGTCCTCATTTTTGCCAGAATAGCCCGCGCTTTCGCGGCGATCTCCGGTGTGAACTTGTCGATGAAACCGTCGAGCTGTGAATGTGGTGAAGTCGGCATGGTCTGTTACATCTTCGATCGTTTGATGCCAATTCACGGGCGCAGCGCCGAAATTGCCATCAGGTACCACATATTGTGGACGAGCCAGGGCTCGCTAGTGCGGTATGAGGCGTGCCGTTTGCCGGGGGCCGGACGGCTCATGTCGAAACCCGGTCTGTCCTCTCCGGACACGTCTCGAACGAAGCCGTTCGGTACGCACCCTGGGACCGCGCCACGCTCATGGCCGGGGATAGAGTCGTAGCGGTGATGATACCTTGGGGGGTTCCGAGATCCGGCGCCTTCACACTGGCAGAGATCGTAAGGGTTCTTGCCCAGCACCCAGTCGATCTGGTCGGCCGCGATCCGCCTTGCCCGTGCGTCACTGTTCAGGCGGTAGATGAGGGTGCATGCCCACGCCTTTTGGAGCTGGTTAAAGTTCAAGCCGAGCGCGGAGGTCGGCTCGAAGTAATACTCCTTCTCCCCGACGCTCTGCTTACTCAATCCGAACGGATTGTCCGCGGTCGTCGCGAGAAAGCCGGTGTACTTATCCAGGGCTTGGCGGATTTTGGGAACGAGAGGGTCCCCTGAGTACGCGAGAGCGTAATAAGCAAGTGCGCCCGCGGTGAGCTCCCCACCCGCGCCCCACGCACCCACGTGTCGGCCGGAAGTCTGCTGGCCGGCGAGCTGAGTTTCCGCAGCTTTGTGGGCGAATTCGAAGTATGACTTGGCGCCGACGAGCTTATGCAGATCGACGGCAGTCAAGAGTAACTGGGGCGACCCGTGCCCCGCACCGTTCGCCGTGAGGTGCATCCAATAGTTGACGGCTCGGATGGCGAAATCGTTCTTGAGATACTCACGTTCCATAATATTGATCATGCGCAGCCGCATCCACACCGCTGGTGCGAAGGGCGAGTATCCCTCGCCGGGATCGATGAGAGGATCATCAGCGGTCCCGATCACGTTATCGGTATGAACGTCCGGGGGCGACCACTTCATCCACGTCCGGGCCGGTCCTTGACGAATGTCCTTATACAGTCCACCGTCCGCGTTTTGCATCTTTGCAACGAATTTTGCTCCCCACAGCGCCTCATCGAGGATGTCCGGCCGGCCGGAACGATGCGTTTCGATCTTGCGGAATAAGTCCGGCATCGCATCATAGGCCTTCAGCAAAGCGTAAGCTACGCCGCCGTCCCCATTCTCATACATGATCTTGTTGTAGTCGCCGGCGCTGTGCCAGCCGCCCGTGGCATCGATGTGGCGTCCATCCGGCAGCTTGGCGTCGTCCAGATGGCATGCCTTATGCCATCCCGGGACCTCGAACCCGCACCTCTGGACGAAGAAGAAATCGACGGACAGTGATCCCGTCCGCTTGATCAGGACATTCTTCTCAATGACGAATGGAAAAGACTGTCCCCGCACTCCGCCGACTTCGGCGACGGCGCTATAGGTCCCTTCAGTGGCCGGCGCGGTAGAGTCGGCCCGCCAGAAGTAGCTGCCCCAATCGGCTGTATCGCCCTCGTAGATACGCTCCGGGACAATTGGAAACCGCTGTACGGTATTGCCCTTAACAGTCTCGATCTCCAGCCATCCGAAAGTCCGTTCTTTAGGGACGAAGTTCGTTGCAACGACCACCGACATAGGCCCCCCGGGTTCGTATCCAACCTGGTTAGCGAGAACACGGATTACGGGCGTCCTCCTGGCGACGACTCTATCCGGCAATAGTGAAAAGTCGTCGAACAGGGATTTTCCGCCAATGGCGATCGCGGATACGGCGACTTGAACGGCGACAGCGGGTGCGGTGACTGCTCCGGCGAAATGACGCCAACCGCCATGTTCCCCGACTTCAGAAAGCGCATCAGCGCGGATAACTTTTTCGTCCGCATCGAGCCATACCAATCGAATTTGCGCCTGTCCACTCTCCGGCTTGGACCATCCACTGAATCGATACGTGCGGACTCCGGGCATCAGGTTGGCCGGTACCACCCGACTGCCGTACCAGTCCGATGGGGCGGTCGAGATCTGAAGCGCCGAGCCAGTGATCCCACCGGTCGTGCTTGCAGCCTGGCTGCCGCTGCGTTTTCCGGTAATTAAGCCCGCAGTCTCTTCACCCCACATTCCTACTCTCCCGCGGCTGTCCGCGTCGAAAGTGGGGTTATAGACCATATTCACGCCGACTGCCACAAGACAGACATCATCCAGGTCTCCGGCGCCGTCGATTTCCCACCATAAACGAAGCGTGGTCGCACCGGCGGCCATGTCCCTTTCAACCGCCAAATACCGCCAGTCCGAGTCCGCGCCCGCCCAGGGCGTCGCCGCCGCCGATATGGTACTTCCGACTGCGTCTTGAACGTCGAATCCGATTCGGGCGCGCCCATTTCGCAGACGCAGCCATCCTCCCATACGGTAGCTTTGATCCGAGGAAATCGGGACCGGATCGCTGAACGCAACCCGAACGGCTCGGGCGACAGAAGCAAAGATGCTTCGCTTGCCGGACCTTGCCGAGACTGTTATCGCCGCATCCGCAGTAAGCGACCAGTTATCGGGCCGCACGCGACCAATCTCAAAGGAGGGATTCGGGGCGAGATTCGTAGGTTTCGCCGCCGCACTCGAAGGTCCAAGGGCGACGGCCAAAATGATGAGCAAGGGACTGACATCAACCCGTGGCAACGAAAAACAGCTCCCCTGCCTATCGCAGTCCGCGCTGCAGCTCACGGTTGGTCGTAGACCATATATTCGACTGCGATCAGGCCGCTGTCTCGGCCTGTTAAGCGATTATATGGGAGCCACTTGGCATGACCGTCCAGATATGCAAAGGTCTGTCCGAGGCTATGTCTGGTATCGGTATCCGGCACGAGTCCGGGTTTGGTGCCATTGCCGACGTCGGGCCAAAACCTATTGGCATTCGACGCACCGCTCGGCGAACTAGAGTACGTGTAGTTTGCAAATGCCATGCGATCGATGTATATCTGGTTGTGAGTACCGTCGCCCATCATGATCTTCGCGGCCGGAGCCACAACCATCGACAATGTCACCGGCGGGACTATGCAGCTTCCGCCCGCTCCACTTCCGTCAATACCCCAGAATACCCAGGCGTTCCAGCCGTAGCTGATCGGCTTGCCGCGGCTGTCATCCCTAACGTAGCACATAAAGTCGGGCATTCCCCATGCATTCCAACGGCATTCGGCCTTTCCCACGTTCCATGTTACCGGGCTCAGGACTGAGCTCGGGCAGCCGAAGATCTGGGAGTTCTTGATGTATGGTTCGATCTTGGCCTCTGCACGGATCGCGGGATTGTCACGGGCGCACGGCTCGTTACGGCCGCCAGGACCGCTGTTCTTGTTGAACGCGTCCACCGTGTAGCACTCATCGTAATCCTGGGTATACATCATCATGCCCAGCCCGATCTGCTTGACGTTACTCAAGCAGGCAGTCTGACGCGCTTTGGCACGGGCTTGGGCAAACACCGGGAACAGGATGGCGGCGAGAATTGCGATGATCGCTATTACGACGAGGAGCTCGATGAGCGTGAAACCGTTTCTGGAATGATTCGATCGCATGGTGGACCTCCTTTCGAGTCGCGATCCGGAGCAGTCAAGCGATTCCAGTGGGTCGATTCGGTTGATAGTATCACTTTTCATCGCGGACCGCAAGCACTATTTTCGTTATAGCAGGACACCAAGCCGAGAGGCGCTGAGAAGGGTATAATCCGCCCTATCTCCCAACGCTAATCAGAGGGGTCAATGGCCGAGTCCATGAATCGAGTTGAAATGTCGAGAAGCAGCGCCGGAATCGAATTGATCCGCCATACCGTGGAGCTCGCCGGGCTTCCGGCCGAGCAGTCGGACATAACGATCGTCCAGATCAGCGACTTTCACAGGGGGTGCGGCGATCCGGATGAACTGATCGCAAACGTGGTTGGACGCGTCAATGAACTGGCTCCGGACTACATTGTGATTACGGGGGATTTCGTCGAGGGTCGACGCAGGGACGTTTTGCCTGTGGTGAAAATGGTGTCCGGTCTCTGTGCAAAGCGCGGCACTTTCGCTGTCCTGGGGAACCACGATCACAGGGGCGATCCCGAGCTCTTGAGGGCCGCGCTGGAGGCGGCTGACATTTGTGTACTGCACAATGCCAACATGGAGGTCGGTCCTGGACTGTGGTTTGCCGGAGTAGACGACTTACGCGAAGGCAGGCCGGATCTGGACAAGGCGCTGGAAGGAGTGCCGAAAGACGCGGCCCTGATACTATTGAGTCATATACCGAATGTCCTGCTGCATCTTCCCGCCAGTCGAGACATGCTCGTTCTATCGGGGCATACGCATGGCGGACAGGTGAAGATACCTTTCCCGACCCCGTATTTGGTCTGCCTATTTCACCTCAAAACCCGCTTTGTCCACGGCTGGTATCGAAAGGGAAATGTCCGGCTCTACGTCAATCCCGGGATCGGCGTAACCGGACCGAGCCCTCTGAATCGCCGTTACAGATGCCCATCCGAGATCACCGAGTTCCGCCTGATTTCCCCAGCTAGCCAGGATAATTGAACTCGTGCAGGCGAACGGGACGGTGGCGCTTACACTACAATTGGTTCAAGAACAGTTTAGGCTACGGACAGAGAGCGGGACGGCGCGAAGGCAGGACTCCAGCTATCGTGCAATTAACCTCCAATCGCCAGTTCATCGAAACGCGCAAGCGTCAAGACACCGTTTTTGCGTGACGAAGGAGAGTATCAATGTCGAATCCCATCGATCGCCGCGACCTTCTCATCACCGGCGCCACTGCCGCCCTGGCTTTTTCGACCGATTCCGCAGTTCTGTCCAACCCCGAATCCGTCGCACAACAGGCATGGAAACCGAAGAAGGCTGTCCTCTATGGCATGCTGCCGGCCTCGCTCAGTGCGGAAGACCGGTTCAAACTCGCTCGCGACGTCGGTTTCGAGGGTGTGGAAGCGCCCCGCTGCACACCGCAGGAAGCCGAGATCTTCCGTAAGGCGGCCGATAGAGCCGGCATCCGCATACACTCTATCATCTTCGGCGGCTGGGACGCACCGTTCAGCAGCTCGGACGCGGCTGTTATCAAACGTGGAATGGAGCAGGTGAAAACGAACCTGCAGAGCGCCCAGATCATGGGCTGCGACGGAATACTCCTCGTCCCGGCCGTGGTGAATGCAGGCGTCCGGTACGTTGACGCCTATAAGCGGTCGCAGGAGAACATTCGGAAGCTCATTCCGGAAGCTGAGAGACGAAAGGTTATGATCAATATCGAAGAGGTGTGGAACAACTTCCTGCTCAGCCCCATCGAGTTTGCAAAGTACATCGACGAGTTTCGGAGCCCGTGGATCGGCGCATATTTCGACGTGGGCAATGTGGTTCGGTTCGCGTGGCCCGAAGATTGGATCCTCACCCTCGGCAAGCGAATCCGGAAGGTCCACATCAAGGATTTCAAGGGCGGCCCCGGCCTGGGAACCGGCGGACAATGGGTAAACCTGTCTGAGGGCAGCATCAATTGGAGAGCCGTCCGGCAGGCTTTCATGGATGTGGGCTACACCGGATTTATGACCACCGAGCTCGGCAGCGGCGATGAACCGTACCTGCGGGACGTCAGCGCGCGAGTGGATAAGATCATTGCAGGCACGTGAATTCGTAGTACCAAAGACAAAGAAGGCGGTGTCAATGCACACGCACTCCAAAGTGGCATATCGAATAACGCAAACGATCCAGGCGGCTGTGATGGCGAAGCATTGGCGCGATGCGAAGTGACGGGTTCGGGGGGCGTATGGAGCGCCATAGCTTCGCCCTACCGCACCGGCAAAGGAGGTAACGCTTAACCGCAAGGCACCTAGCCCCATCCCGCAAGTATGTATGCGCCTATGCTTAACCCCTACGCCCCTCCGTCTCCAGCTTAGCTTCGCCCACGCCTACAATCTTTCCCCATATCCTCCCCACTCCAAAACCTAGTAAAACACTCAGCGGCAATTATATGGGATTCCGTGGAAGGTTATGGAAGAATACTTGTGCCGACGGAGCAGTCCCGCGTTGTGCCAAGGACACCGAACCCATTGCAGAGCGGTTTCCTGATCACAAGAGACAAAACGGACTTCCGCACGGAAAGGAGCTACGGTGTGAGCAGCATGGCAACATACGAGCGAAGAACTGAGGAGGAAGCGGTCAAGCTCACCAAGCGCGAGATCGAAGTCCTCACGCTCGTCATTGAAGGCAAATCGAGCAAAGAGGTCGCCGACATGCTCTTCGTGAGCAAGCGTACCGTCGACTTCCACCTTGCGAATATATACGACAAGCTCCAGGTATCGAACCGCGTGCAGGCCTTCCGCCGAGCCGCCCGCCTGGGACTGATTCCGTTCGAATCTCAATTCGCAGAGAGTTGATCCGGCGCATCCCGCGTCTTTTCGTTGAAGCGCCGCCCTGACGGAATTCCCGTCAAAGGCGGCGCTTATTCATGTGGGAAGGGACTAAGGATTTAGGGTTTAGGGATTAGGGTTTAGGGATTCGCCTATCATTTTGAGGAAGTAGGCGTGGACTCTGGTGTCTTCCGTGAGCTCGGGGTGAAAGGCGGTTCCCAGGATGTGTTTCTGCCGGACTGCCACGGTCTTACCCTCAAATTCGGCAAGGACTTCCACTCCCGCACCGCACCTCGTTACATATGGCGCGCGGATGAATACACCTCGCACCGGCTGTTCGCCCATCTCCGGCGCGGCGATATCCGCTTCGAAGCTGTCCACCTGCCGCCCGAATGCGTTTCGAGACACCCTGATATCCATCAGGCCGAGACGAAGCTGGTCGGATCCCTCGATCTCATTGGCCAGCAGGATCAGTCCGGCGCAGGTGCCGAACATTGGCAGACCCGCATGCGCCCGCTCCCGGATCGGATCTTCCAGACCATGCCTTGCAATTAGTTTTCCTATGGTGGTGCTTTCGCCGCCCGGCAGGATCAGCCCATGCAGCATTTCCAGCTCATCGGCCGATCGGACCGGGCGCGTACCAATTCCAAGCCTTTCCAGCATTCGCTGGTGAGCCTCGAAATCGCCCTGCAGGGCGAGGACGCCTATTGTTATGTTGGAACTCCGCTCCTTCATAACGGATGTTTGAGTGTTCCCTCTTTTGCTACTAACGTAGTCTTTGCCGGCAGATCAGCATAATTGTCAACATGGCCGGAGGGCCAGGAGACCGTAAGGCGGTCCACTTTCCGGGCGTTCCCAATGCCAAAGGTAACCGTCATCTCACATGATGAGAGAAAACTCGATCCGCTGTGTACCCAACGGGTCTGCTTGATGCCGCCAACGTCGGCGACGAGTTTTGCCCCGATACCATCTCTGTTGCTCTGAGACCCTACCGTCTTTACGCGCAGCCAACCATTTGCGTTGCCTCCGTCGTTTCGCAATAGACGCGGCCGGCCGTTGTTTCCCATTAATAGAATATCGAGATCCCCATCTCCGTCGATATCTGCGTATGCGGCGCCCCGCGCGACCATCGGCTTCGCCAGATCTGGTCCGCACTGCGCGGCTGTCTCTTGAAACTTCGATCCTACGTTGCGAAAAAGCAACGGCGCCTCAGCATATGTCACGTCCGGCTGGAACTCGTGAACATTCTCGTATAAGTGTCCGTTTGCAACCAGCGCGTCTATGCGGCCGTCGAGATCATAATCAAAAAAGAATAGCCCCCAACCCATCCTCAGGAGGCTGGCGTCCGCAATTTCCCATGCGTGCGACGATTCGTTGAACTGGCCGGCGCCCAGATTGCGGAAGAGCGACAGACCTTCACCTGAAAAGTTGCTGATCAATAGGCTGGGCCGACCGCTATTATCTATATCTGCGCAATCGATGCCCATGCCGGCCTTCGCGTTGCCGTTCTCACCGAGCGCAATGCCCGACTCTACGCCAATCTCCTTGAACGTGCCGTTCTTCTGATTGTGAAACAGACAGTTGGGCTCCATGTCGTTTGCAACGGCGATGTCCGGCCAGCCGTCGTCGTCGAAGTCCAACGCTACAATCCCCCAGGACTTCCCCGGCGTATAGGTCAACCCTGCCTGCGCGGTCACATCTCTAAACCGTCCATCACGTTCCTGATGATATAACCGGAGCGATTCGCCGTCGTAAACATTTGGCGTACAGTACGACTTTTTGCCTTTGAAAACGGTGCAGAAGATGTCTGTCTTGGGCGTCCACTTACAGTAGTTGCCGACTACAAGGTCGAGCTTGCCATCGCGGTCATAGTCGATCCAGGCCGCGCCGGAGCCCCATTTGCCGTTATTGTCAACGCCCGCTTGAATTGTGACATCTGTGAAATGCCCATTGTGATCATTGTGGAACAGATGGCATGATCCTAGAACGCAAGTTATATATAGATCCGGATATCCGTCGTTATCATAGTCGCCGACCGCCACGCCCATCGTGTGCATTTCAATATCTAGGCCGGACCCTGCGGTAACGTCGGTGAACTTTCCTCCGCCATCGTTGCGATACAACGCACACCGAGAATGCTCCCGGTCAGATCTGACCTCCGGCCAATCCGCACCATTCAACAACAGAATGTCAGGACGACCGTCAATGTTGTAGTCGACGAATGCGCAGCCGGGCGTCTCGACCTCCGGCATGTACTTCTTGCCTCGCGCCCCGCTAAAGTGGCTCCACTTGATTCCGGACTGCTGCGTAATGTCCACAAAACGCACAGGGATCGGCTCGGACGTCGCAGGAGAGACGGACTGCCGCTTGGCTGCGGCAGATGGGGCCAAAGGCGCGGCACGTGGATGACACCCGCTCGGCACGGATGAGATGGCCATTGCCGTCAACGCTACCAACGGGACCGAACGGATTAAGCGCCGGAGTGAAAAATGTATCGAGACCGGGTGCCTGTCGCTTCCCATTTGAAAGGGGAGTTCGCGCCTGATTCTTCTCTCTCCTTTCACCCGCCGGCCACGTGAGCGCAAGCGCTGCCGTGATACGCTGGAACTTGGGAATGTGTGATGGTAGGCTTGCGCGCGGCAGAGCAGGCAACGCAGCTGTTTGATAGTCGATCGTTCTCCGAGACAGTGTCTCCAAACTGAGGATAGAGGGCCGATTTTCATGCGAGGGAGGTTACATGGCTATTTCGTCGTCGTATGAGCACCACGGCGCCCGCTCCCGTGTTCGCGGTTCCATCGTCGGAACGCGGCCTCTTCACGCTTGGCCGATTCTTGGTCGCCCTGACGCTGATACGCGCGTGCCAGATAGATATGGACGTTGCCTGTGCCGGGATTGGATTCCAACGCATTCTTGAAGGCTGCGATCGCGTCCGCCAACCTGCCGGCGTTCTGAGCATTCATCCCTAATTCGATATAGACTGTGCTCTTGTCGTGCGCTAGACCAAGCGCCCGGAGCAGGGCTCGGTCAGCGTCTTGGAACCGGCGCGCATAAGAATAAATCTGACCGAGATTATGCCAATAAGCGTACGAGTTCGGGCTCTCCTTTACGGTCAATTCAGCGTATTGCGCCGCTTCCACGTATAGCTGCTGGGCGCGACAAGCGCGGCTCAACACGAAGTTCGCGACGTTCTGGCTGCCTCCCAGGCGAAGATAGTTTTGGACGAGTGAGCGAGTCTGGTCGATCGGTTGTTTGTCCCCTCGCTGCGCGGCCAGCGCAAGATACGGCTCGGGAACATCGGGCGCAAGATCGATGGCTAACCGAAACTGCGCCGCGGCCTCGGTGTTCTTGTGCTCCGCCTGGAGGGCCAGACCACGGAAATAGTGTACGCTTCCGATGCCCGGGATGATCTCCAGTTCCCGGCAGAATTCCGTGTCGGCCTCGGCCGGCCGGCCATTATTGAGATAGAAGACGCCAAGATTGTGGTGAACCGCCGGTGATTCGGGGGCGAGACTCGCTGCCGCGCGGAATTCTGCAAGCGCCTCCGCGTTGCGCTGTGCCGCGGACAAAGCCATGCCGTAACGTGAGCGAGCGGTGAAATCCAATGGCGCCTTTGCTGCGGCGGAACGCATAACATCCAGCGATGCCGGCGCGGCGGGCGCGGGCACAGCTGCTGGGACCGGACTAACCGGCTTTTCTGAGACTTCGAACCAAGATCTCGGAAGGCAGAGATAGATCGCGGCAACTCCTGTCAGCGCTCCGCTCAACCAGAACAGCCGCGTGCGAGCACGACGGTCTATCGGCCGAGGAACGTCAGCGGCCATTGGGCAGCTGTTCTTGTGGAAGAGACGTCTCCCGGGTCAAATTCGGCACAGAAAACGATGGCGTCGTATTCGTCATTGATCTCTGCTGCGCCAAGTCAGGCGGAGTAGCCCCGGACCGCTCGGTGGAAGGCTGCGCAGCCACCAGCCCAACGTGTGCCTCAATAAGAAGCTGACGGAGGATGTCATCCGCGCCGAGCCGCTGTTCCGCCTCGCGAAGCACCAATTCGGCCTGAGAGTATTGGCGATATTGCATGCAGAATCGCGCGAGTGAATATCGTCGCGATCGGTCTAACGGAGCTTTATCAATGGCGCGGTTGAGTTTCGCAAATCCACTCGTATATTCGCGCTTTGCCTTCTCGCGCGATTGGAACTGCGCCAGCAACTTTCGGCCCTCCTCCAGTCGGCCCGCCTTGAGGAGTGCCTGCCCCAGGTCGTACTGAATGGAACGCGGACTCGTCGGGCTGCGCAAAGCGGCTTCAAAATGGGCGATGGCCGCAGCCCATTGCTGCCGATCCCGCATTACTCGGCCCAACGATTGGTGTGCCTCCCACAGGTTCGGATTTAGCGTCAGAGCCTTCTCGAAGCAGCGGATTCCGTCATCCGCCCGGTCTGCCGCAAACATATCGTAGTAGACTCGACCCAGGGCGAGCCAGAAGTCCGCATTGTTTGGGTCGGTCGCGATGGCACGCTTGATCCAGAGCTCTGAATTGGCACGATCCCCCTGGCGAGCATATAGCCTGCCCATGAGGTAGTACCCTGGAGCCGGCGCCGGGCTCCGCTCCAAATACTGACGCACGTTCGCAATCGCCTGCAGGGCCGTTCCATGATGGTCGTTGAGACGGGCCAATACCAGATAAGCATCCGGCGCCTGCGGGTCGAGTCTAATGGCAGCCTCCGCATAGCGACGGGCTTCCGCCTCATTACCCGTGCGAAAACAGGCCAGCGCCAGAGTTGACTGAATCAACTCATCGTCTTTCGCCAATCCCGCGGCGCGCCTGAGGAGAGGCAGCGCATTCGTTTCGTAACCGTGTGTGAGATAGAGAAGCCCGAGGTGGTAGGGGGCGCGGGGAAGGCGGGGGAATTGTTTCGAGATCGCAATCAATTCGCGCTCGGCATTGTGGAGGTCATTGGCCCGAAGATCAAAGAGGGCAACTTCGAGCTGCGCCAGCGGGTCATTGGGAGAAGCGCGGGCTGCCTCATCCAACTTTGCACGAATCTGTTCCACGGTCATTTTCGAAACGGAAGGCGCCTGGCGGGAAGGAACAATCCGGGACGTGACTCCCCTGTTCGTCGCGCATCCACACATGATTGTGAGGCCAAGGACGACCGTAGCGAGAAGGCGAGCGATTCTCCCCGTGATTATCATGGCGACGAATTCGCCGCGGCAAGCCGCTTGACTTCGAGAATCTCTCTACGCGCTTGTGCGTGGCTGGGCGCATCATCCAACACCGACTTGAATACGGCTTGTGCCTGTTTGTAGTCACCCAGCTTCTTGTAGACCACGCCGAGCTCAAACAAGGGCTGCACGGCGCGTGGATTGGCGGACAATTTGTTTACCAACTGCCCTGCCCGCTGATTGAGCGGAATCAGCCTCTGAGCTTGCGCGAGCTCTCGTCTGCCCTCCTCTGCGAGTCCCTTCTGAATTAGGAGCTGACCGAGCTGATAGCGATATTTGCCGTTTGTGGGCTGCAGCCGAACCGCTTCGCGATATTGAGTCATGGCTTCCGGCGAACGGTTCTGGCGTTGAAAAAGACGTCCAAGTTCAAAATGCGCCAGGCCCCAGGCCGGAGAGATCTCAATAGCGCGTTCAAAGGCGCGTTGGGCCGCCGGCAAATACTGCTCGCCTGCTTGAAAGGCGTGTGCCCGGCCGAGATTACACCAGGCGGACGCGCTGTCTGGCATCGCCGTCGTGGCCTTCTTGCCGGCTTCCGCCGATTTGTTATAGAGGTGCATGTCGAGATAGACCCTGCAAAGAAGCGCATAACCTGGACCGGGCTGGGGAGAAAGACGGATGTACTCATTCAGACAGTGGATGGCATCTTGATAGTGTTCCGGCGCATCGTAAAGAAACGCCAGCCCCAGGTAACTATCGGGAGCGGTTGGATTCAACTGTCTCGCTCGATCGAGCTGCTCGCGCGCTTCTGCGGTTCGTCCAACGTATGAAAGTGACTGTCCAAGTTTGAGATGCGCGGCGAAGTCCTTCGGAGCCAGTTTCACCGCAATCTTAAACTCCTCGACGGCCCCACTGGTCAGGTTATGGTTCAGATAGAGGGTGCCAAGCGCGTAGTACAACTTCGGCGAACGCTGCCCGCGCTGCAATGCGATTCGCAATATGTCTTCCGCCTCACTTCCATAACCCTGGCCATCCAGCAGTACGGCGAGTTTTACCCGGGAGGGCACGTCAGTTGGGTT
>ORMF011926661.1_pt1 | contig 15082 bp, 9 predicted proteins | sample 1779871 | NCBI WGS metagenome assembly ORMF01 (sample SAMEA104232316, study PRJEB22302) | groundwater metagenome | biome: forest; feature: aquifer; material: groundwater | place: USA | collected 2011-08-07 | depth 5.4 m | reverse complement strand
CCACCGCCGAATCCACGCTGCCATCGTTGACCTTGAAGGTGAGACTGTCGGCTCCGTTGAAATGCGCGCCGGGCGTATAGGTCAGGTTCGGAGCCGTGCCGCTCAAGCTGCCCTTGGTCGGCCCGCTGGCAATCGTGTAAGTCAGCGGGCTGTTCTCCACATCCGATCCACTCAACACCACGCTCACGGCCGTGTCTTCGCTCGTCGTGGTGCTTTTGCTGTTGGCCACGGGCGCGTCGTTGACCGCACTGACGGTGATCGCCACCGTCGCCGGAGCCGACTGCAAGCTGCCATCGCTGGCCCTGAAGGTGAAACTGTCTGTCCCGTTGACGTTGGCGTTTGGCGTGTAGGTCAAGTTCGGCGCCGCGCCGCTCAGGCTGCCCTTGGTCGGCTGGCTCATTACCGTGTAGCTTAGCGCATCCCCATCTTGATCGCTGCCGCTCAGCTCCACGCTCACGGCGCCGTCCTCGCTCGTGCTGACGTTCTGCGCGTTGGCAATCGGGGCGTCGTTGACTCCAGTGATCGTGATGCCCACCAGCGCCGGCGGAGAGTCGAGGCTGCCGTCATGGACCTTGAAGGTGAAGCTGTCCGCGCCGCTGTAGCCGGTGGTGGGCTTGTAGGTCAGATTCGGCACCGTGCCACTCAAGCTGCCCTTGGCCGGCTGCGCCACCACCGTGTAAGTCAGCGGACTGTTCTCCACATCCGATCCGCTCAACGTGAGGTTCACCGACGCATCTTCACTGGTGGCGACGCTCTGGTTGGCGGCCAGCGGCGGATCGTTCACCGCAGCGACCGCGATCGCCACCGTCGCCACCGCCGAATCCACGCTGCCATCGTTGACCTTGAAGGTGAGACTGTCGGCTCCGTTGAAATGCGCGCCGGGCGTATAGGTCAGGTTCGGAGCTGTGCCGCTCAAGCTGCCCTTGGTCGGCCCGCTGACAATCGTGTAAGTCAGCGGGCTGTTCTCCACATCCGATCCCCTCAACACCACGCTCACGGCCGTGTCTTCGCTCGTCGTCGTACTCTTGCTGTTGGCCACCGGGGCATCGTTCACAGCCGTGATCGTGATCGAAACGGTCGCGGACGACGAGTCCAGCGAACCGTCGTTGACTTTGAAGGTGAAACTGTCAGCGCCGTTGACGTTGGCGTTCGGGGTGTAAGTCAGATTCGACGCCGTGCCGCTGAGCGAGCCCTTGGTCGGTGAAGCGACTACGGTGTAGGTCAGCGGGCTGCCCTCTGAGTCCGAACCAGTCAACACGATGCTCGCGGAGGCATCTTCGCTCGTCGTGACGCCTTGGCTGTTGGCCACGGGCGCGTCGTTGACCGCAGTGACTGTGATCGAGACTGTCGCGGCAACCGAGTCACGCACGCCGTTGTTAACCTTAAACGTGAAACTGTCCGAGCCATTGGAGTTCGCGTCGGGCGTGTAAGTCAGATTGGGCGCGGTGCCGCTCAGCGCGCCGTGCGTCGGCAGGGTCACGACGGCGAACGAAAGCGGCCTGTTGCCCGGATCCGAGCCACTCAAGACGATCGATCCTGGTGTGTCTTCAGTGGTCGTCACACTCTGCGCATTGGCCAGTGGGACTGAATTGGCCCCAACTATCGGCGACTCGGGAAGGTCTTGCGAAGGATCTTGCAGACTAGAAAGCTGCAACACAAAGGCGTCGATTCCAAGGCCGTCTTCGCGCTGCTGGATCCTCAACGTGTAGGTGCCTGCGTTCGAAATGGTCCATGTCATTGGGACTTCACCCCCGGAGGCGTCATTGACTTCTGGCGTTCCGATGCCATCCCATCCGATGCTTTCCCCCTTGGTTGCGAAGTTCGCGTCGTTCGGGACGGAGGATTGACGGTACCAGTCCGGGCCCGGCCCGCCTTGATCCTTCTGCAGCTCAACGATCCTGGCGTAGAGCGAGTCGCTCACGCCGTTGAAGCCTGTTGATCGGAGGAAGAGGCGGTACTCGCCGGTGGTCGTGATTTGAAGCTTGTAATCCATGTAGGGGCCTGAGCCTTGAGAGCCCGGGTTGTTTCTGTTTTGCCCGGAGTCGGGCACCACCTCCATGTATTGACCGCCACGGGCATTGGCGTAGCTGTGGCCCGGATCTTCATCGGGCACGATGACCCAGGTGTGATTGTCGTCTTGGGCTGGCGTTCGCGCGTAAAAGTGTTCCGCCTCGACTACGAGAACGCCCCCGACTTCTCTGTGAATCGGCTCACTGGCGATCCCTGCCACGACATTGATCGAAACGGTGGCGACGGCTGAATCCAGGTTGCCGTCGTTGACTTTGAAGGTGAACCTATCCGCGCCGCTCAAACCGAGATCGGGCGTGTAAGTCAGATTGGGAGCAGTGCCGCTGAGCGTGCCCCTGAGCGGCAGCGTCACCACATTGTAGGTCAACGGGTTGTTCTCTGGATCTGAGCCACCCAGCACGATACTGACGGAAGTATCTTCAGGCGTCGTGACGCTCTTGCTGCTCGCCAGTGGGGCGTCGTTCACCGCAATGATAGAGATCGAGACTGTCGCGGTGGCCGAGTCACGTGCCCCGTCATTTACCTTGAACGTGAAACTGTCCAAGCCATTGGAGTTGGCGTTTGGGCTGTAAGTGAGGTTCGGGGCCGTGCCACTGAGTGTGCCCTTGGTCGGTGAAGCGACCACGGCGTAGGTAAGCGGACTGCCCTCCGGGTCGGAACCCGTCAACACGATGCTGACCGAAGTGTCTTCACTGGTCGTGACGCTTTGGCTGATAGCGACGGGTGCGTCGTTGAATGCAGTGGTGGTGATCGAGACTGTCGCGGTGGCCGAGTCACGCGCCCCGTCATTCACCTTGAATGTGAAACTGTCGGAGCCGTTGGCGTTGGCGTTGGGCGTGTAAGTCAGGTTCGGTGCCGTGCCGCTGAGCGCGCCCTTGGTGGGCGAAGCCACCACGGTGTAGCTGAGCGGGCTGTTCTCCACATCCGAACCGGTCAACACGGTGCTGACCGGGGTGTTTTCGCTTGTCGCGACGCTCTTGCTGTTGGCAACCGGCGCGTCGTTGACCGCCGTAACTGTGATCGAAACCGTCGCGGCAGCCGAGTCAAGTGCACCGTCGTTGACTCTAAACGTGAAGCTGTCCGAGCCATTGGAATTGGCGTTCGGGGTGTAAGTCAGATTAGGCGCCGTGCCGCTGAGCGCGCCCTTGGTCGGTGAAGCGACGACGGCATAGGTGAGCGAACTGCCCTCTGGGTCCAAACCCGTCAACACGATGCTGACCGAGGTGTCTTCACTGGTCGTGACGCTTTTGCTGTCGGCAACCGGCGGCGAGTTGGACGAAGAGCCACCAGAGAAAACCTCATTCGAATAGTCGCTTTCGAGCCCGGAAGTGTTGTAAGCGGTGACGGCAAAATAATAGACCGTGCCGTCGGTGAGATCGGCGATGGTCGCCGTCGTGGTGTTGCCGACATCGCGGTGCTGGGTGTAACTGCCGCTGGCCAGACCGTAGTGGACCTTGTATCCCGCCACGTCCGGACTGTCACTGGCATCCCAGGCCAGCGTCACCGTTTGCGCGGCTAGAACTGGCAGGGTGCCGGCGAAAGCCAGGAAGATCGAAACTGCCACGAGGCGCGCTGCGGCCCCTCTCAGCGCTGCGCCCAACGAGAAGAGTTTCAAAGTATTTGCCATATGCTGAGCAGCGGCAGAGCAGCATGGATACCAACACACCGCCTTTGCTTCCCACGGTGCTGTCGCTGCTGAATCGTTCTCGCCTGCGCACGACGCTCGCGAGTGTGCAAGGATGATTCTGAGACACGAAGAGGCGCGCACGGCCGAACGTGGCGGGAAGCGGGGCGCGGGTCCCAGCGCGTTTCGCTCCTCCCGTCGCACGCTCACGAACCGCGTTGAGTGCGTGTCTGCTTTTGGGATGGTCGTGGAAGAGACTCACACGAAACGACGTCCTGAGCGCGGCGAACCGATCACCGCCACGCTTCTGGGGCAGCACTGTCCAGAAATGGTGCCTCGCGCTAAAGGGAGACTCCGCGACGTGTAGTGAGCTCGCGCTGGTGCGTTTCCGCGGTCGCCGGAATTTTTTTCACGGCGCAAACGCTTTTTCCCGCCCGACCCGCACGCCCGAACGGCGCGGAGCATTTGTCCGCACTCGCCTCCGCTGACACCGTGCGGTGCAGCGCCCCCGCTGGGTGCTGGAACGATGTGCCTGGCAGTGCGTCGATGAAGAGTCGGTGCTCCAACCGGCCGACGCGAGGAGACGGAGTGCCGGCCGATCACGAGGAAACGTCCGCTGGAGGGACAGCACCGAAGCGACAGGACAGGCACAGTCGAGAGCGATGCTTGCCTGCGTCAGGATGCCCGTTGAGCAATGAAGTGAAACGCTGACAACTGCAGTTTGCTCGCCCGGACCACGGGTTCGTCTTCTTCCAACTCCACCGCCCCCCTTCCGACATGCGATCGACGCTGGGACCGCGTTTTCAGAGCTGGCTGCCCCTCAGTCGATACGTGAACCACTTCTTCGGGAAGTTCACTCCAACAGCAACGGCGCCCTCGCGCTGTAAAGGCCGCCATGCGCCGAAGCCGGGCCTCGGACGTAGTCGGACGGGGGCTTTCGCGTCGGCTCCCTCTCGGACTGGCCCATTCAGCACAGATAAGGTCTCACGGCTCCCTCCGACGCCCATAACTCGCGCGCGCGCGTCGGAGAATCTTGGCAAACCTTGTGCCCGGCAGGGTGTGTCTTGGATGTGGACACGCAGGACACGGAAGTTGGACACTCGGCCGAGTGGCCGAAGAGAAGCCCGCTGGATTTTCGCGGTGACCGCGCCCCGACCCTGCTGGCACACCAGATGCAGCACCCGCCAAGCATGACGTATATCATGATGACCATCGGTGGAATCTGGGCCGTCGCCTCGTTGACCTTCTTCGTCGCCCTTGGGCTGGCCGCCAAGCGTTCCATGCCCACGCCAGACCGCCACGAGCAGATGATTCCGACGCCTGAAATCCAGTACAGCGACGCGCCAACTCGCGGCGAAAGCTGGTTCGAGGCCCACGAGGTCCCGGCTCTGGGAGCGGCCGAGCTCCGCTCCGCGGCCTAAGGTGGTCCGACCGCGGACCACGACCGAGGACCAGCTTGGTCCGCTTTCCACCCTCGATCAGCCGCCATCCTCAGGACTTCTCAGTCGCGCCCGGACAGCGCTGCCGCGCAAGGAAGAATTCCCCGCCCGATCGTTCCCCTTGCCTCTGCCCCCCTTTCCCGCTCCTTCGACGTTAGCCATTCTCCCGTTCTGTGGGACTTCCTTTGCAGCCGGCTTGCCCACGCTGCCAAAGCAAGTGCCACCGCTCCGCCGCGCGTGATTCCGGCTGGCGGCTTCCTATTCGGTACCGCGCTTCGCCTGCCTTTACATTTGCCTGAACGGGCCTACCTTCCTGCATCCGGAATCGAGGCCGCAGGAACGGAGTGCCTGCTTTGAAGAATGTTCAAGTAGCGCAGTTCGGCGCCTCAACTGTGTATGAAGCCAGCATCAGCGCAAACCCGAGAGGAGAATCTATGCCCGCAAAAAAACTGAAAGAGTTCCTCGACAGTCACCAGATCAAATACGTCAGCCTCCAACATTCGCCGGCCTACACGGCCCAGGAGATCGCCGCTTCGGCGCACGTGCCGGGGCGTGACCTGGCCAAAACCATCATCGTCAAGATCGACGGCCGGATGGCGATGGCTGTCCTGCCGGCGAATCGCAAGATCGTGCTCGCCGATCTGCGCGAGGTCACCGGCACGGACCAGGTGAAGTTCGCCACGGAAGAGGAATTCAAGATGTTGTTTCCAGATTGCGAGACCGGCGCGATGCCGCCGTTCGGAAATCTGTACGGCCTGGACGTGTACGTCGCGCCCAGCTTGGCAGACGAACCCGAGATTGCCTTCAACGCCGGCACCCACACGGAGGTCATCAAAATGGCCTACGCGGATTTTGAGCGGCTGGTGCAGCCAAAGGTCGTGATGTTCACAACGTGAGGCGATCGTTGGACTCGGGACGGAGCAGGAAGCACCTTCCCCGGTGCCCGCATCGGCCTCGCTGCTTGCGCAGATTCTCTCGGTTGCCGGTCACACGTTCCACATCGTAGGCAGCCTGTGTCGGCACGGGAACCGCCTGCAGTTCGCAAACTGCGCGCTGCCACTGTCCGACCACCCACATTGGGTCGCGCTCCGCCGCCAGAGAACTGCGGACAAGGCACCCGCCGCTTGGTCCGCGGCCGACCACTGGTAACCGAGCGCGTGGGCCAGCGTGTGCTCCTCAGAATTCAATCTCCCCACGGATCCGTCCCTTCATCCAACGACGAGGTCCGCTGCGCCATCCACCAAATATCGCGGTGGTTGGGGATGTTGCCGGCGTGAATCCTGGAGTAATCGGTGACCTTGGCGTCCAGCCCGCGGGGTCCGCGCGACGTGCTCTCGATCCATCGGTGGATCTCCGCGTGGCCGTCGATGAAAGAGAGCGCCCCGGCGCCGTTGTGCAAGCCGGCGGGGAAATCGACCCACCCTTGCTGCGCCGTGGCCCGGAGATTATCGGGCATGCGAAAGCCGAAGCCGCCATCGTTGATGCTGGCCGGATGCTCGTCAATGAACACTCAGATGCGCGACGGGCCAGGTTTGACGGTGTCGCTCTCCTTTGCATACACGCGCCATTTCCCGCCGGGTTTCGTGGCTGAACCGCCGACCAGGCCCGCGTCCAGCCAATAGCCCCGCGTGGGCGTGCCGTCGCTCCACGTGCCCACCGCTTGACTCGCCGCCACAGTGCGGATGCGCGGCGTCAACCCACGACCCGGCACTTTCAGGCTCGTCCAATCCGCCGGGCAGCGGTAAATGCGATAGTCCTTGGTGTAGGGGCCGAGCACTGCGGTCTTCGGATTCAAGAGCGTGTCCGGATCCCAGTTCTCGCGTGTGCCCGGACTGAAATCAACCACGCCGCGTACCCAGCCATCGCCGCCGTAGGTGTTCGGGAAATAAGTGCTGTGGTGATCATCGGCGTAGAGTTGGAAGGCCAGTTGCAGTTGCCGCATGTTGCTCATGCATTTCAACCCCTGCGCCTTCGTCTTCGACTTGCCCAGCGCCGGCAACAGGAGGCTCGCCAAGATCGCGATGACCGCGATGACCACGAGCAATTCGATCAACGTGAAGGCAGCGCCGTGACCACGAGCCACGAAGCGGGCGCAGCAAAGCCCAGGACGAGGCGTCTTCATGTTAGGGGCCTGGTGTTTCGGAATTCCGATGACGAAGCCCATTGAGAACTCGCTGCGACGAAGCGTCAATCAAAGACTTCGGCGCGCGAGGCGCCCTTACGGACGGCCTGAACCTCCTGGCACTTTATTCCCTTCCAGGTTCCTCGGTACAAGTCCCGCCCTTGCACTGCAAAGAAACAGGGCAGGCTTCGCGGAACACGTGCGTTGAGCTGAACCTGCCCGGTGAACAGCAAGTCCTCGGTTTGCGGCCACCGAGTTTCTTTCTATGCGAGCTTCGCGTGCTTTCGCGGCCAATCCTGCTGCGACTCTTGGACTCAAGGCTTCGGCGCTGTCACCATCGGGAAGTCGTCGGTCCGGAAGGGGGAGGCGGGCAGGCCGTCTTTGTTCCACAAGTTGACGACGGGATGGTCGGACCAACCGTAACGGACCGCGACGGGCTGCGGCACTTGCGGGCAGCTCACGACGACTTGCACGCCGCGGAGGTCGGCTTTCGCCCAGACCCACTTGCGGTCGGCGCCGCAGACCGCGAAGCCTGCCAACTCCCCGCCGCGCGCTTCAAGGCCGCGCCCGACGTGGTCGAAGCTGAGCCAGACCTCACTGCCCTTGATCTCCAGCTTGCGATACGTCGGGCCGGAATAGACGATCTTCTCGCCGTAGGCGAGGCCGCGCGCCGCCAGCGCGAGCCGTTCGCCGACGGGCTTCTTGGCGCGCGGATGGATGTCGTCCTTGTCGCCGACGTCCGTGATCACGGCCTGGCCGACGTTCGGCAGGACCTTGGTCGCGAGCACCTGGGCTTCGCGCAACTCGGCCCAGTCGCTGTCGCCGGGTTCTTTCGTGATTTCCTCCAGCGAACGCTTTTTGCCCTTGTCCCACGGGGCGAGTTGCACTTCGAGGAAAGTGAAATCGCCCTGGCCCCAATCGCGGCGCCAGTTGCGGATCATGTCGGCGAACAGCGTGCGGTATTGCCAGGCGCGGCCCGCGTTCGATTCGCCCTGATACCAGATGGCGCCTTTGATCGCGTAGGGGAGCACCGGCGCGATCATGCCGTTGTAGAGTTCGGTCGGCCGCCAAAACGGCAGCCCGGGCGGCCGGCGCTCGAAGGCCTTGCCGGCCTTCGTCGCTTCCGTTTTCTCTTTCTCGAACTTGGCAAGCTCGTCTCTGTACTTGCGCTCGGCCTCGAGGTACGGGTCGAGGATGTCGCGCCGGTATTCGGGATTGCCCTTCAACACCGCCTCGCTCATCCAGACCTCTGCCGGCGAGCCGCCCCAGGAGGTGTTGATCAAACCGACGGGCACACGGCGCGCCTGCTGCAACGCGCGGCCGAAATGATACGCGACGGCGGAGAAGTTCGTGGTCGTCTCCGGCCGGCAGAGCTGCCAAGTGGAAGGGACGTTGTTCGTCGGCGCAAGGGCCTTGAGCTTGGGCACGGTGAAGAGGCGCACCTGGTCGTGGGCGGAGCTGGCGATCTCGGCCTCGGCGTTGTCGGTCAGCCGCATGGGCCACTCCATGTTCGACTGGCCGCTGGCGACCCAGACTTCGCCCACGAGCACGTTTTTCAGGATGATCTTGTTGTTGGCATCGATGGTGAGCGTGTCCGGACCGCCGGCCTTGAGCTTTTTCAGGCGCACGCTCCACCGGCCGTCCTTGGCGATGGCGGTCTTTTTCTGTTTGCGGAACCGCACGGTGATGTGCTCGCCTTCGCTGGCCCAGCCCCAGACCGGCACCTCGATGCCCTGCTGCAAAACCATGTTTTCAGAGAACAGGCCGGGAAGTTTGACATCGGCCCGGAGGTTGAGCGCGGCGAGCCAGACCGCCAACGTGCCAGTGAGCAGAAGTCGCCGTTGCGGGAAAAGAGAGCGAGAGCGCGAAGATGAGTGAGTGATCGTCGGCATGGCGAATACTAGAGCCGGAGCCGCCCGTGCGGTCAATCCCGAAGCGAAGCGCGGTGCGTTGTCGGAGCAGTCCGAATAGCCTGGCGGACAAATGGGATGGACGGTCGTGCTCGTCCTTCGTCCTTCTTCCTGGTCCTCGCTTTTCCGGCCAGTCTCCGAGCCCGAGGACGAAAGCCGGCACGAATCGGGGTTCCGTCCCGAATCCGCGTGGGGTTCCTTCGCGTGGTTTCGGTTTTCGCTCGGCAGCGCCAAGCGGCCCGCGGTTCAAGGCCGCGGCGTCAGGCTTGGCTCTTGGGCAGCAGCCGCGCGATGACGATCAGCAGGGCCACCACCACACCGCCGAGCACGACCCAGAAGATCCAGCTCGCCGCGCCGGTCAGTTGCAGCGTTTCACCCCAGGTGGATTTCTTCAGGACTTCCTCGGCGCCGAGAGCGGCTTTCGCTTTCTCGGCGGCCAACAACTGGCGGGCGACGAGGTCGATGTCGTAACGCGGGAAGCTCGCCTCTTTGTTGCCGTAGTAAAGGAAGGCGTCGGCGTCGGGCGAGACTTTGAAGAGCAGGCGCGTGGCGGGGTAGTAAGCCTGGAAGTTTTTCAACTCGAGCGGCGGGTTGTCGCCGTTGTCGATCTCCAGCAGGAGTTGATCGGTCAGCGGCGGCTGCGAGAGGTGCAGCGTCAGTCTTTCTTTCTTCTGGCCAAGGTTGCGCACCCACGAGGCTTGTCCGCGAGACACGGCGTGAGGAGTGCCTCGGTCGTCTTTGACCTGCTCGGTCAAACTGGCCTCGCGTTTGAAGAAAGGCGCGTCGGTGTCGCAGGTCAGTTGCGTGATCGGCAGCGCGGCGTGGGGCAGACGCAGCAGCCAGCGGCTGACAGTGGGACGCTTCGTGTCAGCGGCCTTTTCCACGGCCGGCGCGAGGCTGCGGCTGAAGCTCGTCCGTTCGAGCAGATACGGCAGTTGTTTGCCGGCGCGGACCAGGCGGAGGTCGGCGAAGGAAGAACCCGTGCGCGACAACGCTTCCAAATCCAGTTCGACTTGCTGCACGCCAGTTTTCGTGAGTTGAAGCCGCTTGCGGTATTTCCATTTCGCGACGTCGATCGCACTGCCGAGTTCGGCCAGCTCCGGCAGCGCTTCGGCCACGCGATACGCTGGATTGAGGCCCAGCGAGGCCGGAGCGCGCGGTGTCACCAATGTGCCGGCGACGTTCCTGGGCAACGCGGCCAGGTCGTATTGCGGCGCGGCGCACTGGGCGTTGCCGCTGAGCAGGTGGACCGTGCCTTGTTGGTTCGCGAGCCACGAAAGATAAACCGGCCGGCGACGCGCGCGCACGGCGCTGACCGGCAGCGGCGGGCTGTCGCCATTTTGGATCGTCAGGATCAGTTCGCGCGTCGGGATGGGCACGTCCACCGCGAAGGCCAGGTGCGACGCGGCGGGCTGGCCCTCGACAGCGACGCGGTAGATTGTGTCGCGCACGAGCACGGTTTCGCGGACTTCGTTCTCGACGTAGGTGCGATGTGTGAGTGTGACCGGCCGTGTGAAGAGCGGTTCGGTGGTCTCAATCTCGAGGCCGGCGAGAGTGACGTTCGCGCCGGCGGCTTGCAGAGTGAAGCGCGTCTGGCCGGGGCCTTCGTCGCGCTCGACGATTTTCATGTCGAGCGGCTCGGCGGGGGCTGGTTCGCGTTCGGCGGCGTGGAGTCTGGCGCCGGTCAAGGGGATCGGAGGCGTGCGCCGATCGTCGAGCGTGAGCCGGAGAGAGTTCCAAGTCCCGGGCTTAAACGCGATGTGCAGTTTGCTCGCGCCGTCGGGCTGGTGGAAGATCGGTTCGCCCTGCGCGAGGGTTTGCCACTGCAGGCCGTCCGTCGAGGCATCGAGTGAAGCCGCTTTGAGGAAATCGCGCGCCGGGGTCTCGAGAGTGAGACCTTCGATCGACTGATTGAGGCCAGTCTCGAGCACGGCCACGGTGGACGCGGCGTTGAGCGTGACGCGAAAGGATTTGGGCGCGTGGACAACGGCTTGGCTCTGCACGGGCCGCTGGAGGAGGAAGGGGAGTTCGCGTCCCGCGTCGTCGTAGAATCGCAGGTCTTCCAGGCCGGGCCGCGCGGCGTCGAGAGTTTCGAGTGGGACGCTGAGTTTGACCAGGCCGGTCTGATTGATCTGCACGGACTGGATGTTTTTCCAGTCGGCGGGGAATGGCGCGGAGAGGCAGACGCTGGCCAAAGTGACGAAGGTCAGGACCAAGGCCAGTCTTGGCAGGGACGCGTTCCGCCGATTGCTGACCTCACGGTTGAGGCAGACGAATTGGGGCAGACGAATTCGATGAGGCGATGGCGCCGCCCGGTGGACGAGGTCAGGGGAGCGGGCGACATCGCGAGATCTCAGGGATGCGATGGAACGCATGGCGAGCGAGGCAAGATTGGTCGGGCCATCGAGAGCGGTCTTGGCTTGGCAGCCATGCGTTGGGGTCATGGACCTCCGCTCGCGCGCCAGCGTCTTGGACTGCGCCAGTCCTCTGGCGCTTTTGGACCGGCGGCTGGGCGAGTAATCCCAAAGCGCCAGAGGACTGGCGCAGTCCACAACCTGGCGGCCACTTGGAGGTTCATGAAGCGGTGATCGTCTCATGGTCCCTCGTCTCCTTCCCCGGCTTTCTTCTCCGCGGTCGGCGCGAGGAACCGCTGGTAGAGGAGCGACACGGGGATCAACACGAGCGCCAAGCCAATGAGCGAACCGATGCGGTAGAGGCCGCCGAGGCTCCAGAGATCGTGGAGGAAGAGCTTGAGGATCGTGACGACCAGCAGACCGAGGCCAGCGTAGCGGGCGGCGCGGAGTGCTCGTTTGATGCCGACGGACAACACGATGAAGGCGAAGATCGCCCAGGCCAGCGAGTACGTCATGTCGCGCGCGAAGCTGCCGGAAAACTCGAACGTGAGCGAGGTGCCGGTGCTGAAGTAATCGGCGATTTCGATGTTCACCAGCAAGAAGGCCAGCACAGTGCCCAGCGCGCAGAGCCACGGCGGGACGTTGACTTCTCTGATCACGTTGCGCGGCGAGATCAGCAGGCGCGCGCCGGTGAAGAGGCAGAGCGTCACGATGCCGTAGGCGTAAAGGTACCAGTTGAAGATCGGCGTGCCGGCGCGCTCGTGGTAGTGGAGCACGGCAGGGTTCAGCGCGAGCCGCGCGAACGCGACCCCGAGCAGGCCGACGCCGACGAGCTTGAGCCCTTCGTGCGGGATGCGATGCAAGAGCCAGAGCAGTGCGACGCCTTCGAGCGCCCAGCCGATGGTGATCCACTGTTTGTCGAACTGGATCGGGAAAATGAGCGTGACGAAGAACAGCGCGAGGCCGCCGAAGAGGGCGAGGAGGGTGTTGCGGAGTTTGCTCCCGGGCGGCACCGCGCGCAGCAGCCGGACGAGCGCCAACAACGAGGGCACCGCGAAGAGCGCCGGCAGCACGCCCATGTAAGGATTGGGGAAAGCCGCCTTGACGAGGCGATGCACGAGGAAGAACTGCGCCGGTCCCGCCAGCGCGCTCACGGCCCACGGGATGAGCCGGTCACCCATCTGCCTTTGAAACACGAACGGGAACGCGCCAAACAGCGCGTAGAAAGCCAGATACCAAACGAGTGGCGCGACCGGCTGCGCGCGATCGAAGCGGTTGAAGTGCCAGGCGCACTCGACCATCAACGTGCAGATCAGGCCGACGGCACCCAAGAGGTCCACGCGATAGGTCCGCACGACGCCCAGCAGCAGCACGACCATCAACGCCGCCAGTCCAAAGACGGGTGACGGGTCTGCCAGTGGCAGCCGCAGCACCACCATCGTCAGGAGCAGGAAGGGCAGGATCGCGGAGAGCGCGGGGATTTGGGCGAGCGTGTCAGTCGGCGAGAGCCAGGACCGGAGCCAGTCAGGACTTCCGGCGAACTCGGCGCCGGGCGAATCAGTGGCCTGTTTCGCGACGATTCTCTTCGCGGCGAAAATCCCGACGGCAAAGAAAAACACCGCGAACCCGCCGATGATGACGAGCATTTCCGGCAGGCCGGTCACGAGCGCCGGAGCTTTGAGAATCCAGACGGCGGTCGCCAGCGCGGTCAGCACGAGCACGGCGAGGATGCCGAGGAGCGACGCGGTGAGGACGGCGAGCGCGATGGCCAGCACGTCCGCGAGGAGCACCATGGGCCAGATCGCGAGCGAAAGGTCGGTGAGCTTGAGCATCGAGATCATCATGAGCAGCAGCGCGAGCGGCGCGAACAGGTGCGCCCACCAGAGCGGGTTGCCCGCGGGGCGCAGCCGCTGCAGCACGACGGGGAACACGGCGTGGAGGATCGCGAAGAGGAGGTAAAAACCGAGCGCCCAATTCAGCAGCTCCAGCGAGAGGAAAGAGAAGGTCCAGAGGGTCAGCAGAGCAAAGGCCGCCGCGCCCGCGCCCCAGCTCACCGGACGCAACTCGTCGCGCAGCCAGGCCAGCGCGAGCAGCGCAACATCGGCGGCGAAGACGAAGCTGAATAGCAGCAGTGGCCGTTGGGCGATCGTCGGGTACGGATGGGTGACGAGATAAGTCGCGAAGACCAACGCGGCGGCGGGCATCAAGACGGCGGCGGCGGCAAGGAATTTCTCCACCTGGTCTTTGCGGTGCGCAAACCACAACGCGAGCGGGAACAGATAACCAAAACCCAGGAAGACTGTGATGGCCACGCCGATTTTTTCGGCCGCGAAGAATTTGTCCACCCAGCCGATCTGCATGACGACCGTCGCGAGGGCGGCGAGCAGCGCGAGATAGTTCCAGCGCTGCCGGACGGCGATGGCCAGCAGGCCGACGTCGAGCAACGCCAGATAACCGAACAGGCCGACCGGATTGTCTTCGCCGGTCGAGAGCAGCCAGGGCGTGAGGAAGCCGCCCAGCAATCCGAGGATCGCGATGGGCTGGGCCTCGAGCCGGAGCGTGAGCAGGAAGGCGGTCGCCGTCACCAGCACCATCAACGCGAACGCCGCCGCGACCGGGATGAAGTGGTAGAACCGATGCGACGCGAAGATGTCCGCGTAGAGGATCAGGATCGCGGCGCCGCAGAGCGTCTGCGCAGTCACCGCGTAGCGCGGGCGCGGCAGGCGCAAGCCGCCGGCGAGCAGCGCGAGGCCGGTGACGAAACCCATCGCCACGCGAATCTCCGGGCTGATCCAGCCTTGGTCGAAGGAATACTTGATGAAGAACCCGACGCCGAGGAACAACGCGAGTCCGCCCAGCCACGCGAACAGTTTCACGCCCATGAACTGTTCCCAGTTGATGGCGGGCAGGCTGGGGCGAGGCGAGGGCGGCGGGAGCGGTGGAATCGCGGGAAGGGTCAGCGGATGCTCGGACGTGATCCCCGCGGCGACGGGCGCGGGCGCAGTGGGCGGGATGAAGGGCGGAGGCTGACGGGGAGTCGCAGAAGCCGGCGTTGTCGGAATTGCTGCTTCGGGCGGAGTGGCCGGTGCGCGAGCCTGAAGCAGTGCGGGCGGAAGCGACGGTGTGGGCTGCGGCGTCAGCATCGGGTGCGTCTCGGCGGGTTGGTCCGGTGGCCGCGCGACCTGCTCGCGAAGCCGCAGGATTTCCCGTTCCAGAAGGCTGAGCCGTGAACTCAACTCGATGGACCGGTGACTGGCCTCGTCAGCGCGGTTGCCGGCCCGGTTGACTTTGAAAAGCAGCCAGATGACCACGACCACCAGGATGGCGACGATCAGTTCCATAGGGCCATGGTGCGGGTGGGGAAGGCCCGTGACATCGCGTGACCCGGGGCGAGCACACGAAAGATCGGCTGGACGCAAAGCATAAGCTGGTAGAGTTGAACGCTGCCGACGCGGCTGTTGTAGCAGCGCGAGGGCGGGCTTGAAAGAAGTTTGTGCTGGCAGGCTAGCACGGCGACAAAGAAGTTCCGGGACATCATGGGCCCTCTCACCCCTCACCCCGGCCCTCTCCCCGTTGAGGGGAGAGGGAGTCGCGACGCCGCCGCT